>FWWM01006853.1_pt1 | contig 13874 bp, 10 predicted proteins | sample 2228351 | NCBI WGS metagenome assembly FWWM01 (sample SAMEA103939774, study PRJEB20133) | metagenome | reverse complement strand
GTCGATTGGAGAGCGACATTATAAAGCGAAGAATTCGGTACCGGGCTTTTCGCGAGCGGTCCTTCTTCGCTCGGCGAAGTAATGGGGATGTTTTCGATGGCCACCAAGTCGGTAGTCTTGTTCGGAATTGCCGTCCTGCCGCTGTTTCTGCTTCTAACCGCGAGCGATGCCGATCCTTTAAGCGTAAGCGCGACCGCAAGCGACAAGTTATCCCTATCGATAGAGGAATCGGCGCTCGGACCTTTCTTCGCGAACCCCATCGGACCTGAGGGGCTAAGGTGCTATGCCATCGGCGTTTCGACGAGTCGCAGGGCCACGGTTTCGATTTCCCTGATAGATGGCGACGCCTCATCCCCCGCATCCGAAACCAGCGCGGGGCAGCTTGGAGCGATGTTTCGAACGACCGGATTCTGGTCACCAATCGAAGCCGATGGGGTTGAGATAACCGGCACTGATCCAGGTCGCGCCTCTCCTATATATCTGCTGCTTGATGCCGAGCAAATGACGAAAGGCGGAAAGTCAGGAGCCGTCGCGATCGTCTCAGTCGTCGAGGATTGATCACCCGGATCTATCGCCTTGCGCCTCGGCGCGCGCCATTTTCTCGAGCTTCCTGATTCTTAACGACACGTACGCCGCGATGCCGATAAGCGATGCCGTTAAAGCTACCGCGCCTATCAGCCATATGGGTATCACCAAAACCCGAGCTATCTTTTCGACGGAATCGCCTTCATAAGCGACGCTGATTTTCAGAGTCCGCATGCCCGGCGCGTTGCCGACCGGATACTTCCCGGTTAGATCGATTCGCTCTCCCGCGTAAATATACGACGGTTTTATTTTGATCTCGCCTTTTCTCTCGCCCCCGGACAAGGTGAACATGGTCACCTTCGGGCTTACGTCGACGTTTCCGACGTTCCTTATCCCGACGCCGTACTCGACTTTATCGCCGAAAACGACATCCGGCACGTCGAAGCGATCCAGGATCAGCTTTTCAACCACGTTGCCCGCCACCCTGATCTTGACCCTCGAGCCGACTCTGCCTCCCTCAGTCTTTCCCTATTCGTCCGGCCTGCGCTCTGCGAAGAAAATGATGGCTGAGCTATCGCCGGATTTCGCCAAATCCGGAACCCTCACGGTGAATCTGACGTCCACCGCTTGGCCCTTGTCAAGGCTGAGATACGCCATGTTGTCCTTTACTTTCGTGGGATCCGGAGCCGCGAGGGATATCCACGCCGCGGGCGATTTATGCAGCGGCTCATAGCCGGTTGGCTTTACGTATGTGGCCTTTCCGTCTTTGCCGACCGAGACGTTCATCACGTATATCGAAACGTAGTTCAGAGGTTCGTCCCCCTCGTTTGAAACGCGTATCTTTCCCGAAGCCGCGCTTCCCGGTTTAAGAGAGAAAACGAACTTTCCGGGATCGACGCCTATGGACATCGTCGCCGAGGCGTTCCCACCGGCCAACAACATCGCCGACAACGCCGCTGCGAGCGCAAGCGCTCTTATCGCGGGAAACCTTCTCGTCGAAACCGCCTTGAGAAACTCAACAGCGGTCGCTTTCGCCCAACGCATCGCCCTCATCTCTTGTCGCACAGCTCGAACACCGGAGCCGCGTCCGCGATCTCAAAGCGCTCGCCCACCGAGATACCACCCGGCGTCTCCCCTGCACGAGCAGCCCTTTCCCGCTTGACGACGGCCTTCCATTTATGCTGCATTATATAAATATACAGAAGATAATAAAAGCTTTTGCCCGTATCCCTTCCTAAAGCTTCGAGCTATAATCTTTTTACCGCTTCGATATGCGATGGAAGTGAAGGGGGAGAATGAATTCATGCTTTGCGAAAGATGCGGGGAGAGACCCGCGAGCGTCACATATACGCAGATAACGGCGGGCGAACGCGAGGCGAAGCACTTATGCGAAGAATGCGCTCGCGAGATGGGCATCTTGCCGAGCTCGCCTTTCGAAGGAATCGCCAGAATGTTCGGATTTCCGGATATCTCCCATCTCCTGCCGGAGATATTCGGACAGCGCAGGCCGCACGATCTCTTCGATCTTCTCGACAATTCGGGTCAGGCGGCCATGAATCGCGCCGCGGAGGCGGCGTCGAGCCGCGATTTCGATTTCGTCGGCACCGAGCACATGATGCTGGGGCTGATCGATGAACCATCCGCCGCCAGAGTGCTGGAAGCGCTCGGAATCGATTTGGCGGAGCTGAGGAACGAATTGGACGACCTCATAGGCAAAGGTTACGGCGCAAGGGAGGAGCTTTCTCTCAACCCTCGGGCCAAGCGAGCTCTCCAGCTCGCCTTTGAGGAAGCGAGGGCAAGCGGGTTCAACTTCATCAGCAGCCTTCACCTGCTGCTTGGGATACTCATGGAGGGAGAGTCGATATCCGCGCAAATGCTGGTGCGACGCGGCGTAACGCCCGACCGGGTTCGCGCCGAAATCGGCAGGAGCATCGAAGGGCGACCCGAGGAATTCCGCGCCCCGGGCGCCATTCCTCGCAGAAGCCCCACGCCGACGCTCGACCAGTTCAGCCGCGACCTCACGGCGATGGCGCGCGAGGGCAAGCTCGACCCCGTGATCGGTAGAACGAAAGAGATTGAGAGGGTTATCAGGATCCTGTCGCGGCGGACGAAGAACAACCCCGCCCTCATCGGCGAAGCCGGCGTCGGGAAGACGGCCGTCGTCGAAGGGCTCGCGCAGAGAATCGTTCGCGAAGAGGTGCCGGAGATACTCAAGAACAAGCGAGTGGTCATGCTCGATTTGTCGGGGATGGTCGCCGGTACCAAATATCGCGGCGAGTTTGAAGAGCGCCTTAAAAAGGCAATGGACGAGATCCGCTCCAGAGCTGGAGAAATAATCCTCTTCATCGACGAGCTTCATACGCTGGTCGGAGCTGGCGCCGCGGAGGGGGCGATCGACGCCTCAAACATCTTGAAACCGGCTCTGGCGAGGGGAGAGCTTCAAGCCATAGGGGCGACTACGATCGATGAATATCGAAAATACATCGAGGGGGATCCCGCGCTTGAGCGCAGGTTCCAGCCCGTCCTGGTTTCCGAGCCGACCGTCGAGGAGACCATCGAGATCCTGAGAGGCCTTCGGGACAGATACGAAGCACATCACAGGGTGAAAATCGAAGATGCTTCTCTGGTCGCGGCCGCCGAGCTTTCCGACCGCTATATTTCGGACAGGTTCCTGCCCGATAAGGCCATAGACCTCATCGACGAGGCCGGAGCCAAGGTGAGGCTTCAATCCACGGTTCCTCCCGTGGACGTGAAGGACATCGAAGAGCGGCTCGAACAGGTCCGTCGCGAAAAGGAAGAGGCCGTCCGCACAGAAGACTACGAAAAGGCGATGCGGCTTCGCGAGCGCGAATCATCTTTGAAAAGGGAGCTGGAGGAGGCCGAGAAGGACTGGCTGAGGGCGAGGAGCACGACGAATTCGGTGGTCACCACGGAAGATATCGCCGAAATCATTTCCAGCTGGACGGGAATACCCGCGACGAAGCTCGTCGAAGAAGAGCGAGAGCGCCTGCTGAAGACCGAGGAAGCCCTCCATAAGCGCGTGATCGGCCAAGAGGAAGCCATCAAAGCGATATCCGAGGCTATACGCCGAGCGAGGGCCGGACTTAAAGACCCAAAGCGTCCCATCGGAAGCTTCATCTTCCTCGGTCCAACGGGGGTCGGGAAGACCGAGCTCGCCAGAACGCTCGCGGAACATCTCTTCGGCAGCGAAGACGCGCTCGTGAGGGTCGATATGAGCGAATATATGGAGCGCCATACCGTAAGCCGGCTTATCGGCGCGCCGCCGGGTTACGTCGGTTACGAGGAAGCCGGTCAGCTGACGGAGCCGGTTAAGAGGCGGCCTTATTCCGTCGTGCTGTTCGACGAGATCGAGAAAGCGCATCCCGACGTCCTCAACATATTGTTGCAAATCATGGACGATGGGCGGATTACCGACGCCAAGGGGAGGACGGTCGATTTCAAGAACACCATCATCATAATGACGTCGAACATAGGAAGCGCCAGCCTTAAAAAGGCGCCCCAGCTCGGCTTCAAAGTGAAAACCGATGAAAAGAAGGCCTTCGCCGAGATAAAGGAAGCCGTAACGAGGGAGCTTCAAAAAGCCCTGAGGCCGGAGTTCCTCAACAGGGTCGACGAGATCATCGTGTTCGAACCCTTGACGCTCGAGGAAATCGAAAGAATCGTGGACATCATGGTGGACAGGGTTCGGCACGAGCTGCGCGGCCAAGGGATCGAAATCGAGCTCACCGAACCGGCCAGAGCGCTTCTCGCCGAGAAGGGATACGATCCAAACCTGGGAGCGAGGCCGCTCAGGAGAACGATCCAGAAGCTGATCGAGAACCCACTCGCATCCGCTCTACTGCGCGGAGAGTTCTCTCAAGGCGATCGCGTGGTCGCCGACGCGCGCGATGGCGAGATCTTTTTCGCAAAGAAAGAACCGTCGACCTCCGGCGAAAAGCCCGAAGAGCGAGAGGCTGGCGGCGGGATAGCCGCCAGTTAAGGCGAGCCGCCAGTTAGAAGCGGAACAACCCTACGCTGCTAGCCTCTCTGCTCCCTGGGAGACTATAGCATAGCTCGCCAAGGTGACGTCTTCTCGGAGGGGCAGCTTGTTCATAACGCCTTGAAACGTTGGAGCCGAAGCGGCGTCTTTGAAAGAATTGGCGTCGCTCCATTCCAGCAAAGACATGAAGATGTTCGGATCGTCGTGCGATCTCAGAAGCTCTTCGCCCCTCCAGCCTTTTTGGCCTTTAAGCCAGCTCACACCTTCGTTCCACGCATCGATGAACTCGTCGCCCTTTCCCCTCTTTACGTGGAACATGAAAAGCACCTTTAGTTTTTCATCGGCCACTTTCACCACCTCCGTCGATTTCTTTTCGGCAAGACGCGTTCATGCGAAACATCGACGGGGTGGCCGCCGTTTCGCGTCATCCGCCCACGAGAGCCTCGGCGAACGATTCGGGATCGAACCGCTCCAGATCGTCGATATCTTCGCCCACGCCGACGTATTCGATCGGGATCCCCAGCTCTTGGACTATCGCGATGGCTATTCCTCCTTTGGCCGTCCCATCCAGCTTCGTCAAAGCAATGCCGTCCACGCCCAACGCCTCGTCGAACAGCCTGGCCTGCGCTATTCCGTTCTGCCCCGTCGTCGCATCTATGACGAGCAGGGTGTGCACCGGCGCGCCGCGCCCTTCGCGCTCGGCTATCCTCTTCATCTTCTTGAGCTCTTCCATCAGGTTCACGTACGTGTGTAACCGGCCCGCCGTATCCACGATCAGGGCATCAACCCGCCGCGATATCGCGGCGTGCACCGCGTCGTAAACCACGGCGGCCGGATCGCTTCCGCGCTCGTGTTTTACGATATCGATGCCCAAACGCTTCGACCAGGCTTCCAACTGATCTATCGCGGCGGCCCTGAAGGTGTCGCCCGCCGCCAGCATCACTTTAAGACCCTCGCCTTTTAAGCGATGTGCCAGCTTGGCTATCGTCGTCGTTTTGCCGGTGCCGTTGACCCCCACCGCCAAGTGCACGACGAGGCCATCTCTCTTCGGAGGTTCCCCCTGCTCTCCAAGCATAGCGACGATTTCTTCTTTGAGGGCCCGCATCACTTCGGCCGATTCCGCGATCCTCTCCCGCCTGACTCTCTCTTTTAGGGCATCGATCATCCTCAAGGTCGCGTCGACCCCGACATCCGCCTGTATCAGCCCTTCCTCCAATTCCGTCCAGAGCTCGTCGTCGATCTCGGGGTGAGCCTCGAAAATCCTGTCGACGTTGGCCGCGAAGTTTTCCCTCGTTCGGCGCAGTCCCTTTAAAAAGCGCCCGATTATCCCGCTTTTTTCCAAAGTCACACCACCTCGGCGGCCTCTTCGAACTTTTGAGAGATCAATTTGGACACGCCGTCGGCCTGCATCGTGACGCCGTAAAGCGCGTCCGCCATTTCCATCGTGCGCCTTTGGTGAGTGATGACGATATATTGCGTCTTTTCTTTGAATTCCCGCAAAAGTCGAACCAGCCGATTCAAGTTGACGTCGTCCAGCGCCGCCTCCGCCTCATCAAGGACAAAAAACGGGCAGGGATCGTCGAGGTAAAGCGAAAATAAGAACGCCAAGGACGCGAGGGACTTCTCCCCTCCGGACAGCAATGAGAGCCTTTGCAGCCTCTTCCCGCTCGGTTGAGCGACTATGTCCACCCCCGAAATATCCGGATCATCCGGCTCGGTCAGCACGAGTTCGGCCCTCCCGTTTGGGAAAAGCTTCTCGAAAGTCTCCGCGAAATGCGCGTTTATCTGTTCGAAGGCGATCAGGAACCGCTCTCGCATCTTCTGATCGATCGCTTTTATTATCTTTCTCAGCGCCCTTCGACTTTCAGAGATATCCCGAATCTGCTTTTCGAGCAGCGCGGCCCTCTCCCCCAGTTCCCTGTGCTCCTCGATGGCCATCGGATTTACAGGTCCCAAAGCCGCCAATCGCCTGCGCAGCGACGAGGCCCTCTCCGCCAACCCCTTCCCGTCGTCGGGGATGGACATCTCCAACGCGCGCTCGAGCGGCACGTCCAATTCGTCTACGATGCGCGAAATCGCTCCGCTCACTTCCATCTTCAACTGAGCTTTGATCACTTCGATTTCGTGCAGTTTCATCTTGGCTTCCTCGAGCTTCGATCTCGCGACATTCGACCTTTCGCGAGCTCGCGAAAGCGATTCTCTCGACGCGGAAAGGCCCTCTTCCCCGCTTTCAAAAGCGCCCTTTAATCCGCTCGATACTTCGCCCGCGATAACCGCCAGCGATTGAATCGCCGATATGAGCGGGCCCGACCTATCTTTGACGAGATTCAGTCGGCCCGCATCGCGCTCCCCTTTTTCCGCCTCTTTTTTCAGTTCCGCGAGCTCCCGCATCGCCTCGATGCGCTCGCGCTCTATCCCGCGTCGCCTGCCCTCCAACGCCTTAAGCTCGATTTCGGCTTTTTCCACTTTGTGGGAGGCATCCGCCATGACTTTTGCAGAGCGGTCACGGGCCGATTTCAGCTCTTCCATCTCGCGCCTTTTTCGCTCGAGCTCGGCTTCCTTCTCCCCGATCGATTTCAAGCAACCCTCCAGCTTTGCGCTTTCGTCCGTAAGGCGCTTTTCGTAGGCTTCGATTCTGGCTTGGAGAGCCTCGAGTTCGCCCTCAAGGGCGCTTCTATTCCTCGCGAGCGCCTCGATTTCCCGATCCAGCGCCTCCAGCGCCGCGCGCTTCGATTCCAGCGCTCGGGAAGCTTTCCTGGACCTTTCCTCGGCCTCGTGATGATCGGCCTCGACCTTTTCCCGAACGGTGCATTTTGCCCGCAAAAGCTCGGAAACGGCCTTGAGCTTCGAGGCCAGCTCCCCGATTTCCCTCCGCCTTACCAGCTCACCTGAATGACCATCCTCGCCGCCGAGCAGGATCTTCCCCGTCGCGTATACGACATCTCCATCCAAAGTGACGACGGTCGATCCCCGCGGCCCGCGCTCCAGCGCTTCATCGAGCGTCCTCGCTATAAAAGCGTTTCCGAAAAGCGCTCGCACGGCCCCGTCGACGGATTCGGGATAATCGACCACCGATAGCGCCGGGATCATCGAATCGGACGGCTCGCTCCCCGCTTCCCCGCCATCCGGGCCAGCGACATGTACCCTATCTAGCGACAGCAGAGAGGCATTGCCGATTCCCTCCGAAACGAGCCTTTTGACGGACTTCGCGTTCTCGACCACGATGCAGAACAAATCCCTTCCGAGCAGCGCTTCTATGGCTTTTTCGTACCCCCTCTTCACGGAGATGCATTCGCCGAGAACGGACACCGCATCTTCTCCGAGCGCCGCAATCGCGTAAGATACGTCGGGAGCCCGCCGCGCCAATCCTTCGAGGGCCGCCATCCTCGCGCGCGCGGATTGGGCTTCGGCTTCGATCGAAGCGATTTCTTGCGCGACCGCTTCCGCTTCTGCCGCCAGCTCCTTCTCCCGTCGATCCAGAGATTCGAGGTCTCTCTCAGCTAGCCTCACCCCGTCAACGAGCGCTTCTCTCGACCCTTCGGCGGTCCTCGACGAGTCAATCGCGGCTTCCAGTTTTCGCCGAACGGAGTTTTTCTGCTCGATCAGCTGCGCTTTTCCCGTCTTGATCGCCAGGTCGAGATTCGAAGCGCTCGATTTCAAATCCGCCATGAAGCGCTCATCCAGTCCGATGCTCCTTTCCAGCGCTTTGATCTTCGACGAAAAACCTTCGGACTTTTTTTCGGCATCCTTGAGCTCGGCGTCGGCATCGGACAAGCGGATTTGCGCTTTCGAAACGGCCTCGTCCAACGACTCAATTTCCCTGTCGCTTTGCTGGACCTTCCTTTCGAGCGCGAGCCTCCGCGTATCGAACCTGTATGCCCCCATAGCCAGCAGATCCAGGCGCTCCTCGGCATTTCGTGCCCGTTCGGCCACGAGCGACGCTATCGCTTGCAACCGATCCTCAACGCTTTGCATTCTCCTCCGGCGCTCGGCGAGCCTGCTCGAGTTTTTCTCCTCGTCCTCGAGAAGGGCCTGCGCGGCTTCCGCCTCTCGATCCGCTTCTTCGAGCTCGGCTTTCAGCGCCTCCACCTTTTGCGATGCCGCCGCCTCATCCGCGTCCAGGGCCTCCCATCGCCCTTGAAGCTCCCTCAGATCCAAGACGGCCATCGCGAGCTCTAGGCTCCTCAGCTCCTCGCTCATCGCGTTGTGCTTCTCCGCGAGCTCGGCTTGGCGCTTCAGCGGCGAAAGCTGCCTCTTCACCTCGCCCAGGATATCCGCTAGTCTAATCAAGCTGGAATCCAGGGATGATAACCGCCTCACGGCTCGATCCCTCCGCCTTTTGTACTTCAGGATTCCCGCCGCCTCTTCTATGAACATGCGCCTTTCTTCGGGTTTCGCCTGAAGCGCCTCCTCGATCCGTCCCTGTCCGATTATCGAATACGTGCCGCGGCCCAATCCCGAACCGGAAAGCAGCTCTTGAATGTCGATTAGCCTGCACGGCGAATTGTTGATGAAATATTCGCTCTCGCCGTCCCTGTAAACCCTTCTCGCGATGGTCACCTCTGCGAAGTCGATGGGGAGCTTGTCATCGGAGTTATCTATCGTGAGGATGACTTCAGCCATGCCGACCGGATGGCGCAATTCGCTGCCGGCGAAAATCACATCTTCCATGGATCCGCCCCTGAGAGACCTAGGGCTTTGCTCGCCGAGAGCCCAAAGGATCGCGTCCGTGATATTGCTTTTCCCGCTCCCGTTGGGGCCGACGATCGCCGTTACGCCCGGCTCGAATTTCAGCACCGCCCTATCCGCAAACGACTTAAAGCCCCGAAGTGCCAGCGATTTAAGGTACAAATGGAGGCCTCCTGATCGGTTACCTTCATAAGTTTAAGGCCTGCGGACTTCACCGCGCAACGGCGGTCGATGGCTTTACCCAGTACCCTCTGCAAAGCGCTCGAGGCACTTCCCTATGGCGCATCTTGAGATGCAGTGCAGCCCGCAATATCCTTGCTCTAGGCACACTCTCGACCTCTTCACGACTTCGTTCTTGGCCGTTTTAGGAAGGGCATCAAGGTAAGAGACGGGATCGTGATTTTCTATTATGCGCATGACCAGCTCCCCAAAGGGGCATCCGTCCGTCGTGCACCCGAGACACCTTTCCAGTTCGGGACAATCGATCGCCGGACTCGCGGGCGGAGCATCTCCGCTTTCATCCATCTGGTCGGATTCGCCCTGAGCGCGGGCGCGGATAACCACCGCTGTCATCTCCTCATTTGCGGATACAATTATACCGCCGAAACCCAAAATATGGTAAATGCGTCCCGCGCTCATGGGGCCGCATTCGGCGAGATGATGCGGCATTCAGGCGGCGAATCGGCCTTACCGGACCCCTCATCTGACCTCTGTCGGTAAGTAACTGGAGCAAGCTTCCGCGAGCTCCGCGAGGTATTCCTTGGGCTTGGGTGATATCTTGCCGGCCTCGGGGTCAAGCACCCTTGACGGGTTGAACTGCTGTATGCGGTATAGCCGCCCACCCTCCTCGGCCAGGTAGGCGGCTATATCTAAAACATCTTTTTCGTCCACGATCCCCGGAACGAAAGTCGTCCTGAACTCCGCATTTATCCTGCCCTTTTTATCGGCTTTCACCAGAATGCGTATGCTCTCCTTGATGTTTTCTTCGACGCCGTTTATCGCCGTTATCGTCCGATACTTCCCAAAAGCCGTTTTTACGTCCATCGCCACGTGATCGACCACCCCGCGGTCGATCAGCCTCTTGACGGCCCGAGGGTCCGCGCCGTTCGTATCCAGCTTAACGGAAAACCCGAGGCTCTTGATGAGAAGGGCTATCCTTTCTATTTCGGGATTCAAAGTCGGCTCACCGCCGGTCAAGCAAACGCCGTCCAGCCATTCCCGCTTTTTGACCAAGTGATATTCGATCCTCGACCAGGGAACATCTTCGAGCTTTTCCGGTTCGAGAACCAAATCCGCGTTGTGGCAAAAGGGGCACCTGAGATTGCAGCCTCCGGAAAAGAGAACCGTGGAAAGCTTTCCTTCCCAATCGAGCATGCTCGATGGAAGCATCCCCTTTATGCCGGTCCTTTCCCGACCGAGATCATCCCCTATTTTCTCAGGCATTTTCTCAAACCCTCCATCGTCGGCACTTCTCCCTTCCATGACGAGATTTCCTTTCCGCTTTCATCGCATACAACGATGGAAGGCGTTGCCATCACGCCGTAATAAGCCGCTTCCGCCAGCCCATCGGCCTCGTCGACGTTGTAGTATTCGACGCCATCAAGCCCGGCGACCAAAGACTTGGCCGCAACGCACTTCGGTCAATCGCGCTTCCAGAACAGCTTCACTTTCACATCCGTTGCCCCTTCCCAGTTCCTCGCTGCTTTCTCAAATGGTTTTATTTCTAATTGGAAATAGCATCGATAAACCAGCGGCCACCGGTTTTAGTCATATAGAAGCGCAGCCTTTGTCTCGATCCGAACTCTACCGGTTCACCTCCCGATCCATCCGGTTTGCCCTCGATGAACTCGACGGTGATCACGGCGGTATCCCCGTTTAGATCGTTTTCGATTATCTCGTATCTCGAAGAAGCCCACTCGCCCGCCTTCAAAGTGAGTTCGCTCACCGCTTCCCGCATTTTATCGCGCACTTCTGGCGAAATCTCCGCGACGGCTCCTTCGTAGTCCTTCGCCCTCACGGCCCGGATAAAGGCGTCGACCGCGCCCGCCGGCTTCTCGCCCCAATCGGCGCAGCCGGTCGATAACGCGAGCACGATCGGGAGCAGTAGGCTTTTCCCGATCTGACGAGCTAGAGCACCTCTTAACGCCTTGGATGGCCAAACGGGTTCGTTTAAAAGCGCTATTTCCATAGATCGCATTCTCCGGCTGTCGGCGATTAAACGGAGGCGAGTTCGGTCCTTATCCTATCCCTCAGCTCTCCCGTTTTTCCTTTATTCCAAGTTGGAATCTTGGAGAAGTATCCGACGATCCTCGTTATCCCGTACACGTCTTCCGATCCGCAAAAAGGACAAGCATCCGAAAGTCCCCGACTCGTCCTGTGGCAAGAATCGCAAACCGTGAACTCAGGCGAAAAGGCTATTTGAGCGCAGTGGGTTTTTTCGAACGTTTTGATCACGAAGTTCTTTATCGATTCGGGCGACGGTTCGTTCTCTCCCAGCCATACGTGAACGATGGCGCCGGCCTCGATGAGGGGATGAAACAGGCTCTGCTTTACGACGCGATCGATGTAATCCACGTCCGCGTCCACCGCGAGGTGTATCGAATTGGTGTAATAATACTCATCGGTTTCGACGCTCCCTTTGATGACTTTTTTGGTTTCCTCCGGGAAGTATTTCATGTCCAGCTTGGCCAGGCGGTATCCCGAAGATTCGGCGGGGCTTTCTTCCAGAACCATTTTTATCCCGTACTCGTTGGAAAGCTGCTTGCATTTAAGGTTCATGTGGCTGACCACCCTAAGCCCGAATTTCAACGCCTCGTCCGATTCGTGAAGTTGCTTTCCGGTGTGATGTTGCACCATCTCGTTCAAGCCCAGAAGCCCGCACAGGTACGTCAGCCTGTCCAACCTCAAATACGGCTCTCCGTCCGCCGATGCGCAAAGCATGGCGAGCGGGCCATCCTTCCCGAGATCCAGAAGGCCCTTGATGAACTTCCTTTTTTGCAGGTGCGCTTTGGCGACGAGCTCCAAGGTTTGGTTCAATCCGTGGAAGAGGAGCTCGTCGTTCCCGTGAGCTCGATAGGCTATCCTCGGCAAATTGATCGTTATATTTTGCAGGGCCGAAAAGCGCATCTTCTCGGGCGTCATCGCCTCCTCGAGATCCTTCTCGCCGAGCTTAAGTTTTAACCTGCAGCACTGGGAAACGGTGCATTCGTCCCCCCTATCGAACACGAAATAGGTTATTCCCTGCTTGGACGCCACTTCGCAGGCTAGATCGAGAAACTCATCCGAGCCTTCGGTCTTGAAGAGGTCGTCGTTGATGTGCAAGAGGGGCTTCGGAAACACGAACGTCTGCCCGTTGGCGTCCCCCTCCATGTAGACCTCGAACATCGCCTTCAAGAAAGCTTGGGCTTCCTTTTCGTATTCTTTGTACGTCTTACCCGTGTACTCGCCGCCCGGGCCGATCGCCGGCGTATCGGCGAAGTGCTTTGGAACGTTCCAATAAAGGTTGAAATCGGAGAAAACCACCTGCGATCCCCTGGCGCCCGCGAGTTGGTTGAATTCGTATATGAGCATCTGCGCGAGCTGCTTTATCTCGTCGTAAGACCGATCGACCAGATAGGGAGCAAAGAACAGGTTCACGGCCTCCCAACCGACGGCGCCCGCGTAGTGCGATTGGAGAGTAGAGGCCATTTTCACCATGTGGCCTATCAAAACCTCTGCATGCTTAGCGGGGCGCGACCTGGAGGTGATATTGGGCAATGACAAGCCGTATTTCTTGATGTATTCCAGCGAGTGCCCCCCGCAGTAGGGGCGGACTATGAACCCCAAATCGTGAAGATGCACATCTCCCATCAGATGCGCGAGCGCCACATCTTCCGAAAACACCTTCCTGAGCGCGAACTCCTTTAGGATCGTCTCGGCGAGCGTCAGGTTGATAGACTCGGGGTTGTGGGTGGTGTTCGAATTCTCCTTGTTCGCGTTCACGATGATCTGCTCGACATCGTACATCGGAAGCCCGAGATTGGAGTGCTTTTTATGCATCATCGACAATCCGCGGTCGAGGAGCTCCATATCGACGAGCTCCCTGATGATGCTCGTGGTTATGGTAGGAAGGTTCGAATCGAAAACTTTTTTCTCGACCGCGGATGCGATCTCTTCGGCGAGCTGAATCGCGCACCCCGTCTCGCGAATGAGCGAGGCCACTATCTTCGTCTTGTCCCAGATGTTTATTTCCGACTTGGACGATGTGCTCACCAACAGAGCGATGTCCGTCGTGTCCCCCTCCGAAAGGCTCGTCGTCTTGATGACATTTATGACCCTCGAGGCCACCGGGTCGATCTTGACGTCGCTTTTTGCGTTCAAATCAGCCCTCGGTCCGCTTTTCGTCGCCGTTTTTGCCATCTTTACCTCCCTTGCCGCGCGTCCAACAACCACCATTCAAGCGAAGATCGCCGTTTATTCGCCTTTGCGAAATCGCTCGCGGCGACGCCCTTCTCCGCAACGTAAGCCCTCCAAAACTGATCGCTTTGCCTCCGTTCAAGAGCGAACAGCGCTGCGATATTGCCGGTTAGCCACACCATCCCCTGCCCCGTTTTTACTGCAACGATTCCAGCTCTCTCGTGAACTCCTCTAGGTCTTTAAATTTTCGGTAAACGGAGGCAAA
>FWWM01012720.1_pt1 | contig 13879 bp, 5 predicted proteins | sample 2228351 | NCBI WGS metagenome assembly FWWM01 (sample SAMEA103939774, study PRJEB20133) | metagenome | reverse complement strand
ACGGCGCACTGCTGCCGAGTCTCGTGTCGCCTACCTCCGCTTTCTCGGTCACGTCCGTAAACGTCCCGTCGCCGTTGTTGTGATAGAGAACGTCAGGACCGTAATTGGTCACGTAGAGATCAAGGTATCCGTCGTTGTCGTAATCGCCCACTGCACAGCCGATGCTATAAGCCTTCTTGCCGTTGACGAAACCGCCGACGTCCGCCTTCTGCGTCACGTCCGTAAATGTCCCATCGCGGTTGTTGCGAAACAGCGCGTTGCGGAGGGGCTGCTTGCCGCGATAGCCCGGCAGCGGCGCACCGTTGCACAGATAAACGTCGAGCCAGCCGTCATTGTCAAAATCAAAAAACGCCCCCCCTGCCCCCATCTGCTCCACGAAAAACTTGCGCCCACAACTTCCGTCGCTGTGGACGAACGCTGCCAGTCCCGATTCCTTCGTCGCATCGGTGAACCAACCGGGGGCGTCAGGATGCGAGTTGGGGGTTTTAGGTTTTGGGTTCTGGGTTTTAGGTGATTGGGTGGTTAGGTGGTTGGGTGGTTGGCAACCTGCGCACAGCAAGAGCAGAAAGAGAAGTAAAAAACAGACGCGCCCATACGCCCATACCCCCATACCCTCATACCCCCATACGCCCATACGTTTTTTCACTTTTTCTCCTTCTGTTTCTTCAGTCTCTCCTGCGCCTGCTTCAGTCCCTCTTTCGCGGCAGGCAGGTTAGGGTTGCGCTTCAACGCAAATTGAAACTCTTTCAGCGCGAGTTGCGCGTTGCCTTCCTTGAGATAGCGGTTGCCCAATCGCACGTGCGCTTCAGCCGTATCAAGGAAAGACTTGGTGGCAAAAACCCGTGTCAGTCTTGCCTTGCGCCGGTCTTTCGCTTTCTGAAACAGAGCCAGATACTTCTTCGCTTGCTTCTGGTCGCCAAGTCGTCGGTAGGCTTCAGAGAGCAGGTAATAAGGTTGAATCTCCTCCGGTCCTTCCGGCACGAGACGGGCAAATCGCTCAAGATAGGGAATCGCCCGGCGCAAGTCTTCCTTGCGTCCGCGACGCGACAGAGCCATGCCCATCGAATAGAGCGCGTTGGTGTTGTTCGGGTCGAGTTTCAAGGCTTTTTCGTAAAGGGCAATCGCTTTGTCGTATCGCTTGGGGTCGCTGATGTCGTAAAAGTAGGCATCCCCCAGCGCCCAGTGATAGTGCGATTCGGCGGGGTTGAGAGCAATCGCTTTTTCCAGATACTTCCGCGCTTCCTTGTAGCGCGTCAACTTGACGTAGTAAAGTCCCACCCGCCCGTAGGCTTCGGCGTAAGACGGGTTGAGTTGAATGGCGATGAGGTTCTCTTTCAGCGCGGCGTTGAGATGACGGTTGCGTTCGTGGGCTTCCCCCAACAGATAGTGGGCTTCAGCGTCGTTAGGCGCAAGTTCTACCGCTCGTTTGAGATACTTGACAGCAAGCGGGGCGTCGTTCATCACAACCAACAGGTTGCCCAGCGAAAGCAGCAAGTCAAGGCTGGCGGGGTTCACTTCCAGCCCTTTGAGAAACGTCTGTTTCGCCTTCCCCAACTGCTTCTCGTGCAGATATAATTCCCCTAAACCACGATAGACCAGCGGCTCTTTGGGCGCGATGGCGCGGGCGCGTTCGTAGGAGGCGCGCGCCTCCTTGAGTTTTCCTGCCAACGCTTGCGCGTCGCCCAAACCAATCCATGCAAACGCCTCCTTCGGGCGCAGTCGCGTCGCGGCTTGCAGGTGGGGAATGGCGGCACCATGAAACCCCTGACGCATGTAAAACGACGCGGCTTGCAGTCGGAGTTCGTAGTTATTCGGCTGCCGCTTGATGTATTGTTCAACTTCCTGTGGCGTCGTCGGTGCGGGGGGGGCTTGCGCCCAAAGCGCGGTTGCCGCGAGAAGAGTCAGCAGTAGCGCGAGAAAGCCTTTTCCGTCTTTGACATGCTTGCCGAACACAGGCGGAATAGGCACTCTCGCCCTACCAATGTGTTCTTCTCTCCCGCTCATACCCATCATCTCGCCGACTCCGTGATCGTCACATACTTGTCTACCTCTGTCACCTTCACCGCCTGCCACTTTCCATTCGTCCAGCGAATCTTTACGTTCACCTTTGCCGGGTCGGAAATGCCGCCCAACCCAAACAGCAACCGCAGGTCGGATTGCGAAAGATAACTGGACCCGCTGCGCACTTCTTTGACCTGCAACCCGTTCGGCGTTCGCACCTCGACGCGCGCGCCGATTGCGCTGCGGTTGCTGACCGTGCCGCGCAGGGAGAGTCCGAGCCAATGATGTTTGTGGCGCGGTTCGTTTTTCAGCAGCCGCACGTGACCGCCTGAATCGTTGCCCATCACGTCCGGGGTGCCGTTATTGTCGAAGTCTCCGATGGCGATACCGCGCGCTACCGTCGCGGCTTTGAACGCCGAACCAGCGGCGGCAGACATCTCCGCGAAGTGGTCGCGCTTCACATTCTCAAACAGTTGGTCTTGCTGCTTGTAAGTCGCCGTCGTGTCGAACTCCTCCACATTGTCGAAGACGTGCCCATTGCCTACGTAGAGGTCCTCGTCGCCGTCCAGATCGTAGTCAAAGAACTTCACGCCAAATCCCAACTTGAGGAGACTGGCTTGCCCCAAACCAAAAGCGTAGACCGCGTCGGTGAAACGGTTGTTGCCCAAATTGTGATAGAGCGCGTTGGATTCGTGCTGGAAGTTCGTGACAACGATGTCGAACAAGCCATCTCCGTCGAAGTCCGCCGCATCCGTTCCCATGCCCGCCTGCATCGTGCCGTTCTCGCTGTAACCGACGCCCGCCGTCAGCGTGACGTCTTCGAATCGTCCATTCCCCAAATTGCGAAAAAGCGTGTTCGGCGTGCCGTCATTGGCGAGGTAGATGTCAGTTTTGCCATCGTTGTCAAAGTCGGCGCACACGACCCCCAATCCCGCGCCCTTTGAGCCTTCGACACCTGCTTCTTTCGCTCGCTCCGTGAACGCGCCCTTGCGGTTGTTGATGAAGAGTAGATTCCGCTGCGATTGGTATTCGTTCGGTGTGCAGCCGCCCTTGATTTTTCCGTACTGGCAGTAAGGGATCTTGGGATTGTATTTCACGTAGTCCGTCACGTAGAGGTCGAGCCAACCGTCGGCGTTGAAGTCGGCAAACGCGCAACTCGTGCCCCACAGATCGCGCGGTCCCCCTACGCCCGCTTTTTGCGTGACGTCGCTGAACGTGCCGTCGCCGTTGTTGCGCAGAAGCGTGTTGGGTCTGCCGTAGTTCGTCACGTAAAGGTCAGTGAAACCATCGTTGTCATAGTCCCCCGCGCAGCAGCCCATTCCGTAGCCATCAAGAACGACGCCCGCTTTTTCCGTCACGTCCTCAAAGCGTCCGTTCCCCAAGTTGTGAAACAACCGACTATGACTCTTCTGATGCGACCAGTTGAAGTCCTCGCCGCTCTGCACGAGAAAAACGTCCAGCCAGCCATCGTTATCATAATCAATGAACGCGCAGCCGCTCCCCATTGTTTCCACAATCGTCAACGGACGACGACTGCCGTAAACGTGCTTGAAGTTCAGCCCCACCGACTCCGCCACATCCACAAACTGCGCGGACGCTTTCACACTTTCCGCCTTCGATTCTTTCGCGCTTTCCGCCTCAAACTGTGCGTCGGCGCGCGCCCCCCGCCGCCCATTGCATGAACTTAAAGTCAGTATGGACAGGAGACAGAGCAAGAGGATACCAACCCATTGGAGGTGTTTCCCAATTCCCCAATCTCCCAATTTCCCAATTTCCCAATTTCCCAATTTCCCAATCTCCCAATCTCCCAATCTCCCAATCTCCCAATTTCCCAATTTCCCAATCTCCTGCCTCTATCGCTTCATCGCAAAGTGACCAACCTCACCGCTCTCACCTGCTCTCCTTCTCCATCCTCCGCCACTAACTCCATCACGTAAACGCCGCGCCCTGCGACGCCGCCTCTCTGGGTTTTGCCGTCCCAACTGACGACGTTCAACCCGCGCTGTGCCGGCACTGGCGTCATTGCCCGAATGATTTTCCCCGTCGGCGATAGCACGCGCCCGCGCACCATCGCTTCGCGGTTGAGGACGAAGGACAGCCGCACCACTTGCCCCGCCCCGCTGCCGCCCACTGTGGCTTGCAGCCCGTTCACCAGTAACTTGCCGTCCGCCTCGCTGGTGACTTCGATGCGCAGTCGCTTCTGCGTGATGCCGCTGCCGTTGACAGTGAAGGCATACCGCGTTGTCGTGCGCATGAACTGTCGCTTGCCGCTGTCGGTCAACGACATACGCCCGCAGGGTTTTCGGCAAGCGGCTCAGGTTGGTATACGTCAGGCTGACCGTGCCTGTTTGGTTCGTCGTCACCAACACGTCCCACGTCATTTTGGGCGTTCTCGCGGCGCGCACGTCCCACGCTAACTCGTTCTTTTCGTTGAGGAGGCTCAGGTCAACAAACTGTTGGCTCGTGACCGGCGGCGATTTCTTCACCTGCAAGTCGTTCTCTATTTTCTCGCTCACGCCAATCACGCTGTCGCCCGTCTTGATGTTGCCGGCTTGCGCCTGCAAGCCAATCGTCCAGTTGTCCACGCTGGGCTTGACCGGTTCTCGTTGCGTCCGCTGCGCGCGCGAGGCGTGCGTTACCTGTAACTCCGGTGGAAACTCCAACGCCAAATTGCGTCGGCGCAGGAAGAAGAACGCGCCGCGTCCGAATTCTAAATGGTTGTCAGCAATCGCCCGTCCGATGTCCGGCGGTATCGCCAGAACCAGCAGCAGTCGCGGGTCAATCACCAACTCGTAGCCCGCGCCCACCGCGTCGTTCGTCCACTTCCAGCAGTATGGTTCCACTATCGGCTCTTCCTCTTTGCCGTCTCGGAGGATATCCGCCAGCGTGCCGATGGCGACGCCGTTTTCAAGCACGTTAATTCTACTGATGTCGAACAGCAAGTCCCTCACGCTGGGGTTGCCGCGCAAGTCCCAGCCGGGCGTGTCGCGCTCGAAGGCGATGAGAGCAGGCTGCTGCGGGTCGGGCAGGGCGCCGTTCGAGATTTCCACCATCTGCGCTACGTCAGAGTTGACCCAGTAGCCCCGCCCGGCGTTCAAGTCGAAGGGTTGCTGAGAGAAAAATTCGTAATGTCCAAGCGACGTCGACAGCGACGGCATCCACTGGGCTACGTCCACACGCCCCCCGCGAAACACTGCGCCGACTTGCCCGGCGGCAACGTCCACCGGAAAACTCAACAAACTGACCCCCGCCGGAACTCCTATGCGCAGGACCCCTTTCACCTCCACCGTCACGCGCACGTTGCCCGCTTCCGCTGTCACCGTCGTTGCGCCGAACGGAATCTGGCTCAGGATGACCTGCGCCATTCCGTTCGCGTCCGTCGTGTCGGTGCTCGCGTTCAACTGCCCGCCCGTCGTTTGAAAGACGATGTTGGTGTTCGATACAGCGTCGCCCAGGTCATTCGTCGCTCGCACTTCGATAACGGACTTCCCGTCAACCCCCACGACGCTGGGTGTCGCACCGATGCTGAGGTGCGCCACGCCCAGACTCATCATGCTGACAGGCATTGCCTGCGAAAACTCGGAGGTATTGCCGTCGCGGTCCGTCGCCGTCGCCGTGAGAATCGTGCCCACCGGCACGGAGGGCAGATTGTTCAGGGAAAAATTGCCCGGCGCGCTGAGGACGTGAGAGGCAAACAGCTCCTTGCCCTCACCAAAGCCAGACGGGTCGGCGGCATTGGAAATGAAGAACTGAATCAACAGGGGATAAGCCGCGTTGGCTGGGTCGCTGTCAAGGCTGCCGTTGATTGTGGTGAAGTTGCCATCAGTGGCAGCCAGCGTGAGAACAGGAAAATTCTGGAGTTTGTTTGGGCTGCCGTCAGCATCGCTGGGGTCGTTGTCGGTGACACCGAAGACGTTCTCCACGCCACCGACGAGGTTGATGCCCAACCCGCCGTTGTCGTGAATCAGGTTCGACAGGATGCGGTTCTGGGTGGCGGCGGCGTTGGTAATACGCACGCCGTCCAGGGCGTTGTGCGCGATACGGTTGCCGTCGCTCGCCGTCACCCCGCCAATCACGTTCTGGGAGGACTCATCAATCAGCACGCCATTGTCATCGTTGCCCAACGCCGCCACGCCGTTAACGTCCGTGCCGATGAAGTTGCCCTGCACCGTGTTGCTCGTCCCGTTGCCTAAAATGTGGACGCCGTTCGCGTCGTTGCCGCAGATGACGTTGCCTTCGCCTGCGTTGCCCCCCCCGATGAGATTGTTAGAGGCGTTGGCGACGTGAACTCCGTCGTCCGCGTTGCCCAAATCTGCCGTGCCGTTTTTGTCCGTGCCGATGAAGTTGCCCTGCACCCTGTTATTGTTCGCGCCCGTGCTGGCGATGGTCACGCCCCGTCCGCTATTGCCCGAAATGACGTTCCCTGCGCCGGGCGTTGCGCCGCCAATCACGTTGTTCCCCGCGCTTAACATGGTTACGCCGCTGGCGTTGCCCAACGGGCTCGTGCCGTTTCTGTCCGTGCCAATGAGATTGCCCTGCACCGTGTTATTTGACGCACCGCCGATGAGTTCGACGCCGACCTCGTCGTTGCCAGAAATGAGGTTGCCCGCCCCGGCGGTCATGCCTCCAATCAGGTTGTTATTTGCCGAAAAGCCGATGTGCACGCCCTTCTGCGAGTTGCCCAAATCGGTAGTGCCGGTGACGTCCGTGCCGATGAAGTTGCCCTGCACGACGTTACCGGTCGTCGTGTTGCCGACGATGCTGACGCCGCGTATGTTGCCCGAAATCACGTTGCGCGCTCCTGCCGTCATCCCACCAATCAGGTTGTTGGACGCACCGGAGGAGATGAACACGCCGACAGCGCGGTTGCCGAGTGCGCCCGTGCCGCTCCTATCCGTGCCGATGAAATTGCCTTGCACTTGATTGTTCATCGCGTTCGCGCCGTCAATCAACACGCCGTTCGTATCGTTGCCCGATATGACGTTTTGTTCCTGAGGCGTCGCGCCGCCAATGAAGTTTTGCGGGGCGTCAAAAATTCTCACGCCGTTGTTGGTGTTGGGCAACGCGGTAGTGCCGTTGACGTCCGTGCCGATGAAATTGCCTTGTATGCGGTTTCCCGTCGCCACGTTGCCGCCGATTTCCACACCGTCGCGTCCGTTGCCTGCAATGACGTTCCGCTCTCCCGCCGTCGTGCCGCCCACAACGTTGTTTTGCCCTCGGTCAATCGCCACGCCGCTGTCGGTGTTGGGAATGGCGGCGGTGCCCGCTAAGTTCGTGCCGATGAAGTTACCTAGCACTTGATTCCCGTTTACGTCGATGCCGCTGAGGAGGACGCCCTGCGCACCGTTGCCGGAAATCACGTTGCGCGCCCCGGCGGTCGCGCCGCCAATCTGGTTGTTGCTGGCACCGCTGTCCATCAGAACGCCATGTTGGGCGTTCGGCAGCGACGCCGTGCCCCCGATGTTCGTTCCGATGAAACTTCCTTGCACCGCGTTGCCACTTGCCTGCGTGATGCGGACGCCATTTTGCCCGTTGCCGGAAATCACGCACCCCTGATTCGTCTCAGGACCGCCGATGAGGTTGTTATGCGCGCCGTTGGTGATGTGAACGCCGTTGAGGACGTTGCCCACCCCCGCCGCGTTGTTGGGGTTCGTCCCAATCGCGCACCGCTGCACTTTGTTCAGCGTCGTGTTGTTATCGCTGATGAGCACGCCGTTGCCGCCGTTGCCGAAGATGGCGTTGCCCAAATCGTTCGCGGCGTCGCCAATGACGTTGCCCATCGCCCCGCCGGCAATCTCCACGCCGTCCCCGCCGTTGGGAATCTTGGCAGCGCAGTTCCAGTCCCCGCCGATGCAGCTGTTGCGCACCAGGTTGTTGTCCGTGCCCGTGCCCGAGATGTGAACACCGTCCTCGCTGTTGCCAGAGATGACGTTGCCGTCCACCTGAAACGTCATGCCGCCGACGACGTTGTCGTGCGCGCCGTTTATAATGAGGATTCCGTTGCGAGCGTTGCCTATCGCGGCATCGCCGACGAGGTTGAGTCCAATCGTGTTGCCGCATACGCGATTGCCCGTGACGCCCGCCCCGGCGATGACGATGCCGTTCTGTCCGTTTCCCGAAATCAGATTCCCTAACGACTCTAAGTCTCCTCCGATGATATTGTTGCTAGCTCCGTCGGTTATCACGATTCCATCTATGCCGTTAGGGACGGCGGCGTCGCCCTTCTCATTCGTGCCGATAAAGCAGGCGTCCACGCGATTGTTGGTCGCGCCCGTTCCGTTGATGCTGATGCCGCTGGACGAAAATCCGTTGATGATCAGATCTTTGATGAGGCAGTTGGCGGCGTTCTGAATGTGCAGCCCAATCGCGCTTGCTCCCGCCAGATCCCCGTTAATTACTATCTCCGGTCCCATCGGGTTAGTGTCGCCGGTGAATATCGTCTGCGAGACGCCGTCAATCACCGTTCCGTTGCCGCTGATTATGGGCAGCGGACTGATGGGTCGAATGATGAACACGCCCGCCATGTTGTTGAAGCCCGGATCGTTGAGGGGAATGCGAAACACAATCGTCGTGCCCGGCACGTTATTCGCCTCGATGAGGGCTTGCCGCAGCGAACCGGGTCCGCTATCGTTCGTGTTAGTCACCGTCGCCGAGTTGCCGGAAAGGGGGTCGTGGATGACCTGCACCGTGCCCGTTCCATTACTGCCCGTGTAGACGAGACTGGTATTCGCGTTGACGCCGATACCGAATGGACGTTGATTCGTCGCCACCGTCGCCATCACGGTGTTGCTCGTCCCGTCAATCACGCTCACGCTGTTGCCGTTGGCGTTCGCCACATACACTTTGTTGAGCAGGTTGTTGGCGCCGACGGCTTCGGGGTTGGCACCCACTGCCACAATCGCCGTCACCGTGTTGCTTGTTCCGTCAATCACGCTGACCGTGTTATCGTTGCTGTTCGCAACGTAAATGCGATTGGTCATGGAATTCACCGCCACCCCGCTCGGACCGGAGCCGACTGGCACGGTTGTCATCACCGTATGGCTCGTCCCGTCAATCACGCTGACGGTGTTGTTCTGAAAGTTCGACACGTAGATTCTGTTCGTACTCGAATTGACCGCCACGCCATAAGGCTCGCTGCCAACGTTGACGGTCGTGAGCCGCGCGTCCGTCACGCCGTCAATCACGCTGACCTGATTGCTGAAACGGTCTGCCACGTAAATTCGGTTCGTGTTGGGGTTGACCGCGACGCCGGTGGGAGCCGCGCCCACGGGGATGGTCCTCATCACCTGATTCGTCGCGCCATTGATGACGCTGACGGAGTTGCTGTCCATGTTCGTCACATAAATTTTATTCGTGGCGGGGTTCACCGCTGCGGCGTAAGGCAGTCTGCCGACGGGCACAGTGGCTTCGACGGTGTTCGTTGTGGCATCAATGACGTTGACGGCGAAGGCGGTTTGGTCGGTCACGTAAACCTTATTCGTGCTGGGATTCACCGTCACGTCTCGCGGCTCGGAGCGGATCATCGCCACCGCCAGCACGGTGTTGCTCGCCCCGTCAATCACGGTGACGGTGTGAGAGTTGAAGTTTGCCGCGTAGATGCGGTTGTTGGCGACCTCAACGGCTACGCCCATGGGCGCATTGCCCACTGCCACCCGGGCGACTTCAGTGTTAGTGGCGCCGTCAATCACGCTTACGTCGTCGCTGTCGCGGTTCGCTACGTAGATGTGATTGGTGGTCGAATTGACCACCATGCCGAAGGGCGCATCGCCGACCGCAGCCGTTCCTATCACCTGATTGTTCGTTCCATCCACCACGGTCACACTGTCGGCGTCTTGATTCGTCACGTAAATGCGATTAGTGACAGGATTGACCGCCACCGCGTTGGGTGTGATGCCCACGCCAATTGTTGTCGCCATCACCGTATTGTCTGATCCATCTATCACGGTCATCGTGTTGTCGTTAAAGTTCGTCACGTAGACGAGGTTGGTCGTCTCGTTGACCGCCACACCCATAGGACCATTGCCCACGCCGATGGTGGTGACGACAGTATTGGTTGCCCCATCAATCACACTTACAGTGTTGTCGCTAAAGTTGCCAACGTAGATGCGGTTGGTCGCCTTATTGATCGCAATTTGATTGGGCGCCCCCCCTACGTTGATGGTCGCAATGACGGCGTTGGTTCCTGCCTCAATCACACTGACGGTGTTGCTGCCGTTGTTGGAAACGTAAATGCGACCTGTGGAGGGGTTGACTGCGAGGCTGAGGGGAGACACACCGACGTTCACCGTGTCCAGCAAAGTATGAGTCACCGCGTCAATGACGCTCACCGTGTTGCTGAGTTCATTCGCCGTATAAATACGGTTCATGTTGGGGTTCACGTCCACGCCGCGCGGGCTTCGCCCGTCCACTCCGGGCACGATGTCAATCGTGTGAATAATAGTTTGTCGCTTGGCGCGACTGGCGGTGAGCGATGATGAGAGAGGAAGGAGTGGTGGACGCTGCCCAACGGGGGGCGCAGCCGATTTCGGTGTTTTCGCCTTCCTTGCCGCATGAGGACGATTGCCCCATGCCAGCGCTCCCGCAACACCCATGACTGCCATCAATAGCACGATAAAACCGCAGACGTTTCTCTTTCTCACGGCTTCACCTCTTCCTTCCTTATTTTGGAGATGACGTGACTATGTTTGAGATGCCCTTTTCCATATCATAATCAACCTACGCAAGTCAAGAGGGAAAAGTCATTTTCTTTCGTTTGACAGCGGGGAAAAGGCGTGCTATTATTAGACGAGATGAAAACGATGAGGGATGAGAGATGAGGGATGAGAGATAAAAGAAATCATCTCTTATCCTTCCTCCTTCATCGCTTATCATCCTGTCTCAAAAACTCCAACTATGCTCGACTTCGCCGCTGTCAAAAGGCAAATCAACGGAATGGTCAGCGACCAGCGCAACCGCCGCGAAGAGTTTGCGCAGAGGGTTCAGCGCGCGTGGGAACAGATGATGGTCTGGAGCGGAGACTGGACGCCGCTGATTGAAAAAATCGCGGGCAGCAAGACGTCGTGGCTGCTTGCCCGCATCGCTGAACCCGCGCATCGCGTCCACCCGCGCCCGCCGCGCCCGCCGCAAATCACCGTCATTGCGACGGATGGCTCGCAGATTTTTCCCGACCGGCACGAAGTTTCTGACTGTTACCTGCTCAACATCGGCGCCGTCGCGCTGCACTACGGAACGGGCGCGCGCCCGCTGCTTACCTCTCGTCCGCTGCTGTTTTCTCAGGACGACGACCTAACCGTTCAGTGGAACGGGCGCAGAATTCCCGTAACCCCTGAGATTATCGGCTTGAAGCGAACGCTTTTGGAGATGCAGGAGTTGGTGCAGTTAGCAACGAAATGTCATTCTGAGCGAAGCGAAGAATCTCAGAACGGCGAGATTCCGCGTTCCGAGAATCGGAACGCCCGCTGCGCTCAGAATGACACAGGGATTCCCACGCTGGCGTTGGTGGACGGGACGCTCATCCAGTGGACGCTGGAAGGCAAACCCACTGACTACAAGACGAACGTGCTGAAAACGTATCTCGGACATCTGGACACGCTGCGCGAAAACCGCGCGCCGATTGCGGCTTACATTAGCGCGCCGGGCAGCGCGGACGTGGTGAACGCTTTGCGCGTGGGCTTGTGTCCTTACAGTTTCGCCAACTGCGATTTCTGCGAATACAAACACAAGCCCGACCCGCTGCCGTGCGCGCCGATGGAGGGCGTCACCGACGCGATTCTGTTTTCGCGGCTGCTGTCCAACATCGGCGAACGTTCCGCCATCTTCCGCAGCGCGTCCAGCATCCTCGCCGAATACGGCGAACATGAAGTCTGCTTCTTTTATCTCAACGTCGGAGCAGAAATCGCCCGCGTCGAAATTCCCAGATGGGTAGCGGAGGACGATGAACTACTCGACCTCGTTCACAGCGGCGTCGCCGCCCAAGCCGAAAAAGGACGCGGCTATCCCATCGCCATCGCCGAAGCGCACGAACAAGCCGTCGTGCGCGGCGCGGAACGCGAGACGTTTTACCGGGTGATGGAGGACACCTTCATCCGCCACGACATGAAAGTGCGACTATCGCTCAAAGCACGCACCAAACGAGCGCCGGGGGTGTAAATCAACCATGCACAAATCTCAGTACATTCGCGACTTCGTCAACGGACAGATGGTGGACAGCCAGTTCCTCGCCAAGAGCAAACGGTTCGCGGAGTTTCGCAACAAGCCCGGTCAGTATCTCAATCTCGTCCTGAGCGATTCCAGCGGCGACGTTGACGCGAAGATTTGGGACAACGCCGTGCCGCTGTCGGAGAAGTTCGCGGAGGGTGACATCGTTCACGTTAAAGGGCGCGTGGGCGTTTACAACAACATGCTGCAACTCACCGTCACCACGCTGCGCCGCTGCCAGCCGCACGAGTATGACCTGACGCACTTCGTTCGCTCCACCGACCGCGACGCTGACGGTTTAGTAGAACAGATAGAAAACCGCATCGAGCAGATGCAGAATCCTTTCCTGAAACAACTCCTGAAGAGTTTCTTCGACGACCCGCTGTTTTCGGCTGCCTTCTTTGAGTCCCCGGCGGCGAAGGACATGCACCACGCCTACGTGGGCGGACTGGCGGAGCATATTGTCAACGCCCTGCACATCGCGCGGGTCGTCACTCACCTTTACCCGCAGATTGACGCCGACCTGTTGACCACGGGCATTATCCTCCACGACATCGGCAAACTGCGCGAACTCAGCAGGGGCGCGCTGGTGAATTACACGGACGAGGGGAAACTCCTCGGTCACGTCGTCATCGGGGCGATGATGGTCGAAGAAAAGATGAACGCCATCCCCGGCTTCCCCGCCGAGTTGCGTATGCGCGTGTCGCACATGATTCTATCGCATCACGGCGTTCTCGAATATGGTTCGCCCGTTGTGCCTAAGACGCTGGAAGCCATCGCGCTGCACTACATCGAAAACATGGACGCGCAAATCAACCACTGCCTGCAAGCCACGATTGCGGCAGGCGACCAGACGTGGAGCGAATACGACAAAAGGTGGGGACGGCAATTCTACGTCGGGCGCAATGAAACAAGTAACGGCAGCGGGACGACGCCGGCATCGGAGGCGTGGGGTGACGCCAGTCACGCGCCACCGTCCTCCCCGCCCAAGCAACTGTTCTAATGCGATGCTGTGGCTAATCCATAAAGACACCGCCGTTCACGTCCACGTGCGCGCCGTGAATGTAACTGGCAGCGTCGGAGGCGAGAAACACAATCACTGCCGCGATTTCCTGCGGCTGTGCCAATCGTCCGAGCGGACACTGCGACAGCGTTTTCTCCACCGCGTCGGGGGGCCACTCCCGCGCCATCGGTGTGTCGCACGGACCGGGGTTGACGCAGTTGACGTTGATGTTGAAACCAGCGACCTGCTTGGCAAGCGATTTCGTGAACGTGACGATGCCCGCCTTTGCCGCTGAGTAGTTCGCGCCCGCGAACACGCCGCCGACTTGCGCGGCAAGCGAAGCGATGCTGACGATTTTGCCGTAGCGTTGCTGCTTCATTACCTTCATCACAGATTGACAGCACAGGAACACGCTGCGCAGGTTGACGCGCATCAGTTTGTCCCAATCTTCAACGGACAGTTCCTCAATCGGCACCGACTGAAAAATCCCGGCGGCGTTTACCAGCACGTCCACACGCCCGAACTTCTCCAGCACTGCGTCCGTCATGCGTTGCACGTCGTCGGGTTGCGAAACGTCCGCCCCAATCGCCAACGCCTGCACGCCCAGCGCTGCTATCTCGGCGGCTGTCTGCTCGGACGGTTCACCGGGCAGGTGAGTGAACGCAACATGCACCCCTC
>FWWM01012716.1_pt1 | contig 13883 bp, 9 predicted proteins | sample 2228351 | NCBI WGS metagenome assembly FWWM01 (sample SAMEA103939774, study PRJEB20133) | metagenome | reverse complement strand
ACACCTCGGACGTTTCCGGGTGCGACTGTGCCGAGGTGCAGAAGGGCGTGATCCTGCTGGTTCCTGACGAGAGCACCTTCAAGAACCACGGCCAGTACGTCTCGACTGCGGCCAACACGCTGGACAGCATTGCGGTGGTCTCGGAGGAGTGCCACTCCTGCATCATTAACCAGTTCGCCCGCAGTATCCCGCAGGGTGAGATGGTTTCCTGCGTCGGCCTCTGAGGAGGCAAAAACAGCATGACGTCACGGGCAGGGGCTGCCCCTGCCCGTTCTTGCTTCCCGAAACTTGGCCATGACCACACTAACACGCGCACTCGTTCTGACGGCGCTGATCACGGCGCATCCCGCGGCGCCGGCGCAACACCGGGATTCCTCCGGACCGTTTCAGGAGACCGGTTTTTCGGCCGGCGCGTTCGACCAGGGGGCCAAGGTCAGCCATACTTTTGTATTTGCGAACCGCGGGACGGCGCCGCTGGAGGTGAAATCGGTCACGCCCACTTGCGGGTGCGCGGTCAGCGACTTTGACAGAGTCGTCCTTCCTGGTCAGGAAGGGAGAGTCACTTTGACGGTGGACACGACGACGCTGCGGGGCAGCTTTACGAAGGGCGCCCGTGTGGAGTGGGCGGACCCGGCCCAGCCGGCGGTGCTGCTGACCATTTCGGGCAGCATCCGCCAGCCGGTCGAGATCCGGCCGCACTATGCGTTCCTCGAAGGATTTCCCGGCCAGCCGCGGACGGCGATCCTCGAGATCAAGAACAACGAGTCCGGGCCGCTGCGGATCGCCGCGGTGCGCAGCGACCGGCCCGAGATCACTGCGGAATTGGCGGAGGTCGAGGAGGGCAAGGAATACCGGCTGGCGGTGAGCGGGGATCCGCACCTCGCGCCGGGAGCATACAGGGGGACCGTGGAGCTGGTGCTCGCTGAAGCCGCCGGAGAGAACCTGAAAATTCCCGTGACCGTGATTCAAAAGAAAAGAGTCTACGTGGACCGTGGCGGAATCGTGTTCCGCGGCCATCCGGTTGAAGGGCTGCGGTCGCCGTCGGTGAGGCTGCTGGTGGAGAAATACCGGGATCCGGAATTCCGCGTGACGGACGTGCGCTGCGACGTGCCGTTTGTCAAAGTGGAGACCGAACGGCTGCCGTACGAGCAGGAGGTCGCGCGGTACGAGCTGCGATTTACGCTGCGTCGGGAAGAGCTGCCGGCGGCCCCGTTTCGGGGCGCGGTCACGATTAAGACAAACGACCGTGAGTTCTCAGAGTTCAGGCTGCCGGTAATGGGGCCGGGCAGGCCGGTCGGACGGGCGGTTGGACGGCGGCCGGCGACTGTGGAAGACTGAAGAGGCCGGCGTGGCGGTAGACAGCCGGCGTTGAGCTTACGAGAGCGAGGAGAGGATGAAGAATAGGACTCGTTTTCCGTTTCTGTGGAACAGGGGTTTCCGGCTAATGGGGTTGCTGGCGCTGTTGTGCGCGGCGCCCGTGCTGGTTGCTCAAAACACGGATCACAAGATCGACCGCAGCCTGATGACCAGCCTGAGCAGCGGCGCCGAAGCTACCGCGCCGTTCTTTGTGGTTCTCAAGGAGCGGGCGGAGTTGACGGCTGCCTCACGGATTCCGGACTGGGCGGCGCGCGGGGCCGCGGTTGTCGCCGCCCTCCAGGCGACCGCCAACCGGAGCCAGGCGGGTGTTCGCGCGTACTTGCAAGGTGAAGGCGTGACCTTCACGCCGTACTGGGTGATGAACGCCATCTATGTCCCGGCGGGCAACCTGGCGCTGGCCCGGGCGCTGGCGCGCCGGCCGGAAGTGGCCGCCGTGATTGCCGAAGAGGTCTTCACGCTGCCGCCACTCACCGCGGGCGGGGCCGCGACGCAGGCGGTGGAGTGGAACATCGCCAAGATCCGCGCCGATCAGGTTTGGGGGACGACGCAGGGCCAGGGAGTCGTGGTTGCGAACATCGACTCCGGCGTGCGCTACACCCACCAGGCGCTGGTGGGACAGTACCGGGGCAATCTCGGCGGGAGCTTCTCGCACGCCGACAACTGGTATGACCCCACCCTCCAGTGCGGCGCGGTTCCCTGCGACAACACCGGCCACGGCACGCACACCATGGGGACGATGGCGGGCACGAACGGCATCGGCGTGGCGCCGGGGGCGAAATGGATTGCCTGCAAGGGCTGCATTACGAGCACCTGCTGGAGCAGTCACCTGGTGGCGTGCGCCGAGTGGATCATGGCGCCGGGCGGCTCGGCCGCCAAGCGGCCGCACGTGGTGAACAACTCCTGGGGCGGCGGGCCGGGCAACCCGTGGTACCAGAGCTACGTCGATAGCTGGCGGGCCGCCGGGATCTTCCCGGCCTTTTCGGCCGGCAACAGCGGCCCGGCGTGCGGCACGGCAGGCTCGCCCGGCGATTATCCGCAATCGTTCGCCAGCGGGGCCACCGACAGCGCGGACGTGATCGCGTCGTTTTCCTCGCGCGGGCCGTCGGCGATCGACGGCGGCATCAAGCCCGACGTTTCCGCGCCGGGGGTAAGCGTCCGGTCCAGTTACAACTCGAGCGACAGCAGCTATGCCTGGGGCAGCGGCACGTCGATGGCGAGCCCGCACACGGCCGGGACGGTGGCGCTGGTTTGGGCGGCGCAGCCGGCGCTGGTGGGCAACATCGCCGCCACCGAGCAGTTGCTGGGCGACACGGCGGTGAAGCTGCAAACGACGGAGGACTGTGGCGGCACGGCCGGCCAGATCCCGAACAACACTTACGGCTACGGGCGGATTGACGCGCTGGCGGCGGTGGGCGGGAGCCCTCCGCCACCTGAGAATCAGCCCCCGGCGGTGACGATCACCAGTCCGGCGAACGGCGAGGCCTTCGCCTGCGGAACGGAGGTGACATTCACGGGCACGGCCAGCGATCCGGAGGACGGCAGTCTCACGGCGTCGATTGCGTGGACCGACAACGGGGCGCCGCTCGGGACCGGAGGCACCGTATCGAAGACTTATGACTGCTCGGGCGACCTGGGCGGCCACACCATCGTCGCCCGTGTGGAAGACAGCGGCGGGCTGAGCGACACCGACAGCATTACGATTACGATCTTCGACGCCAGCGTGCCGGCAGCGCCGACGCTGTCGGCGACGGTCGATGGCGCCACGGTGCACCTGAGCTGGACGGATACGGCCGAGACTTATGATCTGGAGCGGCGTGAGGCGGGGAAGGGCCGGAACCCGGCCGGGCCTTGGGGCGTTATTGCCACCACGCCGGCGACGACATACGACGACACGCCCGGCAACGGCGACTGGGAGTATCGCGTCAAGGGCTGCAACGGGACTACTTGCTCGGACTACTCCAATCTTGTGCAGGTCAAGGTCGGCAAGGGGGGCGGGCCGAGGAAGTAGGAGACAGTGGCGCGGGGCGTGCGGCGTGGTGTGAGGGCAGTCGAGCCGCCGGCCAGGCCGGCCGCGGGCGTGACTGCCGGCGTGGCGAGCCGGACTGCTCGCTCGACCTGGGGGAATCCGGTAAGCTAGTGGCAGAAGGTTGCCAAGAGCGAGGCGATACATCTGTGCCTTGTGGGTGGGGGCGCTCGTGCTCGGCGGGCAGACGCCGCCCGGGAGCGCGGAGGCGGAGCCTGCGGCCGGGGAGGGCGCGCCGGTTGCGGCGGCGGATGAGCAAACCGTCCGGCAGCGCACCACTCTCAACCTGCTGGGTGAAATCAACGCGGCGGCGGGGGAAGGCCGGCGCAACGAGAACGTCCGGCTGACCCTGATCGACAACAACGTCCTGAAGGAGCTCAACGTGCGGATGGGCACGACGGCGACGGTGGTCACCGAGTTCCGTATCGATCAGAACTACTTCGGAAGCGAGTTCGGCGGGGAGCCCAGAGCGGCGCTGCATATCGCTCCGAGCGCGGTGTCGAGGCTGCACGGCAACCTGTTCTGGAGCCACAACAACAGCATCTTCAGCGCCCGGTCGTTTTTTCAAGTGGGCGATGTCGAGCCGGCGCGGACGAACGACTACGGCTTCACGGTGGGAACGCGCGTGTGGAGGGGAGGCGCGTTCACGTTCAATGGCAGCCAGCGGCGGCTGCGCGGGCAGGTCAACGGAAACGTGCTGGCGCCGGCCGCCGACGAGCGCAGCGCGCTGACCCCGGACCCGGAGGACCGCAAGATCGTCGAGGCGATTCTGCGGGCTTACCCCGCCGAGCCGCCCAACCGGACCGACATCAATCCCCGGGCGTTGAACACGAACGCTCCGCAAGACATCGACAACGACCGGGCGGGTGCGGTGCTGGACCAGTCCCTTGGGGCCCGGGACCGGCTGGCGATGCGGTACGACTTCACGCTGCAACAGGTCGAGGCCTTCCAACTGGTCGGGGGACAGAACCCGGACACCACCACGCGCAACCACGCCGCCCGCCTGACGTGGACGCGCTCGTGGAGCGCGGCGACGACGAGCGACCTGTCGGCCGGCTTCGACCGGATCGGCTCGCTGCTGGCGCCGGAAGAGACGTCGCTCGGCCCGTTCTTCCTGTTCTCGCGGGAGCTCGAGTCCATCGGGCCCGGCGGCGACATTCCGATCGACCGGACGCAGAACATGTTTCGCTACGCCGCCCGCCTGCGCCAGGTGCGCGGCGATCACGCCCTGAGCCTCGGGCTGGAACTGCGGCGCCGCCAGATCAACGGCTTCGAAAGCAACGAGCATCGCGGCCTGTTCAGCTTCCGGCCCGACGAGCGGGGCGACACCATGACGAATCTGCGGTGGGGCCGACCCAGCGTTTACATGCTCGGGCTTGGCAACGTTCATCGCGGCTTCCGCGACTGGGCGATGCAGTTCTACGCCGGCGACCAATGGCGCATCACACCCAGCTTGACGTTCAGTCTGGGGCTGCGCTATGAACCGGCGACCAAGCCGGTGGAGGTCAACGGCCTCAGCCGGATCCCATATGCATCGGATTTGAACAACCTCGCCCCGAGCGCGGGGCTGGCGTGGCGGCTGCCGGGGCCGTGGGGGGCCATTCGCGCCGCCTACGGCCTGCACTACGGGGAGATCTTCCCGGCGACGTACATGCAGGCGCGGTTCAATCCGCCGGGCAATGTCATTGTCACCGCGCGGCATCCGAAGCTCTCGGAACCGCTGAGAGGGATCGACGTGAACGCCCGGAACACGCGCAGCGCGATCTACCAGCTAGCGCCGGACCTGCGGACGCCGTACAGTCACCTGTACTCGTTTACCTGGGAGGTGGGCCTGCCGCGCGAGTGGAGGCTGGAGCTGGGATATGTCGGCAGCCGCTCGCACAAGCTGCTGACGATGTGGTACCTCAACCGCGCCCGCGCCGTCGAGGGGATTCCGCTGATCAGCGCCACGGTCGACGAGCGGCGGCCCGACCCACGCTACTTCGATGTGCATCACATTCACAACGGCTCCCGGGGCTACTACGACGCGGCCAAGGTCACGCTCCGGGTGCCGCGATGGCAGGGTTTCACCGTCGAGGCTTCGTATTGGTTCAGCAAAGCGATTGACTTGGGCGCCAGCTACACCAACACCGCCTCGGGCCGCGACGGGCGGCAGTCGCGCGGCCCATCGGAATTCGAGTTTCAGAAGGAGATGCGCGGCCTGAGCGACTTTGACCAACCTCACGCGGCCCAGTGGAACGTGAACTATGAGACGCCTCCGCTGACGGGGCGCGCGCGGTGGGTGCGGGGAGTGTTCGGGAGCTGGCAGGTCAGCTCAGTGATCTTGCTGAAGGCGGGAACGCCGTTCACGGTGCAATCCGGCGCCGACGCCCCGGGCTGGGGCAATGTGGACGGGGCGTCCGGCGACAACCCGATCCTGCTCGATCCGTCGATCCTCGGCCGGTCGGTGGATCATCCCGACACGTCGACGCAGCGTCTGCCGCGCTCGGCGTTCGCGACCATCCGGCCCGGCGAACTGCGCGGGAACCTGGGGCGGAACACGTTTCGCAAGGACGGCGTGGCGAACGTAAATTTCGGTCTGTCGCGGCGCTGGAGCCTGTCGGGCGACAAGACGTTGCTGTGGCGGGCCGAGTCGCTCAATCTGCTGAACCATCCGCAGTTCGCTGAGCCGGGGGAGGGGCTGGCGGGCGACAACTTCGGCGTCATCACCAACACGCTCAACGACGGGCGCACGTTCCGCTTCACGCTTCAGTTCAGCTTCTGAGGCTGCATTTGTGGGGCGGCACCCGGACGGCCTGAATGAGCCGCCCCGTTGGGCAGGGGGCGGCGTTACGGTCGTTGAAGGGTATCACCGCCAGGCGGGCCAATCAGATTCTGGGATTCACCGGAACAGCTTTCCGGCAAGAGGAAAGCTATGACCATGTAGTGCGTGACGAGAAAGAATTTGAGCGGGTTCGGCGGTATATCGAGGAAAACCGGGTGCGGGCGGGATTGGCGGCGGCAGCGACAGAGCATCTCTGGTCGAGTGCGGCGGGAACGCCGGCCAGGGGGCCGGCGGACCGGGGGCTGCTGAATCGGGCCCGGCATTCAGTGGTTGAGGCCCTGGCAGGCGGATTCGACGTCGTCAAAGAATTCGAAGACGGTGTCCAGGCGGGTGAGGCGGAAGCCGTCACGCACGACGCGGCTGGCGTTGGCCATGCGGAGCTTGCCGCCGGCCTGCAGGACGCGGTTGAGGCTGGAGATGAATCGCCCGATGCCGGTGCTGTCCATATGAGTGACCCCGGAGAGCTCGAAGACGAAATTCCGCCGGCCCTTGTCGATAAGCTCCTGCACGAGCGATTCAATCCTGGCGCTCTCGTCGCCCAGCATCACGCGTCCGGAGACGGTGACGACGACGATGCCGTGTTCGGTCTCGGTGTGGCTGATCTGCATTTGCACGCGCCATCCGCGATACCGCTCATCATAGCCTTGTTCGGCGACGCTATCAATGCCGGCTGCGGGAGCGTGATAGCCTACAAGTTGCCGAGGCAGAGATCATGTACGTATCACTCAACGGCACGCTGGTGGCGGGCGGCAAGCTGAGCTGGCCGGAATTCGCCCGGCTGGCGGCGAGGACGGGCTATCCGGGCGTGGATGTCAACCTGGGCGCCGCGATGCGCGAGGGCCTGGACGCGACGCGCTCGTTCCTCTATGACCTGAAGCTGAAGCCGGCCGTGGTGGGATTGCCCGTGGATTTCCGGAAAGACGAGGCGGTGTTCCAGGACGGGCTGAAACGGTTGCCCGAGGCGGCCCGGTTCGCCGCCAGTATCGGCTGTCCCCGGATGACGACGTGGGTGATGTCGTCGAGCGAGCGGCCGAAGGCCGAACAGCGGAGGATTTTGAAAGACCGCTTCACGGCCTGCGCCGAGATTCTCGCCAAAGAGGGCGTGCGGCTGGGCCTGGAATTCCTGGGCCCCCTGCATCTGCGAAAGCGCTTCGCCCACGAGTTCATCTACCGGATGGACGAGATGAGGGAGTTCGCCCGCGAGTGCGGGCCGAACGCCGGCGTGCTGCTGGATAGCTGGCACTGGCGCCATGCCGGGGGCACGGTCGATGACATCATCCGGGCCGGCAGAGAGGGCATTGTGCACGTGCAGGTCGCCGATGCGCCGGCGGGGGTGCCGCCGGAGAAGATCGTTGACAGCGAGCGCCTGATGCCGGGCGAAGGGGCGATCGACTGGGAAGACTTTTTCGGCGCGCTGATGCAGATCGGCTACACCGACGGCGTCAGCCCCGAGGTGTTCGGCCGGGGGCTGAAGACGATGCGTCCGGAGGACGGCGCGCGGCTGGGTTACAGCTACACGGTCGATGTGATGCGCCGGGCGGGGGTGCGGCGCTAGGGGCCGGGGCTTCATTGGGCTATGCCGGACAATCTGCTCACCGAACAACGGAATCCGGCCTCGGAGGGCATTGACGCCCGGCCGACGGGGGAGATCCTCGCCATCATCAACGCTGAAGACCGGAAGGTGGCCGAGGCGGTGGCGGGGGAGATTCCCCGGATTGCGGAGGCGGTGGACCTGATTGTCGAGCGGATCCGGGCGGGCGGGCGGCTGTTTTACATCGGCGCAGGGACGAGCGGACGGCTGGGGGTGCTGGATGCGGCCGAGTGCCCTCCGACGTTCCAGGTTCCGCCGGATCTGGTCCAGGGAATCATTGCGGGCGGCGAGGCGGCGCTGGCGCGCGCCACCGAGGCCAGCGAGGACGATCCGGAGAGTGGAGCGCGCGACTTGAAGCGGAGAGGCTTTACCGGCGGCGACGTTCTGGTGGGGATCGCGGCCAGCGGGCGGACGCCGTACGTACTGGGGGCGGTGGCGGCGGCGCGAGAGAAGGGGGCAGCCACGATCGGGCTCAGTTCGAATCCCGATTCGGAGCTCGCGCGGGCGGTGGACATCGCCATCACTCCGCTGACCGGTCCGGAGATCATCGCCGGCTCGACCCGGATGAAGGCGGGAACGGCGGCGAAGCTGGTTCTGAACATGATCAGCACGGCCGTGATGATCCGCCTGGGGCATGTTTACGGCAACCTGATGGTCAACGTGCGGCCGGTCAACACCAAGCTGGCGGAGCGCGCCCGGCGGATCATCGCCGAAGCGGGCGGCGTCAGCCGCGACGAGGCGGGGCGGCTGCTCGAGGCCGCCGGCGGAGACGTCAAGTCAGCGATCCTGATGGCGCGCCTCGGCGCGACCCTCGAGGAAGCCCGGCGGCGCCTGGAACAGGCGGGCGGTCGGCTCTCCGTGGCGCTGGCATCATAAAGGGCGATGGACAAGTTCTCGATTCACGGCGGCGTCCGTCTTCAGGGCGAGGTCTCCGTCAGCGGAGCCAAGAACTCCGCGCTGCCGGCGCTGGCGGCCTGCCTGCTGACACCCGAAGCGGTGACGCTGCGCCGCATTCCGGCCGTGCGGGATACGCGCGATGGAGAGGCTGCTGGCGCACAACGGGGCCGTGATCGAATCGGACGGGAGGGGCACGGTGAAGGTGCAGGCAGCCGACATCTCCGAGCCGGAAGCCCCGTATGAGATTGTCAAGACGATGCGCGCTTCGAGCCTGGTGCTGGGGCCGCTGGTGGCGCGCACCGGGCGGGCCCGGGTATCGCTGCCGGGCGGTTGCGCCATCGGGGCCCGGCCCATCAATCTTCACCTCCGAGGTCTGGAGCTGCTGGGCACGCGCATCCGGCAGTCTCACGGCTACATCGAGGCCGTGGCGCCGAACGGTTTGCGGGGTGCGCTGATCCATTTCGACCGGATCACAGTTACCGGCACCGAAGACCTGCTGATGGCGGCGGTGCTGGCCGACGGCGAGACGGTGCTGGAGAACGCCGCCCGCGAGCCCGAAGTGGCCGATCTGGCCGGCCTGCTGGTGAAAATGGGCGCCCGCATCGACGGCGCGGGCACCTCCACCATCCGGGTCACAGGCGTGCGCCGGCTGCACGGCGCCGAGCACGCCATCATCGCCGACCGGATCGAGGCCGGGACCTTCCTGATCGCCGGCGCCATCACCGGCGGCGAACTGCTGGTGACGGACTGCGCTCCAGAGCATCTGGCCGCCGTGATCTCGAAGCTGCGGGAAGCGGGGGTGGAAGTCGAGGAGGCCGGGCCGGGGGCGGTGCGGGTGAAGGCTTCGGGAAAGCTCAGCTCGGTGGATGTCACCACCGAGGAGTACCCCGGGTTCCCGACCGATTTACAAGCTCAGTACATGGCGCTGATGACGCAGGCCGAGGGCATCTCCATCATCACGGAAACGATTTTCGAGAACCGCTTCATGCACGCCCTCGAGCTCAGCCGCATGGGAGCCAACATCCGGGTGGAAGGCCGCCGGGCGATCGTCGCCGGACCGCGGACGCTGAGCGGCGCCGCCGTGATCGCCTCGGATCTCCGCGCGAGCGCCTCACTGGTTCTTGCCGGTCTGGTGGCCAAGGGCGAGACGATCATCGATCGCATCTATCACATCGACCGGGGCTACGAAAGGATCGAGGAGAAGCTTCAGGGGGTGGGGGCGCGGATCCGGCGCTTGCAGGAATGAGCCGCGGGGGCCTCAGAACCTGACCGAGGTCGCCGTTGCGTAAAGGATGTAGCCGAGCGCCAGGTAATCGAGCAGGCGCACGGCCTTTTCGAAGATTCCGGCCATGAACTCGAACCGCAACAACAGCGCGCACACCAGCCCGCCGTAGACCCACGACGGGTCAAGCCGGTCGGGGAAGCGGGCGCTGAAAGCGACGACGGCGGCGTAATATACCAGCGGCCAGTTGCTCTCGGATGCGGTCCGGTGGCGCGCCACGATCATCCAGCCGGTCAGTCCCGCCAGCACGGCGGTCGTAACGTTCGTCACGGTGTGCACGGGGGCCATGGCGTATCCGGATCATCGCTCCCGGTCAAAACGTAAAGCTGACACCGAACTGCGGCACGATGTTATGCAGCCAGCCGCCGACGTTCGCTCCCGGGGCGGGAGCGATGACTTGCCTGGGAAACGGCGTCAGGTAGTCCCGCAGCTCGACCCGCACGATCACCCGGGGGCTGACAACGAATTTCACGCCGCCGCCGACGGTCAACAGGCCTTTCCATTCCGACGTCCTGGTCAACAACGCGTAGTCTTCCAGCGGCTGCACGACAGCTTCTTCACCGGCGCCTGAGTAGCGCTTGATGCCGCCTCCCACGGCGACGAACGGCCATATTTTCGAGCCCTTGGGGGTCGCATGGATCAGCAGGTCGTAGTGGATGGCCTGGGTGGCGCCGCGGAAGGCCGCGCGGGTTCCGCCTGCGGTGAGCTTGAGGTCGTTCTGCTGGCGCCAGTAGCGGATCTCGCCGCTGACATAGCGGTACATGTAATGTCCGATCCAGGCGCCGGCGCCCCAGCCGCTTTCCAAGCCGGCGGCGGCGGTGCCGGCGGGCGCCGTCACGGTCTGCCGGCTGTACAGGCCGGCGCTGCCGCCGATGCCCAGTTCGGCTTGCTGCGCCGAGGCGAGCCGGCCGGCCGCCGCCGGGAACAGCAGCAGGGCGCCAAGCCCGCCGGTGAGAAAGGTCGTTGTGCGCATATCAGACTCGCAGCTTGATGTCCGGTCAATCCACCACGCGCACGGCGACGGTCGTAGACCAATCGCCTTGCGTAATAGTGAGCGGTTGCGCGACTCCTTTCGGCGTCCACCAGGGCACGTGGGCCTTGATCTGGTACACGCCGACCTGGCCCGGGGCCAGTCCCACGAACGACACGGGTAAGCCTACACCCGCCAGGCGCACATCGACGGGAATCACCGGCGTGGCGGGCGGATCCGAAGGGGCGGGCACACCGGCCTCGACGGCGGGGGCGGTCCGGCCCATGCCGGTCAAGTAGATGGCGATGTTGTCCTCCTGGTGGATAGGGTTGGACAGCGAAACCAGTTGGCCGTTGCGTTCGCGCAAGATAGCCGGCAGCGGCTTGCCGGCGCCCGGCACAGCCGACTGAAAGATGCTCGGCGCACTCGGCCGGATGAGGAGGTTGTAGCTGTCGCTGACGCCCCCCGGGGTGTACAGCACGAGCGTCACCTGCCCTTCGGCGTGGAAGGGGAGCTGGGCGTTGACCTGGCCGGGGGAGACGAACAGGATGGGCGACGGCGCGCCGTTGACGGTGAGGCAACTGTCGCCGAGGGCCGTCGGCAGCGGGAACTGCCCGCTGGCCTGGTTGACGGGGCTCAGATGCTCGCCGAACAGGGTGATCAAGCCGCCCGGGGCGACGGGCTCGGTGTAGTCGGCGGCGTTGACGACCCGGTCGATCTTCGGCGGCGCCACTGCGGCGTCGTAATCCCAGGGCAGGACGGTCAAGCCGGACGTCGTCAGGCACACGATGGCCCGGCGGGAGTAGAGCGGGGCCAAGGTCCGCGTGAACGGGAAGGCGGCCGTGCCGAGCCGAGGGGCTTCCACCATCCGCGTGGCGAGCATGACGCGGCCGGCAGCCAGGTCCACGCGTCCGATGACGCCGGCGGCGGACGGATTGGGGGCGGTGGTCCGAAAGGCCGCGCCATCCACAAAGGCGAAGCCCGACGAGCGTCCGGCGCCGCTGTCGATCCGGCTCACCGTCACCAGCGAAGCGTTCATGAGCCGGTGGCCGGCCACGAATTGGCCGACGTTTGAGGCGGCGTAGGCGCCTTCCAGTTCCTCGGCCTCGTTGCGGGAAATGGTGAAGGTGTCCGCTGTCGCGTTGTAGAGCATGAGGCTGCCATCGGCCTGGGCGACCAGGATCGTGGCGCCGTTCGGCGCCGCGGCCAGCACGGTGCGCTCGTCGATCTTGTTCTCATAGATGCCGAGGCTGGGCAACTCGGTCACGGTGCGGCTTGTCAGATCGACGCGGTCGATGGTGTGCGCCGGACCGGAGACGCGGTTGGCGTTCAGAATCGCGTTGCCCGAGGCGGCCACCGACCGTGGGTAGTGGCCGGGCGGGGTGGGGATGGGCGGGGCCGGCTGGAGGGTCTCCAAGTCAAAGACGCTGAGCAGTTGGGAGTTGTCGTGTCCGACCAGCAGCCAGCGCCGGTCGAAGCTGACCGCCATCTGGGTGGGCGTATTGCCCGTGGGCAGCGCGGCGATCTGCTCGAAGCGCGTCCCGTCGAACACCAGCACCTCGTTGGTGTTCTGACGCAGGACAAAGAAGCGGTCGCGGTACGGATCGGGCAAGATGTCCACCAGTTGGCCGGGCACAGGGACGATCATGCCCCGCTGGTCGGGCTCGGGTGTGTTCACCAGCACGCGAACGGGCGGGGGGAGGTTGACCGCCGCGGCGGAGTCGAGGCGGAGCTGGACTTCCGCGGTTCCGGTGACGTTCTGAAAGGCCGCCGGGTCTACGCTAACGGTGACATGGGCGGGGGTCACGCCGGCCGCGGGGGTTACTTGAACACCGGGGCCGTCGGCCTGGATGGTGAAGTCCGTGCTTCGGCCGCTCGGGTCGTGAATGAGGATCTGCCGCTGCATCACCGAGCGCCCGCAGGGACTGCTGCGGAAGAGCAACTGCTCCTCGCCGGCACGCACCTGGGGCGCCTGGGCGAGCGCGCCGACCGGCAGGACCATGATGCCGCTCACTGAAATCGAGTACATCGTCGAGTGGTCCGCGCTGAGCACGCTCCGGCCGGCGAGATCTTCCGGCAGGCGGATGCGGTCCAGGACGGCCAGGTTGTCGGCCCGGACGACTTGCAGCACCGGGCCGGGGGTTTCCCCGCCCGCTTGCGGCGGCGCCTGCGCGACCTGGGCGTAGATCACCCCGCGCCACTCGTCGATAGCGTGGGAGCCGACGGCCCGCAAGCCCTGGGCATCGGGAAACTGCGCCAGGTTCCAGACCGCTGCGGCCTCGTCCCAGATCGCCCGGCCGTGCAGCGCCCAGCCCGCCAGGTACTGCGAGCCGTCCTGGTTGACGCTGACCACCATCGGCCCCTGGGGCGGCGAAGAGGTGTAGCCGAGGATGCGCAGTCGTCCCGCGGCCACGTCGTAGCCGAATTCAAACTGATCGGTCAAGCCGTAAATCGTCCAGCCGTCGCCGGAGACGCCCAGCGACGCCCGGAGGATCTCGGGCGGCAGGTTGGCCGGCGGAGCCGGCAGGCTGGTCGCCTTGAGTTCGGGCACGGTGGCGAGCACGCTCAAGTTGCCGGTGGCGGGGTCCAACAGCGAAAACTCCGCCGTGGTGACGACGAGCGCCATTCCGTCGGCTCCGAAAGCGACCCCGAGTCCGGGCGCGGCCAGCGCATAGCTCCGTTTGCCACGCGTTTCCAGGTCGATGACGGTGAGGGCGCCCTTGGCGGCCTCCTCGGCCGGAAAATTGCTGAAGTGGGCGGCCACCAAGAATCGTCCGTCCGGCGACAGCGCCAGCGAGCCGGGCTGGCCGGCGACGCTCATCGACGTCTGCACGCTGTAGTCGGCGAGGGAAAGCAGGTCAATCCGGTTGGCGGTGAAGTTAGCGACGTAGAGGAGGCCGCGGCGCTCGTCCAGCGCCA
>FWWM01008835.1_pt1 | contig 13889 bp, 8 predicted proteins | sample 2228351 | NCBI WGS metagenome assembly FWWM01 (sample SAMEA103939774, study PRJEB20133) | metagenome | reverse complement strand
GATTTACAACAATACCGGCAACTGATGGTAACAGGGCGGGGGGAAAGTCTGGAGCGCCAGCGTGGCCGGATTTGTAGCCAGGTCTGGTGGCTGGAAGGCGATATGGCGGTGCTGGCGCTGCTTGAACAGAATCTGGGCTGGGCCTGGTTACCACTGTCTGTGTTGCAACCTGCGCTGGCAGAGCACAAGGTAACCCAACTGCAGCTCAAAGATGAACCTTCGTTGTTACCTGTGCAGCTGGAACTGTGGCAACATCAAACCAAAAAACTGGGGCCGGCCGGTTTATGGCTCAGACAAAGGTTGTTGTCATTGCATCAGGCCGGCAAAGGCTGACAGCCTCAGCCGCTGTTCAGCTTTATTTGGCGGCAAGTCAAAGCACGGGGCAGTTGTTATCTGACTGTTTGGTCACAAAAATAAACCAACAAAGGCTATTATTTTGCGCTTTGCCCCGGCTTTGCGTTATTGTAACTTTCCTTGTTGTTGATAGGTGCAGATGTCAGCAGATGTTATTTTGGCGTAGTGTATTTAGCTTAGTTCTGCTTGTCGCGCTGAGCAGTGTTCAGGTTTGGGCCCGCACCACGCCGCTCAGTGACTATTTCCGTGAAAGCCTGACCACCCGCGACGGTTTACCCCACAATACCATTAACGCTATTACCCAAAGCCAGGACGGTTATTTATGGTTTGCGACCTGGGAAGGGGCTGCCCGTTATGATGGCCGGAACTTCACCTTATTTGGCCGCACCGCAGAAACAGGTTTGCCGGATCTGGGGATCCGGGCCTTTCATCTGGCCGCCAATGGCGATTTGTTATTAGGTGGCTCCCGGGGCGGCATGGCGCTGGTTCACAATGGCCAGTGGCAACATTTACCGGCAATAGGCACGCTGATCAATGACTTAATGCGGGATCATCAGGGCGATTTATGGATAGCGACCGAAGGTGGTGGTTTATTCCGGCTGTCGCAGCATGGCCAAAAAACACAATTTACCGTCAAAGATGGTTTGCGCCCTTCGGTGATCTACCGGGTATTGCAGGATAAACAAGGACTTATCTGGCTGGCCACTCAGCAAGGTTTGTACTGGTTTGACCCCAAAGCTAAGACGCCGGCTTTTACGCTGGTGGCCACTGAAGCCGGTGTGCCACTGACCTCTATTTTTGCACTGGCACAAACTGCGGCCGGTGATTTACTGATTGGTACCGAGCAAGGTGTATTTAAAAAAGACGGCAGCGGATTTGTGTCGCTGCATCCACAACTTGCCGGTATTGCAGTGGCGACCCTGATGCTGGATCAGCAACAACAATTATGGATAGGCACCATCAACCGCGGTGTGATGCGGTTGTCTGATTTAGGCCTGGAGCAACTGACGGTCAGTGAAGGTTTGCCGAACAACAGGGTATTGGCGCTGTGGCAGGACAAAGAGCTCAGCATCTGGATTGGCACCAATGGCGGGGTATTAAGGCTGCGTGATACACCTTTTACCAATCTGACGACGGCCAAAGGTTTGGCTGACAATTATGTGCGCACTTTATTGCAGCATCAGGATGGTTCGGTGTGGATTGGCACCAGCAATGGCCTGAACAGAGTGTTGGGGCAGCAGATTGAGTCTGTGCCTGGTATCAAAGGGGAGCCGGTGTCAGCACTGAGCATGGCGCAGGGACCGGATGGTGATGTTTGGGTCGGCAGTTACGCTGAAGGGGTGTTGCGTTACCGTGGCACTGAGCTGATTGCACACTATGACAGAACCGACGGCTTGGTTTCCAATGAGGTCCGGGCTTTGTTGCCGCTTGCCGATGGCACCGTCTGGATCGGCAGTTCAGGCGGATTAACCCGGCTCAAAGATGGTGATATGCAGCATTATCATGTGGCTGACGGCTTACCTGGTGAATTTATTACGGCACTGCATCAATCGCCTGATGGCCGGCTCTGGATTGGCACCGGCAGCGGTGGTGCAGTGCTTGAGCATGGCAAGATCCAACAACTGCAATTGCAACAATACGATGATGTGCATTATGTGTTTGGTTTTTATCAGGCGCCGAATGTGGCCGACGTCTGGTTGGCGACTGACAGGGGCTTATTGCGCTTTGATGCGGCTAAACAAGTGATACAACAACTGGGTGTGGCGCAAGGCCTGCCCTTTGATAAAATTTTTGCCATAGTGCCGGAGCAGGATCAGTATTTCTGGTTGAGCAGAGGGGTGTTGCGCATCAGGCAACAAGACGCTGTGGCTATTACCAGCGGCGCTCTGCCAAAACTGGTGAATTACGAGTTGTATGGCGAAAGTGACGGTATGCAGAGTGCCCAATGTAACGGCGGCTCTATGCCTGCGGCTGCTGCGCTTAGTAGTGGTGCTTTGTGGTTTGCTACCTCGCAGGGCGTTGCTATGGTGGAACCGTCCAGACTGGCCGATTTTGTGGTCAAAACCCCGCCCGTGGTGGTGCAAAAAATCAGTGCCGATGGTCAGCTGTATACAACGTCTGCGGCAACTTTTCCTCCCGGCACCCGCCGTATTGCACTGCAGTTTGCCGGTTTAAGTTATGTGATGCCAACCCGCATTCAATACCGCACTCAGCTATTGGGTTTTGATCAGCACTGGGTTGAACGGGGCCCGCAGCAGGTGGCGGAATACACCAACCTGGCGCCTGGTGCTTATCGTTTTCTGGTGAGCGCCGCTTATCCGGACGGAGACTGGTCGGCAGAGCCGGCACACTTTGATTTTGTGATTGAACCGCTGTTGTGGCAGCGTAAAGATTTTATCCTTGGTGTCAGTCTGGCCTTGCTGTTGATGTTGGTCGTGATGTACCGCGCCCGCATGCTCAGTGTACGCCATAACGAAATGCGGCTGCGCCAGCAGGTGAGTGAAAAAACCGCGGCTTTACAGCAGCAGGCGACAGAACTTCGTCAGGTCGTCACTGAAAAATCAGCTTTGGCTGAGCAATTACGCCAGCAAGCCGAAGCATTTGCCTTACAGGCCAGGGAGGATGGCTTAACAGGTCTTGCCAACCGAAGGGCTTTTGATGAACAACTGGCGGCTGAATTTGCCAGGGCAGCCCGGTTACAGCAGCCACTTTGTCTGGTGCTGATTGATATTGATTATTTTAAACGTATTAACGACACCTATTCCCACCTGACCGGCGATGCGGTGTTAAAACGCCTGGCGGGTCTGATTAAAGCCCAGTGTCGTGATATTGATATTTCAGCGCGCTGGGGTGGTGAAGAATTTGCTTTGTTGTTGCCTCAAACCAGTCTTGAGCAAGGCCGTGAAGTTTGTGAACGGTTACGTCTGGGTTTAACACAGCTCGAGTGGCAGGATCTGGCGCCAGGTTTAACGGTAACGGCCAGTTTTGGGCTGGCGGTTAATACCGGTCTGTTGCATTACGATAAGCTGATTTCCAGAGCTGATACCCTGTTATATCAGGCCAAAGCTCAGGGCCGCGATCAGGTGTGTGGCTAGCAAAAGGCCAAGCTGATGTTAGGCTGCGCTGTGATTGACAGAGTGTCAGCCGCATAAAAAAGGAGCTATCAAGCTCCTTTTTACTTTTTTGCGACAACATGGCTGCGGCAGGCTGCAGATCAGAACTTCAGCGCTACTTTGACCGAGGCGTCCACTTTACTGGCATCCACATAACCAATTAACGACGGATTGGTCGCCACCAGTTTAATCATCTCTTCATCACTGGTAATTTCTTTAGGCGGTGTGCCTTTACCGGTAAACACCAGCTTGGACCAATAAGCTTTGAGCTGACTGGAAGATTTTTTCAGCACAGTGTCGTTAAAGGCAGTGCTGGCGGCAGCGCTTTCGCCCAGTGATACCGGCACCACTGATTTACCATCGGCAAAAGATTTTTCCCGGCCAAGGAAAATTTTCGCCACTGTCGCCTCGTCCAGCGCATTGTTGTTGGATGGGTGCACAATCACGGCCACCTCAGCAAAGGCCAGTTGGCTCAGCAGCAAGGCTGCTATACATAAAGTTTTTTTCATGGTTATCCCCTCAGAATACCAGATCAACGCCAAAGGACAAAATTTCGTAATCACCAACGGCAGGGCGGGTGTCGGAACCATTAAAATAATCCAGTTTAATAGCTGCGCTTGGGTGGAAATCGTAACGTACTGACAGACCAACCCCATCAAATTCGCGCTGGGCAAAAGCGTTGTTGATGCCTTTGCCTGTAGCTAATAATACCGGATGCGCCACGCCGTTTAAAAAGTCGTGATCAGTATCCTGGGCATAATCTTCGGTATGCAGTGTCACCACCACATTGTCAAAACGCCGGCCGAGCGCCAGATACCAGGACTGATTTGGGGCATCAGTGGAGTCTTTCACCACATAATCCACATACTCAAAATCCAGCAGCCAGTTGTTGTAGTCTATGGCAAAACCACTGAACCAATAAAAAGCGTCTTTGCCATCCCAGCCGATGCGGGATTTGAAGTCATTGACCTGAGCACCGGTGGCGCCCATATTTTGCGCCAGATTAATGCCCGGCGTGGCGAGCGGGAATATAGTGCTGTTGTCGACACTGACACCGTCAATTTCAGCAGCAAAAATACCGCCGAATAACTGCCACCAGTCACCCGCCAGCGTGGCGTTGGCGCTGAAGATATTATCCAGGCCAAAATCAACAAAGGTATTGGTCACAGCGCTGAATGCTTCACCTGACCAGCCGCCATACAGCACTTTGGTGGCCAGGCTGTAATCACCCAGATTAAATTGGCTGTCCAGTGCAACACCTTCGATGGTACTGAATTCAAAGTCGATATAAACAGCTTTGGGCAGCCTGGAGAAATTATGGGCATAACCCACTTTTTCATATTCCGACTGATGGAATATCGGGTTAGCAAAACGACCGGCACTGACCCTGTGGCTATCGTTCAGCTGATAGCTTAAATACGCCCAGCGCGCTTCAATGTCAAAGTCGTTGCGTCCCTCACCAAACAGCTGCACTGTGGCTGATAAGCCTTCTCCCAAATCAGCCTGCGCCTGAATGGCAAATAAAGATTCTGGTTTAAATGACAGCTCGCCTTCCTCAAAACCCGGGAAGGGTTCAAGGCCGCCATCGGTGGAGACTGAGGTGCCACGAATAGAAGCAAAACCATTGAGTTTGACTTCTGCCAGCAGCGGTTGTGAAAAAAGTGCTGCGAAGACAGCTGAGGTGAGCAGCAGTTTTCGTTTTCCTGGTAACTTAAAAGTTTTCATCGTCTGTCCTACCTTTTCTTATAGAAGCCTTCCAAGCGTAGCTGAAGTTTTTGCTGCTCTCTTTCTTTTTTAAAACAATTACTTTGCGTCAGATCAACTGCTGTGTTTAAACCTGCGCTGCTGGCAGTTCAGCACATTTTTAAACCGGGGTGTTTTTAGCTGTGGCTAAAGGTAGAGTTTTGGGAAAAGCTACGGAAGTTCAACACAACTACAGTGCCCGATAGCAGCACAGTTGTTATAACCAGCGCTGCAGTTTTTCCAGCAACAGCGCTGCGTCCATAGGTTTAGTGACAAAGTCATTCATGCCGGCATCCAGGCATTGCTGGTGAAAATCGGCGGTGGCATGGGCGGTCAGCGCAATCACAGGTAAATGTTGCCAGCGTGCATCCTGGCGGATAGCACGGGTTGCTGTGTAACCATCCATCACCGGCATATGTACATCCATCAGGACCAGCTGATAAGTCGTGTCGGCCAGTTTTTCCAGTGCAATAGCACCATTGTCGGCGATATCCACGTCAAAACCGGCATGCTGCAAAATAATGCGCGCTAAAGTCTGGTTATAACTATTGTCTTCAACCAATAAAATCCGCTGTTTTTCCGCTTTGGGCAATAAAGGTTTTGCCGCTTCCCTCGTCACTTGAGGTTCTGTCTGAGGTTCAGCCTGATAACAGCGCACGGCAAAACTAAAGGTGCTGCCAACACCCACGGAGCTTTGAACTTCGATACAACCGCCCATCAGCCGCACCAGCCGCTGCGCAATACTTAAACCCAGACCTGTGCCGCCATATTTGCGGCTGGTGGAGCTGTCAGCCTGACTAAAAGCCTGAAACAGCTGTTCACATTGTTGCTGGGTTAAGCCGATACCGGTATCACTGACAGCAAAATGCAGCCAGATTTCGTTTCCGCCGGTTTGTTCCGGTGTTTCGGTTGCTGCTGTCGGCGGGCGAAATTCCTGGTCCACTGTTAATTTGACCAGACCGCTGCCGGTGAACTTCACCGCATTACCCAGCAGGTTGATCAGGACCTGGCTGAGTCTTAACGGGTCGCCGAGCAGCTGCCCGGGTAATTTGGGGTCAATACTAAACTGCAGTTCCAGCTTTTTTTGCCGGCTTTGTTCAATAAACAAATCCCGTACCTGCTGCAATAAATCACTGAGCTTAAACTGTACTTTTTCCAGCTCAAGTTTACCGGCCTCTACTTTGGAAAAGTCAAGAATATCATTGATAATACTCAATAAAATCTTTCCGGAGTTACTTATTTTATGTAAGTACAATTGCTGCTCGGCAAAAGATTCGGTGTTTTGCGCCAACTGAGAAAAACCAATAATAGCGTTCATGGGGGTGCGGATTTCATGGCTCATATTGGCCAGAAACTCACTTTTAGCAACCACAGCTGCTTCAGCTTTGCTTTTGGCCTCTGACAGCTCGGCCATGGTTTGCTGCAGATGTGCAGTGCGCTCGGCCACCAGTGCAGTAAGCCGTTGTTGTTCTCTAAGCGATTGTTGCAGTCTGTGTCTGAACCACCAGGCAAATAGCGCCAGCAGCAACAACAACGCCAGGCTTTTTGCCCACCAGCTGTGCTGCCAGGGTGTGAGAATTTTAAAGTGAAAATTGTCGGCGCTGCTGATATCGCCAAAAGCATTTTTATATTGCAGCTGGAACTGATAATTGCCCGGACTCAGGTTGGTGTAGTCGCGGTAACTTTCGCTGCTCCAGTCTGACCATTGTTCAGTAAAACCAGTTAGTTTGACCCTGAACTGCAGGTTGTCGGAAGCGCCAAAACGCGGAATGGCATATTCAAACCGCAGATTATTTTGCCAGGGTTCAAGCGTAACTGTGCCCGATAAAGGCCGGGTAAGCTGCTCATGATTGACCAGTAACCTTCTTAACAGTGGGGCAGGCAGAGGGGCTTGTTGCCGCTGTAACACTTTGGTATCAAGCCGGAATAAACCTTCGGCACCACCAAACCACAGCACGTCCCCGGCGTCGACCAGAATCACATCAAGCGGGGTGTCGGCCAGCGGATATAAAGGCGCTGTGGTCCAGTAAAATCCGCTCTGGCCGCTATCGGCGGTAACAGGTACTGCAGCGCCCGCCTGGCGCTCGCCGGTTTGATTATTCCAGCTTAACAGCCATAACCGCTGCTGGCTGTCGGCACTGGCAGAGCGGATCCAGGGCTGCTCTTTAAACAGCTGCTGATATTGCGGGTCAGGGTAAAACTGCTGTTGCTCTGAATTAAAACGATATAAACCGGCCACAGTGGCAATAAATAATGCGTTTTGATGCATCGACACTTCATTACGGTTATTACTGGGTAAACCGGATGCCTGCAAAAATTGGGTGACCAGCAGCACGGGCCTGTTGAATGCAGGTGGTGCTTGTGCACCTTGATTCAGTTGAGGCGTGGCAGAGTCCGCTACTGCTTTGGGTTGCAGCCGGTAAAGACCATGACCAAGGGTGCCAAGCCAAAGTTCACCCTCTGGCGTTTCTACCACAGTATTGATGGTGCCACTGATCTGCGGCACCAGACCTTCAAACTGCCACTGTCCCTGCTGCAGATACATGCTGGCGAGGCCATTTTGCAGACCAAGCCAGATGCGGTTGGGATCAGTTATTGAGCGCGTCAGTACTTTGGCCGGCAGCGGCGGTTTAAATAAAAGCCTGCTGCGATTGCCGTGCAGGCTAAAAATACCTTCATTACTGGCGGCTATTAACTCTGCAGCTTCGGTTTTTGCGCCGGCAGCCTGAGCTTGCTGCGGTGGTGCCAGACTGAGTAAATCCCAGGTTTGCTGCAAGATGCCGGGCACAGGCACAAACCTTGGTCTTTCATGGTTGCTCTGCTCAAGCAGAAACAACCCCTGACTGGTGCCGGCATACAGTTGCTGCTGATGACGTGCCAGTGACAACACATTACCTTTGAGGCCAAGCACATCATTGTATTGTGAAATCGCCGCCGACACTTCGACCCGTGCCAGGCCATGATCCAGTGCCAGCCACAAACCCTGCTGCTGATCCTGATATAAAGCGCGGATGTTATCGTTGAACAAACCGGACTTTTTATTCAGATGCTGAACCAGTTCCCCCTGACGGTTCAGTAAATACAGGCCATCTCTGGTGGTGCCAATCGCCAATAAACCGTTGCTCAGAAGCGTGCTGCTGTACATCAGCGCCTGGGTTAACCTGCTGTTGAGCGCTGTGGCCCAGGGTTTCACCCCATCCGGCCCCAGCAGAAAAAAACCATGGGCTCTGCTGCCGAGTAAAATCTGGTTATCGCCCCAGTCTTCAGCCAGCAGCATGGCCATACCGCGCAAAGCGGCGGCTTGTGGCACAGGTACCAGTTGTTTATCTGTCAATTCCAGCAGACCCAGGGCTTCATCCTGCACCAGAATACGGGGGCCGACTAAAAAGGCGCGCTGAAAGTGACTCTGGCTCTGAAATACCTGAAGATTAGTGTCGCTGATCACAAAAATATGCTGGCGGGCGACAAATACAGCACCTTGCGGGCTGTAAAAGGTTTGGCGCACGTCCTGAAAATTTCGGTATTGTGCGCCGATGCGGTCGGTCCAGGAATGATATTGCCGCTGATCACTGTCTGCAGTCAGATAACCCAGTTCCGCCTTCGCGCCAATATAAATGCGGCCGTCAGGCCCCAGAGCCATGGAACGCACCACCGATTGATTAGCGGTTCTGATAGTGCGCCACGACACGCCGTCATATTCCAGCACGCCGGCATTATTACCACTGTAAATCAAGCCTCTGTTGTCTTGTAGCAAAGCCCAGTTCTGGCTGCCGGCGTTGTAGTCTTTGGGTTTGTAGTTTTTTAACAGCGGCAGGCCGGTTTCGGCCAACAGGGCAGGACTGACGAACAGCAGAATAAAAATGAAGATCGTAAAGATATAAGCAGGTGCCAGCCACGGCCGGCACTGATGGATGCTTGCTGATTCGGTTCCCTGCAACTTATACCTCGTCCTGAGCCACTCGTGGCGCTGTTCGCTGTGCCTTGGTCAAACTTTCAGCAAAGGGTATAGCAGATACAGGACGGGCACAAGCAACAGGTTGTTTTTACTCTTTATCTTTCATGATTTTGTCGAGATAACCCATGGCAAAAGCCGACATCACAAAAGTAATGTGGATCAGCAGATACCACATAATTTTGTCATTTGGGATATTGCGGGTGTCCATAAAAATTTTCAGCAGATGAATAGACGAAATTGCCACAATGGACGCAGCGACTTTATTTTTCAGCGAAGCGGAATCCACTTTACCCAGCCAGCTCAGTTTTTCGTCGTTGTCATTGATATCCAGACGCGATACAAAGTTTTCGTAACCGGAAAACATCACCATCACAATCAAACCACCGACCAGCGCAATATCAATCAGTGACAACACCACCAGAATTAAATCCACTTCTTTGATGGCGAAAATGTTGGGCAAAATATGGAAAACTTCCTGAAAAAATTTAATGCCAAGCGCCAGTAACACCAGACTTAATCCCAGATAGATAGGTGCCATGATCCAGCGCGAGGTATAAATCAGTCGTTCCAGTAGTTTTTCCATCAGCAAGCTCCACTCTGTTAAAGTCAAAGCGCTGATCTGGTGCTTTTTCAACAAAAATCAAGGCTTGGCGCCAAATTGTTGCCTCAGACGCTGTACATTTTTGAAAATTATCGCACAATGCCAACCATTGCCCGCAGCGGTGCGGGCTGCTGTTCTGCACTGTGATAGCTTCGATGACGTCTTTCCAAAGGAACCTTTTATGATGAAAAAAACCATGCTTGCAGTGGCGCTGCTGTGCGGCGCACAGGCTGTGGCTGACGAGGGAATGTGGCAGCCGCACCAGCTGCCGGAACTGGAAACTGTATTAAAAAGCAAAGGTTTGGCCATTGATGCCAAAAGTATTGCCGAGCTCACCAGCTTCCCGATGAATGCGGTCATTAGTTTAGGCGGTTGTACCGCTTCTTTTGTGTCGAATCAGGGTTTAGTGGTTACCAACCACCACTGTGCTTACGGCAGCATTCAGCATAACAGCACGGCACAAAACAACTTATTGGCCAATGGTTTCCTTGCCAAATCGCTGGACGAAGAATTACCGGCCGCGCCAGGTTCCAAAGTATTTGTCACCGAAGAAGTACGTAATGTCACCCGCGACATTAATCAGGAACTGACGCCGGCATTGATTGGTAAAGACCGTTTTGACAAAATTGATGAGCTGCGCAAAGGTCTGGTGGCCGACTGTGAAGCGACGCCTGGTTACCGCTGTGATGTGTACAGTTTTCACGGTGGCCTGGAATATTACCTGATCAAACAGCTGGAAATCCGCGATGTGCGTTTAGTGCATGCACCGGCCGGTGGTGTAGGTAAATTTGGTGGTGACATCGACAACTGGATGTGGCCACGTCACACCGGTGATTATTCGTTCTACCGTGCTTACGTGGGTAAAGATGGCAAACCAGCTGACTTTAACGCTGAAAACGTGCCTTTTACGCCACCGTCATTTTTAAAAGTGTCGGCTAAAGGTGTGCAGGAAAACGATTTTGTTATGGTGATCGGTTACCCTGGCCGCACCAGCCGCTATAACACAGCTTTTGAAGTGAAAAACCAGTTCACTGAAGTGTTGCCACAGTCAAAAGCCTATCGTGAAGAAACCATTGCACTGATTAAACAATTGACTGCCGAAGGTTCGGAAGGCCGCATTAAATACGAAGCTATTCTGGCAAATCTGGCTAACTATGCAAAAAACTTCGATGGTATGCTGCAAAGCTATCAAAAGGGCAGTACACAGCAGCGTAAAGACGAATTTGAAGCTGTGTTAAACCGCTGGATCAAATCTGATACCAGCCGTCAGGCCCGCTTTGCGCCTGCAGTAAAAAACCTGCAGCAACTGATCGAAGAAGGCGCGGCCAATCAGCAGCGTGATTTGGTGATGAACTATTTTGGTTATGCCCAGATGTTCAGCACGGCACGCCGGTTATACCGTAATGCCAACGAGCAGTTAAAACCTGATGCAGAACGTGAAAGTGGTTATCAGCAGCGGGATGCCCAGCGTTTTGAAGCCGGTTTAAAACGCATGTCACGCAGTTTTGACCCTGGGGTGGATCTGGAAATTGCACTGCATTTCCTCGAGCATTACAGCAAGTTACCAGCCAAACAACGACTGGCGGCTTTTGATAAGTTTTTTGGCCTGGACAGCAGCGCCTTTGACAAAAAGCTGATGCGCGAAAAACTGCAGGCCATGTACAGCGCTTCAACCCTGGCTGATGAAGTTGAACGTTTAGCCTGGGTTGGCAAATCAGTGGAAGACTTCCAGAACAGTGAAGATCCGATGATCAAATTTGCCATTGCGATGTATGAAACTGACTTGGCAGAAGAAAATAAAACAAAAGAGTGGCTGGGCAAAATGGCGGTGGCCAGGCCAAAAGTGATGGAAGCCGTGATTGCCTTTAACAAAACCCAGAATAAACCAGTGTATGCCGACGCCAACAGTACTTTAAGGGTGACTTACGGTACAGTGCAGGGTTATCAGCCAAGAGATGCGGTAAGCTACAGCCCGTTCACCACACTTAAAGGCATCAGTGAAAAATTCACCGGTGTGGATCCTTTTGATGCACCAGCCAAACAAATGGCAGCTATTGCCAAAGGCGATTTTGCCGGTTACCTGCATCCGCAGCTTAACGCAGTGCCGGTGAACTTCTTGTCGAATGTGGACACCACAGGCGGTAACTCAGGTTCACCCACCTTAAACGGCAATGCTGAACTGGTTGGTTTATTATTCGACGGTGTGATTGAAGGTATTATCGGTAACTTTGATTACGATCCGGCGCTGAACCGTTCTATCCATGTCGACAGCCGTTATATGTTGTGGCAAATGGAAAAAGTGGATGGTGCCAGCAATCTGATTAAAGAAATGGACATAGTGCGTTAACAGTTAGCGCCTTTGTTCTGATGAAAATGGCAGCTTCGGCTGCCATTTTTGTTTGCCGGCAAAGCATAGAGTAAAGGCTTTAAATGGCTGCTTGCCTGCATTGGTATTCCGGCCTTTTTGCAGTATGATAGGGCGCTTTAAAATCCAGCAATAACGCTGCCTGCGCTCAAATTAAGCCACACAACCATGTCGCTTTTGCAAAAGCAAGCTGCTCTGTTGTGGCAACAGTGCTGTGGTGCAGCGGAAAATGCCGGTGTTTTGTTTTTGGAGAAAATGATGAAATTGCAACTGGTGGTACGCCGGGCTCCGGCCATGGCTGGGGTTCGTTGGTTGCAACAGGCCTGGGCGATTTTTAAAAAATATCCGGGACTTTGTATTCAAACCGTGATGTTGATCCACTTCACCTCGTTATTGGGCGCCTTACATCCGCTGCTGGGTGTGATAGCGGCTTTGCTGAATCCGTTTTTAACCGCAGGGTTATACCGTTGTGTGGTGGCGATGCAGCAACAACAGCAGGTGTCGATGCAGGATTTCTGGATACCGCTCAAAGACAGTAGCGTGCGGGCAGTATTTTTACGGCTGGCGGCGGCCAATATGCTGCTGAGTATTCCGCTGACCTTGCTGGCAACGCAACTGGCCACCGACATTGCTGCAGGGGTGAATAACCTGGGGCTGATGTTTGTATTTGTGATGCTGCTCAGTTTAGTGATGATGATGTTTGCTTATGCAGTGGCAATTGCATATTTCTTAAAAGAAAAACGTTTATTTCCGATTTTGCAGGCCAGTTTACTGGCATGCTGGCGTAATGTGCAGCCGCTGACTATTTATGGGCTGATGGCGATTGGCTTGCTGAGCACTGGTATTCCAACCTTGTTTTTTACCTGGCTGTTGGTGTTGCCGTTATTGTCGATCAGCTTTTTTCTGTCGTTCAGCGAGTTTTTTGCCTTAACTCCGGCGTCAGACAACAAGGTGGAATATCTTGAAGTCTGAGCAGACTGATCAGACTACGCCGCCGACTTTGAGCGATCTGAAAAAAATCGCCATCGATTTATTAAGCCGGCGCGATCACAGCAGACAAGAGCTTGTGCAAAAACTGCAGACAAAAGGCGCTTTGGCCGACGACATCCAGCAGGTGCTGGACTGGTGCCAAACCGAAAACTACCAGAGTGACGAGCGTTACGCGACGCTGCTGGTGCGGTCAAAAATAAACAAAGGGTATGGTCCGCTTTATGTTGCACAGGCAGCAAGAGAGCAGGGCATCAGCAAAGAATTATTAACGCAGACCCTTGAATCTCTTGAGGTGGATTGGTTTGCGCTGGCGCTTGCCCAATACCAGAAAAAATATGGTGACAAGCCGGTAACAGATTTTCAGGATAAACAAAAACGCATGGGGTATTTGCAGCGGCGTGGTTTTAACGGCGCGCAAATCCAATACGCATTAAAGCCGGCGTAGCTGATAACATAAGTTCAGCTGCAAAGGGCAGACATTACAAAGATAGTTAGGATTTGCATATGTACATGACATCAGCGCAACTTCGACGCGCATTTCTGGATTATTTTGCCAGTAAAGATCACCAGGTGGTTGCCAGCAGTTCTTTGATCCCGGGCAATGACCCAACCCTGCTGTTTACCAATGCCGGTATGGTGCAGTTTAAAGACGTGTTTTTAGGCCAGGATAAACGCAGTTACACACGTGCTGTGACAGCGCAGCGTTGTGTGCGTGCCGGTGGCAAACATAACGATTTAGAAAACGTCGGTTACACTGCCCGTCACCAC
>FWWM01011740.1_pt1 | contig 13893 bp, 17 predicted proteins | sample 2228351 | NCBI WGS metagenome assembly FWWM01 (sample SAMEA103939774, study PRJEB20133) | metagenome | reverse complement strand
TCACCGGCCTCATGCTCCTCCTGGGTGGACTCGCGGTCCTCACCGGCCTGTACGTGCCGGTGGGCCTGTGGCTCCTGGTGATCTTCCTCGTGTTTGTCTCCTTCTGGATGCACAACTTCTGGGCCGTCCAGGACCCCATGCAGAAGATGGCCGAGCAGGTGAACTTTATGAAGAACATGGGCCTGTTGGGCGCGGCCTTCCTGTTGCTCTACCTGTGGACGTAGCACCGGAGGGGATGCCGTATGGACGTCGAGCAGCAGGGTCTCCCGGAGCCCGTGGTGGCCTTCAAGCAGGCCATCTGCCGCGCGGATGCGGTGCTCATCGCCACCCCGGAGCACAACTGGTCCATCCCCGGCGTCCTGAAAAACGCCCGGGACTGGTCTGCCCGGCCTCCGGGCGATAACCCCTTCCGCGGGAAGCCCGTGGCCATCATGGGCGCCACCACGGGCCTGTGGGGAACCCTGCGGGCCCAGCTGCACCTCCGGCAGATCCTGGCCTACCTGGAGGCCCTGCCGCTCCCCCGCCCGGAGGTACTGGTGGCGCAGGCGCGGGAGAAGTTCGACGCGGAAGGACGGCTGGTGGACGAACCCACCCGCGCTTGGATCCGGGAGCTGCTCGTGGCCCTCAAGGCATGGACCCTCCGCCTCCGTCAGGCGGAGGCCTCGATGGAGCCGTCATGCGGCTAGCGGAGCAGCTGCAGCAGCGGGATCCCCAGCATGGCGAAGGCCGCCGCCAGGGAGAGGCTCGCCGGAAGGCGGTCCTCCTCCGGAACCTGAAGGGCACGCAGGGAGAACGAGGTCAGGCCCAGGGTCCAGGAAACCAGCACCAGCGCACCGATCCAGAAGTCCTTCTCCAGCATCAAACACCCTCCGCGGGCTCCATGGCCTCATATGTACCATGAAGCCCGCGGAGGGTCCAGGGCAAGCTTACCGCCGCGTGGCGAGCTCCCGCGGCAGGACCGAGAAGGCAAGCCAAGCGCACAGCACCACGGTGATCAGGCCGCCCAGCAGGGAGGTCCACATCTCCCCGGGCCGATCGGCGAACCCGAGCACCCATGGCGCGATGACGAACCAGACGCCCACGAGACCGTTCACGTACTGGATCCAGAGCTTGCGCCGCGCCTCTTCGTTCAGGGCCGCCCAGCCGCCGAGGATCAGAAGGATCAGTCCGCCGATGATGCTGGTCCACATCTGCGCCTGCGCGGCCTGGAACCCGAGGACGAACGGCGCAAGGATGAACCAGATCCCGATGAGCGCCACCACCCAGTTCGCCCAGGTCATCGCTCCTCACCCCCTTTCCCTGCGGTTTCGGAGGGGAACTCCCTCCACCTTCCACCTTACACGACCGCGGCCCCGCTGTCAAGTGGAATCCCTTGACGGCGCCGGGCGCCCGGCGCCGAACCGAGCGGCCACGTACTGCTCGAGGAGGGTGAGGAACGCCTCCGCGATGCGCTCTCCCCGGAGGGTGGTGAGCAGCTGCCCGTCCGCGTACACGGGGGCGACGGGCTCCTCGAAGGTGCCGGGGAGGCTGATGCCGATGTGGGCGTGCCGGCTCTCCCCCGGGCCGTTCACCACACACCCCATCACCGCCACCCGCAGCGCCTCCACCCCGGGATACCGCTCCCGCCACTCGGGCATCCGGGCCCGGACGTAGCTCTCCACCTGGTCCGCGAGCTCCCGGAAGAAACCGCTCGCGGTGCGGCCGCAGCCCGGGCAGGCGGTGACCTGGGGCGCGAAGGACCGCAGCTCCAGGGACTGCAGGATCTGCTGGGCCACCCGCACCTCCTCCGTGCGGTCCGCGCCCGGGGCCGGGGTGAGGGACACCCGGAGGGTGTCCCCGATCCCCTCGTACAGGAGCACCGCCAGGGCCGCGGCGCTGGCCACGATCCCCCGACTGCCCATCCCCGCCTCCGTGAGACCCACGTGCAAGGGGTAGTCGCACGCGGACGCCAGGCGCCGGTAGACCTCGATGAGGTCCGGGACGCTGCTGGTCTTCGCGCTGAGCACGATGCGGTCGTGCGGCAGGCCGCATTCCTCCGCGAAGGCCGCGGATCGCAGCGCGCTCTGCACCATGGCCTCCTGGACCACCTCGCGGGAGGGACGGGGATCCGGGGAGCGGGCGTTTCGGTCCATGAGCTCCGTGAGGAGGCGCGGATCCAGGGACCCCCAGTTCACCCCGATCCGCACGGGCTTCCCGTACTCCAGGGCCACCCGGATGATGGTGCGGAAGTTCTCGTATTGGCCTCCAGGGCTCACGTTGCCTGGGTTGATCCGGTACTTGTCCAGGGCCTGGGCGCACGCCGGGAAGCGGGTGAGGAGGAGGTGCCCGTTGTAGTGGAAGTCGCCCACGATGGGCACGGTGATCCCCTCGTCCCGCAGGCGGCGCACGATCTCCGGTACGGCCCGGGCCGCGGCCTCGTGGTTCACCGTGATGCGCACTAGCTCGCTTCCCGCCTCCACCAGTGCCCGGACCTGGGCCACGGTGGCCGCGACGTCTGCCGTGTCCGTGTCGGTCATGGACTGCACGGCGATCGGCGCCTCCCCGCCGATCCACAGGGTGCCGATGCGGACCGGCACCGAGCGCCGCCGGGGGCGAGCAGGGGTTGTGGGAGCGGACGCAGAAGACATCCCGTACCAGGATAGCACCGGACGCAAACGGGTGCGGGAAAAACGACACCGGCGGCCGCCTCTCCAAGTTAGGCCGGGCCACTCCTTTCGGAGCGCCTCCTCCCATCTCGGAGCCGGACAGCCGCCGGCGAAACCACCCTAGCACAAAAGGAGCTCGCTGGCAATGGGGAACACATGGTCGGAGGTGAGGAGATGGCGGACGTGGTGATCCTGGGGGCTGGGTTCGGAGGGCTGAGCGCCGCGAGAGAACTCGCCCCCGCGGCCCGGGCAGGCCACCGGGTGGTGCTGGTGGACCGGAAGGACCGGTTTTTCTTGGGGCTGCGGAAGCTGTGGGTCCTCGCAGGACAAGGAAGCTATCTCGAGGGGTCCCGTCCCCTCGAGAACGTCCGCCGGCACGGGGCCACCTGGGTCCAGGCGGACCTCCTGGGGGTCGAGCCCGACCGGCGTCGGGTGCACACCACGGCAGGGGTGTTCCCGTACGACTTCCTCATCGTAGCCCTGGGCGCGGAGCTGCGGCCGGACCTCGTACCCGGGTGGGAGCACGCGGTGAACCTCTACGACGCGGCGGAGGTGGAACGCCGGGCCCCGGAGGTGAGGAACCTGCGGGCGGGCCAGGTCGTGGTGGGGATCTTCGGGGTTCCGTACAAGTGCCCGCCTGCCCCGTACGAGGCCGCGATGCTCCTGGAGGACCGGTTCCGGCAGCTCGGGGTCCGGGACAAGGTGGAGCTCGTGACCTTCACGCCGCAGCCCGCCTCCCTTCCGGTCGCGGGACCCGCGGGGTGCGCGACCCTGGAGGGGTGGCTGGCGGAGCGGGGGATCCGGTTTTTGCCGAACCGGAGAGCCCAGCGGATCGAGCCCGGACAGGTGGTCTTCGACGGGAAGACGCTTCCGTTCGACCTCCTCCTCGCGGTTCCGCCCCACCGACCGCCCCGGGTGGTGGCGGAGAGCGGGCTTGCACCGGAAGGGGCGTGGATCCGGCCGGACCCGAGGACCCTTCGCACCGCCTTCGAGAACGTGTACGCGGTGGGGGACGTGACGGAGATCCTCCTCCCGAACGGTATGCCCCTCCCCAAGGCGGGCGTGTTCGCGGAGGCACAGGGGCGGGTGGCGGCCCGGTGGGTCCTGCACGCCCTGGGACTTGGGCCTGAGCCCGAGCCCTTCGACGGGTTCGGGTACTGCTTCATTGAAGTAGGGGGCGGCAGGGCCGCGAAGGTGGTGGGACGGTTCTTGGAAGCTCCCGCTCCGGCCGTGGAGATCGCCCCCCCTGACGAGCGGACGCTCGCGGAGAAAAAGGCCTTCGAGCGGGAACGGCTGGAGGCGTGGCTATGATCTGGCCCCAACAGGATCCGTGGGAGATGGCCCTGGCCCAGTTCGAGCGGGCTGCCCGCTACGTCCCCCTCAAGCGGGGCATCCGGGAGTTCCTGATGTTCCCGAGACGAGAGTTGACCGTCCACTTCCCCGTGAAGATGGACGACGGGTCGGTTCGGATCTTCACCGGCTACCGCGTCCACCACAGCACGGTCCTCGGCCCCACGAAGGGCGGCATCCGGTACCACCCCGACGTCACCCTCCACGAGGTGCGGGCCCTGGCGATGTGGATGACGTGGAAGTGCGCGGTGGCCGGACTCCCCTACGGAGGGGCCAAAGGCGGAGTAGCCTGCGACCCCAAGCGGCTTTCCCCTGCCGAGCTGGAACGCCTCACCCGGCGGTACGCCACGGAGATCAGCGTGCTGATGGGACCGGAAAGCGACATCCCCGCGCCGGACGTGGGGACGACCCCGCAGGTGATGGCCTGGATCATGGACACCTACAGCATGCACCGGGGCTACAGCGTGCCGGCCGTGGTGACCGGGAAACCCGTCTCCGTTGGGGGAACCGTGGGCCGGGAGGACGCCACGGGCCGGGGATGCGCCCTGGTGGCCCGGGAGGCGGCGGAGATCGTGGGATTGCGGCTCGGGGAAGCTCGGGTGGTCGTACAGGGGTTCGGGAACGTAGGGTACCACACGGCCCGGATCCTGCACCGGATGGGCGCGCGGGTGGTTGGCGTGAGCGACTCCCGGGGCGGCATCTACGACCCGGCCGGACTCGACCCTGAGGCGGTGCAGGCCCACAAGCGAAAGACGGGAAGCGTGGTGGATTTCCCCGGAGCCCGGACCGTGACCAACGAGGAGCTGCTCGAGCTTCCCTGCGATATCCTGGTCCCCGCGGCCCTGGAAGGCCAGATCCACCGGGAGAACGCGCGCCGCATCCGGGCCCGGGTGGTCGTGGAAGGAGCCAACGGGCCCACCACCCCCGAAGCGGATGACCTCCTCTCCCAGCGCGGGGTGCTGGTGGTGCCGGACATCGTGGCGAACGCGGGCGGGGTCATCGTCTCGTACTTTGAGTGGGTGCAGGACCTGCAGTCCTTCTTCTGGGACGAGGAGGAGGTCTACGAGCGCCTGGAGCGGATGCTGGTGCGGAGCTTCCGTCGGGTGGTGGAGGTGGCCAAGGCGCACGGCGTGGACCTGCGTACCGCAGCCCTCATCCGGGCGATCCAGCGGGTCTCCGATGCGCTCCTCACCCTGGGGATCTACCCGTAAGGGGGGTGTTCCTCGCGCCTCAGCCGGAGAAGACCTCCCGCCGGACGGTGGCGGCCTCCACCCGCCGGCGGTCCACGCGGGGCGCGATCCCGACCTCGGCGGGCACGTCGATGGTGCCGTCCGGGTTCAGGGTCACGGGCGGGTCGATGAGGTCCGCCTCGAAGTACCGGTCGCTGGCGGAGAGGTCTGCGGGGAAGTGGAAGTTCGGCAGGGAGGCCAGGGCGAGGTTGGAGAGCCGGCCGATCCCCGTCTCCAGCATCCCACCACACCACACGGGGACTCCGCGCTCCGCGCAGACGTCGTGGGTCGCGCAGGCGGCCGCGAGGCCGCCCAGGCGGGCGGGCTTGATGTTCACGACCCGGCAGGAGCCCAGTTCGATGGCCTTGCGGGCGTCGTAGGGGTGCACGATGGACTCGTCCAGGCAGATCGGGGTGCGCAGCCGGCGCTGCAGGTGGGCGTGGTCCACGAGGTCGTCCTCCGCGAGCGGTTGCTCGATCATGAGGAGGCCGAAGGCATCGAGCGCCTCGAGGGTCGGGGCGTGGTCCAGGGTGTAGGCGGCGTTGGCGTCCACCTGGAGGGGGAGCTCCGGAAATGCCCGACGCACCGCCGCCACCACCTCCACGTCCCACCCGGGCTTGATCTTGATCTTCACCCTCCGGTATCCCTGCGCCACGAAGGCCTCGATGCGGCGCAGGAGGTCCGGGACCGTCGGCTCGATCCCGAGACTCACGCCGACTTCCACCCGGTCCCGTACCCCGCCGAGGGCCTGCCTGAGGGAGATCCCCGCTTGCTGGCAGAACAGGTCCCAGAGGGCGGCCTCCAGGCCGGCTTTGGCCATGTGGTGCCGGCGGATGCGGGCCACCCGTCCCGGGAACTCCCGGGGATGAGGAAGGGGCTCCTGCAGGAGGAGCGGGATCAGGAAGTCGCGCAGCACGTGCCACGCGGTCTCCACCGTCTCCTCGTTGTAGAGGGGGGCCGTAGACACCGGAACTTCTCCCCAGCCCACAAGCCCCTCCGCGTGCACGGCCACGAGGATGCAGCGCTTGACGGTCTCCCGGCCGAAGCTCGTCTCGAAGGGAAACCGCAGGCCGAGCTCCACCACCCGGAGCTCCACCGCCTCGACCTTCATCCCTCCGCCTCCAGCAGGTACCAGCCCGCCTCCGGCGTGCGGACGAAGTCCACCGCCGTGTACCCCGCGGCGAAGCAGGCGCAGAAGGCCTCCCGGGTGGCAAGTCGCCACCGGAGCGCGACGTCAGGGTCTTGGTCCCGGAGGGCGGTGAGGTCGGGAGGGATCGCGATGCGAACCCACTTGCCTTTGGGCTTCCGCACGGGGCCGGGCTCGGCACCGGTGGCCTCCAGCACGGGAAGCGCGGCCTCGACCGGCGGGCTCTGGATGCCGCCTTCCAGGCGGGCCCGGACGCGTTCGCTTTGCAGCCACCAGTCCACCTCCAGCCGATCGCTCGGCAGTCCCCGGTTTAAGGCGTCCCGCATCTCCCCGTAGTAGTCCACGAAGTACCGGCGGGCCGTCGCTCCCAGCTTGTGCAGGTTAAAGTGGGCGTTGGGGCTCTGCAGGGGGTCGTAGGTCCACACGATCCGGTCATAGCCCTGCTCCAGGGCCCAGGCCCGCTGGGCGCACTTCAGGTGGTAGCCCACCTGCCGCCACCGCCACTCCGGGCGCACTCCCGTCATGTGGGAGTAGAAGAACCGCTCGCCTTCCCGGAATGCGGGAAACCCGTAGCAGAAGCCCACGAGGATCTCTCCCGCAAACGCGCCCAGCACGAGCCCGCCGGCCCGGACGGCCGCGAGGAGCTGGTGATCCGGGACCACCGCCCGGTCTCCCATTCCCCACACCGCCTGCTGGAGCTCCTCCACGGCCCGAAGCTCATGGACCGCGGTGAGAGGACGGATGCGGATCTCCTCTGCGCCCACGGCTTTGCGCGACCTGCGCGGCTCCCCTATAATGATCGCGCCCTCCAAGCCCGATCGGACAGGGGGTGTGCGATGCCTACCTACATCATGCTGAGCCGGCTCACGGAGTCGGGGGCGGAGACCATCCGCCAGAACCCTGACCGCATCCAGGAGGTCAACCGGGAGCTGGAGGCCATGGGAGTCCGGGTGCTCCAGCAGTACGCGGTCCTGGGGCCCTACGACTTCGTGAACATCGTGGAGGCCCCGGACGTGGGGACCGTGATGCGCGCCTCCGTGGAGCTCAGCTCCCGGGGAAGTGTCCGCATCGAGACCTTGGCCGCGGTCCCCATGGACGAGTTCGTCCGGCTGTTCCGGTAAGGGTCCCGGATCGGTGCCTGACGGGCGCGGATGCGCCGCGGGAAATCTGCGGGCAGGAGAGTCCCGGATGGAGGTAGCTCGCACGACGCTGCCGAACGGGCTGCGGGTGGTGGTGCTGCCGGACCGGTCCGCGCCCGTGGTGAGCTTCTGGGTGTGGTACCGGGTGGGCGCGCGGGACGAGCGGCCGGGACAGACGGGGATCTCCCACTGGGTGGAGCACATGCTGTTCAAGGGGACCCCACGGCTCGGACCCGGAGGGCTGGACCGGTTGTTTGCCCGGCTGGGCGCCCACTGGAACGGGTTCACCACCTCGGACTTCACCGCTTATCTGGAGACCCTTCCGCACGACCACTGGTCCGTCGCCGCGGAGGTAGAGGCGGACCGCATGGTGAACACCCTGTTCGATCCGGAGGAGGTGGAGCGGGAGCGCACCGTGATCCTGTCGGAGCGGGGGATGTACGAGAACGACCCCGCCAGCCTGCTGCACGAGGAGGTCGCGGCTGTTGCCTTCAAGGTGCACCCCTACCGGCAGCCCGTGATCGGCTGGCGGACCGACCTCCAGCAGATCACGCGGGAGGAGCTGGTGGCCCACTACCGCGCCTATTACCGGCCCAACAACGCCACCGTGGTCATCGTCGGTGCCCTTTCCCCGGAGGAGGCCCTACACACCGTCGAGGCGCACTTCGGCGGGCTCGAGCCCGGGAATCGGCCTCCGGAGGTGCGGATCGAGGAGCCGCCCCAGGAGGGCGAGCGCCGGGTGGTGGTGGAGCGGCCGGGTGGGGCGGTACCCCTCCTGCAGATGGCCTACCGGATCCCTGAAGGCCCACACCCGGATACCGTCCCGCTCCTTGTGCTCGACGCCGTGCTCTCCGGCGGAAAGTCCCTCAGCTGGGGCGGTGCGGGGGGGATGGGCCGTTCCTCGCGCCTCTACCGAGCGCTCGTCCGAACGCGGCTTGCGGCCGCAGCCAGCAGCCGCTTTACCCCTTCCCTCGACCCGGGGCTCCTGTGGATCTCCGTCACCGCTCAGCCCGGGGTGAAGCCAGAGGCCATCGAGTCCGCCCTGGAGGCCGAGATCGCGCGGATCCAGGAGGAGCCGGTGTCGGAGGAGGAGCTGCAGAGGGCCACCAAGCAGGTGCGGGCCCAGCTGGCATACGGCACGGACGACGCCGCCGGCCGGGCCCTGTGGCTGGGGTTTGTGGAGATGTTGGGGCTTTGCGCGTGGTTCACGGACCTCCCGCAGCAGCTGGAACAGGTGACCCCGGAGGAGGTGCAGCGGGTGGCCCGCACCTACCTTCAGAAGCGGACGCGGACCGTAGGCTGGTACCTCCCCCAGGGAGCCTCCTGATGGAGATCCCCATCCGTCCGGATACCGTCGTCCGCCAGCCGCTCTCCGGTGGGGGCGTGGTCCTGGCCCTGCGGGATGCCTCTTCTCCCACGGTCTGTGTGCGGATCCTGCTGCCGCACGCGGGCGCCATGGCGGACGGGGAGGCAGGAGCAGGGACGGCGCGGTTTGTGGCCGCTCTGCTGATCCGGGGGACCGAGCGCTACGACGCGGAAGCCCTCGCGGAGCAGCTGGACGGGATGGGGGCCTCCGTGCAGGTGACGGCGGGGCGGGAGGCCGCAGAGCTCACCGCGAGGGCCCTCGTGGAGGACGCGGAGCGGCTCGTGGCGGTGTGCGCGGAGGTCCTGCGTCACCCCACCTTCCCCGAGGAGGAGGTGGAACGGGTGCGGGGCGAGATCGTCACCTCCCTCCGGGTCCTCGCCAAGGACCCCCGCACCGTGGCCCACTGGACCCTCTGCCGGCTGCTCTACCCGCCGCCTCACCCCTTCGGGCTTCCCGCGGAGGGGCTGGAGGAGGTGGTATGCGGGCTTGGGCGGGGGGCTTTGGTGGCGTTCTGGCGCAGGCGCTACGGCCTCCAGGACGCCGTCTTCGCCGTCGCGGGGGATCTGGACCCCCAACGCGCCGTCGATCTCATCGGTGACCGCTTCGGGGACTGGCGCGCGGCGGTGGAGCCGCTTCGGGGTCCGCAGGACCCCCCTCCTCCTCCGGAGGTGGTGCGGGAGGTGGTGACCATCGAGGGGAAGGTGCAGGCGGATGTGGCGCTCGGGGTGCCCGGGATCCGGAGGACGGACCCCGACTATCTGCCCCTGCGGCTCGGAAACCTCATCCTGGGGGAGATGGGGCTCATGGGACGGATCGGGGACGTGGTGCGGGAGCAAAAGGGGCTCGCGTACTACGCCCTCAGCCATCTCACCGCGGGGAAGTGGGGCGGGCCGTGGTACGCCGTCGCGGGGGTTCCGCCCGGGAAGGTCTGGGAGGCCGCGGAGGCCATGGCGGCGGAGTTTTTGCGGATGCGGGAGGAGGGTCCTTCGGAGCAGGAGCTCGCGGATGCGATCCAGAACCGGATCGGGTGGCTGCAGGTCTCCCTCTCCGGCGCACCCGCGAAGGCACAGCTGTTGGCGTACACGGAGTTCCACGGGCTAGGGTTGGACTACTGGGTGCGGTTTGTGGACCTAGTCCGGCAGGTGACCCGGGAGGCCGTCGTGGAGGCTTTCCGGCGCCGCTTCCCCGGCGGCTACGCCCTGGCGGTGGCGGGGCCGGAAGGGGTTGGATGGCAGACCTCCTGCTCATCTCCGGCCGGCCGGGGGTAGGCAAAACCACCCTGCTGCGGCGCCTCGCGGGCGAGCTCGGGGACCGTGCGGGCGGGTTCTACACGGAGGAGATCCGGGAGAAGGAAGGCCGCGTGGGCTTCCGGCTCGTGACCTTGGACGGAGACGCCGCGGTCTTCGCCCACCTCCTCTGGCGCAACCTGCTCCACCGGGTGGGCCGGTACGGGGTGGACCTCGGGGTGCTGGACCGCCTGGGTGTTGAGGCCATCCGTCGGGCGGTGGCCTCACGGAAGGTGGTGCTGGTGGATGAGATCGGGAAGATGGAGCTCGCGAGCGGGGCGTTCCGGGCGGCCCTCGAGGAAGCGATCCAAGGTCCTTCCCCCGTCGTGGCCACCATCCTCGCCTCTCCTCACCCGTGGGCGGATCGCATCCGCCGGAGGCCTGGGTGCACAGAACTCGTCCTCACGCCCGCCAACCGCGAGGAGGTCTTCGAGCGCGCCTTGCAGTGGATCCGCGCGCGATGTCCGACCCCTGGCCCCTGACGCCCGAGGAACTGGTGGCACAGCAGGTGGCGCTCGCGCGCCTGCACCCGGAGCCGTGGCGGTTTTCCGGTGCGCTTCGGTCCGTGGCCGCCTGCTTCGTGTGCTTTCCCCGGGGGCGGACGGGGCCGGGATCCGCGGGAGAGGTGGGGTGGGCGAGTGCGGCCCTTTGCCGGGAGGGCCAGCTCGTGGCGACGGCCACGGTGCGGGGGCAGGCGGCCTGGCCCTATGAACCGGGACTCCTCGCCCTGCGGGAGGGGCCGCTCCTCGAGGCCGCGGTCCGGGCGCTTCCCGAGCGCCCGGAACTCCTGGTGGTGAACGCCACGGGCCGGGACCACCCGCGCCGGGCCGGGCTCGCCGTGCACCTCGGGTTCCGGCTCGGAATCCCCACCATCGGCGTGACCCGGCGTCCCATGCTGGCCCGGGGAGAGCTCCCGGAGGCCGCAAGGGGGTCTGTACGTCCGCTCTGGCTGGAGGGGGAGGTGGTGGCCTACTGGGTGCGCACCAAGCACGGCACCGCACCCCTCGTGGCCCACGCGGGCTGGCGCACGGATCCGGAGACCGCGGCCCAGGTGCTGCTTTCCCTCACGGGAAGGTGGCGGACCCCAGAGCCCCTGCGCCAGGCCCGGGCGGCCGCCCGGGCGGCCCGGGCGGCGGAAGGGGAAGGCGAGGGGCCATGATCGTGGAGGAGCTGCCGCAGCGAGGAAGCCCTCACCGCCTCGGGAACACGAAGAGGTAGACGGGGTTGCGGGCCCACCGGGCGGTGCTGGATCCACCGTCGAGGAGGAACGCGTGGGTGTAGCCCATCCGGTGCATGATGGTCCGCACACCCTTCAGGGTCTGCACCCCTTCCAGGACTGCGAACCGGGTTCCGCCCTCCACCCACAGCACCGCGCGCCGCTGGGTCCTGGCCCGCAGCACGCGCCGGTCGTAGATGCGCCCCATCATGTGTCGGCCCACGAGGAGCGGCCCGCCCCGCAGCTCCCACGCGGCCGGGGATCTGGCCTCCGGTTCGCCCGCAGGCGGCCGTCGCGCCACGCGAGGTACGGCCAGTCTGGATGGACGGTCTGGGGCGGGATGAGCCGGGGTCCGATCCGCACCCGCTCGATGGGCTCTCCCCGCCAGTGGTAGGGGCCCGTGGTCACATACAGGGCTCCTGGAGTGCGGGCCCGCGCGGTGGCCATGGTGACCCCGCCGGGCCAGTAGCGGGGCCAGAGGATGTGGCACCGGAAGTCGAACACCACGAGCCACGTGCGGTGTGCCACCGGCACCCGCCGGGGCGAGCACGGGGATGCCGTCGCCGCCCCGTGCACCAGGAGCAAGGACACCGCCACGAGGAGGCTCCACCCTCGGACACGCATGACCCACTCCTGTACCCCGAACAGGTTTCGAGGGTGTGAATGGAGTATCCTGGGAAGGGATGCGTCTCCGCAAGCGGCTCGTGCAGTTCCTGGAGCGGGAGCGGGTGTGCCGGGTGGCCACCTGTGATCCAGAGGGGATGCCGCACGTGGTGCCCGTCTGCCACCTGGTCCACCAGGGCCGCCTCTACTTCGCCTCGGACGCCCGGTCCCGGAAGGTCCGCAACCTGCGCCAGAACCCGCACGCCGCAGCGACGGTGGACCTCTACACCGAGGACTGGCCGCGGCTTGTCGGCATCCTGATCCAGGGAACGGCCCGGATCATCGAGCGGGGACCGGAGTTCCGGAGGATCCGCAGGCTCTTGTACGAGAAGTACCCGCAGTATCCGCTCGAAGCGGCCCTGGAGGAGGGCGAATCCGTGATCGTGGAGCTCACTCCCACGCACGTGGCCGCCTGGGGGCTCGACTGAGGAGGGGACGATGCCGCACTACCGCTACCTCATCGTGGGCGGAGGGATGACCGCGGACGCTGCGGTGCGGGGCATCCGGGAGCTGGATCCGGACGGGAGCATCGGGGTCGTGAGCCGGGAGCCCCATCCGCCGTACAACCGCCCGCCCCTCTCCAAGGGGCTGTGGAAGGGCGGATCCCTCGACCGCATCTGGCGCCGCACGGAGGAACTGGGAGTGACCCTGCACCTGGGCCGCACCGTCCGGGCTCTGGACCTCGCGGCCAAGCAGGCCACGGACGACGCAGGTGCCGTCTACTCGTTCGAGAAGCTGCTGCTGGCGACGGGCGGCGACCCCCGGCGGCTCGCCACAGACGGTGTCCTCTACTTCCGCACCCTCGACGACTACCTCACCCTGCGGCGGCTTGCGGAGGAGCGGGATCGGTTCGTGGTGATCGGCGGAGGGTTCATCGGGTCGGAGATCGCCGTGGCCCTGGCGATGAACGGCAAGCGGGTCACCATGACCTTCCTCGAGGAAGGGATCGGCGGCCGGCTGTTCCCGCCGGGCCTCGCCCGCTTCCTCAATGAGTACTACCGGGAACGCGGGGTGGAGGTGGTCCCCGGGCAGGGCGTGGTGGCCGTCGAGCGAGTCGGGGAACGGTTCGTGGTGCACACGGACGGCGGCCACCGGATAGAGGCGGACGGGGTGGTCGCGGGGCTCGGGATCCGGCCCAACACGGAGCTCGCGGAAGCCGCTCGCCTCCCCGTGCAGGACGGCATCCTGGTGGACGAGCAGCTCCGGGCGGGCCACCCGGACGTATACGCGGCGGGAGACGTGGCCCGCTTCTACACCCCGGCCCTGGGGATGCGGATCCGGGTGGAGCACGAGGACAACGCCAACACCCAGGGCCTCGCCGCGGGCCGCAACATGGCCGGCGCCGGAGAACCGTACACCCACCTCCCCTTCTTCTACTCGGACCTCTTCGACCTCGGGTACGAGGCCGTGGGAGAGCTGGATCCGCGGATGGAGGTCGTGGAGGACTGGAAGGAGCCGTACCGGGAGGGCGTGGTGTACTACCTGGACCAGGGCCGGGTGCGCGGGGTGCTCCTGTGGAACGTGTGGGGACAGGTAGAAGCCGCCCGGGCCCTCCTCGGGGAACCCGGTCCCCATCCGCCGCAGACCCTCAAGGGACGGCTGCCGGTCGGATCGGGGGGAGCATGACCACCCTCGTGGTAGGGATGGAGGGCGCGCACCCGGGCGGGTCTACGTCGCGCCTCTACCTGTGGAGCGTCGCCGTCCACCAGGAAGACCCGGATTCCGTCCTCGTGTCCGCGGCCCGTGGCCCGTACGCGGCGCACAACGCCCGGGGTGCGCGGTCCTTCGTGTACCGCCGGACGAAAGACCTTCCGTGGCGTCCCGTGCGCCACGGTCTCCCGGATCCGGAGGG
>FWWM01012704.1_pt1 | contig 13897 bp, 13 predicted proteins | sample 2228351 | NCBI WGS metagenome assembly FWWM01 (sample SAMEA103939774, study PRJEB20133) | metagenome | reverse complement strand
CTTCACCTTCTAACAACATTTTTTACATTCGTGGACCGTTCCTCCGCTTGGGATAACTCCCGCATTTGGGTAGAGTTTTGGGAGTGTGTTTGGCATTCACGTATTGTGCTTTATATACCAACCATACTATTTTGTATCCAATAAGGCTCTGGGCCTTTCTGTATGGAGTGGGGCTTCCTGTTCTTCAGATTGTTTAATTTTCTCGTAGCGTTATAGCTCAGCCCTCTCAGGTTTTAAATATGGGTTACAACTTATCACATATTCGTTCTCTAGCTATTCCCTGAAGTATTTTGTGAGGGGTATCGTTTACTCTGCTTTTTCTCTTCTCCGTTATAAATTTAGAATGTAGTAGCAAATCATACCAATTATTTTCCGCCTAGGGCTTTTGCCCCTTAATCCAAGGGAGGCTATCATGATGAGGTGGAAGTGCTACGCTACGTCGTCTTATCTAAAAAAATCATTTTTCTAAAGAAAGAATATATTCCTCTTTTGTTTTTTATGTTTTTGGTGGTCTGTTTGGTTAAGTTGTCGGGCGGGGAGATCCTTGTCGAGTGCCTTCTCTGTGAAGGGGTTAAGTATGTGTTCGGGATACCTGGGGATAGGTGTACTCCTTTCCTTGATGCGATTTACCGCATCGGGGAGAAGAGTGGCCTCAAGTTCGTCATGACTAGGCATGAGCAGGCTGCTGCGCATATGGCGGATGCTTTCTACCGTGTATCTGGTAAACCAGCCGTATGTGTTGGAACTGCAGGCCCAGGGGCAGCCAATCTTGTTCCCGGGGTTTATGCCGCCTATGCTGATTCGATACCAGTTATAGTGATAACCTCCCAGAACCCTAGTTCCAAGATCTATCCAGACCACGGGAGTATGCAGTCGCTTGACCAGTATAGCCTGTTTAAGCCGATAACCAAGTGGGGGGCCGTTGTTAGCAGCATAGCCAGGATACCTGAGCTTGTTCAACGTGCTTTCAGAACAGCGCTATCGGGCAGGCCAGGACCTGTCCACCTTGACTTCCCTGCAGATGTCTTCTTTGGAGAAATCGATGTGGAACCTGAGAAGGCCTTCACACCACCTAGCATGTATAGGAGCACCTCGCCCCCTCAGGCTAATAACGAGCTTGTAAAGGAGGCTGCAAGGCTACTTTCAGGGGCTAAGCTACCTCTCATCCATGCAGGCTCTGGTGTTCTAAGAAGCGGTGCGGCAGAAGAGATCAGGGAGCTTGCGGAGCTTCTCAAAGCACCAGTGATTACAAGCCTCTCAGCAAGAGGTGTTGTCCCAGAGGATTGGGAGTACTGCCTCATACCTGGAAGCCCAGGAGCTCTCGCTGCCCAATCCATGGCCGATGTTGTCCTGCATGTTGGCGGTAAGCTTGGTGATACAGATCTTTGGGGCCGTTCTCCACCATGGGGGGAGGTCGGTGTCCAGAGATGGATTCAGATAGATATAGACCCCGAGATGATAGCCTATAACAGGCCCGTTGACTTAGCCTTGGTAGGAGATGCCAAAGCAGTTATCAACCAGCTGATCAAAGAGCTTAAGGAGATGGATGTGAGACATGAGAGGGACATCTCAGAGCTTAGGAGACTCACCGAGGATTGGGAAAAGAGCTTCCTAGAAATAGCTCTTAGAGAAACATATCCTATCCATCCGCTAAGAGTAATTTACGAAGTTAGAAGGTTCTTCCCAAGGGATGCGATAAGCGTTGTTGATGGTGGAAACACGGCAGTGTGGGCGCATTATCTAAACAGAATATACGAGCCAAACACATTCATATGGGCGGCTGACTCAGGGCACCTGGGCTCAGGCCTACCTTACGCTATAGCAGCAAAGCTGGCCAGGCCTGAGAAGAGCGTGTATCTTCTAGCAGGTGATGGGGCCTTTATGTTGAGTATACAGGAGCTTGAGACAGCTGCAAGGCTGAAGGCCAACATAGTGGCGGTAATCTTGAATGATCTTCAGTGGGGGATGATAAAGGGTGCCCAGAAGCTGCAGTTCGATTCTAGGTATATTGGCGTTGACTTTACCGATGCCAGATATGACCTAATCGCCGAGGCGATGGGGTGTTTCGGGATAAGGGTTGAGGTGGCCGGTAAGATAAGGTCAGCGCTGGAGGAGGCATCTTCAGCTGGTAAGCCAGCCGTAATAGATGTGAAGATTGACCGGGAGGCTAACCTAACCCCACCTGACCTTGAGACCCTTGCAGCGGTATGGCTTGAGGGGTGCGAGCCGCCGAAGAGGGAGTATAAGGAGGAAAAGATAGTAGCATAGGCTAGCTATCTCCTAAACTCTATCGCAACCTTTAGGGACTGCTTTCTCTCAAACATCTCAAACCCCTTAGGAGCCTCTTCAATATTTATCCTATGGGTTATTAACCTGCTTGGGTCTAGTTTTCCCTGCTTAATGTATCTGATGAGTATTTCACCATTTCTTATCGGGTCTCCTATCGAGAAGGTCATCCTCTTCTCCGACAGCCAAAGCTGGCCTGTTGGTATGCTGTATTCATGTAGGTGAAAACCTACTACGGAGATTGTTCCTTTTCTCCTGGCCACCTCTATAGCTGTTATCAGGGGCTCGCTTGTTCTACCTACTGCCTCAATAACCACATCGGCCCCCCTCCCATCAGTCATCTTCCTAACCTCCTCAGCAACATCAACCTCTGAGGCGTTGATGGTTGTAAACCCTAGAGAGCTAGCTGCCTCAAGCCTCTCCCTTACTATATCAATGGCTATCACCTGCGAGGCCCCAAGAATATCTGCACACATTCCGCTTAGCAGCCCTATAGGCCCGCATCCTATGACGGCTACTACATCTCCAGGTTCCATCCCAGAGTTTACCACAGCATCGTATCCTGTCGCTAACCCATCGCTTATAAGCACAAGCTTCTCATCAGGGACTCCATCAGGGGCTTTGATTAAAACAGTATCGGCGTTGGGAACACGGACGAGTTCCGCAAACGCTCCATCTATGCTCTCTCCATAAACAGGCCCCATTCCAAATATGTTTATGTTCTCACACTGTGTATACAGCCGTCTTCTACAAAACCAACACTCACCATCGGCTATCCACGCCGATACTATTACCCTATCGCCTTCGTTAAACCTCTTAACCTCCTTTCCAGCCTTCTCGACGATACCCATGAACTCGTGGCCTATTATGTTACCTGGGACCAGTGTAATTTCTCCCCTGTATATATGTAGATCTGTTCCGCATATCGTTGCAAAGGTCGGCCTTATTATCGCATCCCTCTCGGAGGTTAGCCTAGGCTCCCCAACATCTTCGACTCTAACATCATAGGCACCATACCACCTAACTGCCCTCATCCAAGAAACACCTAAAATCAGGCTAGGAACTCCGTCGGGACCTTCTTTATCACGTTAACGAAGGCGGAGGAAGCAGCTGCGTTAGCTAGTAGCTTTGCTACATTACCACTAACTTTTAGCTGCCTGGTCATAACGGCTATAGTAGGGTTAAGTTTGCCCAGCGCTACCTTCTTCATATTTTCATAGGTCCCAGAGATTACTATAGGGGCTTGTTTTTCATCTGGTTTCTGTATTATCTCAAACGCCCTGCATTTCCCATGATATAGGTCAAGCCACACGCCTATCTGCTCAGCCCCAAAGTATTCTTTAACAGCGGGCGGTAGATTTGTCATCATTAATATTATCGGATCTTCCCAGTTTTTGGCTGCTAAGTTATATTCCTCATCACAATTAAGAAGATTTACGAAGGCTTCAAACCACTCTTTTGAGCCGAAGACATATTTCCTCTCTTGCTGGGCCAACCTAGTAGCTACACCTCATTGGCGTGATATAAGCTTTGAGGAAAGCGGAACTTAACGTATTTACTAATCTCCTCTTAGCTTTCCCTACATATACATCAGGCTGTATTCCGAAATTCCCAATACTTACCGAGGCCCTCTATGTCTTACATCTGCTCTTTCCTTGGGAAATCTAAGTTTTTCATACCTAAGTCATCGGCTTTAAGTTGTCCACCACCTCGCCTATGCTTTTGAACTTCCCTAAGGAGGTTCCTTTCTAGCTTCTCATGAGGATGGTCAACATACAGCGTATACCACTTAGTTTTCTTCGCCCTCCTAAATTAGGTATAGATACCACTGGGCCGCACCCTAATTTGAATCGAGTCTTGTCTTCAGATGAAGACCTTGCGAAAATAGTTAGGATGGTTGAGCAGGAAGGCCTTATGCTGGCTGTGGGCATATACAAGCAAGACAACATACTTAGCAAGGCCATAGATATAGCTGTAAGGAGAGAGAAGATCTTCCTAGGCTAAAGGATATCCTTAAGAAGATGGAGCTATTCTGTCAGGAAAAGGCCTTACCGCTTGTCAGGATATGAGATCTACGAAGAGAGCTAATCAAATCCATTTATGCCAACATTATGATAGACGGAATTCCTGTTGCCCCAGTAGAAGATGTCAGAAAGGCTTTTCCTTCTCCACCTCAGGCCCTTCACAGGCCTTACAGGTGGTTTCGCACTGTCAGGTATTCCATCCAAGTTTCTAGACCAGGCGCCGGCCGCTACTACGACGTAGTCTGCAGGTATTCTCTCACCTTCTGCCAAAACAGCCTTTACTTTGTTATTCTCTATGATTATCTTCTTCACTTCTGTATGCTCCTTGAGGAGCCCTCCAGCTTTATGTAAGGCTTCTTTTAAGGCCTTTACCACGAGGCGATTGTCAACTTGGCGATCGCCTCTGCTGTATAGAGCAGCTAGAACATTCCTGTTCAGATGAGGCTCCATCTCGAGAACCTCCTCTCCGTCAAGCCACTTGACATCTAGGTTGAGCTTCTTCTGAAAGTTGTACTGGAAGCGTAGAGCCTCCACATCATCTCTATCTAACGCTATAGCCATCGTTCCCTCTTTTCTATAATTTACCTTTATCCCTGACATTTCCTCCAACCGCTCAGCAAATTTGGGCCATATTCTACTACCTTCCAAGAGCAGCGGCAGAAGCCTCTCCTCGCCTGGCTCGGCCTCTAGATTAGGCGTCAACATCCCTGCGCTTGCCCACGTGGCCTCACAGCCGGCCTCACGTTTCTCAAAGACAGTAGTATCAACACCTTGTAAGGCTAGGTACCAGCCTATCGAGAGACCTATTATTCCTCCTCCCACTATAGCCACGTGTATACCCAAGAGCCTCTACTGCTGGATTCGTTAAAGCGGGTTTTTAAGGTGTATATAAGCGACTTATATGAAAAAATATCTAGGTGAAGATGAAACGTTAACCCCTGATAGTTAAGATAATGTTTATTAGCCACATAACAGAGTAGTCGGCATGCGATTTGGATATATAGTGTTGGCTCTGGCTATAACTACTATTCTGCTGACGGTTCCAGTTACACAAGGGGTTGCAACATCGATAGACCTACTTGGCGTTGCCTGGGATCATGATAACATAACTGTGTACATTTCCTTACAAAAAGGTGTGGATCCATCATATAGGAATGAAGTTATAACTGCTCTCAATGACTGGAGCAATGCTTTGAAATTAAAAAGTGGAAATCCCAACGCTTTCAACTTTGTGGTTGTGAATCAGCCTTTAAGCAAGAAACGACCGGCTGACATAACGATCACCGTGAGGAAGAATACTGGAACAATATTAGGCAGCACCTCTATAATATCTTCTGGAGGGATAATCCAAGAGGTGAAGATAACTTTGACAGCATACAATGCATTGGGGTTACCTCTTGGAAGGGAGGATTTCAGAACCATAGCCCGCCATGAAATAGGACATGCGCTTGGACTAGGCCACTCAAATGATGATGGTAATGAGCCCCTAGATCTAATGGCTCCGACCTTCGACTTCGTCGGTGTTAACAAAGATATATATCCTTCAGAACTCAACTTGGCTGCCGTCCTATACATCTATGGAAACGATGGGTTCGGTGGTCAGAACCTAAGCCCAATACCCCCCTCGTATCCATAAAGGCTCTCGATACTTAGCTGCTGTTGGCCAAGAATCCTATGATAGACAAAGGCGTCGGCATTGATGCCCTCGTGCAAAGTATGAGGCTTCACCGGCGCCTACAACGTTGCCCTGTGCTTGTGGAGTAGGAATGGGGGAGCGACGTATCCCCTAATGGCACCGATGAACCTCAGGTGGAGGTGCTCGGTTCGATACGGAATTTTAGGACTGGAAACGCCCCCCTCATAACAGTAGTATCAACGGATCCAGACCTGTTTTTTAACATGCATTATATACTGTGATGCTGCATTTATTGTTGCTATTCCTATCGCTCTTTTTATTGGATTTTCATCTAGGGTCATTTCTCTGTAGCATGCTTCTCCATCGGCTCACAGACTTCAGGTATGATAGCGTGGGTGTAGACGCAACAGGTAGCATGTCTGATCCCCGCGCCTAGGTGTGAAAGTTACACCACAGCTTCCTGAGCAGAGCCTAACAGTAGTGTAGAAACCCCTAAACGACGTTGGATACAATAACCCCTTTAATAAAGTAGCTTCACTTGGGCTCTTCAGCCCTGAAGCAGGAAATTATGGAACCAGTTTATATTTGATGTTGGGGTTACTTGTGTCTTCTCTTAAGTTGTGTACCATGATAAAGAAGAGGATCATCCCGGCCGCTATTGGTAGACCAGCTAACGCAGTAGGCCATAGCACTATGCCTGTTATATCCTCTATGAGTATCCCTGCAACTCTCCATAGGTTTCCTAAGTTAATCGAGTATATTGGTAAGAGCTTTAAACCTCTGTATGGTATTCTGCCGCTTATCAGCGGTGGTAGAATTATAGGGGAGTAAGCCATTATCGTGTTACCGATGAAACCTATTGTAAGCGAGTGAATTGCCGCATCCCTAAAGCTAAACCTTGCAAAAACACCGCTGTTATACATTACATTAAAGAAAAGCCCTGCAAGAAGCCATACAAAAGCTATTATGAAAACTTTAGAAAAATAGAGGTACCTCTCTCTATCACGCTCAACCATTCTGTTAAATAGCCCGTCTGAGGTAATGCGCTTAAACGCATCAATGGATATGCAGAGGGTTATTCCAGCAATGAGGAAAAGCAGCGACGAGCTAAAACTCTTAACGTTGCCCAATAGGGTTTCGTAGATGCTTAGGATTACAGCTGCTAAGTGGGTCACAAAGGCCATTAAGGCTGCTTTTCTGCGGAATATCACGCCTATTCTAAAGTGGAGCGTTCGCACCATCACTCCATATATCATGCTTATAGGAAAACCAAGTATAGCTAAGTTCAGAAAACCAGATATCCAATATAACGATTGAACAGCAGTATTGTAGAGTTTTATAAATAGAGTGGCTGTTAATGAGATGGGAGATAGAAAAAGGAATGGTTCAGCCTCTTTTAAAACTCCACGTGGCTTACCTAGCGTTTCTACTGTGATTATTGTAAAGATCAACGAGCCCAGCAAGACCAGAAAGTTACCTACGAGTACTAGGCCGTTATCTAAAAGCCAAGTAGCATTACCTGATATTATTAATACAACCGCTGCGAATGCTAATCGGACGTGTCTGAAGCGTTTATTCTTAAAGCGGGGGATTAGAAGGAAACTGACACCAGCTATGAAGAGTGCTAGGAATCCAAATATTTGGATATCTGCATGTAGGAATATAATTTTAGGATACATACCTATGCCCCATAGTGATAAAAGCCATAGTATGCCGAAGATCGTTCCTACAAATACTAAGACAGCTGATGAGGCTATTGTAAAGACCGCCAGCCTTACCGTGATATCTTTCATATTCTCACATGTTACCTGTGTTTTATTTTTAAATATATTAGGATAGGCGATAAGTTGAGCTATTAATGGTTCCTGACCTACCGTAGAAAACCTGTAAAACACATCACCGTGATCGAACCTCATGATTAATCCGATCAGATAGTTGGAGGCATTAATTCCCTAGTCGCGATGTTTATCTTTTCTACGGTTATGCTTAGGCTTGTCTATTGAGAAGCATTAAGTTTGTCTGTAGAGTGTTAGATAGTGTTTTAGTATTATTGCTAGATAAGACGCTCATAAGGGCTGTTGCTATAGGGCTTGCGTTAAGGCCTATACTCCAACCTGCGAGTTTTAAGAGATTTATCGCCAGGCCCCTCCTGCTGGGGAATACATTAGAATACTTGGGCGTTTCAGAACTGGCTAAGAAAGAAACTCCTTGCCATCCAAAGACCCTTAGGCCTGCGCTGACAATAGCCCGTAACGCCTAGCCACTACGCCAACCCCTTCTCCGACAGATACTCTCCCAGAAGTCTTATGCCCTTCTTTATAGTTTCCTCTGGGGCACACAGCGATATTCTTATGAAGTCATCGTAGCCGCCGAAGATTGAGCCTGGAGCAACCGAGACGCCCTTTGACTCAAGCAGGTCTAAGGCAAACTTCATGCTGTCTACCCCTCCCATGTTGATTTTTGGAAAGACATACATACCCCCATCCGGTTTATAAAATGCTGCGCCAATCTTTTCCAACTCCCCAACTGCTATGTCCATCCTCTTCATTATTATCTCGGCATATTTCCTAGGTGTGTCCTTTAAACTCAATGCCTTTAAAGCACCATGCTGGATGAATTCTGGAACGCATGTCATCACCAACCCTAGGACCGAGGCCATCCTTGAAATCGTTGACTCATCCGCAACTATATATCCAATCCTATATCCTGTCATTCCGTAACTCTTAGAAAAAGACTGTATTAACACATAATTGACATCCTCATGATCTAACACGCTGAGGTGTCCGTTGTTTGTATAATCTGAGTAAACTTCATCGCTGATAACTTTAAGGTTGTATTCTTTGGCTAGGTTGAGGAGCTGTGAAAATGTTTTCCGGTCGATGATTTTACCAGTTGGGTTGTTGGGATAGTTGAGTAGGAGGGCTTTGGTTGCTTTGGTTATCTTTTCCTCAACATCTTTTAATGAAGGTGTCCAGCCGTTTTCAAGCCTTGTCCTAACATGCACAGACCTTGCACCAACGAAGCCAGCACATTGTCTGTACATAGGCCATGAAGGATCTATGATGAGTACCTCGTCGCCTTCAGCCAGTATCGTTTTCATTGCAAGGTAGATCGCAAACCTGCCTCCCGGTGTTACTATGATGTTAAGGGGCTTGACCTCGACCCCGTACCTCTCCCAGATATACTCAGATATCGCAGCCCTCAACTCCGGTATCCCTCTCGGGTCAACATATCTCGCATATCCTTTTATAACAGATTCTGCAACTGCCTGACGAACCATGGCCGGTGCGCCTAAATCAGGCTCTCCAACCTCAAGCCTTTGGACCTCTCTGCCGTTTTTCTGAAGCTCTATGGCCCTTCTCATAATGTCGATATGTGTTAGCTGTGGTTTAGATTTTGACCGCATTTCCACAGAATCGGCTAAAATAATCGTGGCTAGACGATTGATGGTTTGTTCTGGTATCTGATGTTTCGCCGCCTCCTCGAGCATCGCCTGCCTGAGAGATTCTTCCACAGCGGGCCGGTGGACGTCAAGACCTTGCGAATGTTCAATGGAGGCGATTTTCGCAACTACATCTCTCCTCAAAGCAAGCAAACGCACCATTTCAACGGCAAGCTTGCGGGCCTCAAACCTCAACCTCTCAAGATCGGTGCCATTCATTTTAGGCATCTCTATAGCGCTGAATATTTAAACAATACGGCGAGGGATAAGTTGGCCCTAAAGCAAACGCTTGGGATTCATAGGCCTCCTAGGCCGTGATTTCGATGTTGAACATTAATCAAAACCTTTAAAGAAGGGTTAATTCTTGAAGAAATTCAGGTTCACCGCACCTTCTCCATTGACATGCTTTAGAAATATTTATGGTGATATGATAGCTGTGAAAAGCGGTTTGGCTGGCCTGCTGAGTTTTTCCAACATATGGGCTGACTGGGACTTGTGATCGGCCTGGGTCAATTTAACGGCCTGCGCAACTGCACAGTTATTGGTTGCATGGCTTAGGTTCAAATACAGCGACGTTGCAAAGGATCTCGGTAGCTTTTTCACAAGAGGGGAGAAGCTAAGGTTTTTAGCATAGTCTTCTGAAACTTTTGGGGAAACGGTTAACATGACACAGACTGTACGGATAAAAATCACAAGCACCAACTTGGATAAGCTGGAACAGGTCTGCCGAGAGATAAAAGACATAGCAGAGAAGACAGGTACACGTATAGCCGGCCCAATTCCTTTACCTGTGAAACGGCTGATCCTACCTACCAGGAAATCCCCCTGCGGAGAAGGGACGAAGACGTGGAGAAAACATCAGATGAGAATTCATCGTAGACTGATAGATTTAGGGATAACCGATCAGAGGGTCATGCGACAAATAATGAGGATTCAGATACCAGACGATGTCTCTATAGAGATGCAGCTGACTACCCGCTAGGCGCTTTCGGTTATTTCTTTTACTATCCCTGCTGCTATAGTCATTCCGCTGTCTCTTATCGCGAACCTTCCAAGCTCTGGGGAAACGCTTGCAGGCTCCAAAGCAACAGGGTTGAGCGGTCTCAGCCTAACAACCGCAACGTCGCCAGTTCTGATGAAGGATGGGTTTTTCTCGGTCACCTGACCTGTTCTTGGGTCCATTTTCTGGATCAGCTCAACAAACTTTACAGCGGTTTGCGCAGTGTGTATATGCAACACTGGGGTATAGCCTGCTGCTATGGCTGTCGGATGATATATGACGTATATCTGCCCAATAAATTCTTTAGCCACAGGTACGGGCGCCTCAGGCTTCGCCACCACCATTCCCCTATAAAGCTGGCTTTTCTCTACACCTTTAAGGGCAAAACCTATGTTATCACCTGGGATGGCCTGCTGGAGAGGTTGGTGATGCATTTCTATAGACTTTACCTCAGCCTTCAAACCACTAGGATAAATAGCAACTATATCGCCTGGTTTGAGGACCCCCTGCTCAACCCTTCCGACAGGTACTGTCCCGACCCCTTTTATCGAGTAAACTGCCTGTATAGGTATTCGAAGAGGTTTATCTATTGGTTTCGGAGGTTCCTGCAGCTGGTCCAAGGCCTCGAGAAGGGTTGGGCCAGTATACCAAGGCATGTTCTTACTTTTTTCAATTAAGTTATCACCTAACCATCCGGACACCGGTATAAAATTGATCTTGCTTATGTCGTAGCCTATCGTCTTTAAAAGATCCCCGCTCATCTGCTTAATCTCGTCGTATCTTTCTTTAGACCAGCCCACCGAAGAGTCGTCCATCTTGTTTATCAGAACTATAAGCTGACGTATGCCAAGTACAAACGAGAGATAGGCATGTTCACGGGTTTGGCCTCCAGGGGCTATGCCAACCTCTGCCTCTCCTTTTTTAGCTGATACGACAAGAATGGCCGCATCAGCTTGGCTGGCTCCTGTGATCATGTTTTTAACGAAGTCCCTGTGTCCTGGGGCGTCGATGAGTGTGAAATAATATTTCTTCGTCTCGAATTTTTGGAAAGCTAAATCTATGGTTAGTCCTCTCTCCCTCTCCTCCTTTATCCTGTCGAGTATCCAAGCGAATTTGAAGCTCTCTTTACCCATTTTCTTCGCCTCCTCCTCGTAGGTTTTCAGCGTTCTCTCATCGATAACCCCTAGCTTGTAAAGGAAATGTCCAAAGGTTGTGGATTTACCGTGGTCAACGTGGCCTACGACTATAAGATTCAGGTGAGGTTTTGCCGACATTATCATTAATGTACACTCATCCCCCCATATATAGATGTCTTTTGATAGGGGGGTGGCGTTAACCGAGCCCTTGGATCCATCGGTAGCTTATCATGGGCCTACCCTACAACTGTGGAATATCCTTCCATCTACAGCGTGGAGGTTTACAGTAACCATCCTTCCAGGAGGGTTTATACCAAGTAGTTGTAATTGGAAACGTTAAAGCTAAAAACAAACTAGATCCTACAGAGGCCATAAACGCTTCATGTAATGGTTGGGAGAGCCTACAGCTTAAAATTCCCTTCTTGGATCGAACGCAGAGGAGAAGGGATTTTCCACACCCATCAATTGGTCTGCTATAAGTTTAGCCGTAGAAGCCCCCATTGTCATACCCAGCCTACAATGGCCAGCAGCCACAAATAGGTTATCATATTTTACCCTACCAACGTAGGGGAGCCCATCGGGTGTACAAGGCCTTGCACCGACCCATTTCTCCTCGATTTTTAACCGGCCGAAAATTGGTATGTACTGGGATGCCTTTCTTTTAAGAAGCTCACACCTTTCTATAATAGGCGGGTTCTCGTCATGGCTGAGCTCAAAGAACCCTGTGGCACGAAGTTTTCCTTCACCTGTCTGCGAAATAGCCACTCTAAACTCTCCTCCTGCGGTTGGCCGTCTAAGCCTTAAGTAAACAGGCTCTGTCATGATCATATAACCATACGCTGGAACAATTGGGATAGCTATACCTATCTGCGACAAGAGTTTTCTAGTTTTTACACCTGCGCAGACGACATATGTGGAGCCAACTATAACCGAGCCATCAGACAAAATAACCGAAGAGATAGACCTGCCGTTAGGATTTATTTTAACTACTTCTTTATCAATAACTTCAACAGCTTTACTGACAAGTGTAGACCTAAGAGATAGAATAAGTTTTGAAGGTGTCAGCGAAAGGTCTTCTTTGAAAAGTATCCCGCCGACAATATCCTTAGATAGTAAAGGTTCCTCCTCTAGGCATGTGTCTCTGTCAACATATTTAAAATCGATCGCTAAATGTTTGGCTTTTTCAAGGAGTTTGATATGGTCTATCAAGTTACGCTCGTTAAGATAAACTTCGATGATACCATCAGAACGTAAATCTGTTTGCAACTTCAACTCTTCGATAATTTGCTTTAACAATCCTACACCTTCGATACATGCTTTCCGCACGATTGTGGCATATTTATGGCTTGAAATTTTCCTCAAATTTCTGAGGTAAGTTGCCAGCCAGCCGTTTGGCATAATCTCCCTTATAAAAAATTTTGGCGAGACCTTTATGGGTGTGTCACCTGTGATTATCCATTTCAGAATCTGAGAAATACTTTCTGCCGATGGGATAGGTGAGCCAAAACTAGCTGCTAGATATCCTGCGTTACCCCATGACGAGGACTTTTTAACATCTTCTCCAGCAATAACTATAACATCTAAACCTCTTTGCTTAACCATTAACGCTGTAAGAAGTCCTATAATGCCTCCACCTATAACAACTACATCATGGCGGCCCAAGCTGCAACACATCCTAACCCATGGTGAATCTTTCTAACAATACTAAAAATTTTTCCGCTTCTTACTTTCCGAAAATACGTTTACCGTGAAGCAGATATAATAGGCATTGTTGTCGGAAAACTTCTCGTCTAACATTTTTCACACAGTGGTGATGTTTACAACCTAGATGAATATCAACTTTCAACCAATACCGCACAGTATGGTAGGGATGGATCGGCGTCAACCGAGCCGTTGGGATTAACCGCTCTTCAGCAACCTTATCGGGGACATATCATAGGTCTTCCCCTGTCATGGGCCCCTCACCAACATAGAAATGTTGGTGAATATCCCCATCTACGGTTAGAGGATGCTTTGCTCCCTTTGGAGGCTGAGTGGAGGTTATTATTGTCTTTACACGTCTCTAGCCTCAACGTTTACAGGAAAGGTCAAAACCCCGCGCGAGCGGCGAGCGGCGAGCGGCCTGATAGATGAAGTCCAGAAGGCCACAATATCTCGCGCGTTATCTATGAAGATCACTGGGGGCGCTGATGATACTGTTGGAGGTGCCAAGCGGTCGGTCAACGCTCCGTAGGGAGAGCACACATCTTGAGCAGTTTAAGGTCCTCCGTAAAGAGGCCGACCAGCGTATAGATAGCGTCTGTACCGGCTGCTAGATCACGCGGTCTCTATGACCGATAAGATATAAAATATGAGTTGATCCACTAAGCCTAA
>FWWM01012699.1_pt1 | contig 13901 bp, 12 predicted proteins | sample 2228351 | NCBI WGS metagenome assembly FWWM01 (sample SAMEA103939774, study PRJEB20133) | metagenome | reverse complement strand
CATCTCGTTGACTTCGTCATCGCTGAGCGTCTTGGTCCAGTCCCTGAATGTGATCTCATACGTCAGGCTCTTATAGCCCTGGGGGATCTGGTCTCCGCGATAGAGGTCATAGAGAAAGACGCGCTCGACGCGACGCTCGCTCTCTAAGATCCGACGCACCTGAGCTTCGGGCACGCTCTCGGGAACAAGCAGCGACAGATCGCGCCGTGATGCGGGATACTTGGGCGTCACCCTTTGGTGAATCTCGGACCAGACGGGCAGCGCCAGCGTCTGAAGACGCTGATAGATCTCATCGACGCTCATCTCGAAGAGATAGACCCGCCACGGCAGATCGTAGCGTCGCGCAATATCGGGATGTAACTCGCCCAAAATCCCCAGCACGTCGTCTTTGGCTTTTAAGAGGGCCTGGCGCGTCGGATGCAAGACCTCTTCGGCGCTGGGCTCGAACGAGAAATTCTTCAATCCCAACTCGAACAAGAGCGATTCGACAATCCCCTTGAGATCGTAGAAGGTATAGAACTGCTCGCGGCCCTGCAAGGGCACTAAAGCGCGCCCAGCTACTATAACCCCTAAAGCCGAGCGCTCGCGCACCGTCTGCCCCTCACGGTGAAAGACCTTGCCGATCTCAAAGAGCTTCACCCCGTCTACGTGCTGGTAGGCATTGTGCTGGAGGTTGCGCACCAGCCCCGGCCATAGGCTCGACCTCAGGGCGTAGGACTCATCGCTCATGGGATTGCGAAGCCGCACGATGTTTTCATAGTTACCGAAGATCTCAAGGTCATCCCGAGAGACGAAGCCGAAGTTGACCGCCTCGCTCACCCCAAGGCTCGTGAGAATCTTTCGCATTCTGTCTTTGAGCTCTTCGAGGCGCTCGCGCCGCCCCGCTACAAGAGGGAGCGCCGGACGCTGCGCGGGAATCTTATCATAGCCATAGATGCGCCCGATCTCCTCTATGAGATCTATCTCGCGCTCGACCTCCCTGCGGAAGCTGGGAATTGTGACGCGCCAGCGGTCCGCTCCCTCGCGCTCTATCGAGAACTCAAGGCGCTGTAAAATGCTCTCAGCGCGCTCGGCGGGAATGGGAATCCCCAAGATCTTCTCGATCCGTGCCGCTCTCAGCACTGTCACCCGGCGCTCGATCTTCTTGGGGTAGACGTCGATGACCCCCCGCATCACAGAGCATCGGCCCCACTGCTGCAGCAGGGCTCCCACGCGGTCGAGCGCCGTGATGAGGATCTCCGGGTCCATGTCGCGCTCGAAGCGATGGCTGGCTTCGGTGCGCAGCCCTAAATTTTTTGCAGTGCGTCGCACTGAGATGGGATCGAAGTACGCCGACTCCAACAGAACTCTCTGAGTCTTTTCGGAGACTTCGCTGTCGGCTCCGCCCATGACCCCGGCGACAGCCACGGGCTTGTGAGCATCGGCGATCACCAGATCTGTTGCGCTGAGGGCGCGCTCCACCCCGTCGAGGGTGACGATCTTCTCGCTGGGGCGCGCCCGCCTCACTATGATCTTGTGCCCCTCGAGCTTGTCATAATCGAAGGCGTGCGTAGGGTGCCCCAGCTCTAACAAGACGTAGTTGGTCGCATCAACGATATTGCTAATAGGGCGCAACCCGCCCTTGACTAATCTGTGCTGAATTCGCAACGGGGACGGCCCCCAGCGCAGATCGCTGAAGATCCGCGCTGCGTAGCGCGGGCAGCCCTGGACGTCTTCGATCTCCACTGACGCGAAAGACTCGATATTCTCCGTGCTTTCCTGAAGCACTGTGCTGGGCTTTCTCAGATTAAGATCATAAAGAGCGCTGATCTCGCGAGCGACCCCCAGCACGCTCAGCGCGTCGGGCCTGTTGGACTTCGTCTCCAAAACGAAAATGAAATCGTCAAACTCCAGATACTGGGCGAAGTCCTGCCCAACTTGACAGCCCAGCTCTGGTTCTAAGAGCCACACCCCAGGGGATTTCTCTTCAAGCCCCAGCTCAGCGCGAGAGCAGATCATCCCGTCGGATTTTTCGCCGCGAAAGACGGCAGCCTCGACGGCTTGCCCATTGGGGAGCTGCCCTCCAGCGCGCACCACGGGCACGAGCGCATCTTCCGTGAGATTGGGTGCGCCAGAAACTACTCTCACCGTCTCGCGCCCCAGGGAGACTTCGCAGATTTTGAGGCGGTCGGCGTTGGGATGGGGGCTTATCGTCAGGATCTTCCCGACGACAATCCCCTCGGGTCTCCCCACCCGCTCCACCGACGCGACCTCTAAACCCGCCAGCGTCAGACGCTCCGCCAGCTCCTGCACGAACTCTTGATCACTCGGAACCGAGACGAACTCCGCCAACCATCTGTACGAGACGCGCATTATCGGAATGCCACCCCAACAGAGATAAGGAGCTTTTGCTCGTGATGTGATGCCCCCACAAGGGGGTAACTCAGGCGCACAAAGAGCGTGAAGGGCAGCAGCCCGCCTACGCTGGTGCCGCTCAGCCGAAATTCGATCCCCGCTTCAACCTTCACCTCTTCTGTGCTGAGCAGACCCTCAAGCGTCGGCGCCGTGCGTGCCGCCGCTACATAAATCGCTTGACTGATCTCGTTCATGAGCGCGAGATTGAGCAGATTGTACCCCATCTCGCGCTGGAGCGGGAAGTTCACTTCAGCATACCCCAACCAGCGGAACCGGTCGGTGAACGGAAATCCCTTCACGCTCTTGAAGCTGCTCAGTTCGCTGAGATCAAAGCGGAAGCTGCCGCGCGTGTTGAACCCCATCCCTAAATCTCCTGCGACGTCCATATAGATATTGGGCCAGAGCCGCAGGCGCGTGACCCCTTGGAGCGAGAGCTGGGTAAAATTCCCCCCCTGGCGCAACGACAGCCCAAAGATATAGAGATTCTTGAGCAAGTCACTGCGCTGGTAATCGAACCCTGCAAAGGCCACAGGGACGAAGGGGCCGCTTGGCCCCTCCGGGGCATCGAGCAATCGCGCCACGGTGAGCGCAAACCGCTCCTGCGGCACCCAGTAGACCCCGCGGTAGCCAACATTGGGATGAGCGAACCTCAGCCAAGTGAGGCTCGCCAGCCCGAATATATCCGTGCCGGTGAAGGCCACTATCGCAGAAGCGATCGTGCCGCGCCCCAGATTGAGCCAGCCGCCAATGTAGCCGTTGGCGAATATCAGCCGATAGTCGTTGAGGAAGCCGATCTCAATAGTCTGCACCAAGGGGTTCAATCGCACCAGATACGCATCGAGTGGCAGGTCGTTATCCCCGTTGGTGATGACTCGCGTTCGCTGGGGAGAGTAATTATTCAGACGATTGACATCGGGGGTGACTTCGTAGGGGTCGACCCGCACTTCTTTGATGGGGTGCTTGGAGCGAAACTCCCAGGTCTCTGAGGGCTTGTCGCTGTCGTAGATATACGTGAACTCTTCGTCAAGCTCGGAGACAGCGACGACCGTCACGGGCATGCGGATCGGCCCCTTGCGCTCCAAGAAGACGCGCACCAGATACCTATCAGCGTCTTGGGGCTGATCTTTAGGGAGCTCGAGGGGGTGGGTTTCAAAGCCGGTGACGGCATAATCTAAATAGAGCGCGGGATCGTCATCGCGGTGCAGCCACGCCGCAAAGAACTCTGTAAAATCCCTCCCGGAGATCTCTTCGACGAGCTCTTCAAACTCCGCGACGCTGAGAAACTTATGACCCCATCGTTCGTAGGCTGTCCGTAAGATGGAGTTCATGGTCTCGTGGCCGAGGAGGCCACGCAGCGCCCGCAGGACTAAGTAGCCTTTGTTATACAGCCGCACCGAGCTGTAGTTGGCATAGCGCACATCTTGTTGGGGCTTGACGATCGCTTCGTCGAAGCGATCTTTATGAACCATCACATAGGGCAGCTCGCTGAGGTGCTTGCGCAGGTTGAGATACCCCAGCTGAGATTGGATAAATTTCTCCAACAGCCCTGAGCGCTCCATCTGAATGAGATTGGGGCCAAACTCCCCGTACTTCTCCTCAAAGTAGGTGATGGCCAAGTAGTCGCTGAACGCTTCGGAGAGAAAGTTTTCGGCGTTCAGATCAGCCCCAATGCCGATGCCCCACCAGTTGTGAGCTATCTCGTGGGCTAAGATATACTCCGTGAGCCGATCTAATGCCCCGGCGACTCCTAGGTCTTTCTCGAAGAAGAAGGAGCTCCCAAGAATGATGAAGCCGTCAGCGGTCATGCCGAAATAGCCATCGGTGGGGGACTCGACGATCACCAGGCGTTTGTAGCTATACAGGCCAAAGTGCGCTTGGTAGTAGCTTAAGATGTCATGGGCGTAGGTTGCCAGAAGGCGGGCGTTCGCTTCGTGCCCCGGACGATAGTACACGATGATAGGGATATCGTCTTTGAACTCATATCTTGTGAACGTATCGCCGATGCTGATGGGGATGGAGCGAGCGGGGACGTCGGATCTGGCGCGCACGACTTTTTGTCCCTTGAGCTCTTTATGCGGCTCTTCGGTGTGGTAGTCAGCCCCAACAGCGACGACGTACTCCTCAGGCAGGGTCAGTTCTAGCTCGTACAGGGCCGCGGGCATCAGGAACTTATAGTACGGGCGCGGGGCGATGTAGCGTCCGTCTATGAGCTCTGGAGCGGGCACAGGGATAGGGCTCCAGCCGAAGCGCCAGGTGAAGATCCCGTTGTGGAAGCCCTCGTCGGGCCCCGTGATGTGCGGGAACTTCGTCTCAAATTCGATCACAACGGTGATGGTCTCGCCCGGTGCTACCGGCTGGGGGAGATCGACGCGCAGCACGGTGTCGTCCAGGGAGTACGTCTGGAACCAATCGGGCCCGCGCTCCAACGCGAAGTTGAGCGCGTCTCCCTGGGGCGTCTTGACCGAGAAGACTCTCATCCAAGCTGGGTCAAAGCCGCTCCAATAAGAACTATCGAGCACGGCTGGGGCAAGATGGGGGTTGGGCTCACGGCTATAGTTGGGCATCAGCAAGAAATACAGTGCTGATAACGCCGTTTGCGAGTCGTTCCTGTACTCGATCGTGGCCGTCCCGGAGATCAGGCGATCTTCTGAGTCGAGGGAGACGTTCAGCACATAGCGGGTGTGCTGGACTTCTTGGGCTGATAGGGTAGAGAGAGAGACAGCTACACCCCATAACGCAATCCCGACGATCTGAGTGGCTTTGGTCATCGTGCCTCGTTACCTCCTGTTGCGCTCATACTTTCGACGGTGTCAGGACTTCGATGCGGACCTTGCGCACTTCTTTCTCTGTAGCTTCGGTGACGGTGATCCGCGCACCATCTATGGTGAGCGACATACCCACTTTAGGGATTTCTGCCAGCCGATGCAAGAGCAACCCGCCCACGGTGACGGCTTCGCCTAGGGGCAGCTCGAGAGAGAGGCGCGCGTTGATCTGATCGATGGGCGTCTCCCCATCGACGAGATAGGCCGTAGGCGAGACTTGCTTGATCTGCATAGCAGCTCGCTTCTCCTCGGGTTCATCGTACTCGTCGCGGATCTCCCCGACGATCTCTTCTAGGATGTCTTCCAGGGTCACCACGCCCATCAAGCCCCCGTACTCGTCGACGACGATGGCCATGTGCTTCTTGTTCTTCTGGAAGTCGCGCAGGAGTTTACGAATGGGCTTGTTGGGCGCAGTGAAGAACGCCGGCCTGATGATGTGTTCCAGTCGCGCTTTGCTCAACAGGTCCCGCAGCCTCCGGATCTCCGCTTCGTAGAAGGCCTTCTCTTCCATGAGTTTTCTCGTCTCTTCGGGGGTGAGGGCCTCCTTGAGGCGCTGCGGCAGCTCATCTTGGAGCTTGCGCTTGTACTCATCGAGCTTTTGCTTTTCGGCGTAGCCAAAGCGCAAGAGGTCTTTGGCGTGCAGGATGCCCCGAATGTTATCCAAGCTGCGTTCGTAGACGGGATAGCGGGAGTGCCCCTCGCGGGCGATGATCTCGCGGACTTCTGCGAGGGGCGTATTGATCTCGATGGCGACGACGCGCGTGCGCGGCACCATCACCTGTTGGGCGACCAGATCATCGTAGGCGAAGATGCGCCGGATCATCTGGGCTTCTTCTTCTTGGAGCATCCCGCGCTCCTCGCTCATCTCGATCAAGAGCTTGATCTGATCTTCACTGACGTGCACCGGCTCGCGCGTGCGATATTGGCTAGGAAAGACTTTGAGCAGCCCTTGGGCGATCGTGTGGAACGCCAGGGTGAGCGGGCGCAAGGCTACGGAGAGCCAATAGAGCGGGCCAATGACAAGAGGCGTCAGACGCTCGGCGTTGTTCTTCCCCAGGTGCTTGGGAGTGATCTCCCCAAAGATCAGCAGATAGATAGTAATTAAGAGCGTAGCTACAAGTGCCGTCTCGGAGCGGCTTAAGCCTGGCAGCACCTGCAGCGTCAGCATAGTCGCCACCGAGCTCGCCAACAGATTGACGAAGTTATTGACAATAGCCAATGCTGTGATGAGTGAGGTGGGATCGTCATAGAGAGCTTGGAGTGCCCGCGCCAGGCGCGGATGCTCCCGTATCATCGACTTCAGACGCAAGCGACTGACCGAGACAATGGCCATCTCCGAGACGGAGAAACAGAACGACAAGATCGTGAGCACGACTAAAGTCGCCAGTCCCCAGCTTATACTCATACGCTCACCTAGGCAGATTCGATTATAAGTTTGGCGTACCCGCTTTGCAAACGCCCCCTCAGTGAAGTATCTTTGAGATTATGGACGCCCAAGAGATCCGTGCGTTGATCGAGATCTTTGAGCGGTCATCGTTAACTGAGTTGACGTTGGAGCGTGGGGGAGCGCGCTTGATTCTCAAGCGGAGTAGTTCTTCGCAGGCTACGGCCGCACTGAGCCAGCCTGCGACGCCTATGCCTACGCTTGCTCCCTCTCCTCCGTCGTCTTTGTCGTCGACACCGCCCGATCGGTATATTGTGAAATCGCCCTTGGTGGGGACGTTCTATCGGCGCCCAGCGCCGACGGAGGAACCGTATGTTGAAGTGGGGGATCGCGTTGAGAAAGGCGATACCGTCTGTATTATCGAAGCGATGAAGGTCATGAACGAGATCAAAGCTGAACAAGCTGGGACTGTTGAAAAGATTCTCGCTGAGGACGGCAAACCCGTGGAGTACGGGCAGCCGCTGATGGTCATCCGGCCGTAATGTTTAAGAAGATTCTTGTGGCTAATCGTGGGGAGATCGCGGTGCGCGTGATTGAAGCCGCGCATGAGTTGGGGATTGCTACCGTAGCGGTCTTCTCTGAGGCCGATCGCGGCGCGCTGCATACGCGCTTGGCCGATGAAGCCTATTGCATTGGCCCAGCGTCAGCGCGTGAGTCGTACTTGAAGATCGCGGCTATCATGAGCGCGGCCGAGGTATCAAGGGCCGAGGCGATCCATCCAGGCTATGGCTTTTTAGCAGAAGACCCGCACTTCGTCGAAGTCTGCGAGGCTTCGAAGATCGTCTTCATCGGGCCAAGTTACCATACGATGGTGCAGACGGGGGATAAGCTGGCCGCCAAGAGGGTGGTGCAGAGCGCAGGGGTCCCGGTGGTGCCCGGCTCAGAGGCTTTGAAGACCGAAAAAGACCTGTGGGCTGCTGTTGCCCAGGTGGGGTATCCGTTGATCTTCAAGGCGTCCGCGGGGGGAGGCGGGCGGGGGATGCGCATCGCACACGATGAATCCGAGCTTGTGGAGAAGTTTCGCGCCGCGCAACGCGAAGCCGAGGCGGCCTTTGGCAACCCTACAGTGTATATCGAAAGATATATCCCCAATGCGCGTCACGTTGAGGTGCAGATCTTAGCCGATCATTATGGGAATATTGTGCACTGGGGGGAGCGGGAGTGCTCCATCCAGCGGCGCTACCAGAAGCTGATCGAGGAGTCGCCTGCGCCCGCCTTGAGCGAGGCGCTGCGCCAAGCGATCTGGGATGCGGCGGTGCGGGCCGCGCGCGCCTTGGGGTATCGTAATGCCGGAACTCTTGAGTTCTTGGTCTCCGGAGAGGAGTTTTATTTTATCGAGATGAACGCGCGCATCCAGGTGGAGCATCCCATCTCCGAGGTGCGCGTGGGCCGAAACTTAATTAAAGAGCAGATTCGCCTTGCTGCAGGCGAGCCTCTGGGATACAGCCAAGCAGATATACACCTGCAGGGGCATGCCCTGGAGTGTCGGTTGAACGCGGAGGACCCGTCGAGAGACTTTGCGCCGTCTGTGGGAACGGTGAAGATCAAGTCGCTGCCGGGGGGGCACGGGGTGCGCTTGGACACGGCGCTCTACGATGGGATGCACGTAACACCCTTTTATGATTCTCTTCTGGCTAAGCTGATCGTGCATGGGCAGACGCGACAAGAGGCTATCCTCAAGATGATCAATGCCCTGAAGCGCTTTGAGATCGAGGGGGTAGCGACCACGCGCGATCTGTGTCTGGAGATCATCTCGAGCGAGGCGTTTGTGGCCGGGGAGTTTGACACGCAATTTTTGGAGAAGAGGAAGATTCGTTGACAGTGCCGCGAATATGCGGTACAATCAGCATCCAGTCTGATCTCTATGTTTAACGCGCTGACCGAGAAGCTGAATAGTATTTTGACGCAGTTGCGCCGGCGCGGCGCCCTCACGGAGAAGGATTTGGACGAGGGCCTGCGCCAGGTCCGGCTCGCTCTCTTGGAAGCCGACGTCAACTATAAAGTCGTCAAGAGATTCATAGACGACGTCAAGCAGAAGGCCCTTGGCGCCCAGATCTTAGAGAGCCTGACTCCGGGGCAACAGATCGTCAAGATCGTGCGAGATGAGCTGGTGCAGATTCTCGGGGGCACCCGCGCCGATCTGCAGTTGACAAGCTGGCCCAGTGTGATCTTCTTAGTCGGCCTGCAGGGCTCGGGCAAGACGACGATGGCGGGAAAGCTCGCGAAGTATCTCACCGAGAGGCTTCAGAAAAGAGTCTTATTGGCTGCGACGGACTTGCAGCGCCCTGCAGCTATTGACCAACTTAAACAGCTAGGCGCGCGGCTCGGCTACCCCGTCTACGCCGAGGGCCATACGCCGGTCGCCGTCGCTGAGGGAGCGCTCACGGAGGCCCGCAAAAAATCTTTCGATGTGCTCATCATTGACACAGCGGGGCGCTTGCAGATCAACGAAGAGTTAATGGCTGAGCTTGTCGAGATGAAGGAGAGGCTCCAGCCTACAGAGATCCTCTTGGTCGCCGATGCCATGACCGGCCAAGAGGCCGTCAATATCGCTCAGGCGTTCGATCAACGGTTGAGACTCACAGGGATTATTCTGACAAAGCTCGACGGGGACGCGCGGGGCGGTGCGGCGCTCTCCATGGTTACGGTCACGGGGCGGCCCATCAAATTTGTGGGCGTGGGGGAGAAATTAGAAGACCTGGAAGTCTTTCATCCCGACCGCATGGCCGAGCGCATCTTGGGCATGGGCGATATTCTCTCGCTCATTGAGGAGGCCGAAGCCCGCGTCGATGCCAAGAAGGCCGAAGAGTTTGTGAAGAAGATTCAGAAAGAGAGCTTCACGTTGGAGGACTTTCGCGAGCAGATTCAGCAGTTGCGCCGCCTGGGGCCGATTACGAAATTATTGGAGAAGATCCCTGGGATGCAAAAAGTCGAGGTCGACGAAAAGGCCCTCGTCCGTGTGGAGGCGATCATCAATTCGATGACGCCGGAGGAGCGCCGCAGGCCCGAGATCTTGAACGGGCGGCGCAAGAAGCGCATCGCTTTGGGGAGCGGGACTCAGGTGAGCGATGTAAATAAGCTATTAAAGCGCTTTGAAGAGGCCAAGAAGATGATGAAGCAGTTCAAAGGGAGAAAACTCCCGCCGATGCCGTTTCGATGAGGGAAGCTATCTTCTTCAAGAGGAGCGAGACTATGGCAGTTAAGATCAGGCTCAAGCGGATTGGGCGACGGTCCCAGCCGTCCTATCGCGTCGTGGTCGTTGAGGAGACCAAACCCCGCGATAGTCGTGTGGTGGCGGACTTGGGATGGTACGATGCCCTCCATGGGCAGTATGAGATCGATACAGCGACAGCGTTACAGTGGCTGAGCCGAGGAGCGCAGCTGACGGAGACGGCCCGTCATCTGCTCTCCAAGAAGGGGATTTTGGCGGAGTTTCATAAACAGCGCCAGACGAAAGCTGCTCTGTGAACAGGGTATTTCAAGCATTGCAGTATCTGATCCGTACTCTTGTCGACGCGCCTCAAAAGATCACGGTGGAGCGTATCGAGACGCCCAAGGTAGATATCTTTACGATCAGTGTTCCGCCGGAGGAGATGGGGCGGTTGGTAGGGCGGAATGGGCGGACAGCCGAGGCCATTCGTGAGGTGCTCGGGGCTATAGGGGCAACGGCCGGCAAGGAGGTCATTTTAGATGTGATCGAGGCTCGGCCAGCGCCACAACCTCCCGCCAAGCGCGGCCGACGCCGCAGTCACCCACGACGACGCTCGGCCCACCATGCGCGTTGATATTGTCACTATCTTCCCGCAGATGCTTGAAGGGTTCTTCGAGGCCGGGGTGATCGGGGCGGCCCGTCAAGCGGGAATCGTGCAGATTTATATTCACGATCTGCGCGACTTTACGACGGATAAACACCGCCAAGTGGACGACCGGCCCTACGGCGGTGGCCCAGGGATGGTCTTAAAGCCTGAGCCGTTCTTTCGCGCTGTAGAATCTATCAAGAGCCACCTCAGCGTCGAGCCACGGGTCATCTTGCTCTCGGCTCAGGGGAAGCTCTTTACGCAGCAGATCGCAAAAGAGTTGGCCCGTGAGCCGGCGCTCATTCTGCTGTGCGGGCGTTATGAGGGCGTCGACGAGAGGGTTTTACATATCTGTACGGACGAGCTTTCTATTGGCGATTATGTCCTAAGCGGTGGGGAAGCGGCAGCGGCGGTCGTCGCTGAATGTGTGGTGCGGCTTGTCCCAGGCGTGGTGGGCAAGCAAGAGTCTATTGAGCACGATTCATTCTATTCAGAGAGATTGTTAGGACCGCCGCAGTATACGCGGCCTGCGGAGTTTCGCGGGCTGCGCGTCCCTGAGGTCCTGCTCAGCGGGGATCATAAGAGAATTGAGGAATTTCGGCGTCGGGCGGCGCTGGAGAAGACCCTCAAGAACAGGCCGGATCTCTTAAAAGGGTGAGGGCCGTACCTATGGGCAATCTCTATATTGCACTGGTGCACTATCCCTGTCGGGACCGCCATGATAAGATCGTCACGACGATGATCACCCCCATAGACGTGACCGATATCGCTCGCAGCGCGTGCACCTATGGGGTGACGCAGTTTTTTGTCGTGACGCCGCTGCGCAGCCAGCAGCATATCGCCCAAAGGCTGATTGATTTTTGGTTGAGGGTCGAGCCGGACCTCGCGTATCGTCGGCCGGCCTTGCACTTAGCCCGCGTTGTTGATAGTCTAGAGACGAGTCTCAAAGAAGTCTTGCAGCGCGAGGGCCTAGCCCCCCTGCTGGTGGGCACTGATGCCCGTGAGCTTCCAGGGACGCGCGTGAGCTACGAGAAGCTCCGCGAGCTGATCGAGACCGATGACCGTCCCATCTATGTGCTCTTTGGGACGGGCTGGGGATTAGCCCTCGAAGTGCTCGAGAGGGTCGATTATTTCTTACCCCCCATCTGGGGGCCGACAGACTATAATCACTTGTCAGTTCGCGCGGCGGTCGCTATTATCTTAGACCGGCTGCGCGGACGACGCTAGATTGAAGGAGTGAGCATCTATGGACGCGAAGATCATTCGCGAGATCGAGCAGGAGTTTATAAGGAAAGACCTTCCCGATTTTCGCCCCGGCGACACGATCCGCGTGCACGAGCGAGTCTTAGAGTGGGGCGAGGGCGCCAAGGAAGGGAAAGAGCGCATCCAAGTTTTTGAAGGGATCGTCATCAAGTGCGCCGGCAGCGGGGCGAGCAAGACCTTCACGGTGAGAAAAGTCTCTTCAGGGATCGGCGTCGAGAGGATTTTCCCCTTGTACTCGCCGCGCATTGCGAAGATCGAGGTTGTGGAGCGTGGGCGGGCGCGCCGCGCACGCTTGACGTACCTGCGCAAGCGGGCTTTAGAAGCCAGCGCTAAATAAGCGATGCCTGAAGAGCTCAAGCCCGAAGATACTCTAGAACCAAGCACTCCGGTGCTCCCGTCGGAGGCCGAGCCGCACAAGCCATGGCTGGCGCGGGTCCTTAATCGTCGCGGGATCGAGACCAGCCCTGGGGTCGACTGGGCACTCGATTGGGTGCAGATCATTGTCGTCGCTGGGGTGTTGGCGCTCGTCACGATGAACTTCATCATCGTGCGGATGCGGGTGCCCACCGGCTCGATGGAGCCGACTATTCTGGCGGGCAGCTCGTTCTTCGTCGATAAGATCTCGTTTTACTTTCGCAAGCCCAAGCCAGGGGATATTATAGTCTTCTGGCACAACGAGGGCACCGACGAAGCCCCACGTATGGTGCGCTATGTGAAGCGTCTCATCGCGGTTGGGGGTCAGACCGTCCAGATCAAAGACTGCTATGTTTACGTCAACGGCGTCCCCCTGACAGACGACGCGTTCAATCACCCTGGGCATCCCCACCCGGAGCGCCAATGCTACTATAGCGCTGGGAAGATGGGCGATCAAGTGCTCACCGTGCCACCGGGGCACTTCTTCGTCTTGGGAGATAACAGCCGCAACAGTTTAGATGGGCGCTTCTGGGATTTTCCGTTCGTCTGCGAAAAAGACTTTATCGGCGAGCCGTTCTTAAAAGTTTGGCCACCCAACCAAATCGGCTTCATGAACGGCTACTTTGGCAGCCCACGCTGACGATTGTATAATCTCCCTGAGATGGAGATCACACTGCACCCGCCCATCACCAATGCTTCCGGGCCCAACTCTGTTACGTATGAAGAGCTGGAGCGCATCGCGAGATCGGCTTCTGGAGCTGTCGTCACCAAGAGCATGACCCACTGCCCACGCCAGGGCAACCCCGAACCAAGACTTCGCGCACACTTAGACGGCCAGATCGGCTCGCTCAACTCGATGGGCCTGCCCAACCTCGGCTACCACCAGTACGCGAAGATCATCCCCAAGCTCAGAGAGTTCGGCAAGCCGGTGATCGCCAGCATCGCCAGCGCGCCCTGCGCCCATAAGCTCCCCCCTGTAGAGCACTATCGCGAGATCGCGCTGGTCATAGAGAAAGCTGGCGCGGACGCCCTCGAACTCAATCTCTCCTGCCCCAATCTGGAAGAGATCCCCATCGCCATGGACCCTCGGAGCGTCCGTGAGGTTCTGCAGGCCGTCACGCGCGACGTGAAAATCCCCATTGGGGTGAAGCTCTCCCCATACAATAATGTCCCCAAGCTCTTCGAGGAGATCGCCCGGGTGCTGCTCGATTTCCCCATCTCGTATGTAGCAACGATCAACTCTGAGCCCCTTGTGCTCGATATCGACCTAAAGACCCGAACGAAGGTGATTCGTCCCAACGAGGGATTTGGCGGTCTGGGCGGCCCGGCGGTGCTGCCCATCGCTTTAGCTGAAGTCCATCGCTTCTATAAGTTCTTCAAGAAGCACAAAGCTCCTATAGCTATCTGGGGCGTGGGTGGGATTGTCAAAGCCGAAGATGCCATTAAGCACTTTCTTGCCGGGGCTTCGGTGATTCAGATCGGGACGCTCTTCTTATGGGAGGGGCCGAACGCTTTTGAGCGGCTGTGGGCGGGCATCCAAGAATGGCTGGCGGCCAACGGCTTCTCTTGTGTCGAAGAGATTATTGGGCAGGTGAGAGAACTTTGAATCACGGAAAGCACAGAGGAGCACGGATGACACGGAAGCGACTCTTATTCCGTGCTTTCTGTGTTTCATTTCTGTGCCTTCCGTGATTCAAACTGAGAGAGAGATTTATGGTCATTCTCAAAAACGCTGCAGTCTTCCTAGACGGCGAGTTGAAGAGATTT
>FWWM01012692.1_pt1 | contig 13909 bp, 11 predicted proteins | sample 2228351 | NCBI WGS metagenome assembly FWWM01 (sample SAMEA103939774, study PRJEB20133) | metagenome | reverse complement strand
GATAAACGGAGGAGGACTTAACGAAAGATTACCGATGAAGATGAGAAGTGGATTGTAGAGTGTAGTGACAATTCTTACTTGGAAAAAAGTGACATTTCATATTTGGAATAACAATTATCGGAAGTAGCAAATCTTTAGGGGGGTAATATAGCAAAAAGAATAGGGTCTACCTAAAATAGTTTGTAAAACATTAAAAAGGAGGTAGACCCTATGAGAGTAGAGGCATCTTGCACAATTACAGTATCAATTGATGATATTTCTGTCAACTCTATAGAGCAAGCGGTTCTTGAAGGAGCCAGAGAGGCGGGGAAGAAATTATTTTTGGCATTTTTAGAACTAATTGAAAAGGCACTCCCTAAGGAACGCATTTGTGATTGTGGAGGTCATTTAGAGAGTCGTGGGCGGGTAAGCAGAGAGTTAATGACGGTGGCAGGAGATATTCTTTTTAGGAGGCAAAAGCTTCGTTGTCTACAATGTGGGGGGGGAGAGATATCCTCTGGATGAAGCCCTTGGGATACCTCCGAGACGTTTGGTTACACCAGGGTTGAGGGAGAAGTCTTTATGGTTGGCAACTGAGGTATCCTATGACAGGGCTTCATTAGGGATGGAGAAGCTTTGTGGGGTTTCAATATCTGACGAGACGATAAAGAATCTTGTAGTAGAGGAGGGCAGTGAAGTAATAAATCAAAAGGAGGAGGAGCGCAGGAAGGTATGGGAGATGGGGGATGAGATCTCCTCTGGGGAAGGCAAACAGAGGGTATTTGTACAAGTAGATGGCACTGGTATAAATGACAGGGCTACGAAGGGATGGTTTGAGGCAAAGGTAGGGGTAATTTTTTCTGAGACCAGGGAGGTATCAAAAGACAGGGTAGAGATTCTTGATAAGAGGACATATGCAACAGTTGAAGAGATATCGACGTTCAGGGAGCATTTTGTGATAGAGGCACAGAGGTATGGGGTATTTCAGTCAAAGGAGGTGATATTTGTAGGGGATGGGGCTGGGTGGTGCAGGAGCTTAAAGGAGGATTATTTTCCTGAGGCAGTATATGTATTAGATTTCTGGCATCTTGCAAGGAACATAAGGGTTTGTTTAGGTGCTGAACGCAAGGAACTTGTAGGGGAGTTATTAGGTTTAGCTGGCAGGGGGGCGACAGAAGAACTTTTAAGCCGGCTTAAAAGATTAAGATTACATAGCCGTGAGCCAACGTTTAGGGCTAAATTAGAGGAGCTTATCAATTATGTTATTAATAACAGAGAGGGGATTGAGAATGCTTCAAAGATAGATTTTTATGGTTCTGGGCCAGTAGAGAAGGCTGTAGATGTTACTATTTGTAGAAGGTTCAAGAAGAGGGGAATGAGCTGGTATGTCCATAAAGCGAACCCCTTATTAGCATTAAGGCTTTTAAAACTGAATGGAGAGTGGGAGGCTTATTGGAAACAGAAAGGGGTAGTTACAGTATGACCCACCTAACGTTCTGCTACTTACATATATATTGCTTTCCTTGACTATGCAGGAATTACCTGTTATTTTAATCAGATGGAACTTGTGGAGAGGCCGACAAAGGCAATTATCCATCTTAATGCACTGCGTCATAATTACAGAGTTATAAAAAATGCAGCAGGTGATTCTGAAATTATGGCTATTGTCAAGGCGAATGCTTACGGCCATGGTGATATTGAGGTTACGAAGGTATTAAAAGAAGAAGGTGTGAGACACTTTGGAGTGGCACTGGTTGAGGAGGGTATAAGGTTAAGAGAGAAAGGAATAAAGGAGAATATCTATATTCTGAGCGGGATTATAAAGGGGCAGGAAAGGGAAATAGTAAATTTTGGGTTTATCCCGCTTATTTCTGATATTGAGACAGCAGAGCGATTTTCAAAGGTTGCAGGGAAGATGAATAAGTTATCAGAGGTGCATCTAAAGATAGATACAGGGATGGGCCGGCTCGGCTTTTTGCCCTGGCAGGCAGATGTTTTTTTTAAAAGATTAAAAAAAATAAAAAATGTTAAAGTTACTGGTATTGCATCACATTTTTCAGATCTTGCTGGCAGTGATAGAGAATTTGCAAGGGAACAGTTGAGAATTTTCAACAATGTTATTGCTGTGGGAATCAGGCATGGTTTCATCTTTAAATGGATTCACATAGCAAATAGTGCAGCGATCTTCCTCCTCCCTCAGGCAAGGTTCAATCTTGTCAGACCCGGTATTGCATTGTATGGCTATCCCCCCTTTGACGGATGTAACGAATCCCTTAAGCCAGTCATGGAATTAAAGACAGGGATTATCTATTTGAAGCGAGTGCCACCAGGTTATTCTATAAGTTATGGAAGGACATTTTACACGAAGAGGGAATCATTAATTGCTACAATACCCATTGGGTATGCTGATGGGATGAACCGTCTTCTTAGCAACAAAGGCGAGGTACTCATAAAGGGGAAAAGAGCACCGGTTATCGGAAGGGTTTGCATGGACCTCACAATGATTGATGTGACAGAGATTGACAGGGTTAAGGTGGGAGATGAGGTGGTGATAATCGGAAGGCAAGGCAGGGACTCCATCACTGCCCTTGAAATTGCTGATAAAATTGGTACAATTACTTACGAGGTGCTCTCAGGCATTAGTTCAAGGGTTCTAAGGAGGTACACTTATTGAGAGAGGGTGATGTGAATTCAAAATTTATCTATTTTTTTGATTCTATAGGAGAGAAGGTTGGTTCAGTTCTTTCTGAATTTGGCGGTATTTTTATTATGTTTTTAAAGACGATTTATTTTGCTTTGATTCCACCCTATCGCTTTTCTGTTCTTTTGAAGCAGATGGAATTTATTGGAGTCCAGTCAACATTTATTATCTCCTTAACGGGACTATTTACCGGCATGGTCTTTGCTCTCCAGAGTTCCCACGCTTTTAAACTCTTTGGTGCAGAGAATCTTATAGGACCTTCAGTTGCGCTCTCTCTCGCGCGCGAACTTGGTCCTGTTCTCACTGCTTTGATGGTCACCGGGAGGGCTGGTTCAGCGATGGCAGCGGAACTTGGCACCATGAGGGTGACTGAGCAGATTGATGCGCTATATGCAATGGGAATAAATCCACTCCAGTATCTTGTTGTTCCGCGTCTTATTGCTGCTGTTTTAATGTTACCCCTCCTTGTAGGGATTTTTAACTTTTTAGGTATAATTGGGGCATATTTATTGGGGGTTTACATTCTAAATCTTAATCCACAGGAATTTTTAGATCGAGTGATTTATCTTGTTGATTTTGAAGACCTCTACATGGGGCTTGTAAAATCAATGTGCTTTGGCGCGATAATAGCAGTAGTATCATGCTATAAGGGCTTTTATACATCCGGAGGTGCAGAGGGGGTGGGAAGAGCAGCTACACAGTCAGTTGTTATTGCATCAGTGTCAGTGCTTGTGAGTGATTATTTTCTGACCGCGTTGATGTTTTAATATAACTTTATGATAAAAATAGTCAATTTATATAAGTCATTTAACGGACAGGAGGTTTTAAAGGGTATAAACCTTGAGATAGAGAAAGGAAAGACAACAGTTATTCTGGGACCGAGTGGCTGCGGAAAAAGTGTCTTGATCAAACATATATTAAGGTTGCTTCTTCCAGATTCTGGCTCTATATTTATTAATGGTGAAGATATTACTAAACTTGATGCGAAAGGGATGAATAATATTCTGAAAAACATGGGTGTTCTCTTTCAGGGTGGAGCGCTCTTTGACTCTATGACGATTGAGGAAAATGTCGCCTTTCCTCTATATGAGCACAGAAAGGTATTACGAAGTGAAATCACTCAAAAGGTTAAGGAGAGTTTATTCCTGGTTGGCTTGAGCGGGACTGAGAAAAAATACCCTTCAGAATTGAGTGGTGGAATGAGAAAGCGGGCAGCAATGGCGCGTGCAATAGTGATGGAACCCGAAATTCTTATTTTTGATGAGCCCACCACAGGACTTGACCCGATTACAAGCGACCAGATAGATAACCTGATAATTGAGTTTAACAGAAGATTTAATATCACAAACATTGTCATCAGCCATGACATTCCAGGAACTTTTAAGATTGCACATAAGATTGCAATGATGTATAGTGGAAGGATAATTGAGGAAGGAACACCCGATGAATTCAGAATGTCGCGAAATCCTATCGTGCGGCAGTTTCTTGAGAGAAGGGCATAGTGGTGAATTATTATGACCGGAAGTAAATTCGGCACAAATGTCATGGTTGGAATATTTGTAGTTCTTGCCATCAGTATTCTCTTGTGGATGACATTTCAACTGGAACGATGGGGGAAGGTTGCCGGCTATCCACTATATGCCACTTTCAGGACAGCCCTTGGCGTAAATAAAGAAACATCCGTTTACATAGCAGGTATTAAGGTGGGAGAGGTTGGAGATATTCAACTCTCTCATGGTATGGCACGGCTTACATTTAAAATTTTCCCCCAGTATAAAATAGAGCATGATGCAGTAGCGATTATCAGACAGAGGGGTTTACTTGGAGAAAAATTTATTGAAATTAAGCCGGGAACGCCTGGCGGTCCATATTTAGAATCCGGGGGAGAAATTCTGAGAACAGAGTCGCCTCCGGATTATGAGGAATTGGTCACTGACCTCGGTCTTGTAGCGGATAATTTAAAGGACATATCGTCCCGCCTTCTTGCTATGTTAGAAAGGAATGATAAAAAGATTGATGTAGCCATTGAGAATCTCCTCTCTGTTACAGAGAGTTTGAGTAAGGAGATGCCATCAATAATGAGGGACATCCGCCTGAGCATGGAGGGCATTAGTGAATCTGTGGTCTCAAACCGTGAAATGATTGATGATACAATTTTCAGAATTGACCGTGTAATGGAGAAACTTGACAGGTCAATGGAAAGCATCTCAAACATAGTAGCAAGGATTGAAGAAGGGAAGGGCACCATAGGTAAACTTGTCAATGATGAGGAGACAGTGAATCGTTTGAATGATACTATAACCGGGATTCAGGAATATATTACCACAGCGAAGAAGCTTGAGTTTTACATTGACTATAGGGGCGAATATGAAGCGGGTAAGCGTTATGAGAATGGCACCCTCGGTAAATTAGAGGGAATTGGGCTTAAAAGTTACCTCAATTTACGTCTTCATCCGCGTCCGGATAAATATTATCTCCTTGGAATTGTGAGTGACCCAGAGAGAGTTATTACGAGTAAAGACATTATCACAACTGATGGGGTTGAAGAGAGAATTCACCAAGAAATAATTGAAGATAAACTTAAATTTAATGCGGAGATTGCAAAGCGCATCTCCTTCGTTACCTTCCGCGGCGGTGTAATTGAGTCCACCGGTGGAGTTGGAGTAGATTTTCATTTTCCCCATGAACTCGGGACGGTCTCTCTGGAGGCCTTTGATTTTTCAAAAGAGTCTAATCCCTATCTGAAAGCCTGGCTTTCTATGAACTTTTTGAGATACTTTTTCGTCGCAGGTGGGCTCAATGATTTTATAAATTATAAATTTGGACCAACATATTTTCTCGGGGGAGGAATCTCGTTCAGGGATGAGGACTTAAAGTCAATTCTTGGTATTGCCGGTTCTGCTGCCTATGTTGGTGCAGCATCTAAGTAATCCTGAATGATGAGTTCAAAGCATAACAGAAAGTATGTTATTATTTATCTACCATCACATGACAGAAAACTATCAGTATATCCAGGAAGTTCAATAGCAGAGGCTCTCAGGTCTCAGGGGATTGCCTTTGAAACCCCCTGCGGTGGTCATGGCTTGTGTGGCGGTTGTATTGTAAAAATTATCGATGGAGAAATAGAACTTGTTGATGCTGACCGTGATTTAATTCCAGTGGAATTACTTAAGGATGGGTATCGTCTTGCATGCAGACCAAGAGAGTTTAAAAGCGATATAACGATTGATATTCCGCTGAATAAAAAGCAGGTCAATCTAAAAGCCATTCCTGAAAGGATAAGAGGAAAATATGGATTTTCTGTGGACCTCGGAACAACGACAATTGCTATTTCCCTTGTAAATATTGATGAAGGCATTGAAATTGGCTCCCTTTCAGTTCTAAACCCTCAGACTGCCTATGGTGCGGACGTAATCACAAGAGCAACGCTTATTATGGAGGAGCCGGGGGCATTAAATATTTTAAGAAGAATCGTCCTTGAAACAATGACATATGCATTCAGAAAGTTATTAAAGGAATGCAGGGTTTTAGAGGAAGATATCATAAAGCTCTCAATTTCAGGCAATTCTATTATGGAACATATTTTTCTTGGATATTCTCCGGTTCCGCTCACCGTTGCACCTTTTAACCTTCAGGAACGGATACCAAAAGTAATCAGTGCGGAGGAATCAGGATTCAGGGACTTTAAAAATGCAAATGTCATGGTTTTCCCCATGGTCGGGGCAAATGTTGGGGGCGATACAGTTGCGGGAATTTATTATCTTGATATGATTGCTATGACTGAGCCATCAATCTTAATTGATATTGGCACAAATGTTGAAATGGTGCTTGCTGTAGATGGCGCTCTTTACGTAACATCTTCGCCGGCTGGACCTGCCTTTGAGGGAGGTGAAATAACATTCGGGATGCGGGCGGAGGTGGGAGCTATAGAATCAGTTGAGATACATGACTGTGTAATCCGGTGTAGAGTTAAGGGCGGTGGTAAGCCAAAAGGAATCTGTGGTTCGGGATTAATCTCTCTTGTTTCAGAGCTTTTAAAGTCAGGCGTTATTGACCGAACAGGGCGTATCAGGGATAGAAATGAGATTACAAACAATCTTTCTTTGAGAGTTCATCCAGGAGATAGAGGCAATATGTTTATTATCCACAGGGATACAAAATTATCTTTATATATTACTCAGAATGATATCAGACAGTTGCAGCTTGGGAAGTCAGCAATAAGGGCAGGAATTGAAGTTTTACTGGAGAAAACCAAAACCACAGGTGAAGAGATAAAAAACGTTTACATGGCAGGCGCTTTCGGTGTGGCTATTGATGAGGAGGCGATCTTCAGGATAGGGATGCTTCCTCAGGGATTTAAAAATAAACTTATCCAGGCAGGGGATACTGCCCTCGGGGGGGCAAAGAAATTTATTCTTCAGAATAATGGAGAAAAAGAGTTAAAAGAAATACTTGACAGAACCAGGTATTTTGAATTATCAAAAGAAGAAATATTTGAGAGAGAATTTATAAAACATATGAACTTTCCAGAGGAGGAGAGATGAAGTCAATAAAGCGTGCAATAATAAGTGTTTATGACAAGACAGGAATCGTTGATTTTGCCAGAGGGCTTGAGTCACTCAATGTTGAGTTAATTTCAACTGGCGGGACTGCGAAAATGTTAAGAAAGACAGGTATAAAAGTAAGGGATATTTCTGAAATTACTGGCTTTCCGGAAATTCTTGATGGAAGGGTAAAGACATTACACCCGGTTGTGCATGCCGGAATCCTTGCCATTCGTGACAATGAAGAGCATATGAAATTATTGAAGGAGCATAATATTGGACTTATTGACATGGTTGTTGTAAACCTCTATCCATTTGAAGAAATGTTGAAAAAGGGGGCACCACATGCAGATATAATTGAGAATATTGACATCGGAGGACCAACGATGCTCCGTGCGGCTGCCAAAAATTATAATGATGTTGCAGTGGTGGTGGATCCGAATGATTATGACGGTATTCTTAATGAAATGAAGACAGGTAAGGGTCAATTGAGCAATGAAACGCGAATTTATCTTGCCCAGAAGGTTTTTGAGAGAACTGCATCATACGATAGCATCATTAATTCATATTTTTTGCACTACCTCAATAAGAAGGGCTTCCATGACAAACTAATTTTATCTCTACAAAAAGTTAAGGATTTAAGATATGGTGAAAACCCCCATCAGAATGCTGCACTTTATGTGGACATGTATGAAAACAGAACATCACTGGCTTCTGTATCACCATTACAAGGGAAAGAGATTTCGTATAACAATATAGTTGATGCTGAATCAGCAAGGGCCCTTGTCTTTGAATTTGATGAGCCGGCAGTTGCAATCATCAAACATACAAATCCCTGTGGAGTGGCTACGGGAGAGAATATACTTGAGGCATATAAAAAAGCCCTATCAGTTGACCCGGTTTCTGCTTTTGGAGGCATAATTGCTACAAACAGAACAATTGATGGCCCTTCTGCTGAGGAGATGGCAAAACTCTTTGTTGAGGTTATTGTTTCCCCGGAGTTTTCAAAAGAAGCGCTGGAGATATTTGGAAAAAAGAAGAATCTCCGTTTGATACAATTACCCCAGCCTTCCTATGCATCGGGTTATAGCATAAGAGGTATTGATGGTGGTATAGTCATTCAGTCCTATGACGATACATGCAGGGGAGAGGTCAGAAATGCCAGGATTGTTAGTGAAAGAAAGCCGACTGAATCAGAAATGAAAGCTCTTGATTTCGCCTGGAAAGTGGCAAAACATGTGAAGTCGAATGCAATTGTTTTTGCTCGGGAGGATATGGCTCTTGGTATAGGTGCAGGACAGATGAGCAGGGTGGATTCTGTCCGGCTTGCTATTATGAAGGCACAGCATCCACTGAAGGGTTCAGTGGTTGCTTCAGATGCCTTTTTCCCGTTCAGACATAGCATTGATGAAATAGCAAAGGCGGGTGCCACAGCAGTTGTCCAGCCAGGTGGATCAGTGAGGGATGACGAGGTAATCAAGGCAGCGAACGAGCATCAAATTGCAATGCTATTTACCGGGGTGAGGCATTTCAGACATTGAGAAAGTGATATTATTTTATTATAATATACGGATAAGTAAATTATGAAGGTTCTTGTAATTGGTTCAGGGGGACGTGAGCATGCCCTCGTATGGAAGATATCACAGAGTCCCCTTGTGAAGAAGGTTTACTGTGCGCCCGGGAATGCGGGGATTGCGGAACAGGCAGAATGCATAAATATCAGGGCAGATGATATCCCAGGTTTGCTTGCCTTCGCTTTTCGAAATAAGATAGACCTTACCGTCGTGGGTCCTGAACTACCATTGACTTTAGGTATAGTTGATGAGTTTATGAAGCAGGGGATTAAGATCTTCGGTCCCACAAAGGATGGAGCAAGAATAGAAGGAAGTAAGGTCTTTGCAAAGGAGTTAATGCGCCAATATGGAATTCCTACTGCTGAATTTAGAAGATTTAATAACAGGGATGAAGCACTTGATTATGTCCTTGAGAAGGGGACGCCTGTTGTGATAAAGGCAGATGGACTTGCTCAGGGCAAGGGTGTTATAATTGCGAAATCCATGAACTCAGCGAGAAAGGCAATTGACGATATAATGATAAAAAGAATTTTTGGCGCTGCAGGAGAAAACATTATTATTGAGGAATACCTTGATGGTGAAGAAGTCAGTGTAATTTGTATAACAGATGGTGATGACTTTGTCCTCCTGCCATCGGCGCAGGACCACAAGCGCCTTTACGATAATGATAAGGGACCAAATACAGGGGGAATGGGTGCATATTCGCCGGTTCCTTTTTTTAATGAGTCCCTGAGGGAAAAAGTTATAAATAGAATAATAAAGCCAATTATAAATGCACTTGTGAGAGAGGGAATAAAATATACAGGTGTACTCTATGCTGGATTAATGATCAAAAAGGAGAATCCCTATGTTCTTGAATTCAATTGTAGATTTGGAGACCCTGAGACCCAGCCGATTATGATGAGAGTGAACTCTGACATTGTTGACATTATGCTCTCTGCGCTAGAAGGTAAGCTCTCCAGAATAGCGATTAAGTGTGATGATAAACCAGCCATTTGCGTTGTGATGGCTTCCCGCGGTTATCCGGGTGAATACAAAAAGGGACTTGAGATTAATGGACTGGATAAGGTAAGAGAGTTGAATGACGTAGTTGTGTTCCATGCCGGGACAGCGTTAAAGGATGGCAGGATTGTTACCGCTGGAGGAAGAGTCCTTAGTGTTACAGGAGTCGGGAATGACATAAGTTCAGCAATTGATGTAACCTACAAGGCAGTAAATATGTTAACATGGGAAGGGGTTCATTTCAGGAAGGACATTGGTAGAAAAGCAATCAGAAAAAGTTAATAATATTTTTTATCTTTCGCTAATTTTTGCCTTTTCTTTTATTCTTGCGAATATCAAGATAAGGGACCCTGATGCATTCATACATATCAAACTTGGTGAATACGCTATCCAGAATCTCACAATTCCTGACCGCGACCCATTTGTATATACATATACAGGTAGTCAATATAATAACAGTGCCTGGTTATCGCAGATTATTTATTATCTCATATACAAACACACAGGTATTCATGGATTAATAATATTCAATGCAACACTTGTGGGCATAACTTATACTATACTCTTTATTGTCTCCAGATTGATGGGATTATCCAGATTTTTAGGTATTATTTTTTTGTTAACTGTAAGTTATGCCTCAAAAGAAAGATTTATTCTGAGGCCCCATATATTTTCCCTTTTGTTTCTCTCAATTACAGTTTATCTCACATCAATAAATTTATCTAAGAGGCGATACTTTTTGTTTTTCTTACTCTTTCTGCTCTGGGCAAATCTTCATGCCGGTTTTATATATGGAATAATTATGCTTACCTGCTCGGCCGCTGATGGAATAATAAAGAAGAGTTTAAAACCCCTTTTTAATCTTTTGAGCGCTATAGGAGGTAGTGCAATTACTCCTGTTCCCTTTGCTGGATACAGATTTTCTACAGGACTTGTTAAACTGAAATCAACTGCAGAGGTTCTTGAATGGCGTTCCCTTATTGAGTCCCACTACATATTTTTAACAGTAATAGTAATTGTATCTATTCTACTTACTCTGGTAAACTGGCGGAAAAATACAATCAAGGACTGGCTCGTTCTGTGTATTTTTGCACCAGCTGGCTTCTGGGCCTTTAGGAATACCTACGAATTGCTAATAGTTATCACCCCCTCCGCTATCTCAGGACTATATGAATTTTTGAAGGTCTTTAAATTTGCCGAAAAATTTAAGACAAAACCTTTGATTGAAGCCGCTCCGTTGATTTTAGTCAGCATATTTCTATTCGATTTTAAGTTGGGCGACTATTATTCACTCATTGGGCACGGTATAGACCCGAGGAAATATCCTTCAGGGGCAATTAACTATTTCAAAAAAATAAATATAAAAGGGAACATTTTTAATTCTTTTAATTTCGGTGGAGCCCTGGCTTTTGAACTTTATCCGGAGAGAATGATTTTTATTGACGGCCTGTCAAGCGGTATTGCACAGGAGTTTCTTGAAGAATATGTAGAGGCAACGGAGGATGGAGAAAAATTTGAAAAATTAGCAGAGGAATATAATATAGGTATTATTATTGTTGAGTCAGATCGCGGATATATCAAGAGGGGGATATTCAATCCTGAGAAATGGAAAATGGTTTACTGGGATGATAGCGCTATGATATTGCTGAGAAAGGATATGCTACCGCCGGCTCTTCCGACAATTGAACTTGGCGACCCTTCTGATATAATTTATGAGACAATGGCGATTCCAGTAAGAAGCTCAGGTCATTTATTAAATGAACTTAATAAGTCCAGAAATGTTTCTGATTCCTTTATGGCAAATCTTGCAACTGGTATACTGTTAAAACGACAGGGGAGGATTGATGACGCTATAGAGGTATTAGAGCATGCCTTTTTAAAACAGCCCTTTTCCTTTTTGTGTATGTATATGCTGGCAGAAAGTTATGAGGATGCAGGGTATATTTATGCAGCACAGTGGCTGTTAAGGAGGATTATCTTCCTGAACGGAGGATTGACCGGATTACGAGGACAACCATACAGAATTTCAAGGAGAGAGATTAAGAAGATAAAATACGAATTAGAAAATATGGAGATAAACAATTGAAAACTATACTGATAAATCATAGAAGTTATGAGACGAGAGTTGTGGTAATAGAAGAGGGGACTGTGGTGGACATATTTGTGGAAAGGGAAAAGGATCGCAGTAATGTGGGAAATATTTACAAGGGAAAGGTCGTCAGAGTTCTTCCTGGAATGCAGTCCGCCTTTGTTGACATTGGTCTTGAGAGAACTGCCTTTCTGTATGTCTCGGATGCGATGCAAGGGGATGAATATTACGATATGTTTCCGGACGAGATTCCATTTGAACTTGAACGAAATAAAAAGCAGAAGAAGGGGCGTCTTTATATTGAGGATATTCTGAAGGAAGGGCAGGAGATAATGGTGCAGATTGTGCGCTCAGGGATAGGCACAAAGGGTCCAAGGGTTACATCATGGATTACGCTGCCAGGGAAGTATCTTGTTATGATGCCCTTTAATGAGCATATTGGCGTTTCCAGAAAGATAGAAAATCCCCAGTTAAGGTCGCGGCTCAGGAAATTTATTGATGATTTTAGAGTGGGTGACTATGGTTTTATTGCAAGGACAGCAAGTATGAATGCTACGCAGACAGAAATTATAAACGATATGAAGTTTCTTGGGAGATTATGGGAATATATTATTGGTAAATTCAATTCTACAAAGGGTATTTCCATGATTCATAGAGAATTGCCCCTTTATCTAAAGGTAATACGGGACCAGATGGCTGACGATGTAATGGAAGTTGTTATTGACTCGGAGAAAGAATTTTATGAAATTAAGTCATTCGTGTCAAAATTTATGCCAGGGAGAGAGCGTGAGATTTCTTATTATAGCGAGAGGGCACCGATTTTTCAACATTATGGAATTGAGCATATCTTTGATGAGATTTTCAGAAAGGTTGTATGGCTGAAATCTGGCGGATTCATTCAAATAGACGAAATGGAGGCACTGACATCTATTGATGTTAATACTGGCAAATATATCGGGAAACACAGTTTGGAAGATACAATTTTTAAGACGAACATGGAATCCGTCAAGGAGATTGCATATCAATTGCGACTGCGCAACATCGGGGGGATAGTTGTAATTGATTTCATTGACATGGAAAACGAGAAGAATAAGCGCAAAGTCGTTGACTCTCTTATTGAAGCATTAAGGAAAGACAGAGTACCTGCTACTGTTCTGGGAATGTCAGAGATAGGTCTTGTTGAGCTGACGAGGAAGAGGAGCTCCAGGTCAATGGTAAAAGCGTTATCTGAACCGTGCTTTTATTGTGAAGGGAGGGGATTTTTAAAAAGTAGAAATACAATCGCTTACGAGATTTTCCGGAGCGTTGAGGAAAGGGCAGGTCGTATTACGAAGGCAAAAAGTGATCATAAAAGGGTCTTTGAGATAATTGCCCACTCATCAGTGTCAGATTTGATTCTGGAAGAGGAGAGGCAGTATATTGACGATATTGAAAAAAAATACAATATAAAGATAGTTATCTCAAGAGATCCAGAATATCATATTGAGATGTATGAAATTATTGAGAGGTAGCGATTGCTCGTATGCTGATTTCCGCGGCGATTCGCCGTGATATTTCTATGAAAGCCCTGCTCCGGGGGGAATCGGGATTTGCAATTACAATTGGTCTGCCTGCATCCGATGCCTCCCTTATATTCGCATCAATTGGAATCTCCCCAAGGAAGGGAACATTTAATCGTTTCGCAGTTCTTTCCCCCCCACCGTGGCTGAATATGTCTGTCCTGTATCCGCAATTTGGACAGGAGAAGTAACTCATATTTTCCACGATGCCAAGGACCGGCACATTTACCTTATTGAACATCTGAAGACCCCGGCTTGCATCTATTAATGCAATGTCTTGTGGCGTTGTGACAATTACTGCGCCGGCGAGAGGTATTGTCTGGACAAGAGTGAGCTGGGTATCGCCAGTTCCTGGTGGGAGGTCAATGACAAGGTAATCCAGTTCCCCCCATTCAACATTTCTCAAAAATTGCTGAATAAGTTGTGCTACAAGGGGACCTCGCCATATAACAGGGTTGTCC
>FWWM01012689.1_pt1 | contig 13915 bp, 12 predicted proteins | sample 2228351 | NCBI WGS metagenome assembly FWWM01 (sample SAMEA103939774, study PRJEB20133) | metagenome | reverse complement strand
TGGACTACTGGAGCGCTTCTTGGTTGCCTTGGAAGTTTGGGAGGTATAAGCTTAGCGATATTTGCTTTCTCGTTTTTCACACAGGTTTTTCAAATCCCTACAGCATTATGGGAAGAAGCACGAATGGCTCTCTTTTTAGTGTCTCTATCTATTCCTCTGACCATTACTGCCACGGGGTTTCGGGGATTATTGGCAGCAGGTCAACGATTTGACCTCATTAATCTCATTCATGCTTCTTCTCGATGCTTAAAATATCTTCTCGCTGTGGTGCTCGCTATAAAAAGTTTTCATCTTCCTGTCATTATATTAGCCTTCCTGTTTGTTGATACTTTACAATTTTTAACTTATTTGGCGCTGTGTCTTAGGTTGTATCTGCCAATTCGGGTCGTTTCCATTGACCTTGGGTCCACACGGCCCTTGTTATCGTTTGGAGGCTGGCTTTCGGTTTCTCAAATTGTGGGAACGGCAATACATTATATAGATCGCTTGATAATTGGGTTGTTTCTACCAGTTGCACAATTGACTTACTATGCACCACCAGCTGAAATCATCAACAGGCTTAGCATGATTCCTCAGGGTTTGAATCGGGCAATATTTCCCGCTCTCAGCGCACGAAGCAAGGCACGAGAGTCGCTACAATTGTATGCTCGTGCGATGAAGTTTATGCTGATCACCGTAGCACCGTTAGCATTTGCCATGTTTTTCTTTAGTCAGGATCTTCTTACTCTCTATCTTGGAAAAGAAATTGCGCTGAAAAGTGCTCCTATTCTTCAATGGCTTGTCTTTGGATTTCTTATCAGCACTTTAGGGGCCCTTACTCACAACTATGTTTTGGCGCTTGGGTATCCTGATGCTGTAGCTAAATTCCATCTGGTGGAGCTCCCCTTATATACGGGGATCGCCATATGGCTTACAGTAGAGTTAGGCATTCAAGGTGCGGCAATAGCATGGGTCTTACGGAGAATATTTGAGTCTGGTTATGTCTTTGCTATTTTACAGCGGGCTGTTCCCCATAATATCTCAGAACTTTCCTCTAATGGAATGAGCCGTGCCGTGACTATATCTAGCGCACTCGGTCTCTTGGTTCTGTTGCTGTTTTTTACGCCTATCAAAGAATCGCTGGTGGCAAGTGTTTCTATAATAGCCGTAGGGACGATCACCTATGGCATAGTGGCATGGCGGGATGTGCTAAACCCTGATGAAAGGAATGCCCTAGTCGCTCTTATTACGCATCGGCGCATACTCGCTAAACCAAGTAGAGGTGAAAACCTGTGAAGCCCCTTGCAGTTATACAAAAAAAGGTCTTAATGCAATTAGTGCATAGCCAAACTTTAAAGAAGATAAAGCCCTTGCGTGCCTTTTTACGCCTAAGTGCTTCCGGGCTTATCAATCTTCTCGCGCTGTTAAAAGGATTGCGGTTTCCATCCGAATGGGGTTGGTATCCAAAATTAGAATTCCTGTTAGGATTATACGAACCCGGAACAACAGCGCTGTGTAAACGGTTGATTAAGCCAGGGATGTGTGTGGTTGATATAGGTGCCAATGTGGGGTATTATACAATTCTGTTTTCAAAATTAGCAGGCCCAAATGGCAAAGTTTTTGCTTTCGAACCACACCCCGAGATATTTCAGCTTTTAAAGCATAATGTCAGAAAGCTTAAGAGTGTCGTTGTTCTGCAAAAAGCAATTTCCAACACAAAACGAGGTGTTGAATTCTACCTATCTAAGAGAACAACTGGAAGTCATAGCTTTTATGTTCCAAACGAATTTGTTATTGGGTCTTGCACCGTTGAGTCCCTCCGTCTGGACGACTTCCTCCGAGAGGAGGGTTTGCTGGATTGCGATTTCATTAAAATAGACGTGGAGGGTGCTGAACCCTTGGTGATTGAAGGGATGAGTGATTTGCTCTCTCGTTCCCGAAAACTTCTTGTAATTATGGAATTGAATCCAAGTGCACTTCGCCTGGGAGGCACAGATCCCTGCGCTTTTCTCAAAACTCTGAATGAGAAGTTTGAAGGCATTTATTATATTGACGAAAGTGATGGAACTTTATGCCCAGTAGAAGGAACAAGCTTAGTGGAAAGCATCCCGGAGTGGCATGCAGTGAATCTGCTGTGTTGCAAAGGGGAGGTCAAGTTATGAAGGTTCTGCTTGTTGGTCGGCCTCAGCTTGCCATACGAGGAGGTGGAGATAAGGTTGTTATCTTAAAAACCCAAGAATACCTTGAAAAATTAGGCGTGGATGCCCAGGTTACATACGACGTCTACCCTGATTATCGGGGCTTTGATATCGCTCACCTGTTCACCCTCTCAACATGGCAGGCTGCTAAAAAAGCGCACGAATACGGAATCCCTTTTGTCGTTTCCACCATATATTGGGATCCAAGCGAGGCAGAGAATTGGATTTTGAGTCAAAAACCGTTGCTTTTACAACTGGCGAGAAAAACCTTGTCTTTCAGTAGGGGAATATGGAATTTAATCAGTTTGCTTCGCAACACCTTAACGATGTCTCAAGGCAGTTTATCTAAGATTCGCAAGGCTTGGCAGGTCAGTTGGGCCAGATACCAAATAGTTAAGAATGAATTAGCTCGGAAAAAGCAAGTTTTGGAGTGGGCTTCTTGTCTCACACCAAGCTCAGAAACGGAGATGCGACATATTGAGGAAAAGTTTGGTGGAACCTATCCATATGTGGTTGTTTATCATGGAGTTGAGCCTTGGTTTGGAGAAGGGAATGATGATGCATTCGTAAAGCGGTATGGAATAAGAGATTTTGTCTTGAGTATTTCAGCTACTTTTGGATACCGAAAGAATCAGCTCTCTTTGATAAGAGCTCTTAAAGGAACAGGCTTGCCTTTAGTTATCATTGCTGGGGCTCATTCAATGGCGGAAAAGAGTTATTTCAAGAAGTGCCGAAAAGAAGCAAATTCTTTGGTGCATTTTCTGCCCGTCATGCCAAGGCACGAGTTGGTCTCAGCGTATAAAGCCGCAAAGGTTTTTGCTTTACCAAGTTTATATGACCATCCTGGTCTTGTGTATCTTGAGGCTGCAGCTGCCGGATGTAATGTAGTTGCCACATCTATAGGCTCAGCTAAGGAATATCTGGGTGATCTCGCCTGGTATTGTAACCCCTACGAAATTGAGTCGATCCGTGAAGCGGTTCTTAAAGCTTATGAGTCGCCAAAAAGAAAGGAGCTTCAGGAACATGTTTTGCAGAACTTTACCTGGCAGCGAGCAGCAGAGCGGACGCTGGATGTATATCACAAAGTGCTTAATGGAGAGCTTTAGGTGCTAATATGAGTGCACAACTTTCTTTAATTCAGCTCCTCACATTAGCGAGTCTGGCAGGGGGTATCTTCCTCCTAGTCTTGATAGATCTTAAGTGGGGGGTATTTTTACTTACCTTTGCATCTATAGGTAATGTCCTTTTAGAGCAGTTGCTCCCTGTCAAGCTCGATATTATTTTAGGAGTCGTGATTTTGATGGTTTTCTTCGCCAAATTTGCTGTTTATAAAAGCAAGTGGAAGCGCTCCATCCTTGATTTGCCAGTAGTAATCCTTATCTCAGCAGGGATACTTACATTAGCAGTGCAAGCGTTTAGGGGATCAGAATTTTTTTCTGAAACGGCTAATCAGTTCGCCTCTTTTTTTGCGATTATGCTTATGGCTCTCGTGATAGTTCAAATACTAACAGACCATAAGGCGATTGGTAGTCTATTACAGATTTTTGTCGTAACGGTAGGTTTTATATCGTTATTAACGGTTCTTGCCTTGGCTCTTGACATTCCATCTCTTCGAATTGGTGATGTAGAACTGACTCTGTTTCATGGTTGGGGAGGGATTAAAGCGCGCTTAGGTGGAATCTATCAGCAACCAAATATCTTTGCAACTCTTCTGGTTTTGGCTTTTCCGCTTGGAGTGGTTTTTGCATTGGTCAATAGAGGCAAAACAAAACGCCTTTTTTGGATTGGTATGTCAATCATATGTGCCGGAGCTTTGTTTCTTTCACAGTCCCGCTCTGCAATTTTAGGAGGCATTGCTGGGCTGATTGTTATGGTAATACTCTTCATAAGGAGTCGCGCAGTCTCTACTTATGCCACTATTTGGAACTCTCTTTTGATCGGATTTGGGGTAATTGCGATTTTATGGGCAACAGGAATGTTAAACTTCGTATTAGAACGGCTGACCTGGGAATATTATGTATATCAACAGGCGACTGATCCAGCCCCCAGGCTGGAGATCTGGCGTGAGGCCTTCCTCTTGGCTCTTCGCAATCCATTAGGATATGGAGCAGAGACCAGCTATCTTGTGGGGCAATCCTTAGGCCTCGAAAGAATGGGCGTGCATAATGTATTCTTGGGTTTTCTCAATAGCTGGGGAGTATTAGGATTTATTGGCGTTCTAGTTCTTGCTCTTGCTTCTATTAAAGGATTGTGGAGACTTACTTACACGAGCAAGGACTGGAGCGTAAAGGTGCTTAGTGCAGGATTGATTGCAGGTCTGGTCGGATTATGGGTTCACAATCTGGCTCACTCTATAATTCACTGGATAGCTGTGTGGATCTACTTTGCCTGTGTGGCAGGGATGCTGAGATACGATGCTGTAAATGCAAAGAAGGAGCAGTTATGACTGACTTAAAGTTGTTACTTATCGGAGCGAGTGTTTTCCAGCGGAATACTGAGGGTGAACTAACAAGCAAACGTTTGGTAGTGGATTATGTAGAGGGGTTCACTAAATATTTCAAGAAAGTCTTCTGGGCAACTGAGCTCTTTGAAGGTGAAACTCATACACAAGCATTGATTGATTTGAGGAAAATTACCCCTTGCATCCTGAACGGAAGAGCAAGGGGCATATTTACTGATTACTTGAAGTTACGCCACATCATAGACCGAGACACTATTATTTTTCTCCACTTACCTAATCCCTGGATTACCCTTCCAGTACTTGCTCTCCGGAGAAGGGCACGGGCGCTGTTTGTATACGTTGCCAACGATTACATCCAGCATAGTAAATTATCTCGAAAGAGTCGCGGCGTGATTTACAGTATATTATATAGATTCATCCACGAACTTCCAATTCGCTTAGCTGACGGAGTGATCGTTCGAGGAAGTCTTAATTTAGAACGGGCTTACAAGCTAAATAACAATGTGCTTAAAACACTGCCTATAGGGCTCACTGTTGCGCTCCATAAGCGTACCAAAGAACCATTTTCTAGCAGTTCTGTACGATTGCTGTATGTAGGTAAATTGGTGGAAGGGAAGGGCGTAGAGATCCTGTTAAAAGCTTTCGCCGGTTTGTTGGAGCAGTTCGCCGACAAAGATCTCTCCCTTTTTATCGTGGGCACTGGACCAAAGGAAGGAAAGCTTAAAGAATTGAGCCTTTCATTAGGGATAGCTGAAAAGGTAAAATTCCTCGGTTTTATAGATGACAAACATGAGCTTAGTAAGCTCTACGCAGAAGCTGATGTTTTAGTGGTTCCGTCTACTTATTATTATCCAGAGGGAGTTCCTCGCGTCATTGACGAAGCTCTTGCGCACGGAACTCCAGTAATTGCTTCGGCGCTGGCAGGAATCTCTCGCGAGTTCTCAAATGATGAGATTGCATTGGTATGCCCTGGTGAAGTGCAGGATTTGCAAAGCGTCTTGCAAAATATCATTTGCGATGAACAATTCCGAAGAAAACAAATATTGGCAGCGAAGAAGTATCAAGAGGACTTGGTTGCTTGGCCTACAGCTGCTGAACAGCACTCTCGATTTATTATTATGGTTATAACAAGGGGGAGAAGAAAATGAAAAGAATCACCATAGTTAACGTGGGTAGCGAAAGTAATAAAGGAACTGCTGCGATAACAATTGGGTTGATACGTCTATTAATAAGACTATTTCCACACATAAAACTTCGTTTAATTTCTCTTTATCACAACCTTGAGAAGCCTATGGCATACAAACTCACACTTCGTACTTTTCCTGATATAGACATAGAAATAGTTGATCATCCAAGACCATTATACGGCTCTCCATATATGAAAGCCTTAGAATGTATGCTAATCTGGACTTTTAGGGAAAGATTATGCTTCAATCATCCGGTCTTTGATGTTATTAAAGATAGTGATCTTGTGATAGCCAGAAGTTCTCCAATCTTTGCAGGTAGATCGCGATTTCTCAATTATTCCGCGGCTCGAGCTTCTTTACCTCTTTACGTAGCAAAAAAAATTGGAATACCTTATGGTTTTGCTCCCCAAACTTTTTGGCCGATTAAAGGTTTGCAAATACGTAATATAATTAAAACGCTATGCAAATCTGCAAGCTTTGTCTGTGTCAGGGATGTGTATTCTTTTGGAGAATTATGTCGGCTTGGTGTCGATCCAGTTTTATGTTTAGATAGCGGATTTTGGATTGAGCCAAAATATGATAAATGGCTAGATATTTCCTCGCATTTAGATTTGCAAAAAAGAAAATTTATAGTCATTGTTCCACGATCGACAGGGGACTTCAAAGCTGATGAAGCAGTTTTTCACAAAATTGCTGAAACTTTGAAGAAATTGCTTCCCACAAACACCCTTCAAATCATCTTAGTTCAGCATAACTTTGTTGAAGATTCCGACGCAATTAAGCTTTTAGCATCACAGCTAAAACAACAAGGCTTGTCAAGTACTTGTCTACAGTGTGAAGAATGGAGTCCCGAAGAGTTAGCTGGGCTTTACCAACATGCAGCATTTGTAATGGGAATGCGTGTACATTCTATAATAATGGCTCTGGTTGCTGGAACGCCGGTTATTGGAATTAATATCGACGGGCGAATGCAGGCAATATTGAAGAGCATTAAAATGGATAGTTTTGTCATTGATGTTAAAACTTTTGAGCATGAAGTTTTAGCAGAAATAGTGCAAAGAGCACTGTCTTTAGATTATTCGCGGTTAAGCGAATATATTTCTCTTAAAAAGCGTTTTGATGAAATGATATTTCGAAACATAATAGCTAAAGCATTGCAAAGATGAGAAAAATCAAAATATTGTTACTTACAAACATTTTAGCCCCCTATCGTATCCCCTTGTTTAATATTCTGGGTGAAATTCTGGATCAAGCCGGTTTTGAATTCAAAATAGCCTTCATGGCCGAGAATGAACAAAATAGAGACTGGCGCATTCGAAAGGATGAAATCAAGGTTCCACACACAATTTTACGGGGATGGAATTATTTTGTTAAGGAGTTCGAGCTTCCGATACATATCAACTGGAATATCTGGCAATTCCTGCGAAAGGAATCCCCTTCTGTCATAATTTCTGGAGGATATTCTTCTCTTTCTAACTGGATAGCACTTGTTTACTGTAAACTGCATCATAAGAAGTTAATCTTGTGGACAGGCACAACTCCGGAATGTATCAGAGGAAGAGATCCTGTGCGGTCGTATTTAAGGAAAATATTCATTAAGGCTTCTGATGCCTTTGTTACCTATGGGAAAAGGGCTGCTGATTTTCTAAAAGGCTTTGGAGTGCCTCCAGAGGCTATCTTTATTGGCTGTAATGTTGGCGATATTGAGTTTTTTAGGAGTGCAGTTGCTGAGTACAGAATGAATCCAGACTTCCCAAGAGAGAGAAAGAAGTTTAAAGGTCCTGTATTGCTTTATGTTGGTCAGCTTATTCGTCGAAAGGGGCTGCTACAATTGATTGAAGCTTTATCAGAACTAAAAGCACTATCCTGGGATCTTATTATAGTAGGAAGCGGACCTTTACAAGAGGAGCTTTTGAGGCGATCTAAAGAAAAAAGTATTGAAAGCCGAATCCATTTTTTAGGCTTCCACGAAAAGGAGGAGCTTGTTAAGTTCTATGCCTTGGCGGATATTTTTGTGCTGCCTTCGTTACAAGAACCCTACGCGATTGTGATAAGTGAAGCATTATCTAGTGGGCTTTTTACAATTTCATCTCAATATGATGGAGCAAGTTGGGATCTGATTACCGAAAAAAACGGGATTATAGTAGATCCTTTAAGTAAAGAGAATCTTCGTTCTGCTATTATTACAGCATTGAACCGCGTTACTCACCCTGGTTTTCGGCGAGAGGAGATTGTTCAATCAATAAGGCAGATAAGCATTGACAATTATGCGCAAGCCTTCATTAAGGCAATAGAATATGTGTATTCATAAGGTTGTTTTTGTCAGATAGCATGAAAATTCTGATGGTCAATACGGAATATCAAAGAGGTGGGGCAGCAGGCATCGCCCGGGCACTTCACCGCGAGCTAAGCCGCCTTGAGGGATTTGAAAGCCTGTTTGCCTATGGTAGGGGCGCGGTGGCACAAGAGCCAGGAACCGTCCGCTTCGCTTTCCAAGCGGAGATGTATCTCCATGCGCTACTTACCCGCGCAACAGGGATCCAGGGATATGGCACGTGGCTGTCCACAAGACGCTTGATCAAGTTAATCCGAGACTGGAAACCTGATATCATCCACTTCCACAACATCCACGGCTATTACCTTGACCTGAGCATAGCTGAAGTGGTGGGCAGATTAGGTATTCCAGTGGTTTGGACTCTACACGATGCGTGGCCGTTAAGTGGAAGATGTGCTCATTTTCTTGATTGCGAACGGTGGAAGACGGGCTGTGGGAAGTGCCCATACCTGAGAGAGTACCCCAAAGCATACTTTGACAGCTCAGCCTGGATGTGGCCAAGGAAGCGAAGGCTGTTGGGCGGGGTTTGGAATCCCGTAATTGTTAGCCCTTCACGCTGGCTAGCAAGCCTGGTAAAGGAGGCTTGCAATGGACGATGCCGTGTGGAGGTGATCCCCCATGGTATTGATACGGGTGTATTCCGTCCCTATAGCCGTGAGCAGGTAAGAAAGGAACTGGGGTTGCCTCTGGAAAAGAAGATCGTCCTGTTTGCAGCTGCCAAATTAACTGCAAAGCTCAAGGGAATTGACTATTTCTTTGAGGCTCTCAACTTTGTGAAGGTTGACAATGTAATGGTGCTGTTAGTGGGTGGCGAGGTGGATATGGGGAAGAAACCTCCGGCGAGCATTGAGCTTCGAAGCCTAGGGTATGTAAGGGACGTCGAGGTTATGGCAAAGGTATACAGCGCGGTAGATATCTTTTGTATTACCTCTTTGAGCGAAACTTTTGGATTGGTTGTTACGGAGGCAATGGCATGTGGGATCCCCATTGTCGGATTCGCCGTGGGAGGCATTTCTGAGCAGGTAGCCGAAGGCTGTGGGAAACTGGTGTCACTCGGAGACACAAGGGCGTTGGGGGAAGCAATCACGAATTTATTAAAAGACGATGTAGCTCGAGAAAGGATGGGATCTCGTTGCAGAGAGCGAGCTGAACAGGAGTACAGTCTTCAGCGATTTGTCGAGCGCCACGTTGCGCTTTATCGAAAGGTAGTAGGGTCGAAATGTTCTGAGACAGGTGGATAGCACTTCAAGCATGCGTAGCAGCCTCCTGAGAGGGCTGACGGTCGCTGTGCAATTTCAAAAGTCATGGAGGTGTAAGATGAATTATAAAGCCAAGTTAAAGAGGCTTGTTCCATCCGGCCTTTATAATAGGATAATGATTTCCCTACCTTTCTTGCAGCATTTGCCAATTGTCAACTATGAAACAACTTGGATCGAACTGGACTCCGCGAACTGTTGTCCTTGCTCACTAGAGTCGTAAAGCTTGAAGGGGACGTAGTGGAATGCGGATCATCTCGGTGCGGCACGAGTTTGATTATGGCTAGGCATTTACGTTCTCTCGGGATCGCCAAGATTGTTTATGCACTTGACAGTTACGAGGGATTCAAGCCAAGTGAACTGGAGATAGAGCGTCGTCTAGGACTTGCGTCCCCTCCAGATGACGCGTTTAAGTCCACGAGTTTCGATTATGTGCGTGCCAAGATCAGGAAACTAGGATTTGAAGACATAGTGATACCGGTCAAGGGTTTTTTGAGGAGACTTTGCCGGACCTCGTGGCTAGCAAGAGGATTTGTTTTGCTTTTATTGATTGTGACCTTAGAGAGAGTATAACTTATTGCGCTGAGATGATCTGGCCAGTTTTGGTACCGGGTGGGATTATTGTGTTCGATGATTATCTGTCACAGGAATACAAAGGTGCTCGATTAGCCATCGATAACTTTATATCTCGGCATTATGAGGAGTCCTCGGAACATAAGTTGTTGCAGAGATTATACTATATCATCCGAAAAGGATAACTGGGGCGGGGTGTCGGCATGAGTGTTTGTAAGGTCTTTGATCAACTCTGGTACCTCTAGAAGCGCAACAACTCGACCTGCGTTCTTATTTCGCCCGGTTTGAGAGCATTCCTATAGACTGGCCATCTTTCTCTGGGGCGTGCAGGGCGGTGGGCTAACGCTGCTTTCGCGCATGCCACGCCGCCATCCGCAGGTGGTCTCAGTAAGCGGGAGGTGGTAAGATGAAGGACTTGGAGAAGGACTGGCATGATAAACTCTACCAGGAAGACTTAGGGGCAAGAAGAAGTGTTATGCCCTTTTATGAGGTTGCTCGCAGGGCACGGCAACGCTTCTTTGAATTGCTTTTTCAGCAGGTGAGCAGTGCAATCAGCATACTTGATTATGGTTGTGGAACAGGCGACTGTGCAATCTTCCTCGCTGAGAGAGGGGCCAAAGTTGTTGGCATAGACATCTCTTCAGAAGCTATCAAGCAAGCAAAGGAGAAAGCAAAGCAAAAAGGACTTGATAACTTATTGATGTTCGAGCAAATGGATGCAGAGAACTTGCAATATGCCGATAACTCTTTCGATTTCGTCTATGGAGTTTCTATTTTGCATCACTTACAGTTGTCTTCCGCATATCACGAGATCGCCCGAGTTCTCAAGCCTTCAGGGCGTGCGCTATTTCTCGAACCCCTGGGACATAACCCGATCATTAACTACTTTCGGGCTAAGACGCCTCACTTAGTTCACCGTATGAGCATCCTCTTAAAAGAGACGATATACAATTAGCGGCTCGTTTCTTCCAAATAGTTAAGTGCGAGTTCCATGCCTTGTTTTCTCTGCTTGCAATTCCTTTTTTGAAATCCCCCCTTGAAAAACCAATACTTTCTATTGGTGAAGCTTTAGATCGCATTGTTCAGCACAACCGAGTGCTAGGGATATATGCTTGGCAGGTGATCTTACATTTTGAAGCACCTTATAAATGAGGCGATTGCGATGGAACGTTTGATATGAAACGTTCAAAAAGATATGTTATTCACACCGTAAGATCCCCTTTGACTCGCGCTTTCAGGATCGAAGGAGGCAAGTCATGACAAAGAGGGCACTAGTCACAGGAGCGGGTGGTTTCATCGGCCATCACCTGGTGAAGTTCCTAAAGGAAAGGGGATACTGGGTGCGTGGGGTGGATATCAAGCATCCAGAATTTGAGCCTACCCAGGCGGATGAGTTTGAGCTCTTGGATTTGAGGCACTTTGAAAACTGCCTCATTGCCACCCGGGGCGGCTTCGATGAAGTGTATCATCTGGCGGCCGACATGGGCGGGATCGGCTACATCACCGCCATCCACGCCGATATTACCCGCAACAACGTATTGATCAACACAAATATGCTGGAGGCCTGCCGGCTGAACGGAACGGGTCGGTTCTTCTTCTCCTCCTCGGCCTGTGTCTATCCTCAGTATCTCCAAAAGTCGCCCGATGTCACCCCTCTGAAGGAACAAGATGCTTGGCCGGCCGATCCTGAGGAGGGGTACGGTCTGGAGAAGCTGTTTATGGAGAAGCTCTGTCAGTACTACCGGGAAGATTATGGACTGGAGACGCGGGTGGCCCGCTTCCATAACGTCTACGGGCCCCTGGGAACCTACGACGGAGGGCGGGAGAAGGCGCCGGCGGCCATTTGCCGCAAAGTCGCCCTGGCCAGGGATGGGGATGAGATAGAAGTGTGGGGAGACGGCAAGCAAACGCGCTCTTTCCTGTATATTGACGATTGCCTGGAAGGCCTCTATCGTCTGGTTCAGTCTGATTTCCCGGGCCCTCTGAATATAGGCTCAGATCGTATGGTGACTATAGACGAACTGGTAGACATTGTGGCACGTATCGCTGGCAAGCGCATTCGCAAGCGCTATGACCTGAGCAAGCCCCAGGGGGTGCGAGGGCGAAATAGTGACAACACCCTAATGCGAAAGATCCTGGGCTGGGAGCCTCAGGTTCCGCTTGAGAAAGGGTTGGAGATTACCTACCGTTGGATCGAAGGAGAACTGAGGAAAGCGGGACGTATCCCGTGAGCAGAAATGAGATGCGCTCGCAGCCCGCTGTATTTGGGGCAAGTTGGGAAATTATATGCACCTGTGAGTTCGGTATCCACCCCACGGTCATCATAGTGTTTATGGAGACATCAGTAGCGCCTATTCTCTCATAAAGGCAGAACCTATGCGCTCAACCAGCAGGCAACCGCGCCTTCTTGTCATCAATCAATACTACGCCCCAGATGTGGCTTCCACAGGCCAGTATGCTGCGGAGATATGCAGTAGCCTGGCACATTACGGGCTGGAAGTCCACGTGGTAACTGCCCAGCCCAGTTACACGAGCGCATCCCCGGATGCGCCACCTTTTGAGCGATTGAGCGAGGTTTTCGTCTACAGGGTGCCGATGGGCCGTGCGAAAGGGCGGGAACGTATGCGGACCAGGCTAACCGGCTATGTGCGCTTTCTGCTCCTAGGCTGGTGGAAGGCGCAGCACCTCGTGCGTACCTTCAATTTTGACGTGGTGATGACTTTTCACAACCCGCCTCTTGTTCCCATTATTGGTGCATATTTGGCCAGTCGGTATGGGATTCCATATCTGTATGTGCTTTACGATATCCACCCTGATGTATTACTGGCCACTGGCTGGCGTTTGCCAGGTCTGGTGGTGCGTCTATGGGATGCCTTGAACAAGTGGGTTTTCAGTTGCGCTGCTGCCATTGTTGTGCTGGGAGAAGGGATGAAGAGGACCCTTGTTGAAGGCAAAGGGGTTCCCTCAGAGAAGGTCTCGGTGATTCCGATCTGGGGGCGCCCTGAATTGCAGAGCATCCCGCGCGTCCAGGAGGTCCGGGCTGACTTAGGAATTGGCGAGGAAGAACTCCTGTTGCTCTATGCTGGCAACATGGGTATCTTGCACCCGCTTGACCCCATTCTGGACGCGGCTGCAATGCTCCAGGGGATGCCTGTGCGCTTCCTCTTTGTTGGGGATGGGGCGAGGCGAGAGAGCTTGAGAGAACGAGTTCAAAACGAGCGGATTAAGCAGGTTATGTTTCTCCCCTACCAGCCTGAGGAAAGGTTTGCCCAACTAATCGCCGCCTCGGATGTCTGCCTCGTGGTCCTTTCGCCGGGGATGGAACGTCTCGCTCTACCCTCGCGAGCGTTCACTTTCCTCTCGGCAGGGCGGCCTCTGATCACGTTGATGGCTCCACAAGCAGATGTGGCTTGCTTAGTTGTGAAAAATGAAGCCGGATGGAATGTCACCAACGGACGGGAACTCGCAGATCTTGTCCGCAGCCTTCTCCAGAACCGACAAGAACTGCAACGCAGAGGCCAGCGAGCGAGAGAAGTCTACGAGCAACAGTTCCAACGGGAGCATGTGATTCGAGCCTACGCTGAGCTCGTGGAACAACTTCTTAGGGCAAAATGAGGTGCAGCTCCGATTATTCCAGACCCATTCCTGGCAGCGCACTCTGCGTACTGGGATGTGAGATAGGGGGTAAGCATGACCGCTGACGCGAGTACAGATGCCTCGATCCTGAAGGGAGTCTCCTCTACATCCTGCTTCCGCCTCCCTGTACGTTTCTCAGAGCGCCGCGCGCTCCTGATGGGGCTGGACCTACTGGCCGTCAACACCGCCCTGCTCCTGGCGCTGGCCACCCGGCCCCAATACGGCCTGGAGGCGGGCCTGATCGGGCGTCGCCCGCTCTGGTTCCTGGTCCTGAGCCTCCTCTGGCTGCT
>FWWM01012686.1_pt1 | contig 13916 bp, 8 predicted proteins | sample 2228351 | NCBI WGS metagenome assembly FWWM01 (sample SAMEA103939774, study PRJEB20133) | metagenome | reverse complement strand
GTTTAAATCTTGCCTGTTTTAAAGTGGGAAAGCATTTTTTGGGCATTGGGTCCTTGTAGAAAACTATTGGAGTTGGCTGCGAATTTGGTACGATAGAAAAAGGTTCCGGGCGGGAGAGGAGTTTCTGGGCGGTGATGCTTGAGGAGAGATGGATCAGTGTTTCGTTATTTCAGCCAGTTCGTCACGCGCTATTGGCCACTGATCTTTGTCGGCTGGGGAGCGATTTTTCTTATCCTTCACTTTGCCGCCCCAGTATGGGACGAAGTAGCTCGCGACGGTGATTTTGCATACCTTCCCGATCAGGCGGCAAGTGTTCAGGGTGAAAAACTTCGCGCGGCAGCATTTGGAAAGTCGGAATCTCAAAGTGAGGTCGTCGTCGTTTTAGCACGGCGGGACGGCCCGCTTTCTGCCGCGGATCTCGCCTTTTCCGAACGCATCGTGGAAACCTTCCAGCCGAAGGAGGGAGAGCAGACACCCATTGTGAGCGTGACCGGGCCGACCGTATCCTTCGCAGACCCCTTCACGTGCGCGACCTCGGCCACGGTCCCGCCGAACATGTCCCGCAAGACCAGGCGGGCCGCGAGGGCCGGGTTGTCCCAGTAAATGTTGATCGTGCAGGGCGTGACCTGGCCCACCTGGAAGCGCTTGAAGTCCACGGGGTCGCCCCGCGCTGCCACCTTGTCGTCCTGGAGGACCCCGGAGCGAATCTCGACGGCCCCGGAGCGGGCCTCGTCTCCGGTGGCCTCCCCCTCGGGGACGCGGCACCCCGCGGGAAGCATCGCAACGGCCAGGAGGAACGCCACGTGGTTCTCGGACTTCATGCGGAAACCCTCTTGTGCAAACGGACCCTGGAGGGGGTCTCACTCTTGAGGAAGGGCCCGAGCACACGCCCCGTGTGCGACGCCCGGCACCCGGAGACCTCCTCGGGGGTGCCGGCCGCGACCAGGAACCCGCCTTCGTCCCCGCCCTCCGGACCCAGGTCGATCACGTGGTCCGCAACCTTCAGGATCTCGAGGTTGTGCTCGATCATGACGACAGTATTGCCCAGCGAGACGAGGCGGTCAACCACCCCCAGGAGGTGGCGCACGTCGTCCGCGTGGAGGCCGGTGGATGGCTCATCCATCACGTAGAGGGTGCGGCCGGTCGAGACCTTCGCGAGTTCGCGGGACAGCTTGATCCGCTGGGCCTCGCCGCCCGACAGGGTCGGGGAGGGCTGGCCCAGCGCGATGTAGCCGAGGCCTACGTCCCGCAGGGTCTCGAGGACGCGCCGGATGGCTCTGTGGTGGGCAAACACGTCCAGGGCCTCGTCCACGGTCAGGTCCAGGACGTCGCGGATGGTCAGGTCCTTGAAGCGCACGCGCAGGGTCGCCTCGTTGAACCGGCGGCCCCCGCACTCCTCGCAGGTGACGAAGACGTCGGCGAGGAAGTGCATCTCGACGCGCAGGACCCCGGCCCCCTGGCAGCGCTCGCAGCGGCCCCCGCGCACGTTAAACGAGAAGCGGCCAGGGGAAAACCCGAAGGCCCGGGCCTCGCGCGTGGCCGCAAACAAAGCGCGAATGCCGTCGAAGACCTTGGTGTAGGTGGCTGGGTTGGACCGTGGGGTGCGGCCGATGGGCTCCTGGTCCACCACGATGACCTTGTCCAGGCGCGAGGCCCCGTCCAGGCCGTCGTGGGGGAGGGGGCGGGCCTGGGACGACTGGCCAAGCGCTCGGGCCAGGGCTGGGCAGAGCGTCTCGGTCACGAGCGAGGACTTGCCCGCGCCGGAGACTCCGGTGACCACGGTGAAGGTCCCGAGCGGGAAGGCGACGTCTATCCCCTTGAGGTTGTGGCCGCGAGCCCCGCGAAGGACGAGGCGGCCGTGCCCGGGGCGGCGCGAGCGGGGGACCTCGATGCGGCGGCGGCCGGACAGGTACGCCCCGGTCAGGGAGGTCTCGCTGCGCATCATCTCGGCCGGCGTGCCCGCGAAGACGACCTCGCCCCCGTAGCGGCCTGCGCCCGGACCGAACTCGATGACATGGTCCGCGGCGAGGATGGCGTCCCGGTCGTGCTCGACGACGACCACGGTGTTGCCGAGGTCGCGCAGGCGCTCGAGGGTCGCGATCAGGCGACCGTGGTCGCGCGGGTGCAGGCCGATGGAGGGCTCGTCGAGGACGTAGGTGACGCCGGTGAGTTCACTGCCGATCTGGCTGGCCAGGCGGATGCGCTGGGCCTCGCCGCCCGAGAGGCTCGCCCCGGAGCGCGCGAGCGTAAGGTACCCGATGCCGAGGTCCTGCAGGAGGCGCAGGCGCGACAGGATCTCTTTGAGGAGTTCCGAGACGATCGGGGCGCGGTGTTCCGGGATATCGAGGTCACGAAGGGTCGCCAGGAGCCGCGCGATCGTCATCTCGGACATCTCGGCGATGTTGAGGCCGCCCACCCGGACCGCGAGGGCCTCGGGCCGCAGACGGCGCCCCCCGCAGGTGTCGCACGGCCGGTCCGCAAGGTAGCGCTGGTAGAATGCGCGCATCTCGGGGGAGCGGGTCTCGCGCAGGCGGCGGAGCAGGGTGTTCGCGACTCCCTCGTAGCGGATGCGCGCGGACCCCTGGAAGTTGCGGGAGTTCCACTCGATGGGGACACGCCGGTCGTCGCCGTACAAGATCAGGCGGCGGTGCTCCTCGGGGAGGTCCCGGAAGGGACAATCGAGGTCGATCCCGTGGACGCGGGCGAGGCCGCGGAGGACCTCACGGGTTAGCCCGAGACCATCGAGGGCCCTGGACCACGGCTCGATGGCGCCTCCGTTCAGGGACAGCGATGGGTCGGGCACCACCTTGTCGAGGGCGATGTCGAGCGCGGTCCCGAGCCCGTGGCAGTCCGGGCACGCCCCCGCGGGGTTGTTGAACGAGAAGAGTTGCGGGCTCGGTTCCGGAAACGACAGGCCGCAGGCCTCGCAGGCGAGGTGCTCCGAGAAGACGCGGTCCGGCTCGCCCTCGACGGCGACGACCACGCGGCCCTCGCCGGCCTTGAGCGCGGTCTCGACCGAGTCCGTCAGGCGCGGGGTGACGCCCTCCTTCAGGACGAGGCGGTCCACCACCACATCCACGTCGTGCTTGCGGTTCCTGTCGAGGGCGGGCGGGTCGGAGAGGTCGTGGACCTGGCCGTCCACGCGGACCCGGGCAAACCCCTGGGCCTGCAGCGAGGCGAGGAGGTCGCGGAACTCGCCCTTGCGGCCGCGGGCGAGCGGCGCGAGGAGCGTCACACGCAGGGCGGCGTCGCGGCCCAGGGCGAGGACCTCGCGAACGATCTGGGCAGCCTCCTGGCGGGCCACGGGGCGCCCGCACCGGTGGCAGGACTGGTCCCCGGCGCGGGCAAAGAGGACGCGCAGGTAGTCGTGGATTTCCGTGATGGTCCCGACGGTCGAGCGGGGGTTCGAGGACGCGCTCTTCTGCTCGATGGCGATGGTCGGCGTCAGGCCATGGATGGCGTCGTAGCAGGGCTTTTCGAGTTGCCCGAGAAACTGGCGGGCGTAGGCGGACAGGGATTCCACGTAGCGGCGCTGGCCCTCGGCGAAGAGGGTGTCGAAGGCAAGCGAGGACTTTCCCGACCCGCTGACGCCGGAGAGGACGACCAGGCGTCGCTTGGGGATCACGACACGGATGCCCTTGAGGTTGTGCTCGCGGGCGCCCAGGATCTCGATGACCTCGCCGGTCAATGCCTCGCCCTCCGGACGCGGGATTATAGCCGTGCGCAAGGAAACAGGGGGTGGTCCGGACACAACGCGGCATGTCTCTTGCAGAAATCCAGATGGGTTGTCTTGCGCCCGACGGGGGTGCTAGGATGCGACGGTCCACGGGGCGAATCGAGGTGAGCGGAATGGAGCTCCGACACGCTAGCCGCACCGACGTGGGCCGGAAACGGACCCACAACGAGGACCGCTTCCTCGTTCAGCCGGACGATGCGCTCTTCGTGGTGTGCGACGGCATGGGGGGGCACGCCAGCGGGGAGGTGGCCTCCCAGTTGGCGGTGGACCAGATCTCCGGTTTCTTCGAGTCGAGCCGGAACAACCCGGACATCACGTGGCCTTACAAGGGCGACCGGCGCCTGTCCGAGGCCGAGAACCGCCTGGTCGTCGGGATCAAGTGGGCCAACTACATGGTCTTCGAAAAGGCGAGCAGCGCGCTCCAGTTCAAGGGAATGGGAACCACGTGCGTGTCCGCGCTCTTCGAGGACGGGGCCTGCGTCATCGCGCACGTCGGGGATTCGCGGTGCTACCGGATCCGGGACGGACGGATCGAGCAACTGACCGAGGACCACTCCCTGCTGAACGACTACAAGCGCCTGGCCCACTTGACGCCGGACGAGATCAAGAACTTCCCCCACAAGAACATCATCACCCGAGCGCTCGGGATGAAGGCATCGGTCGCGGTGGACGTGAAGAGGGAGCCCATCAAGCCCGGTGACATCTACCTGCTCTGCTGCGACGGGCTGTCGGGGGAGGTCGAGGCCCCGGACATGCTCCGGATCGTGAGCGAGGCCGACGGGGACCTCGACGGGGCGTGCGCGACCCTGATTGACCAGGCGAACCGGAACGGCGGGCGCGACAACATCACCGTGGTCCTGGTGCAGGTGGCGTGAGGGGCGCGGCCACCGGACGGGGGCGGACAGGCCTCTTTTTCGCGTTGAGGGGCCGGAACCATTTCCAGACAATGCCATCGGCTCTGGGCACGTGGAGGACGCGATGACCCGCAAGCAAGGTTGGGCATGCGCGATGGTGGCGTTCGGAATGGCCGCGGGGTGCGGGGGGGGCAGGACGCCGACGGGCCAGGACACCGATGGGTGGCTCGCGGGGGACGACGCGGGCTTGCAGAACCGCCGGGACGCAAGGGACCCGGGCGGGCAGGACCTGTGGAGGGGGCAGGACGAGCGTCCCGGCGGCGAGGACGTGGCCGGTGGCGAGGACGCCGGCGAGACCACGGAGCCGTGCCTCGGATGGTTCGGCTGCCCCTGCAAGAAGAACGAGAACTGTCAGTCGGGCTTCTGCGTGGACTCCCCGGAGGGGAAGGTCTGCACGGGTTTCTGCTCTGTAGAAGAGGACTGCCCGCAGGGGTGGGGATGCCGCGAGGTCATCAACACCGAGGGGGACCCGGCCTGGGTCTGCATCCCGTTCGGGCTGTACCTGTGCCGGCCGTGCCGCGAGAACTCGGAGTGCGCGTCGTCCATCGAGGTCAGCGAGAACCGGTGCGTGGCGTACGCGGCGAGCGGGAGTTTCTGCGGGGTGAAGTGCGGGGGCGAGGACGACCGGCCGTGCCCGGCAGGGTACTCGTGCCAGAACGTGCCCATCGCGGGCGGCGGCACATCGGACCAGTGCGTGCCGGACAACGGGACGTGCGAGTGCAACGCGCTCGCGATCCAGGTCAACGCCTCGACGGACTGCTACGTCCACAACGAGTGGGGGACGTGTCCGGGGTCGCGCCAGTGCCTGCCCACGGGGCTCACGGCGTGCGATGCGAAGAACCCGGCGCGGGAGGAGTGCAACGGGCGGGACGACGATTGCGACGGAGAGACGGACCCGGAGGGTGCGGGGGGGTGCTCGACCTACTTCCAGGACGTGGACCAGGACGGGTACGGGATGGGCGTCGGGACATGCGTGTGCGAGGACCCGGGGGCGGGCTACACGACGACGCCCGGGGACTGCAACGACGTGAACGACGGGGTGCATCCCGGGGTCCAGGAGATCTGCAACGGGATGGACGACAACTGCGACGGGACCACGGACGACGAGGGGGCGCCCGGGTGCGTCGAGTACTCGCTCGACAATGATGGCGACGGGTACGGGGTCGCGGGAGAGACCCGGTGCCTGTGCCAGCCGACGGCACCTTACACCGGGACCCAGAAGGAGTACGACTGCGACGACGAGGACAAGGGTGTCTACCCAGGCGCGTCCGAGAGGTGTGATGGGCTCGACAACGACTGCGACGGGATCACCGACCCGGAGAACTCGAAGGGGTGCCAGCCCTGGTACTACGATGGAGATGGGGACGGGTTCGGGTCGTCGTCCAAGTTCAAGTGCCTGTGCGGGGCGGTCGGGCTGTACAACACGCAGAAGTCCGGGGACTGCGAGGACCTGGACCCGATGATCCACCCGCTCGCGAGCGAGGCGTGCAACGCCAAGGACGACAACTGCAACGGCCAGACCGACGAGGGCGACCCGGTGGTCCTGTGCCCGCCCAAGGCCGGGGTGGACCTGCACGGCAGCGTGGGGTGCGACGGGCAATGCAAGATCCTCGCGTGCGACCCCGCCGTGACCGACCCGGGGGGGAACTACACGCCCGGATGGTACGACGTGAACGAGGACTTCCACGACGGGTGCGAATGCCAGGCGGGGATGGAGGAGAAGGACGGGGGCGAGACCTGCAACCATGCGGTGGGCATCGGGGTCATGGGCGACAACGGGACGAAGGTCGTGCTCGGTGGAAACATCGTCCCCAAGGACGACGAGGACTGGTACGTCGTGGACGCCCGGGACCTGTTCTGGGACGCGGAGCCGAACGCCTGCGACCTGTTCAACCTGAAGGTCCTGTTCACGAAGAACCCGGACAACACGTTCGTGCTGGACGTGTACCGGCGCTCGTGCGCCGAGGCTGACAATATCTGCTCTGGGGTCCTGATGGAGGAGTGGGCCACGAACTTCCACGCCGGCAAGACAGCGGGCGAGTGTGGCTGCTCGACTGCCGTAAAAGAGAACTGCGACGCACCGGCGGACTACGAGGCATGCCTCCAGATCGCGGGCCCGGACAAGTGCGGGACATGCCCGGGGTACGCAAAGAAGGGGAAGAACCAGTGCTCCAACAACTCCGCGACCTTCTACATCCGCATCCGCCGGGACAAGACCAGGCCGCCCTCGTGCGAGTCCTACGAGGTCGAGGTGTCGAACGGGCTGTATCCCTGGAGCGGGGAGTCAGGGTTCTGAAGGGGGGCGGTACTTCGTGGGTCCATTCCGCGTGAGGTCTCGACCGCGCCCACGCCTACGCCCGCGAGAACGTTGCGCTTCGCTGCGCCGCTCGGTAGCAGGAGATCGGCCTACCACTTCTTCGAACCGTGGCACGCGGGGTCACAGGTCTTCGTCGAGGGGTTCCAGGTCCCGCCGTTCTTGAGCGCGACGTCCTTCTGGCCGTTCACGTGGAGCGCCGGGTTCAGGACCTGGGTCGCGCCGTTGTTCGCGAGCCCGTTGTGGCAGTTCGTGCAGTCCTGGCCCATGAAGGCGTGCTTGGCATAGACAGACGGGTGCCGGCCCGTGCTCGGAGGCAGGTTGTGGCACGACCCGCACGGGGCCTGGCCGGTCTTCGTCCAGACCGGGCGGTTGGTGGAGTTCCCACCCGTGAAGTTGCCGTGGCAGTATCCGGTCGAGCAGGTCGCCGCGTTCCGGTCCCAGCCGAGGGCGGCCAGGACCTCGGCAGGCGAGCCGTCCACGTGCCCGGGGTCGAGGGCGCTCGACGGCTTGACGTGGCATTTCACGCAGTCGAAGGGGGAGGCGAGCCCCGACTTGGCGGTCACGTGCGCGGTGTGCGCTCCCACCGTGACCTCGGTGGTCGCGACCTGGTCGTGGATGTCCACCGGGGGCGACCCCTTGTCCGTGTCCACCCCGCCATGGCAGAAGGTGCAGCGGGTCTTGAAGCCGCCGTGGCACGTCTCGCAGGAGACGCCGACCGACCCGCCGGCCAGGTCCGCGCCGTGACACGCGGTGCAGGCCGCGAGGCCTTGCTTGGCCTCGTCTCCATGGAACTGGGCGTTGCCGGGGGTGGCCCAGCCCTGTGGGTGATACGTCCCCGTCCCGGTGTCTTCGGGAGTGCCGGTATCCTCGGGGCCCGTCGTGTCAAGCGTCTGCCCCGGGTCCTGGGTCTGCCCGGAGTCCGGGATCCCTCCAAGGTCCGGGGCCTGGCCAGGGTCCTCGGCCGGTCCGGGGTCCGGGATCGCTCCAAGGTCCGGGGCCTGGCCAGGGTCCTCGGCCGGCCCAGGGTCCGGCGGCGTCCCCGGGTCCGGCAGGGCACCCGGGTCCTGAAGAGGTCCGCCGCCCCCGCCTCCGCCGCATGCGATGACCAGCCCGCCCGCTGCCGCGACCAGAAACACGACCTTCATGTTCATCCTCCGATGAATCGGGACAATGGCGACCCCAACGATAGGTGATTGCCCGCGGGATGTCAATTCCGCGACAAAGAGGATCAGGAGGCCCGTGCCGGGCGACACACGCGCTCGGTCTTGCGGCACGAGATCGCGCTGGTCGGGCAGATGCGGAAGCATGCCCCACACCGGATGCAATTGTTGGAATCAATATAGATGTAGGTCGCATCGCGCGGGAGGTCCGTCTCGACGTAGTCCACGACGCGGCCGTCCCCGTCGTGGAAGACTCGCCGAACCTTCTTGATGCAGTCCCTCGGGGCGACCTTGATGCACCAGTCGCAGTGGATGCAGCGGTCCTGGTCGATCTCGTAGCGGTACTGGCAGAGGTAACAACGCAGGGCGTTGAGGCGCCCGTCCTCCGGGTCGTACCCGAGTTCCACCTCTCCGTGCGGGGAGCGCCGGTCCGGACCCACTGTCGGCAGGGGCGGAGGCGCGATGAGGTCGTGGTCGCGCACGCGCCCCGTCCAGCCGGAGGGATGAGGCTCCACGCGGATGGCCTCCTCGCGCCGGCGGCGGCCCACCAGGAATGTGTCCACCTCGTCCGCCACCGCCTTCCCGTCCGCGACCGCGTGGATCACGTCGCGGCTGCCGTAACTGAAGTCCCCAGCGACGAACAGCCCGGCGCGGGTCGTTCGCAGGCCCCGGTGCTCGACCCCCTCCGGCAGCAGGCGGAGGGTCCGGCGCTGCCCCACCGCGGCGATCAAGGTTCCGCACGCCACTTCAAACCGCGACCCAGGGAGAGGCTCGATCCCCGGGCGTCCGGTCTCGGGGTCCGGGTCGGTCAGGCGCGTGCGCTCGAACACGACAGCCCGGACGCGGCCGTCCTCGCAGCGGGCCTCGACCGGGGCCTGCAGGGTCTCGACGCGGATCCCCTCGCGCCGCATCTCCTCGATCTCCGCGGGCGTGGCGGACATCTCGGCCTCGGAGCGCCGGTAGGCGAGGCGGACCTCGCCCCCGTCCGCGCCCAGGAGCCTGCGGGCCGCGCGCGCGCAGTCCACGGCCGTGTAGCCGCCCCCGATCACGAGCACGGGGGGCACTGGGGCCTCGGCCTCGTCCAGGTTGCACTTGCGCATGAAGACCACCCCGGGCGTCACGCAGGTAGGTTCCAGGCCGGGCAGGCGGAGTGGGGCAGGCTCCACGGCGCCGGCGGCGAGCACGACCGCGTCATGGGTCGAGAGCATCTCCAGGACGCGGTCCGGGGTCACGGGCTCGCTAGTCCGGACTTCTGCACCGGCGTCGAGGATGGCCTGGATCTCCGCGTCGAGGACGTCGCGGGGCAACCGGAAGGACGGAATAGCCAGCCGCATCATCCCGCCCAGGACCCGCTCGCGCTCAAAGACCACGACCCGGTGCCCGTAGCGCCGCAACTCGCGCGCCGCCGAGAGGCCCGCAGGGCCCGACCCCACGACCGCGACTCGCCGGTCCGTGTCCGGAAACCAGGCGGGGAGAGGACCGGGCCGGCCGGGAGTCCGTCCGTCCGCGGCGAACCGCTTGAGGTGACAGATGGCGACCGGCCCCTCCGACCCGGTCCAGTGGTGCCGGCAGGCCGGCTCGCAGGGGCGCGAGCAGATGCGGCCCAGGACCCCTGGGAAGACGTTGTCCTCCTGATTGATCCGGTAAGCCGCGTCCAGGTCACCCCGGGCGATGGCCTCGATGTAATGGGGAACGCGCGTTCGCGTAGGACAGGCCGCCTGGCAGGGGATGTCGCCGCGGTAGGTGGCGAAGTCCAGGGGGGTGGTCGCAAGACCGGAGTCCTTGGAGAGTTCCGCGAGCGGTGGGGCAACCTCCATCCGGAGGCCAAGGGCCGCCACCGCGGCCTGGTAGGCAGCAAGGCCCTCCCGGGCCACGTGGTCCGCGAGTGTTTCCCCGTCGCGTCGCCGGGCGAGGAAGACGTCCAGGACCGCCCGCGTCACCGCAGGGCAGTCCTCCAGGCGAAAACTCCCGAGGGGCTCCCCGTGGCGCGCCTGGGTGCCACCGATGGTGACCTCGTAGCCCTCGACCGAGCCCAGGGTTTCTCGCAACCGGGCGCCTCGGAATCCGAGGTCCGCGATGCGATACGGCGAGCAGGCATTGGGGCACCCCGTGATGTTGACCAGGACTGCCTCGCGGATGGCCTCGTAGCAAGGGTCGTCCACGACCGGACGCAGAAGGCCGAAGAGGTCATGGGTCCGGGCGACCGCGAGGGGGCAAAAGGTCGTTCCGACGCACGGGACCACGTCCTGGAGCCCCTCCAGGCCGTCCGCGGCGAACCCGACCTCGTGGATCGCGTCCTTCACGGCCGCGACCTGGTCCGGGCGGACCCCGTGGATCTCCACGTTCTGGCGCTGGGTCACCCGCAGGTGCTTGTCACCGAAAATCTCCGACAACTCCGCCAGTCGGCGCAGTTGGTGGAAGCGCACCTCGCCCCGGTCCACGCGGGCGCGCACGATGGCGAAGCCGTCCGTCCCCACGGGGTCCGGCGTGGTCAAGGGTCGGGCGGGCCAGGGAGGGCCATCGTCCGGGACGGGCTCCGTATCGAGGGAGCGGGTATCCACGCCGCGTTCCCACAGGTCCGAGGCCACGATGCGGCGGCACTCCTCGATTCCGAGCCGTTCGACCACGAACTTCAGGCGGGCGCGGGAGCGGTCGAAGCGGTCCCCGTGGTCGCGGAAGAGCCGCCCCACCGCGAGGCACAGGGCCGTGGCCAGGCCGCGCGGGACGAACGAGAACAGTTCCTGCCCCACGTAGGGTTTCCAGCCATGTCCGCCGCCGATGAAGACCTGGTAGCCGTGCTCCACGACGCCACCGCGGCGGCGGGCCAGGGCCACGAGCCCGATGTCGTTCATGAGAGGCTGCGCGCAAGCGGCCCCGCAGCCAGAGAAGGAAATCTTATGTTTCCTCGGGAGGTTGTCGAGTTCCCGGTCCACCAGGAATGCGCGAGAGGTGCCAAGGGCATCCGGGAAGACATCGAAGCGGCGATGGGGACAGACCCCGGCCCACGGGCAGGCAACCACGTTGCGGTTGACGTCCCCGCACCCGTGGAAGGTCGAGAGCCCGGCCCGGTGCAGGTCGCGCAGGAAGTCCGGCAGGCGCGCGCACTTGAGCCAGTGCATCTGCACATCCTGGCGCGTGGTGAAGGCGACGCGACCCTGGGCGTAGTCCTCGGCGATGCGCGCGAGGGCGCGGGCCTGCGCCGAGGTCAGGACCCCACCCGGCACCACGACCCGAGCCATGTGGTTGCCCGGCTGGCGCATGTTGTAGATGCCGTACCACTTCGCGATGACCGCCTCGTCCGCGGACATGGCCCCGCGGCGGGCAATCTCGTCAAAGTCCAGGACGAGCCCGGCCTCCTTGAGGTCTTCGTCGTGGCTGCGCACTCGGAAACGCAGGGTCCGCTGCATGGTCTTGCTCCTACTTCTCGAAGTAGAGGGGGGTGCTCAAGTAGCGCTCGCCCGTGTCCGGCAGGATGACCACGACGCGCCGGCCCTGGAACTCCGGCCGCCGGGCGACCTGGACGGCCGCGGCAGCCGCGGCTCCGGACGAGATGCCCACGATCAGGCCCTCGGTGCGCGCGAGCCGGCGCGAGGTCTCAAATGCCTCGTCGTTGTCGATCCGGATCACCTCGTCCACCACGTCCGGGTCGTAGTTGTCGGGTACGAAGCCTGCCCCGATCCCCTGAATCATGTGCGGCCCAGCCTGGCCCCCGGACAGCACCGGCGATCCCGAAGGCTCCACCGCGAACACACGGATCGACGGGTCCCGGCGCTTCAGTTCCCCCCCGGCCCCCGAGATGGTACCTCCGGTCCCGACCCCGGCCACGAAGGCGTCCAGGCGACCACCGGTGTCGTTCCAGACCTCGATGGCCGTGGTCCTGCGGTGGATGTCCGGGTTCGCGGGGTTCGAGAACTGCTGGGGCATGAAGGCGCCCGGGATGCGTTCGACCAGGGCGTGGGCCTTCTGGACCGCGCCGGGCATGCCCAGACGCCCGTCCGTAAGCACGAGTTCCGCGCCCAGGGCCTGGAGCAGGGCCCGGCGCTCGGCACTCATCGTCTCGGGCATCGTCAGGATCAGGCGGTAGCCCTTGACCGCCGCGACCAGCGCGAGCCCGATCCCCGTGTTGCCGGAGGTGGGCTCGACGATCACGCCGCCGGGGGTGAGGCGGCCGTCGCGCTCCGCGGCCTCGATCATGGAGAGCCCGATGCGGTCCTTGACGCTGCCGCCCGGGTTCCAGGCCTCCAGTTTGCCGAGGATCTCGGCACGGACCCCGGCGTCCTCCGCGAACCGGCCGAGACGAACCATCGGGGTCCGACCGATCAGGTCGAGCGCGCTGTCGGCGATGCGCTCGCGCGCCTCCGACGGCTGCTCCTGGGCCTTGGCCTTCATCGTTGCCTCCTCCCCCGAGGGGGCCGGCGGGCGCCCCCGGGGCGCCGGGTCAGATCCCGCCGCCGTTCACGTGCAGGCCGCACTCCTTGGTTGCTCCCGACTCCCACCGCCACCGGCCCGCCCTCGGGTCCTCGCCGGGCAGGACGGGCGTGGTGCAGGGGGCGCAACCGATCTGCGTGTACCCACGCTCGTAGAGCCGGTGGTAGGGGATGCCCCGCTCCCGCACGTACGCCCAGACCTGCTCCGTGGTCCAGTGGACAATGGGATTGTATTTCCGGATGCCGCCGTGCGCCACGTCGGTTTCGACCTGGAGGACCGTGTCGCGGGTGGCGGACTGCTCGCGCCTCATGCCCGTGACCCAGGCGGTCAGACCATGCAGGGCCCGGCCGAGCGGCTCCACCTTGCGGATGTGGCAGCACTCCTTGCGGGCCTCCACGGATTCCTTGAAGGAATACAACCCCTTGCGCCGGACGAGGGCCTGGACCGCATTGCAATCCGGGAAGAGCCACTCGATCTCCTTGCGGTAGCGCAAGCGGATCCGTTCGGCCAGTTCGTAGGTCTCCTCGTGCAGGCGCCCCGTGTCGAGCGCGAACACGCGGGCTGCGGGTTCGATGCGGACCATCATGTCGAGGACCACGAGGTCCTCCGCCTGAAACGAACAGGCAAGGGCAATCCGCGGGTGGTGCTCTGTCAGGGCTTCCATCAGTACGCGCATGGGTTCCCGGTCGGACGTGTCGTTCATCGCTTGCGCTCCTCCGTCTGTTCACGACCTGAATGAGCGGTCAAGTCAACAATACACCAGGAATGTAATGGAAGTTGTCCGAGAAAGGCAAGAAGAATCGATCTCGTGGCGCGTGGACACGGTCCTGGACGGTCAGAGGGGGGGAAGGAGGGCGGTTCAAGGAAGCGAGGGAGCGAGTTCCCGCAACCTCGCGGCGAGCCGAGTGTTCCGGGCCTCGATCCGGTCGTTCGCGACGGCCAGGCGGATCGCCCGGCGGTTCCCGACGAGCACGCACAGCCGCCGCCCCCGGGTCAGCGCCGTGTACAGCAGGTTCCGGCGCAGCATGACGTAGTGCTGCGTGTGCAGTGCCACCACCACCGCCGAAAACTCGCTCCCCTGGGCCTTGTGGACCGAGATCGCGTAGGCGAGGGAGAGGTCCTCCGCCTCGGAGGGATCGAAGTCCACGAGCCGGTCCTCGAACTGCACCCGGATCGTCCCGTCCTCCCGGCGGTCCACGACCAGGCCGATGTCGCCGTTGAAGATTTCCTTGTTGTAGTTGTTACGTGTCTGAATGACTCGGTCGCCACCATAAAACCCGGGGCGGGACGCGGCGGCCGGGTTCAGGGGGGCCCGGAGGGCCCGGTTGAGGGCCTCGGTCCCGCAGTCCCCCCGGTGCAGC
>FWWM01009058.1_pt1 | contig 13921 bp, 14 predicted proteins | sample 2228351 | NCBI WGS metagenome assembly FWWM01 (sample SAMEA103939774, study PRJEB20133) | metagenome | reverse complement strand
TAATTTTTCTGTCGGTATTAGTAAATAATCTCTTTCAGCTAAAGCTTCTTTATTTTCTTTAATAACTGCTTCAATATCTCCATCAGTTATTGTCTCTTCTGGTTTTTCTGGTTGTTCGGGTTGATCTAGCTGTTCCGCTGGTTCGATCTGGGTGGTCTTATCTTGTTGTTGATTTTCCGGTTGAGCTTTAACGGTGGCTTTAGCTGTTTCAGTTTTTCTAACTGAATCCATTAATTTATCTGCTAATGCTTTTGTTTTTCTTTTATATTGACTTTCAGGAGTGCCTTTTTGTTTAGCAGTTTCTTGAAAACGTCGATGTAAAGCTTCAAGGACTGTGAGACGGGGGATTTCTTGTTGTTTTCCATTTATATCTATGCAAATAAAAAGACCGCTATTAAAATCAAAACCATCGATTCTTGCTATTTGTAAGTTTTTTTGATTATGTTCCAAAGATAAAGGAGTTTGTTTTTTTTGTTCTGATAAGCCTGTAGTAGGAGGAGTTTGCCCGGCTTCGGTTGTTTGAGATTGTTCAACAAAAATCATTTGTCGAAAAGCTGGATTTCCTTGATCATCGAAATAAGGATGATCAGATTGAAGAACAGCTAAAGCAAAGTCTCCTAATCCGTCATAATTGCTTACTTTTTTAGGTTGTCCATTTACAAAAATTTCTCTTTCTTCAGATGTTTTTGCTGTAGCAATAGCTAAAAGAATTTCAGCAGCTTTTTGTTCTTGAGTTTTTGGTTTAGAAAGTTTTTCTAATAATTCTTGAGTTTTTTTTTGTAATTCCGTATCTTGTTCAATTTGTGGTTGGTCTGATGGTCTTTCTGTGGATTGTGGTTGATCTTCATTAGGTTGTTGTGCTTTACCGTCTTGTTGTAGAACTTCAGTAGGTTGTCCAGGAGCTTTTCCAGCTGGTTGAAATCCATTTGGAGATGATGGAGCTTCGGGTGCTGGTGGTGAAATTGATTCTGGTATTTCGCCTCCTCCTTCTAGCATATTCTTAAATTATATTGGTTTTTATTTGACAAAGTCAATGATTTTAATGATAATTAAAGTATATGTCTCTTGTTACTACTGAACCTCAATCATTACCGCCATCTTTAGAACAAAAAGCAGTTCCATCTCCTGGTCAAGGAGAGATTCTAAGAACAGAAGCAGTTTCTACTGGTTTAAATTGGAGAGAAATATTAAGACCAGAGATTCCTCAAAATCCTCAAAATGTTAGACAAATGGCTGAAGCAATGAGACAAGCTCAACAAGAACAGAGTATTGAAGTCTCACCACAAGCTTTAACAACAGGAAGATATTTAATGCAGGAAATGGGATTAATGATTGGTAATATTTGTAAGGATAATAATAATAATAACATTATTAATATACAAACTGATAGCCTTTTTGGATTAGCAGAACAACTTCAAAAAGCTTTTAATTTGTATGGTATTAAAGTTGATTTTACAAAACCAGAATTAGTTCAGCAAGCAGTTGATCAGTTATTTGAAAAAAATCCTAAGCTTGCCTTATCTATAGCTGTTGCTTATAGCGAAAAAAAATTGGAAATTATTAGTAAAGCTTATCAAATAACTCGAGGTGAAAAAATAGAAGAAGAAAAAAAGGATGAGCAAGAAAAAAAAGAACAGGGGATACCTGATGAAGCAAAAGATAAATTAAAACAATTAAGAACTTATACCAGAAAAGTCAAAATTAATCTTAATACAGGAGAAGTATCAGTAGTTGATATTGATTTATCAGATGAAGAATTAGCAGCTGAGCTTAAAAGTAAAGGAGTAAAAAAACCTTATAGATTTACTTTAAATCCATTTAGACTATTTGGAATTTTAAATCGTGATTATAAACCAAAAGAAGTTAGACAAATGCTACAGCAATTAGGAGCAAATATTGGAGAAGTGGGAGAATTTTATTTAGAATTTTCTGAAGGAAAAGATCAACAGGGTGAAGTAATACAAATCGACAGTCTTGATGAAAATGAAAAAACTTTTTTACAACAATTAGGTTTGATAGAGGGTAATAACAGATTTACTTTAACGCCACAGACAGATCCACAAGCAATAGAAAAACAAAATCAATTTATTGCTAATTTAGCTAGTCAGATAACTGAGATTACTAGTTTAAGAGGAGAGTTTTTTAGATTAACTGGCTTACCTCAAAGCGAAATATCAAAATATTTACTTGATGTTGCTATTCAAGATCCAAAAATTAAGGCTGTTTTAGAAAGGATTGGTGGTACACCTTTAACAGATTTATTAACAAAAATTAAAGATCAACAAAGTCAAGAAGCTAAAAGACAATTACAAGAAAGAAAAACTGAATTAACAATACAGAGATTAAAGGCAAGAAAAAAAGAGTTAGAAAAAAAGCTAGAAAAAGCAAAAGAGAGAGAAGGAAGAGAAAGCGGAGGGGAAGATAAAAAAGAAGAAGATATTTCTACATCATCTGGCTTATTAGAAGCTCTTAAAAAGCAATTACGTGGTATTAGAAAATTACCTGAAGGAATAGATTTAAAAAATGATTCTTCTTTAATTAATTTTGAAGAGACTTTAGAAGTATTAGAAACAGAAAAGATAAAATTAAGCAGAAAAGTTAAAAGATTAGAAGAATTAGAAGAACAAATAAATAGTTTATATGGTGAGTTATCAAAAGTAGATTTTAGTTCACGAGAAATAACGCATACAGATGGAAGAATTGAAGTAGTTAGTCAAAAACCTGAAGATCATCCAGTAAACAGGCGAATTCAGAGATTACAAAAACAATATGATTCTTTACTCGGAGATAAAAAGTTAGAAGATCTGCAAGAAGAACTAGACGAATTAAGTTCACAATATTCAAAAAATGAAGATTTTCTTAAAAAAACAATTACAATTAATGGTCAGACAAGAACAGTTCAAGAATGGATTGAGGAATATAGGAGATTAAAATTTCAAGAAACGACTGAAAAAGGATCAGGAGAAGGACAATCTAACGAAGAAAGACGATCCGTAAAAGAAATTCAAAGGGACTTAAACGCTGTTGAGGTGTTATTGGGTTATTATTCAGTTGAGGCTCAAAATGCTAGAGGAGAGAGAATAGCAAGTTATTCTGGTGGAATAGAAGTTCCTTTTGACTGGGAGTTAGTAAATCCAAAAGTAAAAGAATTATTAGTTAAATTTTCGATAGAGATAGGATTAGATGTTATAGATAAAGATACGTATGAATTAACAAATCCCAATAATGATGATTTTAAAAATATGTATAGACAAATTTACATTTTATTTGGGCCAGATTTCGTTCAAGGGGTTTTAGGAGATAGTGTAATAAGAGAATTAAGTGGTTCAATAACTGTTCAAGATGTACTTGATTTTTTAGATTTATCAGTTGATCCTTATTATTTAGCTTTACAGAATGATTATTTAGAAAATTTATTTGACAATTTTATTAAGAGAATAAATAATGGAAGAAATTTTGATGATTTGTTTAGGCAACCGGCTTCAAAACAATCACAACCTTAACAAACTAATTAAAAATTTTTAATTTAATTTATGGAAAAAAAGTCTTTGATTTATCAATTAGGAAAGATGCTTAAATTTGATGATGTTTATATTAAACAGTTAGAAGAAAGATATTTAAAAGCCAATGAAGATGAGCGATATCAGATTATGGAGATTCTTTGGAATAATTTTCAACAAATGATGGATAATATGATTATGGCGACTTATAAATATTATTTGAATGAGGTGACTAGTGGCAAAAGAAAGATGTCAAGCGATATTTATCAGCAAGCAGTTGATTATGTGAAAGAGTTTTTGCTTAAATCATTGGAGGGGACAGTTGATGATGAACTAAAAATTGAAGAAATTAGACGAAAAATCATGGAGTATACAATGAAAAAGGCTAATTAATTTAAATCTTCTCCTCAACTCCTAAAAGTCGCAAGACCACTTCTTTGCGATATCTTCTATCGCCACGGGAGTTTATCCTTATTGCTGGTAATTTCCCAGATTTGCCCCAGCGTTTAATGGTTAATGGTGAAACGCGTAAAATTGAGGCGACTTCGCGAATGGTTAATAAATCAGGAAGGTCTTCAAGCGATATTTTTTTAGTTATTTTGTCTGAGTTAGACATAATATATATTATATGATATCAGAAAGAAAAATGCAAGAGATAAAAAGTTGCGAGTTATTTGTTACCTGTTATGGGTTATTGGGTTGCGTATTACTTGTTAAAAACAATTCAACAATTTAACCATTTAACAATGTTTTTTAACTAAAAACTACTAACTACTAAAAACTATTCTTAACATTCTACGCTTGCCTTGAAGTTAACTTTGTTATACTTTAGGGTTTTAAGTTCTACGTTTTACTTTATTTTATGTTTCATGTTTTATGTTTTTTTATTTTTTTTTATTTTTTATAATATTTATAATGCCAACCTCTAATTTAAAAGTATTTTTAGCAATTATTTTATCAGGAGTGTTAGTTTTTGGAGGAAGATATGTTATTAAAAAACCAGAGGTTATTTCTGTTGATAGTTTAATATCTCATGGAAAAATAATTTTATCAAATTTATCAAATATTAAACTACCTTCTTTTAAAATCAATTCTTTATTAACCTTAAAACAAAATAAAAATAATAATTTAAATAATAATCAATTACAAATACAAAACAATGATAATTATTTCATTTTACCAACGGTTAATACTTCAACAAAATCTATCTATTTTTTATCTTCTTTAATACCTTCTCCGACTATAAAAATATTAAAGCCTACAACCATTCCAATAACAACTTTAACTTTTAATAACAACAATTATTATCTAACTGAAATAATAAAACCTAGTAAAAAACCAAAACCAACTACCACCCCAAAACCATCGCCTATTATAAGCGATCAAAGACCAGGATCAACATTAGAAGAAATTTTTCGTGAAGTTTCCAAAAGAGAATGCGTACCTTATGGATTATTAAGAGCTTTTCATCAACAAGAAACTGGTTCTTATTTACCTTTTAATATTTCATCTTCGACTGTTAAAATTTATAATAAATATGGTTGGTGGATAGATGGAACTGGTGATCCGTGTTATGGATTGGGATATGACACATTAACTGGAAAGGTTCCTCAAGACAGTATTAAAGCTGGTTTTCAATGTCGTAACTCTATTGGAAATCAAACTTACGATCAACAAATCATGGGGCTCTTTCAAATATCAAAATATGAACAAGAAAGTTCCTATAAATATTTAAAAGATACTTTTCCAAAAAATTTTGATCGCCGAGTCTTTTTTGATAATGCGATGATTTTTGCAAGAATTACAAAAAATAGAGTTGGCAATCCTCCTTCAAATTGTGAAGATTGGCCTTTAGATATCATTAAAAAAGTAGCAGAAAAACATCATGGCGCTTGTAAATATAATTATGGTAATGGTAACTCTGGAGATTATTGCCAGCAAGTGTTAAATTACTACAAACAATATAAATAAATAGGAAGATTAGTAAAATTCAAATAAAATCTGAAAACCTAAAACCACAACTCAAAGCTTAAAACTGTAAAACTAATAAATGATAAAGATATTAAAAATCAATATCAAAATTCAAAAATCAAAAATTAAAAAAAAATACCAAAATCCAAAGATAATAAAATATAAAACATGAAACGTAGAACTTTAAACATAAAGCATCTAAGTTCAAGCTTTATAACTTTATGAACTTTATAAACCCATAAATCAAAATAAGTTCGGTTCCAGGACAGACTTTATAACTTTCAAATTTCATAATCAAATTTTAAACATTAAACATTAATTATTTTTTTATTGTTAAATTGTTTAATTGTTAATTTATTTTTCACATAAACTTTAACACCTAAATTATATATTGATTTTTTATTTTTTAAGAATATAGTATATAATTTAGTATATCATGAGAAAAAAGGTTTTTTATAAAAAAGCTGAAGTGGCGACTTTATTGACATTGGGATTAGTGATGGTTGGTGCAGTGATGACGATTGTTGCCTCAATTTTTACCAATAATCAAAAAAATTTAGCTTCAAAGCCAAGAGCAAATTCTTCAGATAGTGAAACTAGATATGGTTCAGCTAATTGTACTTGTTCTCAGATTTGTGGCGGACAATATATTGGTAATAGTCAATCGGTGAGTGGTGGAGTAAGACAATGTAAGTGTAGAAAAAATGCTCCAGCAAATTCATGTCCTATTGTTTACACATCGTTTCCTAATACCCCGACAGATCCGCCGTCTCAAAATTTACAAAAATGTGATAGTAATTACGGTACTTATTCAGATCTTTCGATGTGTGAAATTGTTTGTGGGGTTGGTAGTTGTAAAAGATGTTTATTAGGAAGCACAAGCAAGTGGCAATGCAATGTCAATACTCCAATACAAATACCAGCATGTGGAAGGAAAAGAACGTATTCAGCGCTGGTTAACTGTAAGTACGAATGTAATAATGATTGTACTGCTTGTAGTTTTCAAGGAGCAATTCGATGGGAATGTGGTGGAGGAGGTCCGCAAGAATTAAATCCAACTAAAACTCCAACACCTCAACCGACTGAAAAACCGCCAACAATTCGTGGATATATTTGCGAAGATGTTGGAGGATGTAATCTTTGTAGGAATATGGATCAACAAGGAGTTTGTTATAATTCTAACGGTGTAAGAGATGATGAGGGAAAATGGTGTTGTTATCGTGTTATTTCAACACCTCAACTAACTGATTTATGTAAACAATATGAAGGAAAGGATGCTTATTGTCAATTAAGTGGATATTGTACCTCTACAAAAAAAAATAGAGATGCTAATAGTTATTGTCAACAAAATAGAAATTCTAATTATGTCTGCTGTAAGCCTTCAAATGCATCTGCTACTTCAACACCTCAACCGATTAAAATACTGCCTTCAACAAACTTAATAATACAAAAAAATAGAATTAGAGTTAGAGTAAAAAATAATCTGGGTTACAATATTTATAACGTTTACGTTAAAATATATGAACAAAACATGGATATACCCCACCACTCAATAGAGTTGGGGGAAATAGTCCATAACAACTATAAAGGGCGTGATTTTGATTGTACGAAAGGAGTACAACTTACTATTTCTGTTCAGTTTGAAAAGAGTAATATTTATTTAGTTGTCAGACAAATATTTTATAGTCCTCCTGTGCAATCTAATTGTGATGAGGAAAATAATGGTTTAATTATTATTACTTTAGAAAATCTTTAGCAAATTAAACAAATCAAAATTGAAGTTATAATTTTAAAATAAAAATGATATTTTTATTTAATAAATTAAAAATATTTTTTATATTAATAATTTCTTTTATTGTCAGTCAATTTAGTATTGATAATGTTTTTTTAGCCCAATCACCAAAAGTAAACCCTTTTTTTATATCTAATACAATTGCAAAAGTAAATAGTATTTGGTCAAAATCTGCTAATTTTATTGCCTCCTTTAGTCCATTTTCGAAGTTTAATTTTCAATTATCTAACAATTTATATAATAGGGAATCAGCCAGCAGTCAAAATAGGGAATCAGCTAGCAGTCAAAACAACTTCAATTTAAGACCTCAACCAACATCTGTTTCTTCGGAAGTCGCCTCTGTTGACAATATAAACAAAGCTCCTAAAGAAGTTCTTGATGCTTTAACAGTACCTTTAAAAAAAGTAAGTCAAGGAGTTTATGCTGGAGAAAAAAATAATATTAAGGTTTATAAAATAAAAATGAATGAAATTGATTATTTAGAATATACTTTTAATATTAAAGGTAAAGAAATCAAAGTTAAGGTACCAAAAGGTGAACAACCACCAACTCAAGAAGAAATAGAGTTATTTTTTGAATAAATATTGATATTTAAAAATTAATTAATTATATTAATAATTAGAGATTTCAACTTTTATTAGGATGACAGGGAGGAAAAAATATGTATATAGGACCATTTTATTTTGATACAAAGGAAATTTTTTTAATATTGGCAGCAATATTGCTAGGGCTGGCTTGGGGTTTGGGATGGAGTTTGTGGTGGTTTGATAAGCGAGCGCTTTTGACTTTAGTTATTTTGATGTTAATCACCAAAGGCTTACTACCCTCAATCCATAACGAAGCCTTTTTTATTTTGGCAATTGTAACGATATTTCTTTCATTATATCTACCAATTTTTCAGGTAATACTTTTTTATTTTTTAAGCTTTTTGATGTTTAGATTAATGAAAGTAATTTGAAAAGATTAAACTAAGTTTTATTTTTAAAATTAAAAAATTAATTTTTAAAATAGTTAAAATTAGATAATATTTTTGTTTAAAGTTTAATTGAAAAATATTAAACCACAAAAAAAATATTAATAAAAATATAGCTTAAGAAATTAAAATTTTTTATAGGTTATTTAATTGTTTTTAATTTTTTGTAATTTTTTACATAGTTAGTTTAGTAATGGTTAGTCTAATAATGAGGCTTTAAAAAGACTAAAGATAGTTTATATCTACATAAGAGTGTGAAAACTCCAGAAGATAACTCAATAAATGAAAGATTCAATAGAATCTTAAAAGAAGAATTTATAGAGACAGATGAATATTTTGAATCTTTATTAACTAAAACTGATCTTAAAGAGATAAATAAAAGATTTACGTTGATATTTTTTAATCTCAAAAGGCCTCATCAGGCATTAAATTATAAAACTCCTATTTGAAAATACTTGACTTTTTATCTTTTTTTTGTTGTAATAATTTTATGAAAATAAAATTTAAAAAAATAATAATTATTTTCATTTTAGGATTTATTTTTCAAAATAGAGTTTTTGGGCAAACTGTCATTCCAACGATAACACCTCCTAAACCAACAATTCCTTGTAATTGTTTAAATAAGCCATTTTCTGATTGTGGTAATTATGGTTTTTTAATAAATGTAAAATATAGAAGATGTTATGTTGTGAATGTTGATGACCCTGCTCAAAATCCAGATAGATGTATATTATTAGATGATGGAAAATATATTAATTATATTTCTTGTTTAAGTCCTAATCCAACACAAGGATTAAGTGTTACTCCTACTATTAATTTAAATTGCAAATGCGTTCAAGGTACTTGTAATAATTTTTGTCAATTTCAAAAACATCAACAGATAACTTATTCTAATCAAATAAAATGTAATCTTATAAATTTGAATAATATTTACATCAATCCAGCTAGTATTTCTGCACAAATAAAAAATAATTGGTGTAGGCGACCTTTAAGGACAAAAGGCGATTCTGATGGTAATAAAAAAGTAGATCTAAAAGATTATTTTTATTATGTTCAGATAAGTTATAAAGGTAAAATAGCAGAAGATATCAATCTAGATTTTAATGGAGATGGCAAAATAGATGGTTTAGATAAAAATATAATTATTAAAACATTAAAAGAACAATTGGGAAGATAATTTTATGAAAAAAATAAAATTCTTTATAATTTTCATATCTATTTTTATAACGGTATTTTTTATTATTAAATATTTTTTTTACTCTCCTGATAGGTCAAAAAAATCTAAAGCTTCTTCTCCTGTAATTAACTTATCATTTGATCCAGTTAATCCTCAATTGCAAGTAGGTAAAGATTTTAGTACTAGTGTAAAAATTAAATCTAATGAAAATCTCTTATTAAGAGGATATTCTTTGAAAATTACTTTTAATAAAAATAGTTTAGATTTAAAAAAAATTGATTTTAAAACGGGTAGTCCAAGCGCAGGATTAACTGATGATAATAATAATTTAAATCAAATAAATAATCAGGGAATAATTGATATTATCGGAGAGTTTCATTCAGCTACTGGTGAAAATCTTAAAAAAGACAATTTTTTAGAATTAGTAAACTTAACTTTTGAATATAAAACTCAAGGAGAAACAGGTTTAAAAATTGATAAAAATCAAGCTAAATTTTATTTAATTAGTGTACAAACTGGTCAATTGAAAGAATTAGTCGCAAATAATGATGCTTTTTTTGGTCAGGGAAATATAAATATTACTCCAAATACAACTGTGGTAGGTAATGTTATACTAGATTTAAAATTAAAAGTTCAAGGAATTAATTCTCGACCAAGTGATCCACAAATGTATTTTAATGTAAAATTGCTAAATGAAAATAATCGACAAGAATATCAAAGTAGTGGAGGGATATTTATAAGTGATGATAAAGGTATTTTTAACGGTCGAGTTGGATTTCAAATTCCTTCTATTGGAGGTAGATGGTTGGTATATGTAAAAGGACAATATCATATACAAAAAAAAATATGTGATCCTAATCCCTCAGAAGGTCAACCTGGAATTTACCGATGTAGCCAAGGAAATATTAGTTTAAAAGAAGGATATAATAGTTTTGATTTTAGTGGTATTACTTTATTAGCAGGAGATCTTGATAGCAATGGAATTGTTGATGCTTTTGATTATGGATTAGTTAAAAATAATCTAGGAAAAAAAGATTCTGATACCTTAAAAAAAGCTGACATAAATCGTGATGGAATAGTTGATACTCAAGATTTTTCTCTGATTTTATATGCATTATCAATTAAGACTGATGAAATGTAGTCTTATGGAGCAAAATAATAATCAACAAAAATTTTATTTAATAATAATTTTAATAGTATTTTTTATCTTTTTGATAACTGGTTTAATACTTCTAATGATTGATAAACCATTTAAAAAGACTCAAGAAATTAATCAAACTAAAAAAGAAGATAATTTACAAGAAGGAAGATCATTGATAGAAGTTCGAAATACAAAAGGCAATTTAAGAATAGTCGGAGAAGAGAATCAAACTTTGGAAAAAAATTTTTATTTAGACATTATAGCTTCTTCAGATGGAGAAAATATTACTGCTTTTGATGTGATATTAAATTATGATCAGGAGAGTTTAGAGTTTATTAAAGCTGAAAGCTTAGAGAATAATTTTGATGTTTTTGTAAAAAAATACTCAGTATTATTTTTAACTTCAGGAAAAAAAACTAATCAAATAACGATATTTAATAATCAACCAGTGATTAGGTTATATTTTAAAGGAAAAAAAACAGGAGAGTACTTTATTGAATTATTATCGAAAAAAGATAATTTTACTACTAAATTTGTTAATGATAAAACAAAAGTAATCTATCCAGAATCTAATAGTTTAATAGGATTAAAAATAAAATGAAAAATAAATTTTTTTTTATTATTTTTGGTTTTTTATTAACATTTTTTTTGATTTCTGGAATTTTTAATAAGGTTGGTGCAGCAAATTTTAGTTTTGATAAAACTAATGTTAATGTTGGTAATGGTCAGACCTTTGATATAGAAATAACTCTTAATCCAGGTAGTGATAGTATTTATTCAACAGATATTTACATTTTATACGATTCGTCTATTTTAAAACCAACTACAGTTACTGCTGGTAGTTTATTTCCAACAGTATCAAATGATTTATCTCAGTCAGGAAAAGTTTATATAGCAGCGATGGTTAATGATCCGACAAGTGCAGTTTCTTCATCTGGAACAATTGCTAAAATTACTTTTCAAGCTTTAAAAGAGGGGTCTACGAGCTTATCTTTTGATTGTAGTAGTTCGAAAATTATAAAAAATGATGCTAACGGAACAAATGTGTTAGTTTGTAGTCAAAATGCTACAAGTTCAGTCACAATTGGAAATAGTGGAGGAGGTTTTAATAATCAAAATAATAATAATAATTTAAACGAATTGCCACAGACAGGAATAGTAGAAGATTTTTTAAAATTAGGTTTGTCTGGATTGTTTTTAGTAATCATAGGTATATTTTTAAAAAAAAGTTTTGGATACTAAATAATGACAAAGGAGGTTATATTAAGAAAAATTCTAACGATTATTATTGGTTTGATAATTTTTTTGTTATTGGTTTTTTTTGGATTTAGAATTTTTGGTACTAGAGCTGCTGATACTATACCACAAGATGTAGTAATTTCTAATATTGAAAGAAATTCAGTAAGAATAAATTGGACTACCGGAGTTGATACCCAAGGAGTGATTGAGTATGGGACGAGTCCGACGGCTTTAAATTTTTTTGCACCTGAAGCAGAAAAAACAAAAAATCATTCAGTTGATTTAACTTTGCTTTCGCCTTCGACTACTTATTATTTTGTTATTCGAATTGGTGAAAAACGCTATGATAATGGTGGCGTGCCTTGGACTTTCACTACTAAAGGCATTAGTGAAACAACTCCTAGTTTTGATAATGTTATTTCACCAACAAGAACAATCCAAAGAATAAGAATAGACACTTCTCCAACTAGTTGTAATGAAACTAATTGTGATTTGATAAAGCAGAAATTAGGTAAAGGCTGCTCAACTTTAGATTATTTTAAATGTATCAAAAAATTAACTCCAACTTCTTCTAATAATTAAGTTATTTAATAAGGAATAAAAAAAGAAAATAAAAAATAAATGATTGGTTGAAAGATAATTTGAAAGATAGATTTTCCATTAATGGGAAAAATTAATAGTATTAAAAACAAATAACCATATTTTTGTAAGCTATACCATTCATGTGCATTTTTTTCATCTAAAATTCCACCAAAAATTTTAAAACCATCAAGAGGATAAACAGGAATTAAATTAAAAAATCCTAAAATAAGATTATTTTGAATTAATGGAATAAAGAATAAATTACCTATAATAGTTAAAAAATTAATATCAAAAAAATTTAATAATCTTATTAAAATAGATAATATTAAAGCTAAAATAAAATTTGATAATGGACCAGCTAAAGATATAATAGCCATATCTTTTCTTGGATTTTTTAAATTATATGGATCTATCTCTACTGGTTTTCCCCAACCAACACTAAAAAAAAGTAAAAATGCTATTCCAATAGGATCAAGATGAACTAATGGATTAAGTTTTAGCCTATTTTGAAGTCTAGGGGTAGGGTCACCTAAATAATCAGCAATTAATGCATGAGAAAACTCATGGATTGTAATCGTAAAAACCAAAGTAATCATATAAATTAGAAATATAATTGGATTAGAAAAAAGATAATTTATCATATTTATTTAGCTGGTTGCCAACAATTATCTTGCATTTTGTTAACTGCTTCTTGACAATTAGTTTTTCCGCCAAATTGTTTATAATTTCTACAAAAAGTATTACAATAATAGGAGCCATCTTTAAACCCACAAGAGCCATAATATGAGCAAGCTGCTTTTGCTACTTCCCAACCTGTCCAAGAATTACAATTAGATGGTTTAACATTAGTATTAATACTTAAACCAGCAATAACAATAGCGTCTAAAATCACTCTTTGATCAACATGATCAACTTTTAATAATTGAGCTGCTTTAGGTTTAAATTTACCTAACCAATAATCAGAAATTTGCATAGGGCCAAAAGTTGTTAAACCGCTATTTGAACCTTCTCGACATTTATAACCAGCAAACTTACTATCTTCAGGAATAAGACCTGTATTAGTATCAAAATTATAACCGCTACAAGCGATTTTAGGATCGGTTAAAAATTCACTATTCCACCAATTGTAAGAGTTATATAATTTAAAATATTTGGAAGAAACATTATCAAAAAATCCTCCACTTTCTATACGAGAAATAGCTTTTAATACTTCTTTTGGTACACAAGTTAATTCAGAGGCTTTTTGAAAAACTTCTTCACTATTTGAGCCATATCTAAGTAGCGATTCATCTATAGGAAAAGAATTATCTTTAGTTGGTTTAGGGATTTTATTTGGTTTTATTTTCTCAGTTGGATAAATATAAGAAGCAGGAGTGGGAAAGATAATAGTATTATTTTGTTTTTTAGTACGGGAGATTATAGTGTTAGTTTGTTTTTTTATTTCTCTAGTAGGCGAAGATAAAAAATAGATAGATTTTGTTGAAGTATTAACCGTTGGTAAAATGAAATAATTATCATTGTTTTGTATTTGTAATTGATTATTATT
>FWWM01004202.1_pt1 | contig 13927 bp, 3 predicted proteins | sample 2228351 | NCBI WGS metagenome assembly FWWM01 (sample SAMEA103939774, study PRJEB20133) | metagenome | reverse complement strand
GGGCTCGCACGCCAGGGGTTATCCCCGCCACTAAGACAGCCTGGGCTTGACCGTTGGCGGTTGGGACATTGCTCTGCAAGAAACTGCCAATCCTCGTCTCCACCTCATTGATGTTGGCTTCTTGCCGGGCAGAGAAGCAAACGATGGTGCCATCCGCCACCGAGTTCCCGTTGGGGTCACGGACAGTTGCGGTGACGGTGATTCGCTCGTTTCCATTCGCAGGCACCATTAACGGCGAAGCCGTCACCTGCACCTGCGCTGGTGGACCGGGCAGAATGTCCAAAGTTAGGCTGGCAGAAGCAGCCCCGGCTTGGGCGTTGATGGTCACCTGCCCCGTTGGTCCCGTCGGTGCCACATAAGTTGCCTGCGCTACACCGGCTTCATTGGTGATAGCGGTGGCTTGAATGGTGCCGGCGGTTGCGTTGAACTGCACAACCACATCCTTGACAGGGTTATTGTTCTCGTCCACGACAGTGGCAGTGATTTCCGTGCGGGAGTAAGGCGACAAGTTAGCGTAAGCGGGGAGAGCCGGCAAGGAGACCACCAAGTTTGTTCGGGAAGCGCTCAAAGTCATGATGCTGGGCGCACTGGCGCCGAAGGTCAAAGAGAGGGTAGCACTAATCGTGCCCACTTGCGCCCGCAGCAGATAGGACCCAGCCACTCGCGGGGCGACGACAGAGACGGTGGCTTGCCCTGTCTCGTTAGTGACAGCAACGGATGGCGTAATCGTCAAAGTCGGCGTAGAGGTGAACTGCACTTGGACATTGGGCACCGCGTTGCCATGAGCGTCTTTCACCGTCGCTGTGACCCGAATCTCTGTCTGACCATCGGCAGGGGCGGTGGTGGGGTTCGCCACCAAATCAATGGTAGCAGGCGAACCGGGCACTAAGTTGATCACCGCATCCCCACGAATTGCCCCCACCGCTGCGCTTAAGGTCACTGAGCCTGCTCGCGTGCCAGAACGGTAAACAACTTCCACCGTTCCTGTCGTGCCAGAGTTAACCTGCGTGATGGGGTTGCCTTGCAAGTCCTCAAACCGCCCTTGAGCAGGACTGAGGGACAAGACGACAGTTTGGTCGGGCATTGGGTTCCCCAATCGGTCGCGGACAGTGATAGTAACGCGGGTGAAACTCTGCCCATCGGCAACCAGTTGGGTTTGCTGCGGTTGCACTTCCACAGAAGCAACGACGGGCGCCCGCAGGGTGAGCGGTAATTGAACCGCTGTGATGCCCGTTACATCACGGGGCGAAACGGTAATAGTGACCGTTGTGTCGGTAGTGACGACTGCCGTCTTATAGGTTGCGATAACTTGTCCACTCTCGTCAGTCACCGCATCGTTCGGGTCGGCGGAGAAGGGGTCGTCAAAGCGAGGGTCAACGGTCAAGGTGCCAACGCCAGTCAGGCTCACCGTCAAAGGAACGCCTGCGACAGGACGCCCACCTGGGTCTGTCACCGTGATGGTCAACTCAACTTGGTCCTGACCGTTCCCCGACAACTCACGCCGATTGCCTTGCGGGGTGATGGTGATAGTGGCGGTGGCGAAAGGCGTTGCAACCGCTTCAGCGGAGCGCTCGCTTGCGACATCCAGTTTGTCCACCAGTTCAACGGCATAGTAGTAGCGGGTGCCGTTCGTAAGCCCTGTATCGCGGAAGAAGCGCCCTTGCTCCAGTTGGTCCAAAGGCAATACATCTTGCGGGTGGATGGGACGCAAGCCGGGAGCAGCGGTGCCGCCTTTCGTTGTGACGCGGAAGATGCGTACGCCTTTCTTGTCCACTTGCCACTCAGCATCTTGATCAGCGCGCTGCAAGAGTGGTTGCAAGTCTAACACAATGCTGCGGTCGCTGGGGATGAGGCGGACGAAATGAGTCCTGAGGCTTGGAGGGGGTGTGTTGGGCGTTACCTCCGCGATGTTGGACCAAGCCCCTTTCTGTCCGTTGGTGTCCACTGCCCGAACAGCATACCGAAGGCGGGTGTAGCCTGTCAATGCCCCAACCGGGGTCGGCATAAAGTTGGCGACACTTTCGGTGTAGGTCGTTACGGTGATGTTGCTGGCAATGACAGCGTTATCAAACTCGCTTCCTGCCTGCTGGCGCAAGCGTGGGACGGCTTGTTGGACGCGGCGGATGATGGTCGGGGAAGTGGACGGCGTGGGAGTTAAGCGTCCCGCTCGCTCCGCTAACCCACGCCCAAGGCGGGTTTCCGTAACCGTAATGCGGGCAACCTCGTAGTAGGCAATGTCAGGGTCGGGAGGTGCTTGCCAAGTCAACGTGACGAATCTTGTGGTGGCATCAAAACGAGCGGTCAAGTTCAACGGGGCTTGCGGGGGCAGGTTGCCAGGAGTCGCAATGGCAGGAGCGCTGGGAGCGCTCAGCAAGCCAAATTGGCTGACCGCTCGCACCACATACTGATAGGTGACACCGTTTTGCAAGCCCCGATCCATGTAACTCGTTGTCCGAACGGTCGTTTCATCCGCCACTAAGGTGCCGTTTCGGTAAACGCGATAGCCAACGACCAACCCCGCAGGGTTGTAAAGGTCCTGCCAAGACAGCGCAACGGCAGCATCCCGAGGGCTCGCTTGCAGGTTCAAGGGCGGCAAAGGAATGCCGACGCCAGTTGGCGCCGGTTGAGTTGCGGAAATAATGCCCAAATTCGCTTGCACACGCTCGCTCTCCCGTCCGTCAGCGAAGACAGCGCTGACTGCGTAAACATAGGCTTGGTTCACGCGAGCGGTTGTATCATCGTAGCGAAACTGCGTTGCTGCCACCGATGCAAGGAGTTCAAATGCGCCAGTGATTTGTCCCGTGTTGACATCGGCGGTGGCGCGGTAGACATTGTAACCTGTTGGGGTTCCTTGCGCTGGGGCTTGCCAAGTCACGATGATCACATTCCCGCTGGGAACAGCGGAGACACCGCGAGGGGCGTTTGCGGGACCGATGGCGGGAGGGGCAGCCTTTCCGCGCCCGCCGCCCAATGCGGCTGCGAGGGCAAGAAGCGCCACCACGGCTGCAATGCCCAAACCGGGAGCAGGGCGAGCGACTCGCTCCACAGGAGGTTTCGGCGCAGGCAACTTCAATAGGCTCGCCACGATGCGCTTTGCCGCATCGTAAATGGCTTCTGCCGCCAAAGTCTCTTCAGGGGTAGGACGCAACTTGGGGGCACTGCTGCCTTCCTCAGTGATTTCCACCGTCTTCTCTTCCACGACGGTCGCCGTTTCCAAATCAATCGTCAAGAAGCGAACTGTCACTTGCACCTTTACGGAACCGTTATTTTCGGGGCTGTAGGTGTAAGCCTCAACGGTGCCGTAGACCGCCATCGGGATTTTCATCGCAGCGGCAATTTCAGCAATCCCTTCAGGCGTCGGCTGCTCCAAAACGCTGGTCACCGTTTCCTCCGTCAACACCCCTTCGCTAATCAGGCGGCGAACAGTTGGCTCATCCACAGAGAGGCGGGTAGGAGCGAAGCGGTTTGTTTTTGCCAACTCGCTGGCGAGGGCAAAGGTCATACGCCCAGCAATGTTTGCTGGGATGCCCTCCGCGGGTGTCAAGGGGACAACGAGGATGGGTTGAACGGCGGTGGGAGAAGGGGCAGGTTGCTGAGCAGTGGCTTTCGTTGCCACCCCCAACCACGCTGCTTCCAACCCCACCAACGCAGGACCCAGCAGCATTACCAGCGTCAAGAGCAGCGCCACATCCGTCTTCCAACTTTTTCGGTGCACCTGCATCAATCGCATCAGCAGTGCCCCTCCTTACACTGGCTTTTCTTGTTTGCCGTTCCCTGTTTTACCACTGAGGGACGGCAGGCTAAACGCTTTCCACATTGTGTCATCTGAAGGGCGCATCTTTTGATGCGCCGGCTTTCGTTTTTTTCGGTCCATTAGAAACGCACCGTCCAGCAATTTTAGCGCCAACGCAACAAAGTTTGGGCTTGGGTTTGCCGTCCGTCTTCCGTTGTGGCGCGGACGACAACAGTGTAAAGACCGGGCGGCAGCATTTCGCTGCCTTTGCTCCGTCCATCCCACAGCACGGAACAGAGGCGAGAGCCGTCCGTTTGTTGATTGGTTTCCCACAGCACCCGTCCTGTGAGGGAACGGATTTGCACCTGCACTCGCGCTGGCAGAGTCACAGCGAACTGGATGTGAGCGCCTCGCCCGCGCAAAGGCGTTGCCCTCAACCCATGCACTTTCAATGGCGCTACTTCGGTCTGAAGCGCCACCACTGCCAAGCGCTTGGGTTGGTTCGGTTGCGTGGTGATAGTGAGGGACGGAACCGACCGCAGCGACCATCGTTGGTTCGTTTCAAGGTCTTCCACGAAGAGGATGACCGACTTGGGCACCTGTGCAAGACCGTCAAAGCGCAGCCCTACTTCGCCCCCTGCGGGGTTGAAGATTTCCAGCAACCACACGGTCTTGCCTTGCGGCGGGCGGAAGTCCATGCTCAGCGGCGTTTCTGAGCGCCCCGTGCGGACAAGGCTGCTCACTTGCAGGCTGCCTATAGGCATGGGCACTTTGGGCAAGTCCAAATTGTCCAGTTCCGTTCGGGCATCGGGACGGACACCCAGCCAAACCGTGCCGTCGCGCCCAGCAGCGCTTTGCGCGATAACACGAACCTGCCAACCAACAACGGCAGGGACTGGGGACTGGGGATCTGAGAGGAGGGCGGGATAACTGCGCTGTTGCCATGCTCCGAGAAAGAGGGGCGGTTCAAAAGCAATGACACCATCTATCTCGCTGTAGAGCCAGAAGCCTTGGAAGGGCTCTAACCGCACATCGGAACCCATATGCGCAACATACTCACCACCCCAAGGCGGGATGGTGGGGTCCACTCGCCAAGTAAAGATGGTGCTGCGCAAGAAGCCCTGAGCAACGGCTTCCTCAACGGTGATGGGAACGGGATCGGAGCCGATGTGGACAGAAACCCCGCGCAGCAACACTGACCACGGGAACGGATTTGAAAGCAGGTTCCAACCACGCCGCAAAGGCACGACCACAGGACGGTCTGGATCCAACAACTGGATGTCGGGAAGGACAAGAGTGCGGTCGCTGGGCAACCGCAGCCAATAGCCATTGCCCGGCTCAAGGCGATTGAACTGCGGGTCGCGGCGATAGATGAGGTAATTGCGGAGGATGGGGTCGTAAGTCGCCAGTTGCAACTCTTCTGGCGGAATACCCAGCGCTGCAGAAGGTTCAGGGTTGGGGAACTTGAAGGGAAAGCCGACCAAGTTCAAGCCCGCTTTCAAGTTCACGATGGGCAAGTAAGGCACGATGACGGGCACTCGCACTTGCCGAAGCCCGACGGAAGGGTGGGAAGCGGTCACGACCAGTTCCTTGACGCCAGAAACGCCCGAGTTGACCAACACCTGCCAAGTGACGCGCTGCTCTCCGCCACCGACCAGCGTAACCACCTTTGTGGGAGATTCGCCGGGTGGGAAACTGAACCCTTCAGGCAACCCCAAGGTCACGCTGACATTCGGGAGTTGGAAGTAAAGAGCGTTAGCGACGATTGCCGTGAGGGCAAAGGGGTTGGGCGCTACATAAGCCGTTTCCACCTCTGGCGTCATCGGGTTGTCGCCCAACTGAACGCTCAAGGGCTCTGGCTGAATAACGCGCACTCCAAGGGGGCGGCGGTAATCAGCGGGACCTGTGTTCATCCCGATATAGGTCACTACTTCCACGCTCCCACCCGCAGGCACCCCCAAGCGGTTCCAATAAAGCCCAACACAACTGTCAATGGTGATGCCCAAGTCAGAGTAGGGGTTTGGAGTATAGTCAAAGCCGTAACCGACAGCCGCCGATTGAATGTTCGGCACTAAGGCGAACAACACTTTGTCAGGAAGGGGTCCCTCGCCAGCGTTGATTCCCCCTTTGAGAAGCACGGGAAAACCAGCAAGGGGAAGGGTTACCCAAAAATCAGGTAGCCCTGAGGTCTTGTGGAGCAGCCGTTCCTTGGTGATGACGGAAGAGGCATTGGAAACGAGAAAGTAGCCAGGCGAATCGGTGGTGGCGTTCGCTGGCGGATTGGCGCCAGGGTCTAAAATCAAGCCAATACCGATTTCACGGGACACGCTATCGCGACTAATTACTCGGACGCGAATTTCCACTGCGTCGCCAATTAACACGCACTCCCGTTCCACGACTAAGGAAGGCTTGTCTACCGTCGGCAATATTCCTGCCGCGTCAGGGATATAGACCAGCCAACGGGTGCGAATGATGAAGTTTGGGAGCCACTCCACTATATTGAGGGCGTAGAGAACGGGACCAACGCTACCTCCACCTCGCAAATCCAAATCCACGATGCCCGTGAGGGCTTGTCGGGAGCGACTTCCCGTCCCTCCGCCTCCTGTTCCCCCACCGCCCCCAGTTCCTCCGCCGCCACCCGTTCCGCCGCCTGTCCCTCCGCCAGTGCCACCACCTGTTCCTCCGCCACCCGTCCCGCCTCCACCTGTTCCGCCGCCAGCGACTGTGCCGGGAACATTGTAAAGGCGTAAAATGAGCGCGGTATCCTCTGGGTCAATGATTGCCAAATTGTCGTCAAGTGGGTCTGTGGGATCTCCTTGCACGGTGAGGATGGTCATGTTACCATTCGCGGAGTTAACATTCACCTGCAGGTAGTTGTTTGTGATGCTCTGACTGAAGAGGGGAGTGGTCAAGAGGAAAGCAAGGCTGACAAGCCAAAACCACTGTTGCTTGGTAGTCAGCATTCGGCGGTTGGCAATCCTGCACTTTGCGTCCCACTTCATTTGAGCACCACCACCCGTTGGGTTTCACGCCCCAAGTTGTCTTTCGCTGATAAGCGCAAGAGGAAGGGACCAGCCGCGACGCGCTCCCCCGTCAGGGTGCTTCCATCCCAAACAAAGCGCGGTTGCATCGTAACGGAATCGGAACTGGGCAACACTTGCACCAAGCGTCCAGTCAGAGTGCGGATTTCTGCTCGCACCCACGCTGGCACCGTCAAGCGCCCTGTAATCAAGTAACTGTTCCCGCGCGTGCGAGTGACTTTCACATCCACGATGCGCAAGGGCAAATCTCGCTCCGCCCCGACCGAGAGGACAAGGGTGCGCGTTCCCGTCTCGTCCGTTGTTATTGTCCACTCACCCGCACCTTGCAAGACGAGAGAACGATGGGTTTGAGGATCAACAAGAGTCACCTGCGTTGGCGATTTCCCAGCGGCTTTCCATTGCAAAGTGACCTTCTGGTTTGGTTTTGCGGATTTGATAGTGAGCAGCCATCGTCCCGCTTTCGTTGCGGGCACCTCCATGAAGGGCAAGCCACTTCGGGTTGCTCCTGTCAACGGCGTTAACCCTGCCCACGCCGTCATCCCAGGCGCTGCGGGAGGGGCAGGGATTCCATCAGCATTGTTCGTCAAAGCGACCCGATAAGGTGTCTCGGCTTTTTCTCCCCAAACTTCCACGGATAACAGCGTTGAGATGCTCCAACCTTTCGTCCCCCGTCCCGCCTCCCTCGTCCCGCTCACAGGGGTTGGCATCACCACAAGGGAGCAGGGTTTGAACTTGTAAATCCAGTAGCCCGCGAAAGGCGACAACAGCCAATCTTGCACTTTGATCGCGACATAAGTTGGCACGCCTTCCACAACAGTAAACTGGTAAACCGTGTCCAGCAGCACGCCTTGCTGAACAGCCTCCGCCAACGACAACACCTGTCCTGAGAGCAGGAGCACAGAGACAGCAGAGGCGTTGATGGGGAAGGGGTAGGGATTGCCCACTTGCTGCCAACCAACATCCAATGCGTTGCGATCCCAGACGGGTTCGTTGGCGATGCGGAAGGGTTGAGTTCGGTCTACATCGGGAGCGTCAACCGACAAGTAAGTATCTTGCGGCAGCCGCACCCAGTAGGCGCGTCCAGGAGCCAACGAGACAAACTCGCCTGAGAACAAGTAATCCTGATGCCCTGCCGCAGTGACCACGCCCCAGCGTGCAATGAAGCGCTGGGTGCTGGGGATGCCAAACACAAACTCAGGGCTTCGCCGCTCAGGTGGGACTGTTGGGTCTTGGAAGTTGTAGGGCAAGGTGATCATGAAGGGCAGAATGCGTCCCGCCCGATCTCGCAAGGGGGAGAGGCGGAAAGGCAGAACGGAAAAAGTCGTGGTCACTGGTGGAATGTCCACCCCTGCTCGGCTGCGCGCCCGCACTTCCACCGTGTGCGTCCCGCTGGGCAAGTTTTCCAAAGGCAATCTCAAAGTTTGAGTTGCTTCATTGAAGACGGCTGCTGGATTAGCGATGGTCACGCTCACGCCATTAAGGAACACTTGGATGCTGGCAGGATCAACATCGGCAACAGCGCCCAAGGGAGCAAAGAATTGCACTTGCAGCAACGGTCGGTTGGTGTAGACGATTTCGCCGTCTCTCGGTCCCAGGATGGTGGCTTGTCCAGCAGTGGCGACACTTAGGGTGACTTGAACAGAGCCATCCGGCAAGGGGCGAATGTCTGTTACGCGCACGCCGCTATCCAAACCCCTGTAACTGAGGCTGGGAGGGGTGCTGAGCAAATCAAAGCGGGTGTTGTTAGTGCGCCCAGGATAGGGGTCACCATCGTCGCCCCAGTTGCCTTGCGCCCACCCTTGAAAACCGAAGTTCACCCAGTCAAAGGCTTGGACTTGAGCGACAGCGTTGTCCATATCTGTGCGCCCGTCTGCATCCACCAAGTCCACGCCTTTTCGCGAGGGGTTGTTCTGAACTGCGTTTTGGTAGTAAAGCACAGGGTCACTCAGGATGGAGCGGTCAATGCGGAAGATGTTCAACCCCGCACCAGGCAGTAGGTTGTCAAACCCACGCAGTTGGCGATTCACCACGAGGAAGTATTCGTCAGAAAGGGGGCTTCCAAACGCCCAGAGCCGGTAGGCAACAGGTTGTTCCGACCAAACGGGAATTGTCACCGTGCCGATGTGGCGCGTTACTTCAATGGGCGTCACCCATCCCAGCATGATTTTGCTCCAGGGGTCAAAGTGACCTGGGTGACCTCCAGGACGATTGGGGTTGAGGGTGATGCGACCAGGGAAAAAGCGGTCGCCCGTCGCCATCAACGACCAAGCGCCAGGGTCAACTTGGACAAGGTTGTAGGGATTGTAAAGGTCAGGTAAGCCGAAAGCATGACCAAACTCATGCGCGTAGGTGCCACAGCCACCCAAGTTGCTGTCTTCAAGGCTGTCCACCTCGTGCACAAAAATGGCACACTCTACCCTCACGCCTTCCTCCGTAACGGCGAGAGGTGGGAAAGTGGGAGAAATCAACCGCATCTTTCCCCAAACCACAGTGAAAGCCCCATAGGTGGGGTCTTGTAGAAAGTTTCCATTAGGCGGGCGGGCATCGGGGTCGGAAGCAATCGTCAGAATCAGCAAGTCCATCCGCCCGTCACCATCGCTATCGTAGCGAGTGAAGTCCACCAGCGGGTCCAAAGCATTTATCACTTGGCGGATAATGCTTTGCAGCACAGATGTGGAAAGGGAGGCAATGTGGGTGATGTTGCCTGTTGTCGCGACAGGGACATCTACTGTAACGGGACCGAACGCATCCCCCATCAGTCGCAAGCGCCCGTAAGAGGCTTCTTTGACGAAACTGGCTAAGGAATCGGGCTTGCTTTCGTCAAAAAGGAAGCGGCGGTAGAACTCTGCTGTGTGTCTTGGGTCGGGGAAGATGTCAGGGGAGTTAGGGCGGATAAGGACATGCAGCCCCCGCAGGGTGCCAACCAACCCTTGCGTAGGATAAAGGCTTGATCCCCACCCGCCGTAGAAAAAGGAAGGCAGTTCCCGCCCCGCTTGCCGTGATTGGAAGGCTTCATAAGCAGCGCGAATCTTTTCGGGCGTGATGCCCAACTCCTGCATCATCCGCTGCGTCACTTCCGCCGTGCGGCATCGGAATAGTTGTTGCCCTGCCGCAACGGTAACTACCGCAAGGAGAACAACCCCCAGCCAAACCCATTGTTTTAGCCGTAACACTTTCCCTGCCTCCCTTCCTTGGCGATAGACTTACGGCTCCGTGAGGCTAACCAGGCGGTCCAGGAGGGGCTACGGACACTCGGAAAGTTCTCACCCGGCTGAACACCCATCCGCCCTCGGGCGGCTGAATATCGCGAGAGTAACGGTAACCAACACGCCAGTAAAGAGTCTGTCCTGCTGTCACAGTGACTCCTTTTGCTGCCAAACGCCCCGCAACATCTTGGTTCGGAATGACGATCGGCTGACCGCCAATATCAGGATTGGGAAGCAATGTCGGTGCTCGGAATTCTACTGTCCTGTTAGCAGGGAAGGTCGGTTGATCGCTCACCTGCACAATGTATTCGTCTGCTCCCTGTGCAGAAAGGAAGCGGAAAGTCACATTCGTCAAGTTTACATCACCTGTTGGCTCTATCAGGTCCGCCTCCAACAATTGAATCAGCGGAGTTGTCGGACCGATAGAGCGCGACTCACGGCTATACACCAAACGCCAAGGTTCTCGCTCTGCCGTTTCTCCCCCCGCCGGAGCAGGTGGTGGCAGCCGCTGTGCCGTCACCCTGCGGATGATATACCAGTAATGCTGCCCCGGTATCAACGGGGTGTGCAGGTAGGAGACCTCATAGTTGAATTCCTCGCGGGTGAAAGTGTCTTCAACATCTCCCAGCGTCCGCTGCACTGGTGGCATCGCTGCTGGCAGGGGCGAAAGGACCTCTTCCTCTATCTCAATGGTGACGGTGCCAGAAGCAGTGTAATTGCCGTCGTAATACTCGGAGGCTTGCCCGTCCAAAATTTCAATGGGATACACCCCAGCAGTGTTGATATTGGGCGTAGTGTCGCGATAGATCTCAATGAGCACGCAGTTTCTATCGCGTCCAAAGGTCAAGCGAACTTGTTGCCCGTTGTTGACAACTTGCGCAGAAGCGATGGCGGGGGTGCCGCTCCCTCGTTTACTCCCGCCGGCTAACGAACCAATGAGAACGATACCAGCAATGAGCAGAAGTAACTGGGGGATAGCAGCACCGATGCCCTTCCTTTCTCTCCTCACAGGCGGTTCAGTGACGCCGATTTGGGGCAGTTCATAAACCCCCACAACACGGTCAGGGTATTGGATGGGCACCACTTCCTCCTTGATGACTCCTGACGACTGGCGCGCCTCGGCGCTGGTGATGACGATTAACCCGATGCGGGTGCGGACATACTGCCCCGTTTCAGGATCGCGCACCAACCGATACACCCACATTTGCATTCCGTCACGAATGCCTTGGTCGTGCCCTCGGTTGATGATCACCGAATTGCCCACTCGCTGCATGATTTGCCCCTCTGGCAAGCGAGTAGCGAGGGCTTGTTGGACGGCTTGTGTGGCAGCGAGGTTCAGGGCTTGGTCAATCAAAATGTCAGGGGTAACACCAACCCGAGGGGGCGTGGTGGCTAAAACATGGGCCCCATTGACAGGCACTTCCATGTAAGGGTCGTAATAGAGCATTTGCAACTGGACGCTGCCTTGTCCCCGTTTCTCATCTGTCACCACTCTAACTACGCGCCCGTAAATGACATAGCGGACATTGAGGTCTTTCGCTAACAGTGTCAGTTGGTTGGGCAGCAAAGGAGGCGTTAGTCGCAGCCGCTGCAGCGCTGCTTCCACATCAGTGCGAGGGAGCACCTCGTATTTGGCGATGTCCACCAAAGCAACAGCCACCGCGTCGGCGGCTTTCCGTCCCAACAAGGGTGGTTGGTCTTTTGGAACCTCAAAATCCAAGACGATGACACGAGGGGGCGCTTTAAGGGTTTCTGTTGGCGCCTGAGCGGCTCCTAATCCAACCCACTGGAGCGTCAGCGCCACCGTCATCAGTTGAGCCAACCAGCGCCAAAAAAGCCAGCGTCGCCAGCGCATCGTCTTTCCCCTCCGTTCTAATGGGACAGGGACGCAAGACGGATTTTATCCCACAGCCCCATGTCCCTTTCCGTTACCACCGCACAGGCGAAATGGCTTTCACTTGTTCCCCTCGCTCCCCTTCAGCACGCACCTCCAACAGGTAAAGTCCCTTCGGCATCTTCATGTTTCCATTCCGCCCATCCCAGAGGATTCGCTGTTCCCCTGCCGAGAACAGGCGACGGGGCTGAATAGTGGTGATCAAGCGCCCCGTCAAACTGCGCAACTGAACTTCCACATAAGCAGATTCTGTCAAGGTCCAACGAACAGTCAAGATATTGCCACGCATCGTTTCAGCCCGCAGCCCTAAGACGCGCAACCCGCCACTGGTTCGCTGTTCCGCCACTATGCGCAACCGCTTGACGCCATCTCGCAACGAGAAAGTGTAACCGCCAGTTGTTCGCATGTAGCGGGCTTCACCCGTTTCGGGATCCACCAAAGTCAGCCGCACATTCGCCGGAACCCGCTCATTCAACCCGTCCCAAGTCAAGGTAAGCGGCTCTTGCGTTTGGGCTTCCACAATCAAGTCCCAAACTTGCGGACGAGGTGATAGGGAGCGAATGTCAGCGTAAAGGAGCACTTCGCTCCGACCAGTTCGCACAAGGGAGCCGAAAGTGAGCCATTCGGGCACCCACTGCCGCAAAGACGGTGGTGTGGGCAAGTCCAACGCATCCACTTGATCGCTGGCAGAAGCCACAGCGCCAATTTGAAGGGTGCTGAGCACTTCCCCGTTCCGCATCACTTTGAGGGGCAGCAGCCAACCGCTATCGCCCAAAGTTGTCAAGCGCCCATCCGTCAGCGCTAATCGGCTGCGAGAGGGCACTGCCTCGCTGACTGTCATTTGCCTTGTCGGGGTGTTATCAACCTGCAACAGCACCCCCTGCGGCGCCTCCACAAAGACCCAGTAGCCTTTGAAGGGCTCAAGGAACAGGGAGGTGATGTAACCCGTTGCGGTCTGGTTGAGGGCGAAGAGAGTATCTCTCACCCACCCTCTCAAAGTAGCATCCCGCAGCGAGAGGGTTTCTCCCGTTGCCCTATTTTGCACTTTCGTCCGCGTCCAGTCCACCTTGAAGGGGAAGGGCGCACCGATGAGCCACCAACCTGGCTTGTCTAAGATGAGCACGAAAGGTTGGTCGGAAGGAGCCGCGTTGCCCGGCTGCGTGAAGTCGGTGGCTTGGTCAAAGCGGACGAAGTAGCCCCGCCCTATTTGAACCGCATTGGCAGGCGGGACGGGGAACCGCACATACTGCCCGCCTCGGTAACCCGTCATGGGGTCCGTCAAGTTCGGATCCGTCACCCAAGTGATGATGCGGTCAGTGCCCAAGAGTTGGTTGATGGCGATGCCCGTCCCTGTGTAGTCGTAAGGGATGCTGATGAGTTGGACACCTCGGGCAAAAGTGTGTTGAGCGCGCAAGACGAAGTTGATGTTTTGTGTTTCCGTCGCTTCCTGAACGACCACACCTGTTCTTTCAGAAGGCGTTGATGTGTAACCAGGTGCTCGCACCCTCACCGTGTAAGTGCCCAACGGGACATTCGCGATGAGGTAGTTGCGTTGGTAGTTGCCGACAACGGTGAACCGATCTTCTGTCTCCGCTGTTGCGACGACTTCACCCGTTGCGGGTTGGATGACCTCCACCGTGACGCCACCAACGGGCGTGCCATCGGCGCGGGTCACCCGCCCAGAGATGCTGCCCGGTTGGGCGCGGGCTAATTCCAAAGTCACTTGCGTCGTCGCGGCGGTCTGCACTTGCACCCCTGTAACCGTAGCGGGCTTATAGTTCGGTGCCGTCGCTTGCACCGTGTAAGTGCCGACGGGAACATTGGGAATGGAGAAGTTGCCTTGAGGATCGGTGGTCGCTGAAGCGATGATGGTGTCGCCAGAAATCACTTCCACCAAAGCGCCTGCAATCCCTTGGTTAGTTTGGGCATCCACAACGCGCCCAGCGATGGTTCCTGGCTCGCCAGGCAACTGGAAGTCCACACCCGTCGTTTCCTCACCTGGTCGGACAACGACACCCGTTCTCGTGACAGAAGTGTGGCGGGGCGCGGAGGC
>FWWM01012679.1_pt1 | contig 13928 bp, 13 predicted proteins | sample 2228351 | NCBI WGS metagenome assembly FWWM01 (sample SAMEA103939774, study PRJEB20133) | metagenome | reverse complement strand
AGAAAGAATAAAATATATAAAATGGAAGTCATATCTTCAATTAATTTAAACGAGGAGGAAAAAAAATCTATTTTAGAGATTCTCTCTAAGGTAAAAAAAGGGAAAATCCAGGCTGAATTCAAAATAGATACCTCCATTCTGGGAGGAATTCTCATAAAAGAAAGACACAAGATTTTGGATCTTTCTTTGAAAGGAAACCTGGAAAGACTTAAAAACAAGATTATAGAAGGAGAAGGAGCATGGAAATAAAAGCTGATGAGATAAGCAAGATAATAAAAGAGCAAATAGAAGGTTTCAAAACGGACATAAATATAGAAGAGATGGGAATAGTCATTTCAGTGGGTGACGGAATCGCAAGGATTCATGGTCTTGAAGAGGTCATGTATAATGAACTGCTCGACTTTGGAAACCATACCATGGGTATTGCCCTTAATCTGGAAGAGGACAATGTGGGAGCAGTAATTCTTGGCCACACCACAAGCATCAAAGAGGGAGATTTAGTGAAGAGGACAAAAAGAATCCTGGAGGTTCCCGCTGGTAAATCTTTGATTGGCAGAGTGGTAGACCCTCTTGGAAATCCTCTTGATGGAAAAGGTCCAATAAATCCTGAAGCTTACATGCCAGTGGAAAGGCTTGCTCCAAGCGTAGTGGATAGAGTGCCAGTGAAAGAACCTCTCCAGACTGGAATAAAAGCTATCGATGCCATGATTCCCATCGGAAGAGGACAGAGGGAACTTATAATAGGAGATAGGCAAACTGGAAAAACCGCTATAGTTATTGATACAATCCTGAACCAGAAAGACTCAGATGTGATCTGTATCTATGTGGCAATTGGTCAGAAAAGGTCCACCATAGCTCAGGCAATAAAAATACTTGAAGATAACGGAGCCATGAAATATACCATTGTGGTGGTAGCATCTGCTTCAGATCCCACTCCTCTTCAGTATCTCGCTCCATATTCTGGATGCGCCATGGGAGAGTTTTTCAGGGATAATAAAATGCACGCCCTTGTTATATATGATGACCTTTCCAAGCATGCAGCAGCTTATAGGGAAATATCCCTTCTTCTGAGGAGACCGCCCGGAAGAGAGGCTTATCCAGGGGACATCTTTTATCTTCATTCGAGGCTTCTTGAAAGAGCTGCAAAACTCAACGATGAAAATGGCAGTGGCTCTCTAACTGCTTTGCCCATAGTGGAAACACAGGCAGGAGATGTTTCTGGCTACATACCTACAAATGTAATATCTATAACGGATGGACAGATTTATCTTCAGCCTGATCTTTTCAACGCAGGTATCAGACCCGCAATAAATGTGGGCATATCTGTATCAAGAGTTGGAGGAAATGCACAAATAAAAGCCATGAGGCAGGTAGCTGGAACTTTAAGACTTGACCTTGCCCAGTACAGAGAGCTTCTAACTTTTGCTCAATTTGGCTCTGATCTGGATAGAGCTACCCAGGCTCAGCTTCACAGGGGAGAGAGGCTCGTGGAGCTTCTGAAGCAAGATCAGTATCAGCCAATACCTGTGGAGGAACAAATTCTTGCAATTTACTCTGGAACAAACGGTTATCTAGATCCTCTGGAGGTAGGCTGGATAAGAGAGTATGAGAGGGAACTAATAGGAAGAGCTAAAGAAAGAAAGCCTGAGATATTGAAAGAACTTAGAGAAAAAAAGAACATCGATGAATCTCTAAAACAAAAAATAGATGATTTCCTCAAAACATTCACTGAAGAATTTTTAAAAAAGAAGAGAGGATAGAATGCCTACTCTCATAGATATGAGAAGAAAGATAAGGAGTGTGAAGAGCATACAACAGATGACAAAAGCCATGAAAACTGTATCTGCAGCCAAGCTCAGAAAAACTCAGGGAAGGATGCTCTCTGCAAGACCTTACTCCTATCTTCTTTCAAAAATGATAAAAAGTATATTATCAAAGGTCGAGATTAAAATCCACCCTCTTCTTGAGGTAAGGGAAGAAAAAAATGTGGACCTGATAATAATTACCTCAGATAAAGGTCTTTGCGGTGCCTTTAACTCTAAAATTATTGAAAAGGCAGAAAATTTTATCCGTTCTTTGTCAGGAAAAGAAGTAAATCTTATCCTTCTTGGAAGAAAGGGAAGGGATTATTTCAGAAAGAGGAGTTATCCCATAAGAAACTCGTGGATAGATATATTTTTTAAATTTTCTTACGAAAAATCTCTTGAGATTTCTGAGTTTATCATTGAACTCTATGAGAAAAAGCTCACTGATGCAATTTATGTGGTCTATAATGAATTTAAATCCACTGCCCGACATGATGTAGTTATTGAAAAACTTCTTCCTGTGGAGCCTCTTGAGGAAATAGAAGGATACAGGGAATTCCTTCTCGAATTTCCGCCTGAGGTTATTTTTTCAAAATTGCTACCCATATATGTTAAATTTTCCCTCTACCACATGTTGTTGGAATCCGCTGTCTCAGAACACGCGTCGAGAATGATAGCTATGGACAATGCTTCAAGAAATGCTGAGGAATTAATAGACAGGCTCACACTCCTTATGAATAAAATAAGACAAACTTCTATAACAAAGGAAATTGTGGAAATTACCACAGCAGCAGAAGCTCTGGCAAGAATGAGGGAGTAAAAATAATGTTAGAAACTAAACTTTTTTTAACCTAACGGAGGTAAAAATGAGAGTAGGAAGAGTAGTTCAGGTCTTTGGACCTGTTGTGGATATTGAATTTGAAGGAGATTATCTCCCTGAGATTTACAATGCGGTAAAAATTACAAGTGATGGTTTTGAAACTCCAAAACCAATAGAAATAATTGTGGAAGTTCAGCAGCATCTCGGAGAAAACAGAGTTAGAACTGTTTCCATGCATCCCACGGACGGAGTAATTCGTGGAATGAAAGCCATAGATACTGGCGGACCTGTTGAGGTTCCCGTGGGAAGAGAAACCTTGGGAAGGGTTCTGAATGTCATAGGAGAACCTATTGATAAACTTGGTCCAATAAACTCAAATAAGAAATATCCCATTCATAGACCTGCTCCACCCCTTGAACAACAGAGCACGAAGCTTGAAATGTTTGAGACTGGAATAAAAGTTATAGATCTCCTGGAACCTTATCTTAAAGGAGGAAAGATAGGGCTTTTTGGTGGCGCAGGTGTGGGCAAGACTGTTATAATAATGGAATTGATCCACAATGTGGCAAAAAAACACGGGGGATTCTCAGTTTTCGGAGGTGTGGGAGAAAGAACCAGGGAAGGAAACGATCTCTGGATTGAAATGAAAAGATCAGGAGTAATTGATAAAGCAGTTTTAATCTATGGGCAGATGACTGAGCCACCCGGTGCGAGATTAAGGGTGGGATTAACTGCCTTAACAGCTGCAGAGTATTTCAGAGATGAAGAAGGTCAAGATGTTCTTCTTTTTATCGATAATATTTTCAGATTTGTCCAAGCTGGCTCCGAAGTCTCCGCTCTCCTCGGTAGAATTCCTTCAGCAGTAGGTTATCAACCCAATCTTGCTGCTGAACTTGCTGAACTTGAGGAAAGGATAACTTCCACAAAAAAAGGGTCTATCACATCCATTCAGGCAATATATGTTCCTGCAGACGATTTCACTGATCCCGCCCCTGCCACTACTTTCTCCCATTTAGATGCCAACACCAATCTCTCCAGACAGATTGCAGAGATGGGAATTTATCCTGCTGTGGATCCCCTCTCCTCTTATTCAAGAATTCTTGATCCAAGAGTTGTGGGAGAAGAACATTACAATGTTGCCATGAAAGTAAGAGCAATACTTCAAAGATACAAAGACCTTCAAGACATAATTGCTATTCTGGGAATGGAAGAGCTATCAGAGGAGGACAAACTCATTGTGGCAAGGGCAAGAAAAATTCAAAAATTTCTTTCACAACCCTTCCATGTGGCCGAAGAATTTACAGGAAGACCTGGAAAATATGTTTCTATTGAAGAAACAGTGAGAGGCTTTAAGGAGATTGTCGAGGGAAAGCTGGACCATATCCCTGAACAAGCTTTTTACATGGCGGGAACAATTGACGAGGTCAAGGATAGAGCGAAGGAATTTGAAAAATGACCCTACCTTCTTACATTTTCCTTGAAATTGCTACGCCGGAAAAACACCTAGTTAATGAAAAGGTCTACTGGATCCACATCCCCACCCTCAAGGGTTATCTGGGAATACTCCCAGGACATATCCCTCTCGTTACTCTACTGGGAACAGGAGAGTTAATATACAGATCAGATAAGGAAACAAATGTTATATTTGTATCAGGAGGAATAGTGGAAGTTCTTCCCACATGGGTAAGAGTTCTTGCAGAAGTGGGAGAAAGAATCGAAGAAATTGACGAAGAAAGAGCGAGAGCTAAAAAAGAGGAGGCTGAAAAGATTATAAAGAACGAAAAAGGAGAATATAGCCAGGAAGAGATAGAAAGAGCAATTCATTCCCTTATTAAATCAGAAGAAAGGCTAAGAATTATTTCCAAAAGAGGGAACCTATAAATGGAAGAAGATTTTATTGTGGGTGAGGACGAGAGCCTTGATAGCTTCTTTAGAGGTAAAGTCAAAATATTACAGAAAAAGAAAGGATGGAGATTTTCCATTGATGCCCCTCTCCTCGCTTCCTATATAGTTTGTGATAAAGAAAACGAACTCCTTGAACTTGGAGCCGGCAATGGAGTGGTTTCCATCCTTCTTGCATATTCTAAACCCTTAAAAAAAATATTAGCTTTGGAGATCCAGGAACCCCTTGTCTCTCTTGCGGAAAGAAATGTAAGAATAAATTCTTTGCGGGACAAAATTCAGGTTATAAAGGGAGATATCAAATCTCTTAATTCTTTAAAAAAATTCGATATTGTTTTTTCCAATCCTCCTTACCAAAAGGTAAGGGAAGGAAGGATAAGTCCAAATACTGAAAGAGCCATTGCAAAGCATGAAATTCTTTGTGAACTTAAAGATGTTCTTAGAGCTTTTGCCTCCACTATGAAAGAGAAGGGAAGAGGGTATATAATTTACAGAACAGATAGACTTGCTGAATTTGAAAAGAAGTGCGAGGAAGAGGGATTATGGATAAAGAGGATGAGATTGGTGCATTCAAATTTGGATTCTCCATCCCAACTTTTCCTTTGCGAGCTTGGACTGGAAAAAGTAGAAAAAATTACAGAAAAACCACTTATAATTTATAAACATGGAAAGGAATATACAGAGGAGATGGAAAATATACTATCAGGTGTGTTATGAAAAAGAGAATTATTGAACTTTTCAGATACAGAGCTTTAATACAAAGCCTTGTAGGAAGAGAGCTAAAAGCAAGATACAGAGGCTCTTTCCTTGGCTTCCTCTGGTCCTTTTTCAACCCATTTCTCCTATTATGTGTTTATACAATTGTGTTCGGTTTGATATTGAGACCCAGGGATCCGTCCTTTCCTTCCCCAACATCTTACGCTCTGTTTCTTTTTACAGGACTTCTTCCCTGGATATGGTTCAGTTCCTCCATTCTTGAAAGCTCAAATGTCCTTACAGTCAATAGCGGTTTAATTAAAAAAATAATGTTCCCTGCTGAAATTCTTCCTATCACAGTTGTGGTAACAAATCTTGTAAATTTTGTCTTAGGACTCCCTATACTTTTCCTCTTTTACATTGTTTTCGCTCACAAGATCACTCTGTGGGTTCTCTTTCTACCTGTATGTGTATTTTTAGAGTTAATTTTTATTCTTGGATTATCTTTGATGGTTGCCCCTCTTTCTGTTATGTTTAAGGATTTACAAAATATAATTGCGAATTTAATCACTCTTTGGTTCTTCTCAACCCCCATAATTTATCCCTTCTCTTTCCCTGCCATCCAGAAATCCCCTGTGTTGAAAATGTATTTGCTCCTTAACCCCATGACCCATTTGATAGAATCCTACCATTATTCCCTATTTTACGGCTCTCTTCCTCACTGGAAAAAGCTCTCGATCACCTTTTTAGTATCTTTAATTCTCTTTATAATAGGTTATTCCATATTTGACAGATTAAGAGACGCTGTTTCAGAAGAGGTTTAGGATGGAGGTTATAAGGCTTCAAAATGTCTCAAAGGTCTACAAAAGATTCTCCCAGAGGCATAGATTCGCAACTCTAAAAAGCGCAATAATTAAAGGGACACTTTTTAAAGATCTTAACCCTGACCTTTATTTGCCAGCCTTACAGAATATCAATCTCTCTGTGGAAGAAGGAAAAACAGTTGGGATCGTAGGGGCAAATGGCTCGGGAAAGAGCACCCTTCTCAAGCTTATTGCTGGCATAACGAAGCCTACAGAAGGGACTATAGAGGTAAAGGGCAGGGTCTCAGCATTGATTGAACTTGGAGCAGGTTTCCATCCTGAAATTTCTGGAAGGGAGAATGTTTATATAAACGGTATTATGTTAGGTCTCACTAAAAAGGAGATCCATGAAAAGTTCAAAGAGATTGTCAGATTTGCTGAACTTGAAGATTTTATAGATGAGCCTGTAAAAACATATTCATCAGGAATGTACATGAGACTTGGATTTGCAGTAGCGATAAATGTAAACCCTGATATACTTCTTATAGATGAGGTTCTTGCAGTTGGTGACGCAGCTTTCATCCCGAAATGCCTTGAAAAAATTGCTGAATTTAAGAAAAGAAAAAAAACAATAGTTTTTGTAAGCCACGCTCTTGATACTGTTACTTCCATATGCGATGAGGTAGTCTGGCTTAAGAAAGGAAATATTCAAATGATGGGAGATCCCAAGAGAGTTGTGGATGCATATCTTCAGGATGTGCTTTCCAAAGAGGAAAAAAGATTTATGGAAGCCCATAAGACAGTAATATCCACAGAGCAGAGAGAAGGAAGATGGGGTTCTCAAGAAATTGTTATAAGGGATGTAAAACTTTTTGATTCGGATGGAAGAGAAAAATATGTCTTTGAATCTGGAGAAGATTTTTCAATAGAAATGGATGTTTATGCAGAAAAAGAAGTTGAAGATTTTGTCTTCGGAATTGGAATTTTCAGCGTGGATGGAATAAGAGTTTACGGAACAAATACTGATCTTGAAGGAATGGAGCCAAGGACTTTTCAAGGAGAAGGAAAGGTTATTTTTAGGATTCAAGGAATCGACTTAATAGACGGAACATACCTTCTCGATGTAGCAGCTGTCAGGAAGGATGGTTATCCTTACGATTATCATCGTTCTCTTTACACCTTTAAGGTCCATTCAAAGAAAAAAGATGTTGGACTCTGGAGACCAAAACATTCATGGTTCTTTTCAAACAATATACAGTTTTTTACCGATGGGAAAAAGGGTCAGTAAAAAGGAGATCAGGGAAATATGTGAAAGGGAAAGAAGAAAGGGGAAAATAGTGGTATTTACAAACGGCTGTTTCGATATTCTACATCCTGCTCATATTAGACTATTTAAATTTGCAAAGAGCAAAGGTGACATTCTTGTTGTTGGAATTAACACTGATAAATCAGTTCAAAGAAACAAGGGGGAGGGAAGACCAGTTTTCCCATTAAAGGAGAGAGTAGAGATTCTATCTTCGATCTCCTACATTGATTACATCGTCCCCTTTGGTTCTCTTACACCTCTTTCCTTAATTAAAGCTGTCAAACCAAATTTTATTGTTAAAGGCGGAGATTATAAGGTTGAGCTGGTTGTAGGAAACAGAGAAGTGGAAAGATGGGGAGGCAGTGTTTTAATTTTCCCATACATTGAAAATTACTCAACAACAGAAATAATTGAAAAAATAAAAAACAGAAAGAAATGAATTTTAGCCCCGAAAAAACTTTTACAAAGTATTTCTCTATTTACAACATCTGTCTAACATGTCTATTTTTTTATCGTATCAGATCAGTTTTTCTAAAACACCAATAGGAGAACCAAAGAGAACATTATAAATGGAATTTTTGGGAGAACCAATCTATTACTTTTAATCTAAAATAGTCTTTTCAAACGGGAAAATAATTTTCTGCAAAATTTGAGAGGGTCTGAAAATAATAGATAAAATGCTCTTCTAAATGAAGTGAATAGATTTGATGTTTTGTATTTACGGGAGAGTTTCTTTATTGCTTTGCTATATTCCTCAGGATACTTTGTAAGTAATTGAAGGTATTCGGTGTAAATTTTTTTTTCAAATTCGTTGTAGTTCTGAGGATACTTGCGAAGAAAATCAGGAAGAAGTTGCATTCTTGTCTCTTCCAGTTCAAGACCCTCGTGCCATGGAGACCTTCTGTGACCCCGAAGAAAGAGTGTGCCATCATAGCCTAAAAAAATATAGGTCACATATTCAAGATTTGTGCGAAGAATCTCAGGCTTATTATCTTCGATTTCAAACAATGGGAAAAACTCTTTTTTTACAAAAATCGCATTGGCGACTGTTACAGCAACCAATTCATACCCTTTCTCCTTTCCTAATTTTACAAGAGATAACAAACTTGCTCCGTGGTTAACAGAAGGATCAGCAGGCTGGACAAATTCTACTTCTGTAGGAATAGTATGATTGAATTCGATACAAACAATTTTTGGTTTGAACTCTTTCATAGCTTTCCATACATGATAATCATTTCCGTCAATGTCAATGGAAAGAAAATCAAAATCTACTGGGACAGGAGTATCCTTAAGGATTTGGTCAAGATTGTCATCTTCATCGAATCCGACAAATCGATTTATAGTAATCACATTGAGATTCCGAGAATAATTTCTTTTTAATTCCTCATATTTAGAGCTATCTCCTTCAATGAGAACAGCTGAATAACCCCTGTGTATAATTAAATTTCTTGTGTTGCTCATTGTAATTCCATCCCATGCACCAAATTCCACACAATATTTGTCCTTTTCGGGAACGATCTCAAGAATTTTTTCAATTATTCCATCCTCACCATGTTGAGAGAATATATCGTATTTAAAGTCTAAAAGCCATGTAGACTTTCTCATTTTTGCCACAAATTTTAATATATCAAATCCATGTTCTTTATCAAGCCCCTATGAAAAACCACTTTTTTATTTTTTTTACAGTAAATACTTCCTCTGGCATCTTTAAATTTTAATTTTCTTCATCTATACTATTTTTGACTTTTTCCGATTTCAAGAAGAGATTTGGAATAAAACCTTTTAACTCAATTATACTATTTTTAATAACATATAAATCATGAAAAATACCAATTTCTACCTAAATAGACATTCTAAAACGTTCAGCTGAATCAGTAAACACAAACTCTTTTACATCAAAATGTTCTGAATCAAATTTGCTACCCATCCACCTCTGCGTATCTTTGTGTCTATCATGCCGGGGATCCTTTATAGACCCCCAAGAATTCTTTGTATCCTATTACTCCACCAATATCTTCAGGGGAAGAGCTCGTTTCCATCAATACATGACGGATAATCGGTATTTTTATCCCGAGGAAGAGTCTTTTCTTTCTAATCTCCCTTCATGTCTCCAATTATCCACGAAATCATATATGTAATCTGCCACTCTATTTTGCATGAAAAACCAATCTGAGATCTTTGTCTCCATTCCGCAAGGATTTCCTTATAACAGAATTCTTCGTCTGGAATTCCTATGCTCGTTTTTAAGTCAGTAGAAGCATTTACTATTTCAAAGTCATAGAGATGATAATCTTTCTAATCCACAGCGTTCTGAATAGCAAAATGTAAATCCCAAAACGAATAAGTCTCTGGAACCTTAATCAGTCGCCAAATGGGAGGTTTAATTTCTAAGAGAGCAATCTTAAACTGATGAACCACATCAAATTTCCTTTTTTCCTTGCCATCACTCCGTTTATTATACTAATCATTTTTGGTTTTGGAAGACCTATTTTGGCTATCGTTCCCAGCATGAAAAAAATTTTACCGAAGGCGGAATTTGGACGAGGGCAGAAAGGCATGAATCTTTTGTGCTATGCTATGCGACAAAAATCCTAAGTCACACAACCTTATGAACATCCCAATTTTCATCGACCCATAATCCTATTATCTGGGCATCAAAATCCCATGATTTTATTGTTTGAATAGCAGAAAGTAAGTGTTTCAATTGTATCTCTTTCTCTACAGGGTTTCCTGCACAATCGTGATGTGCTATGAGAGCGATAATTTTTGAATTATGCTTCTCAACGGATATCTCGACTCGCCTTTTTATAGAAAGAATACTTGTTTTGTCTTTCTCCTCTGCTAATATCTTATTTGGACCAGGCTCAGTTATCATGTCTACATAATCAACCTTGCATTCCTTCTTTAACCACTTGATTACTGGAATTTGCACCCTTCCATCCATGCAATTAATTGCGGTTCCAAATACTTTCTTCATTCTTCGCATGACTTTTAGCACAGCCGAAAATGGTGGATAACGTTCTGAGGATAAAAGAAGTTGCCGAAGGCAATTTGGGGAAATCAAAGATTCCCCTTTTATCCGCTGTCAGGCAAAGTATCCTCATAATCTTCTTTTAATTTATTGTTCCACCAATTCCACTCGTCTGTTCTTTGCCCGTCCTTCATCTGTCTTGTTTGTTGCAACTGGTGCAAGTGAACCTACACCATATGCCTTGAGCCTGTCCAAACCCACCTTGTATTTTGTTGTAAGTTCTTTCACCACAGCATCTGCCCTCGCCTTTGAAAGCTTCATGTTATAGTCAATGTTTCCAATATTATCGGTATGACCAACAACATAGAGTTTTAGAGCTTTATTCTCCTGAAGAAGCTTTGCTATCTCCTTGATGGCAGGCTCAGACTCCGGTTTTATTTCCGCCTTGTCAAAATCAAAATAGATTCCGTAGACAGAGACATGACCTTTTGCCTGAATATCACTCATAAGGCTCTTCGCATCCGCTACAACCTCCTGTGCCATCGCTTCTTTCTCAACAATCGTGAGCCCGTAAGTCTCTCCTTTTCCACCGCCATGCCAAGAATCCACATAAACCCAAAAGGTCTTTCCCTGTTTTTCCAATTTTAACCATATCTCATATTGGCCTTCCTGATATACCGTAACTCCGCCAATCTTTTTGATTGCGTTTTCATAGTTTCTGATAACCTGCAGTGCGCTTGGAGGAATAAATCCTTCTTTTATTGCATAATCAATTTTATATACTTTTCCTTCCACACTAATTCTTTTACCCTTTTCATCTCTGAAATCAGCCTGATCGAATTTTTCCTCGTGGTAATTTTCAATATAAAAATTGTCCATCCTTGTAAAAAGCGGATGGTCCTTGCTTCCCTCCACATCCTCCTGGGCAAATACACTGCTGGCTGTTAATATTGCCAGCAGAACTCCTCCTAAAAGATAGACAGCCTTTTTGTTTTTGACTTTCATGTTAATCCTCCTTTCTTTTTGTAGGCAATTTTGCCTAACGTTTTGCGGATAAAAGAAGTTCGCCAATAGGCGAATTTGGGCGAACAAAGTGAGCCATTTATCCGCTGTTAGGTGATGCGGCGGGCTTTTTTCAATGTAAATTCTTCTCATGTTATCTTAATCTCTTCAATACCGCCTTTTGAATTACAGAAAAACGGTCTTTAACCCCAAAGTCCTTATAAAGACTTTCTGTTAGAGAACCTTCTGGATAATTTGTTCTTTCTTGTATTGCCATAAGCTCTGTGACGACAAGCAAAAATTCTACCGTAAATTCTCCGACCCTATCTAAGTCCTTAAATGGCTCAATATGCTCTGGCTTGAAAAACTGGAGGTTTGGTGGGAACGAGCTTATAGGTTTTATCTCCCTGAGCATTGTCAAAATATGCTCTTTCAGTTTTAAGGTTAATGATGGATTATGAGCATGTTTGACATACATCTCCACGATCAAATGAACATGGGCAGGGGTGCGTTCTCGTTTGTCTGGTTCCTTAAATTTTACAATGAAATCATAAGAAGACTCTGGTTTTCTACCAGGATAAACTCCGATTTGAACATTTGCATTGGTTGTATAAACAAGGTCATCTTCTTGTGACCGCCTGACTTTCCATATTTTGTAAGAGGATTCCAGATAGTAATAGATTGTCTTGAATAGACTAAAAAATTTCTTCATTTTTTCACCTCATATACAAGTAGATACTGGTGGACTATTTTTAAATAGTCTCTTGAATTTTGAAAGTTTGAATTTAACCCTTCTCGAGTAACAACTACCAGCTCTTTGAGCCATAAATTATCATTCATCAATCCATCTACCAGTCTTTTAGCAAGAGGTTCTATGTATCCATCTATTCTTACATCTTGTGTTTGGATTACTATAAATCCACTACGGGCTATTGTAGGTATCTCCCGATTGACAATTTCTTTTACTTTCCGTAAGTACAAATTAATGTTTGAGTAAGAAGGATTATTACTCAAAAATGGTGATTTGATAAAAAGTAACTCTTTACCCTTTTGTTTATTTCTCTCAGTAAAATTCGTCTCATTATTAGAATGAGAAATAAAAGTTATGGTTGAATAGCCTTTTCCTTTTGAATATCTATCTATCACATTTTTATTTAATCGTGCTTCAAAATCTTTCTCTGGCAAGATCCATACTGTTGTAGTTTCAAATTTCTCTAATTTCCTCTTTAGCAGTGGTTTCTCTAAGGTAGGAACAATCAAACCATAATCAATCTCTTTTTCTCTTGTCCTTAAAGAAAGAGGCATCTTAGGTTTTTCAAAAATTGGTAGATACTCATGAGCCAAAAGAAGAAAGTTATATTTTATGCTATTTGCATACCAAAATCCTGTTGTTTTGCAGTTATGTTGCCGTTTAATAACAAGTTCTCTCAATTTAAAGCCTGCATCTAAAAAAACATTTATAAGTTTAAAACCCAAAGGGATTACATGTTTCTTTCTTCTTGTGTCCCCTATTAAAATAGCACATTGTCTTCCCGGCTTTAGCACTCTAAAACTCTCTCTTGCAACTTTTGACATTTCTTTTAAGAAAGCATCTATATCAAAAAATGACAAGTCACCTTCTTTAGAATCAGTATAATGAATAATGTTTGCATAAGGAGGATGGGCACAGATTAAATCTATGGAATTATCTTGCAAGAATGATAAATTTCTTGCATCACCAACTGACAATTCCGGCTCGTAAATTTTCAAATGGCTTTTTTCATCAATAAAAGTTAACTGCTTTGTTTCTATGCTAAAATCTATATTCTTCTTTGCCAGTTCAATGGCTTTATCGTTAATATCAAATGCAATGCACTTCCTTCCTAAAAGTTTACATTCTACAGCGGTTGTTCCAGCACCACAGAAATAGTCTAAAACTAATTCCCCAGGGTTTGAATATTTGAAAATCACATTTCTAGGGATATAAGGAGACCAATTGCCTCTGTACTCTCCGCTATGGGTTGCCCAATTGCCCCTTTGTTTAAAACTCCAGACTGTGGTTTGTTCTTCTTTGAAGTCTTTCGGATAAAGCGTTCTTATTTTTTTAGAAACTTTTAAAGCACTAATATTGAGACCTTGTGTTTTGGTAATAAGTCGTTCAATATATCTAAATGTAACTCCATATTTCTTACCAATCTCTAAATCAGGAGTTCCTCTTGCTTTTTCCTGCAAAATTGCCTCTTTGAGTTCTTCCTCAGTCTTGAAATTTATTTTTTGGCTAGTCATTATATCCTCTTTCTATTAAGCCCGCCGTTTCGCCTAACGACTCCAGCATAAAAGAAGTCCCGCGTGATAGATGGCGAAGGATTTGGATGAGTGCCGCAAGGCACGAACCTTTTATGCTGTGTTATATAAAGTTGGTAGCTTTTGGTCATAGACTAATCGCCTTTAAATTTGTATCATTAATCATTACTTGAAAACCATTTTCTTTTGCTTCTTTTTTGAGAAGGCGTAAAACATCAATTTGAGATTTTCTTAACCTGTTGCCTGAAAACCTTAAGCCTGTTGTAAGTTTTAATATTGGCACAGGAGTGTATTCAGTAGTCCCAATTTTTACTTCTTTTAGATTTGTGTATAAAATCTT
>FWWM01012678.1_pt1 | contig 13929 bp, 14 predicted proteins | sample 2228351 | NCBI WGS metagenome assembly FWWM01 (sample SAMEA103939774, study PRJEB20133) | metagenome | reverse complement strand
GTCTTCCCGTGATCCACGTGACCAATCGTCCCTATGTTCACGTGCGGCTTCGTCCGCTGAAATACCTCCTTCGCCATGGTTGTTGCCCTTTTTGGTTTTCATTCATTGTAAAAAAGCGCTCCCTTTCGGGAGCACACCCCAATGCCCAGAGGCATCGTCGTTTGAGCCGCCTGTCGGATTTGAACCGACGACCCCTTCCTTACCATGGAAGTGCTCTACCCCTGAGCTAAGGCGGCCTACCTAAGAGAGCGGGAGACGGGACTCGAACCCGCGACCCTCAGCTTGGAAGGCTGATGCTCTACCATCTGAGCTACTCCCGCTCGGCCGTTGTGGGCAGGGGAGGATTCGAACCTCCGAAGGCGTTACGCCAGCAGATTTACAGTCTGCCCCGTTTGGCCACTTCGGTACCTGCCCACGACACCTCCTTAAATGAACATCCCTACCTCCTGTGCCAACCCTACGCCAAATTTACAATCAGGAGCTGGCGGAGGGACTCGAACCCCCAACCTGCTCATTACAAGTGAGCTGCTCTACCACTTGAGCTACGCCAGCCCGCCGGAGCAGCTTCGAGAATGCTAATTTAGCCCAGGAGTTCCGTGGCTGTCAATAAAAATGCGCTTCAAGAGCTCATGAAACGCGCGTGGTTCGCGTGCGGCGCCACCAGGCGCGAACGGCCACGGCCAATGCGATGAGGCCCAGTAGGCCCAGCACAACCCAGCCGTACACCTGCAGATAGTGGCGCACAAGGGGCCAGTTTTCACCGACGGCATAGCCCAAATAGGCGATCAGCGTGGTCCACACGAACGCGCTGAAGGTAGCCAGCCACGCTGTCTTGCCTGGATGCATGTGGGCTATGCCTACGGTCAGAGAAATGACCGAGCGGGCACCGCTCAGAAACCGATTGGCTGCCACGATCCCGTAGCCCCAGCGCTGCATCCAGCGTTGCACCTGGTAGATGCGCCGCTTGGGAAGCCATCGGAGCCGATCGGGATCTAGCGCGGCCGTTCCGATCCGGTAACCCACTGCATACATGGTCATAAAGCCGGCGGCTCCTCCTACCGTCGATAGCAGAATCACCAGCCAAAGCTCCAGCGTGCCCCGCCCTGCCAGGTAGCCGCAGAACACGACGAACAGATCACCCGGAATGGGTGGCACCACATTTTCGCCATAGGCGATCACCAGCAACGCCACATATACCCAAAGCGGGGGAACCTGGAGCGCCCACTGCGTCAGATCAGCCAGCCAGTCCATGTGCGTTTATGGTTCAGCGCTACGGGGGCGAAGCAGACAGACAGCAAACGCTACAGCCCCTTCGCCGACCCCGACAAAGCCCATACCCTCGCTGGTAGTAGCCTTGACCGAGACGGCTTCGATCGGAAGGGCCAGTACCCGCGCAATATTGGTGCGCATGATGTCGATATAAGGCCGCAAGCGGGGGCGCTCCAGCACGAGGGTACTATCGACATTGGCCACTTCGTAGCCGGCCGCAACAACCTGGTGATACACCTGACGGAGCAGCTCCAGGCTGTCGGCATCCTTCCAACGCGGATCAGTGTCCGGAAAGTGCTGGCCAATGTCGCCCAATGCGGCGGCACCCAGCAAGGCGTCGGCGATGGCATGCAGCAGCACGTCGGCATCGGAATGGCCGGCCAGTCCCCGCTCTGAGGGAATGCGTACGCCCCCCAGGATGAGCGGGCGCCCTGGGACCAGTCGATGCACGTCGTAGCCGAAGCCAATGCGAAATGCCGTCATGTGTTCTCGGCCAACTTATGGCAAAAGCGGGCTTCCCAATGCGGCCAGAGTATCTGGGCCAGTTGCCAGTCCTCGGCCGTGGTAATCTTAAAGTTGAAGCTGCTGCCGGGCACGCACACGACCGGGTAGCCCAGCCGCTGCACCAGTTCGACGTCGTCGGTGGCAGCGACTTCGCCCGTTTGCTGGTGGGCAGCCTCCAGCCAGTCCCGTCGGAATCCCTGCGGCGTCTGCATTCGGTAGAGGCCGGCGCGCGGAACCGTCTCGCCCAGCAGCCCGTCGCGCACGCGCCGTACGGTGTCGGCTTCCGGGATGGCAAGCGCGGCCGCCCCAACACGCCGCGTCGCCTCAATAACAGCCGAAATCTGCTCAGGCAGAATGAAAGGCCGCACGGCATCGTGCACGAGCACCAGCGTCACATCCGAGGGCAGGGCGGCAAGCGCCGCCTGCACCGACTCCTGGCGCGTTCGTCCACCAGCCACAACCCGCCAGACTTTTGGAATCCCAGCAGCCTGAAGCGAAGCCGCTACCTGTTCCACCCGATCGGTGGGCACCGCAACGACCAGACCGTCCACCTCTGGGTGCTGCGCGAAAGCGCGCAGCGTCTGCTCCAGGAGTGGCCGCCCGCCCAGCCGCCGAAACTGCTTGCGCGGTCCTCCTAACCGCGAACCCCGACCAGCCGCCGGTACCAGCACAGCCACCCGGCCCGCGCCTTTCTGCTGCACCGCCTCGATCATGCGCTTACCCCCGTCAGAGAATCAACATGGCATCCCCGAAGGAAAACAGCCGGTATTTTTCCTGAACGGCGGTGCGGTAGGCTTCCATAACGAAGTCGTACCCGGCAAAAGCCACCACCAGCGCCAGTAGCGTGCTGCGCGGCATGTGGAAGTTGGTAATGAGCCGTTCGACGATCTTGAAGTCGTAAGGCGGATAGATGAACTTGTCCGTCCAGCCAGAACCCGGCTTGACCGTGCCGGTGGCCGAGATGCTCGACTCCAGCGCCCGCACTACCGTCGTGCCGACGGCCGTCACGGTGTGCTCCGGGGAAAGCAGTGCGCGATTGATGCTTTCGGCCGCCTCCTCGGTGATGGTAAAGTACTCGGAATCCATGCGGTGCTTGGTGAGGTCTTCGACTTCGATTGGCCGGAAGGTGCCTAACCCCACATGGAGCGTAATGGGCACGATGTCGACGCCTTTCTGCTTCAGGCGCTCGACCAGTTCAGGCGTAAAGTGCAATCCAGCCGTCGGTGCCGCCACCGAACCCGCCTCCTGCGCAAAGATCGTCTGGTAGCGCTCGCGATCCTCCGGCTCGTCCTCTCGCTTAATATAGGGCGGCAACGGCATATGGCCGACTTCTTCAATTTTCTGGTAGAGTTCTTCGTCGCTGCCGTCAAACAGGAACCGGATCGTACGGCCGCGCGAAGTCGTGTTGTCGATTACCTCCGCCACCAACCCGCCCTCGAAATAGATCTTGTTACCCACCCGAATTTTACGAGCTGGATCGACCAGTGCATCCCAGAGGCGGCTTTCGGCGTTCAGCTCGCGCAGCAACAAAACCTCGATTTTTGCCCCAGTCTTCTCCTTGCGACCGTAAAGCCGCGCCGGAAAAACTTTTGTATTATTGACCACCAGAACATCGCCCTCCTTGAAATAATCGACAATGTCGCGGAAAATGCGATGCTCGATGGTCTTACGTCTGCGATCAAGCACCATGAGCCGCGCGCTGTCGCGCGGCTCGGCCGGATACTTGGCGACCAGACTTTTGGGATAATCGTAGTGCAGATCAGACAACCGCATCGATGATCTTCTGGCTTATGTCTATAGAAACCGCTTACAGCCGCGTCGAGCCTCGCTGGCTGTGCTTTTATGTTTACGGCTCAAACGCCAAGACAGCGGATGAAAATATACATTCGCGCTACCCCGACGCCAAACCCTATGCGGCGCATTCAACACATTCCCTGCAGGTTCGGTCCCAAATTCACGGACAACCCACGCAAAAGCTTCTAAATCTTTTATTTTTGCTCATATTGCTATCGTTTCTGATCGGTTGCGACGGCGGACTGGCGCCGCCCCCGCCTTCTCCACTGGCCAGCATCGAAGGCACCGTATACTACAACGGCCCCTGGCCGCATCCGGACTCCGTGCGCGAACTACGCTTTGTGGCAATGCGCTTCGTGCCACAGAGTGCACTGGACCTACTGCTACGCTTCAACGAGCTGGTGATCAGCGACACGCTGCGACGCTTTGTTGATTCGGACACGTTCCGCGTCGTGATCGATCTGGAAGGCGTGGCAGCCGACACGTTTCGCTACAGCGGCATCGCCTGGAAATTCGGTCCGGGCCTGCTGGACTGGCGGCCGCTGGTGGTCTATGACCGACCGCTTATCCTCCGGCCAGGTGAGCGCCGCCCTATCGTACTGGAAGCCGACTTTCGCAACCCCGCCAGTTTCCCGGGATCGCCATGAAATACAACTGGCTCCTGCTACTTGTCGCCCTACCGCTACGCGCCCAACCCGAACGGGCTGCGCTGGAAGGCACCGTGCGCGACGTCTACGGCACGCCACTCGCCGGGGTAAACGTGGTGCTCGTAGGAACGCTTTACGGGGCCGCTACCAACTCCGAAGGATATTATCTTGTTGAAAACATCCCGCCCGCTACCTACACGGTACGCGCTTCGGCCGTCGGTTACGTGCCGGCCGAACAGACCGTTACGCTTGCGTCGGGTGAGCTCCGGCGTTTGGACTTTGCGCTGGTCCCCACCGTCATCGAAGCACCGGAAGTGGTCGTAACGGCCGCGCGACGGGCCCAGCCGCTGGAACAGGTGCCCATCAGCCTGTCGGTGCTTTCGCTTGCTGACGTGACGGCCCGTGGCCTGTTCACGCTCGACGATGCGCTGCGCTACATTCCCGGCGTGCAGATGATGGGCAATCAGGTTAATATCCGGGGCTCCTCGGGCTTCACCTACAACGCAGGCAGTCGCGTGCTGCTGCTAATCGATGGCTTTCCGATGCTGTCGCCCGATGCCGACGGCGTGCCCTTCGAGCTACTACCCATTGCCCAGATCGACCGAATCGAAGTGCTCAAAGGTCCGGGCTCAGCCCTCTACGGCAGCGGCGCCCTGGGCGGCGTAATCCAGGTCATCACCCGCGACTTTCCGGAGCGACCGGAAACGGAACTCCGACTCTCAGGCGGCGCCTACGAACCCGTACGCTACGAAGCATGGCGAACGCACTGGGAAGGAGCACGCAACTGGCGGCCCTTCAGCACGGCGATTTTCACACATGCTCGACGGCTGAGCGACCGGCTTGGCGGCTGGATCCATCTCACCTACCTGCGCGACACAGGCCACCTGAACTTCAGCGAGCGCACCATGCTGCAAGGTCACACGAAACTGCGCTGGCAACCAGCTGCCAACGCGCATGTCGTAGTACTTTCGGGCCTGACCTGGCGACGCAATGACTCGTTTCTGTACTGGAATGGCCTGCGCGACCCACTTAATCCCGGCCGCATTCCCACCACGGGGGCCAAAGATGCCATCGGTGCCAACGACACCCAGTCGCTGCAATGGACGCTACTGCCGGCCTTTACGCACGCACCCGGCCGCAACTTTTTCTACACGATCGGCGGTCGGCTCTACATGCTGGCCCTACGCCCCATCGACGAACAGGGCCGTCCGAAGCCTCTCTCGAAGGGCACACTGGGCTTTCGCTACGGCGGCCAGTTTCAGCTCGACTGGCAGCCGGTCGAAGGACGCTACGTAACCCTCGGCGCTTCAGCTGATGCCGTCGCCACCCGCTCGTCGTTTTTCCCGAGCAAAGACGTTCGTCCGTTCCGGAGCCAGCCCGAAGTATCCGCCTTTGGCCAGTGGGAAGAGACGCTCACAACGCGCTGGCGGCTAACCGGCGGCCTACGCTTCGACGCCTACCAGATCCGCGCCGACCGCTGGATCACCCGGCTCAGCCCGCGCACCAACGTACTGTTTCAGGCGCGGCCCGGTCTGACGCTGCATGCCGCCTTCGGGTTGGGATTTCGCGTGCCCGGCGTGGCCGAACGCTACATCGAAAACCAGGAGTTCTTCCCGATCGTGGCCAGCCCGGACCTGCGGCCCGAAACCAGCACCGGCTACGAAATCGGGCTCCGCTATCGCTACCACGCCGGTTTACTGGCCGAGGTGAACAGCACGCTGGCACTGTTCTGGACCGACTATCGAGATCTCGTCGAGCCCCGCTTTCAGGCCGAACGCCTGGCCTTCCAGTTCGTCAATCTGACGCGCGCCCGCATTCGTGGCCTGGAGACCACAGTGGACGTACGTCTGCTGGGAGGATGGCTGGAAGGACAGCTCGGCTATACGCTGCTGGATGCGAAAGACCTGACTGGCCCCGAACCGCTTCCGCTGTCGTTCCGGAACCGCCACCTGCTCAAAACGCGCCTCACAATGGCCTTGCCCTCCCATCTGGCCCTGGGAGCAGATCTGCGCATGGCCAGCCGTCCAGAGCACATCGACACCGAGTTTTCGCGCTTTGTGCCCGATGCCGACGTGACCGTGCCGGTGCGTGTGCTCGACCTGCGCCTGAGCTGGCAGCATCCTGCCATGACCCTGACGCTGCTGCTCAAAAACGCACTGGATTATTATTACGTCGAGCGTCCTGCCCTGCTGGCCCCACCCCGCCACCTACAGCTTCAGCTTCAGTGGCGGCTGTAGCCGTCCTGACGATAGGACCGGACGCCGAGCAGTCCCTGCGGCCCGGTCATATTGCTCGCTTTCATTACCACTTCACACCTCTACCATTGGCACAGCGGATTCGTTTTTATAATTTAGATTCAGTCTAAGTTTTAGATTTGATGCTCATGACTTCGCTACTATTTCTGCTACTGGTGCCTCAGGTGGTTGTCGATACAAGCCGGGCGGTACCGCTGCCCCCGGTTGTTGTCACGGCTACCCGCTCGGCGCGGCCGCTAACAGAGGTGCCCGTGCCCACCCAGCTCGTCTCGGCCGAAGCCATCCGCCAGAGCGGAGCTGCCCGCCTGTCGGACCTACTGGCCGAACAGCCTGGCCTGTTACTTTTCGAAGACCACGGCACCGGGCTCATGATTCAGGGCTTCGAGCCGGACTATACGCTGTTTTTGCTCGACGGTGAACCCATTATTGGGCGCACGGCGGGCACGCTGGATCTGGATCGTTTCACCGTGCAGGGCCTGGACCGCATCGAGATCGTACGCGGCCCCACGTCGTCGCTCTACGGTAGTGAGGCGCTGGCCGGTGTGGTCAATCTAATCCGCCGCCGGCCCGAAGCGCCGTTGGCCGCTTCGCTACACGCCCGCACCGAGACGCACGGTACGCACCAGCTCGGCACCAGCGTCGAACTCCGGCGCGGACGGTTGGGCGCTTCGCTGTTGCTTGACCACTACCGCACCGAAGGCTACGACCTGGCCCCAGAGGTCTTCGGTCCCACTGCTCCCTCGCTACGCGACTACACGGCCGATGCTTACCTGACCTGGGACCTGCCACGTCGCTCACTCCTGTCGCTGGCGCTCCGACGCCACCAGCAACAGCGCCGAAGCGCCTTTGCGCTGGACGGCATCCCCCACGATGAAACCTATCGACAGACGGACTGGAGCCTGCATCCCCGCCTGCAGCAACAGCTCACCCGCCGTCTGCGGCTCGACGCATCGCTCTACCTGACCGGCTACGAAACACGCACGCGCATGACCCGCCGGGCAGACGGCACCCTGTACTACACCGATCGGTTCTCCCAGGCCTACCGCAAGCTCGAGCTACGACTGCAGCAGCTTGTGACCGATCGCCAGCTCCTGACGCTCGGTGGGGGTGCCATCGAAGAAGCGTTGGAAGGCGATCGCTACGCCCGTCGCGTCTCGGCTCGGAGCGGCTTTCTTTTTGCCCAGCATGAATGGGCCCCCCGCCGTTGGCTTGAAGTCGTCACGGGCTTTCGTTTCGATGCCCACAGTGACTACGCCAGCCGGCTCAGTCCGCGCCTGGCTGTGCTGATCCGGCCTGCCGGCGCCTACCGGCTGCGTGCTTCGATCGGTAGCGGCTCCAAAGCGCCTGACTTCCGCCAGCGCTATCTGGTCTTCACAAACGCGGCGGCCGGCTACAGTGTATTCGGTGTCACCCGCTTCCGGGAAGAGCTTGCGCGGCTACAGGCCGAAGGACAGATTGCGCAGCTGCTGATCGATCCGGATCGCATCACCACGTTGCGGCCGGAAAGCTCCGTCGCCCTCAATCTGGGCGGCGAGGCAGCGTGGTTCGACGAGGCGTTAACGCTGTCGCTCAACCTGTTTCACAACGAAGTGAGCGATCTCATCGACACGCAGCCCGTTGCCCAGAAGACCAATCAGGCGTTCGTCTATTCCTACTTCAATCTGGATCGCATCTACACCCGGGGGCTGGAGGCCACGCTGACGACGCAGCCCTGCTCAGCGCTCACGTTCCGTCTTAGCTATCAGTACCTCGAGACGGCCGATCGCGACGTGCTTGAGGCCATCGACGCGGGTCGGCTGTACGGGCGCGCGGCGTCGGGTCGCGATTATCGCCTGCGGCGCAGTGACTATGGCGGGCTTTTCGGACGCTCGCGCCACAGTGGCACCGTACAGTTACGCTGGCAACCAACGTCGCTCGGACTGGCCGTAGCGCTTCGCGGCGTATGGCGCGGCCGCTACGGCTACCGCGACGTGGATGGCAATGGCGTACCCAATCGCTCCGACGAGTACGTGCCTGGCTACAGCCTCTGGCACCTGGCCGTCGGACGCCGGCTGGGCCGTCACCTGGAGCTCCAGGGCGGCGCTTTCAACCTGTTCGATCTACGGCGTCCGTCGCTGATGCCCTTTCAGCCCGGTCGCCGCTGGTTTGTGACGCTCACTGTTCATGTGTAACCCTAACCTGAAGTGAACCATGCACGCGCGAACCTTTCTGCTGAGTCTGACGCTGGCCCTACTGCTGGCTGCTTGCGATAGCAGCGAACCGCTGGACGAAACCACACCGGTTGAGACCGTGCGGGTCGAAGACCTGCCGGCCGATCCAACCACCCCGGATCCTCAGACCGGACGGCCGGTCGGCACCGGACGCTACACGTTCTTCAGCCTGCGCACCGGCGAGATCGTATTGCGCTACGACGAGCCGGACCGCAGCGACTCAGCTTCGACGGCCTGGGACCTGGCCTTCCAGGGCACGAACATCCTGATCAATGGCGGCACGAGCGGTCCGGGGCAGGGCGGCGCGGTTGTGCTGGAGGTGCTTTTCGACGAAGTGACAGAAGCCCCGGCCGACGATCAGTTCCGGGTAGACGGTGAGGATGAATGCCCCAATGGCGTCAAACGCGCCATTTGCCCTGGCTCCGGTAACGGCTGGTACAACTACGATCCCACCACCCATATCATCACACCGATCCCAGGTCGCACGATCGTCGTGCGTACGGCCGATGGTCGCTATGCCAAAGTGCGCATTCTAAGCTACTACAAAGGCGCCCCTGATCCCGGTGCCATCGACCCTGAAGCCAATCCATCACGCTACTACACGTTCGAGTACGTCTTCCAACCCGACGGCTCTCGTCGTCTGCAATAACCTAAAACGGAGGCTTAAGACTATGCTGACGCTGCTTCTGTTCTGGACGAGTCTGGTAGCTTTGCCCGACAGCACCCAACCGGGCCTGCTCGTGATGGCACACGGGGGCTCCCCAGCGTGGAACCGATCCGTGCTCGAAGCGGTGGCGCCGCTGCGGGCCGGACGACCGACGGCGGTCGCTTTCGGGATGGCCGATCCGCACACGCTCCAGCAGGCACTCGACACGCTGCAGGCGATGGGTGCGCGTCGCGCCGTGGTGGTCCGGCTGTTCATAGACGGGGCTTCGTTTCTGCACCAGACCGAATACCTGCTGGGATTGCGTCCAGACCCACCCGCGCACTTTCTGCTGCATCACCACGGCAACCATGACGGGCATCACCCGGAGGGCACTCCGTCTCCACTACGGCACAACCTGGAACTGGTGCTGAGCGAAACGGGCCTGATGGAAGCCCCTGAAATCGGTCCGATCCTGGCCGATCGGGCACTGGGGCTCAGCCAGGATCCTGCCCGGGAATCTGTGCTGCTCCTGGCCCATGGCACAGAAGACGAAGTGCTCAACGCCCGTTGGATCGTGGCCATGGAACGCCATGCGCAGCTCATCCGGGCGCTGGGCTTTCACACCGTACGCGTCGAGACGCTGCGGGAAGACTGGCCGGCGCTGCGCGCCGATGCCGAGCGACGCATTCGGGCTTTTGTCGAAACCGAAACGCAGACTGGCCGAATCGTGCTGGTCATTCCGTTCCGGCTCTCCGGGTTTGGACCCTACCGAAAGGTGCTAGACGGACTGACCTACCGGGCCGACGAAATCGGTCTGCTGCCCCACCCGGCCATCACCGCCTGGATTGAACGCCAGTGGGAGCGGCTAAGCCGTCAGGCCGGCTGGCTGGAAAAGACGACCACCGCGCTGGGTCCAACCCACTGAAACTACCGGAAGAAAGCCATGCATGCAGCCTCGGCCGAACGTCCGTATCTGTTTCATACCGAGCACGGCTACGTGCTGCGCTGTGCCTGCTGCGGCCGCTTTGAGGTGGCACTCGGGCGATTGCTGTTGCAGCTTTCGCCCGAGTGCTTCCAGGCGCTCTGCGAGCGGGTGCGCTCGGTGCCCCTCGATGCCTGGGAGCCCGGAAGCCTGTGCGCCCTATCGCTGACGGGACGGCTGGAAGCGGCCGATGTGCGCTATGCCTGCACACAAGCCGAACTGATCGAACTGCGCGCGCTGCTGGAAGGCGCACAGGCCATGCTGGAGCTGGAACAGTTGCTACGCCAGACGCTTTGGACGCGTAACTGATCAAGCCAACGTGGCTTCCAGCGTCTGCAATTCCCAGGGTTGCACGCCAAGCAACTCCGGAGAGAGCCGTTCGGGATGCAGGCAGACCGCCACCAGTTCGATGGAGCGATACAGCCGGGGTCCTGGGCGGTTGAAATAGGCGTGGCCGTCCAGCACGAAGACCCGTCCTTCCTGCACAGCACGCAGCATTTGCCATTCCGGCCGCTGCATCAACTCAGGGAGCTCACGGGTGGTCTGTGCCACGGAAAAGCCGCAAGGCATGAGCAGTAGCACGTCGGGATCGGCCGCCTGCAGCTCGGTCCAGGTAATCGTATGGGAAGGCTGGCCCGATTCGGCCAGTACAGCCTGGCCCCCAGCCATTTCCACCACGTCAGGCATCCAGTGGCCCGCCACGATCAACGGATCGAGCCATTCGATGCAGGCCACCCGCGGAAGCGCGAACGGATTGCTACGTCGGCGCAGGCCGAGGAAGTCCCGAAGGCGGCGCAGACGTTTTTCGGCATGGGCCAGATACATCATGGCCTCATGCAGCCGGCCGATGCTCCGACCAATCGCCAGAGCAGCATCCAGCACCTGCTTTAGCTTCTGTGGCGCCATAGCGAGCACTTGCGGCCGAGGCGCCGGCCAGCCGGCTAATCCGGCTTCCAGTTCCAAAGCCGAAACGGCGCATACCGGGCACTGTGCCTGCGTCAATATCAGATCGGGCTGGAGCGCATGCAGCTGCTCCCAGTCGATCTCGTACAGGCTCAGCCCCTGCTCCCACACGAGGCGGACTTGCCGATCGATTTCGGCTGAGGTGCCTTGGGCGTCGACGCGTGGCCGGGTCAGTGCCGGACGGTTTAGAATCTCCGGCGGAAAGTCGCATTCATGGGAGCGTCCGACCAGCGACGCGCCTGCCCCGAAAGCACAGACCCATTCGGTGGCCGCGGGTAAAAGGGAGACAATACGCATAAAGATCGCTGCTCAACCAATTTCACAAGTTTCACAACCGGAAGCGCTTGCATAAGCGCCAACTTTGTTGTACGTTTTAACTGCGTAACCCTACGCATGGTTTGAAAAAAAGAAATACCCCTATGCCTACTCAGACAGTAAAATCGGCTTCTTCGATTCGGAAGCGCTTCTTGAATAAAGAAATCCTAGATTCTCGACTTCCGCTGCTGCTGCTCAGCGCGGACGGCGACATTCAACACATAACCCCGGCGGCCTGCAGGCTGCTTGAATATCCGAGCCACCAACCGATTGATCCCTGCTTTTTCACCTACGTGCACAGTCGCAACCTCCAGCAGGTCTGGCACGATCTGGCTGCCATGGCTCGCCAGCGCAAGCTACAGGCCTCCTGGCTGCTTCGGCTCCGCACCGGACGCGGGCACTGGCGATGGTTTCAGGTGCGCGCCCGCAATCTAATGGCTGAACACGCGGGTATTCTTCTGTTGCTGCAGCCGCTTCAGCAGGCCTGATGGTCTCAGCGACGGCGAACCAGCCAGCCCAGCAGTATACGGGAGCGGGCGGGTAGCGTCTGCAAGCGCGTCAGAAAAGGTAGCTTGCGCCCACCCGGGCGCACATATCCCCCCTGAATGGTGCGCACCTCCTCGATACTGATGAATACATTCGGATCCACCTGGCGGAGCAGGTGCACCACCTCCGGCACGTGCCGCCGCTCGACGACCAGATCCAGTATTTCGACCAGATCCTCACGGCCACGCCCCTGCACTTCCGTCACGCCAAAGCCACGCTCGCGCAAAAGCTGGGCTGCCAACGCTCCACGACGCTCCGAACCGTTCCGGAAAATAGCCCGCACCACACGCAACCCGATAGCAAACCACTCCTCCAGCCATACGCCCACGTAATTGCCCGTGGCAAATCCGGCCGCGTACCCCAGCACGTGCCAAATGGAATGCAGATGGCTCAGCGCCTGACCAACGGCTATCAGCCAGACCAACACCTCGAAAAAGCCAATCACGGCTGCCCGCCCCCGATAGCCACGTACAGCCAGAATCATGCGGATCATCGACATCGATACATCGACGATCCGTAATCCGAAGATCAACAGAGCACCCCAGGGTGATGCAAACCAGGTCTCCATCGCAGCACGCGGCTTTCAAATCGCGCCGACAAACGACGGCGTCGTCAGCAAGTTCATGCCAGAACTTGCAGCGACTGTAAAAAACAAGGTCGGCTTCCCAGACGGGGAAGCCGACCCTGTTACCGGGGCCGCGCAGCCGGACCTCAGGGCCCCAGATTGCAGTCTTCGGTGATTTCCAGGGGCACGCTGAGCAGCAGTGGGGTATCGGCCGCGAGGTAGCCGGGGCCTTCAATCTCTTTACCCAGGGGGGCTACCTGAGGTGTAGCCAGCGCCTCCTGCAGGCCCACGCCGAGGACAAAAGCGCGGATGACCTGGACCAGTTCGTTCTGCACTGAGCCGGCCTTGAGCGTAACGTAGAAGCGCTCGTCGGGCTTGACGAAGGTGGTGCACAGGCCGGCGTCGGTGTTCACGTTCAGACTGGGGAAGGGGGCCAGTGTCTTCTGATTGATGAGGGTGACGGCACTGAAAGGCTTGAAGCTTTGCGGGTTGACGGTGTCGAGTAGAGTGATGGGCGCGGCGCGGAAGGCGACCAGGTTGACCGGCATGTTCTGGTAGAGCGCCAGCTTCATGGACTTGTAGACGGATTGGGCGGAGAGCCCCTCGTCTTTCACGTAGGCGATAAGACCGTCGCGGCCGTAGGCGGCGCACTCCGGGGCGTACTCGTAGGCATTGAGCGGCATCATCCCGGCGGAGCCCCGATGGTCATACTCCCCGTAGGGGTCGGTCAGGAACATGCGCTGCTGGTACCAGCCCGCCCCTTGCACCCAGGGGGTAGGCGGCCAGACGCCTTGCTTATGGGCGATAAGGGCGTTCTTCAGCGGGTACTTGGGAATGATGGACTCGCCGACGCCGGAGACGTAGACGTGTCCATTGTAGCGGGTTACCGTCCAGCCGGAGGTGATGAGATTGGGGAAGCGGCCATTGCCCAGGGCGGCGGACAGGGTAGCCTCGCCGAGCACGGCGAGGGAGTACCGGAGGCTTTCCAGATCGCGCGAGTGAGGATGCTCGACGGGGTCGGCCCACTCGGCGTAGGCGCCCTTGCCGTTGATCACGCTGAAGGCGGGATAGGAGTAGGCTGACCACAAGGCGGCGTCGATCAGGATGTTGTTGGTGGTGACCTTGGCCTTGTTGCCCTGGTCTTTGCCGGCGAAGTCGACGGTCACCTGCGAGCCGAGGTTGAGGCGGGCGATGGCATCGTTGAGCAGATTCTTGAAGGCCTGGGCGGGCTCG
>FWWM01012676.1_pt1 | contig 13933 bp, 5 predicted proteins | sample 2228351 | NCBI WGS metagenome assembly FWWM01 (sample SAMEA103939774, study PRJEB20133) | metagenome | reverse complement strand
CAGCCCCCGGTGCAACCGATTGGCACCGCCATACGCAGTCCCGCCGGGGGCAAGAGGCGGGGGCGTCGGCCCCCGGTGGGATGGCCATAACGCAAAGTGTGCCGCTGTTGGGTTTCCGGGGCCCATGGGCGTACGGCCTGGCCTCGCACAAGCGCTTGCAGGGTGGCAAAAAACAGGTCGAAACGCTTCTTCTCCTCGGCCGTGGGTTGGCGCATCCAGTGGCTGCCGAAGCTTCGGTCGTTCCATTCCAGGCCGAAGCCCACGGCCATGACCTCCCCCTGGCCGAAGCGCGTGCGGGCCGCCACCGGGAGGTCCTCGACCCACGCGAAGGGCTGGCCGCCGACAATCTCGCAGGCCCCTTCCACCGGCAGGTCGGGCCAGCCCTCGGCCAGCCGGAGGACCCCCTGCCGGCTTGTGGCGTGGCGCACCGAAATGCCGAAAGGTGCCAGCACGCCATTGGCCGTGGTGCCCGGGCTGCCCAGTGAGTCGATCACCAGCAGCTTGCCGCCTTGGGCTACGTAGTCGGCCAAGGACTGGCGGAACGTGGCGGGGACGGATCGCGTGTGGTTGATAATCACCAGTGCGTCGCCGGCGAAGGCCTCGGCCCCGTGGGCCCGGGTGGTGATGTATCCCAGCCGGGGGATCCACTGTTCCAGCAGGCCGAAGCCCCATCCGCCGCCCCCGTCGGTAAAACCGTCGGTGGCCAGCGCCACTTCCGAGAGGGTCCGGTCGATCATTACCCGGGGCAGGGGGCGTTGGGGTTCGGGCAGGGGCATGGCACGCTGGTGGAGGCTGGCCACAGCCCACGAGCCGGTTGCAATCCCGCCAACCGCGGCGGCCGCCAAAATTACGGCGGGCAGGCCGTTTCGCCAAACCAGCGTGCCGGCACCCGCCAGGGCGCTGGCAGCCAGCGCCGCGGCCAACCACCGCACCGTGGCCAGCGCCCCTGGCCGATCCAGCACGCTCCGGTGATTCAGCCACTGGAGCATCGTCAGCATCAATTCCGCCTTGCCCGGCTCGAAGGTGCAGAAGTTGGAAAAGATGGTCGAATCGGTCCAGGCCACCACTCGTCCGCGGCCAAACCGTACCGCCCACAATTGGATGAAGGCCCCGTAGCGGGCCTCGGGCCGTAGCTCTGCCTCGGGAAAAAAGTTGTCGGCGTGATAGTCGGGCGGCAGGTTCCAGAGTGCCGTATCGCGCATTACGGCTTCGCCCGCGCTGGTGCCGGGATCGATCGAGCACGAGACGGCCAGCACCAGTGGCGGCACCGGGGCCAGCATGGGGTGCGGCACACGGGGCGGACGAACCTCTTGCTCGTAAGCGTTGCCCACGCGGAACAACAGGTCCTGCCGGAACTTGAAGCCGAACTGGCTGGCCAGGTCATTCGCATAGGGTGTCTGGATGCGGCGGTCGGTGTGCTCGGCAATCAACAGCAAGCTGCCCCCTGCTTCCACGAACTGCCGGACGGCTTGAATCTCTTCCGGGGCGTAACGCTCGGTAATGGTCTTGATCACCAGCACGTCGGTCGATGCCAGGCGCTGGGCATCCAGGGGTTCATCGCGGCCCAGGCGCGACATCTGGAAGAACTGGCCGCAGTATTGGTAAATGGCCCAATAGGTATACGAAGCCTCCTCGCCGTACGACTCGGTATCGTAGGGCCGGTCGGTGGGCTCCCAGGTGGAATGCCGTTCGACGACGGTAACCCGGCCCGGCATGGGCCGACCCACAGGGCTCCATTGCCAGAAGAACGCGGCCACGGTGGCGCCTGCCATGACCAGGAGGGCGGCGGCAGCGGGGCGCCAGCGGCCGGCCGGTTTGGCAAGCCCTGGGCCGGGCGCATCGCCGGGGGGCGTTTCGGTTCGGGCCAGGCCCAAGGCTTCCCCGCCCAGGATGCGCCACGCGCCGATCACGGCGGGCGCCAACAGGGCCAGGCTCACCCACGGGCTCAGCAGGGGGTCGATCACATTCAGGCGCTGTGCGGGGTCGAGGCGTTCGATCCGCTGGAGCATCACAGCGCCCAGAAGGGCCGCCCGGATGGGCAACCATACGCCTCCGAGTACCAGGAGGGCCGCCGCCTTCCGGGCCCACAGTTTCCAACCCGGTTGTCCTGCGGCCCCCCAGGCCTGGAAACCCACGAAAGTCAGTCCGCCAGCCAAAAAGGCCAGCGATGCCGGATCGAACACCATTTCCCGCGTAACCGCCAGGTGGTGCACCGCCCGGAGCGACCGCAGGACCGCTTCGGACCCGGCGGCTGCCGCTTCCACACCCCAACAGCGCAGCAAGGCCGCCACCAGTCCAACCAGCGGGCCGGGCAGCTCGTGGCTGCGGGCAGTCCAGGCCATGTAGCCAACCAACAGGCCGCCCTGCACCGTGAGGATCAACCCGGCGGCGGTCAAACCTCGGCCCACGACGGCAGGCCAGCGCCGGTCGATCCGTGCCAAAGGCAACAGCACGCCCACAACAAAGGCCAGCGGTCCGCCACGGTAGGGCCAGGGGAAAAAAGCCGTTGCCGGCAGTGTCAAAAGGGCCGCCCCCAGCCGCTCGCTTCGCCGCAATTCGGGAACCGGAATCTTCAAAGCCAGCCACGTGCCGATGGCGACGGCCAGGGCCCACGCCGGCCAATGCGGGGGATGGAACAATCCGAGGCCGAACAGCCACGAGCCGGCCAGCAAGCCGATGCCCAGCCAGGTTCGCATCACGGCTGGCCTCCTTGGGGAAGCGGGGCGGAGGGCTCGGGCTGGGGTGAATTTGGCTGGGTGGGGCCCGGCCGGCCAGCCGTGCTCCGCTTCAAGAGCCATCGCAAAAAGCCCGCGTTTTCCCGGGCACCGCCCACCATAGCCCCTTCGGCATCTTCCAGGGCGTTGTTCAGCACCAGGCCGCTGTCGGGGATGAACACCAAATTGCCCTGACCCACCGGGACCACCGCCACGGCAGGCCGCCCCTCGTAGTCTTGCACCTCGACGAACTCCGGCGGGCATTCGAAGGGCCAGCGGGCGTAAAACGCCACCGAACTTTCTTCTCCCCAGCGGTCCACAAAGCGGAGCACCTCGTAGTATTCCTGGCTTTTGAGGGGCGGATAACGGCCCATGGGGGCTGGCTCGCGGATCGGGCGGTCTGGCCGACGATAGGCCGCCGGCACTGCAATCCCGAAACGCTCCAACAGGGGATGGAGGGCTTCGGCCTGATCCGCCCCGGCAAACGCCAGCACCGTGCCGCCGTTTTCCAAGAATTCCAGCACCTGCGCCTGTTCGGCCGCGGAAAACAGCCGCCTCGGTGCGACGAGGACCAATACCCTGGCCCGCTCGATGAGCCCCACATCCCACCGCGAGGCCACCAGCGGCAGCCAGCCGTTGCGCAACATATTCAAGTTCAGCCCCGTAATCCCCTGGCTGTTCCAGGGGTGGTCGCTGAACGGCTCCAGGTGGGAGCCGTCGACCACGGCCAGGGGCGGACCGACGCCGGAACGGGCGCCGGGCAGCACCCGCGACCCTATTGTGCCCAAACCCTCGAAGCCCAATTGGCCGATCGCCAGCACGGCCACGGCCAGACCCAATCGCCACGGATCGAGCCGAACGGCCATGACCCCCAAAAGTGCCGCACTGAACGCAACGGCCAGGGCAGCACGCCAAGGCGCCTGCGGCGGGGACGGGCGATGTGCGAGATACGTCAACAGCCGGGCCAGAAACTCATAGGAGTATGGGATCCCTTCGTTGGTCACCAGGCGCGAGTCGCCCAGCACGATCACCGTGCCGGGGCCGACGGTCTGTTCGGCCGCCAAGACCAGGTCGCCTAGTCGTTCGCCCGGCTCGAGGCGGCGGCGGCCGGTCAGCAAAGCATCGACTCCCGGATCGCTCCAGCCGAATCGCCCCGCCAACAGGGGCCACGCAGGCCAGCCGATCTCCAGCGACGCGGCTTGCCCCAGGCCCAGTCGGTTGCGGCCAGTTATCAGGCCGGCGATGGCCGGGTGGCTGGCTGGATCGAGGCTGTCTTCCCAGAGGGCGCTGACCGCCGTGGCCACGTCGAACCGCACGCGGATCGACGTTGGCTCCAGCAGATCGGCAAAAAGGCTCGATCGACTGCCCTCATGCACCGAAGGCTCGGCGACGACCAACAGCGCTCCGCCAGACCGCACGTATTGCCAGACCCGCTGGCTCAGCTCTGCCGGAAAAGGCTCCGCAGGCGGAAGCACCACCAGCACGTCGGCGGTGGCCAGATCCGCCTCGGCCAGGCCGCTTGATCGCCGGAAACCAGCCCCCAGGCTTTCGACAAGATCGGAGAGGGTGCCGAAACCCTCGCCAGCGGCGCGGCCGAACTTGCCATGTTCTGGCCGGCTCCAGTTGACGGAAGGCAAGTCCAGCGCGACCACCGACTTGCCTTCAAGCGACTTCAATGGGGACACGAAGGACGTCAGCGCTGCCAGGATAAAGGCCACGCCGGCAAGCGCCCCGGGGCTGGTGGCCAGGCCCCAAAGCCGCGGGGGCTGTTGCGGCCCAGGCCGGTGTGCCAAGCCCCTATCGGCCAAAGACGGGCAAGCCGTCCAGCGGAACCAAAGGGCCACGGCGGCCAAATGGGCTGCGGCGCCAAGCATCGGAAGGTTCCAGGGCACGGCGGCCCGCACGAAATCGCTCCAGTGCCAAGGGGGCGGAATGTATCGTGTTTGGACCGGCGGCGGCTGCGGCACCGGCAGGGCCGCCAACAAGTCCGCGCTCCACGCCAATAGCGCCAGGTACCCCAAGTGCACCCCCACCATGGCCAGCAGGCCGGCGACCGCCCGGGACCACCCGAACCGGCCTCTTTGCGCCGCCCCGCCCGCATACAGGCACAGCACAGGCAGCAACAGTTCCAGTGCGGCGTAAGTGGGTCCCACGGCCAGGGGCCGGCCTGTTACGGCGGTGGCCAATTCTCCCAGCCAAAAAGCCAGTTGCTCGCCCGCCAGCCAGACGGCCGGAATGCTTGCCAGCGCCAGGCGGTAAACTCCCAGCGCGGCAATCGCCCAGGCGGCCAAGAGCAATGTTTGCCGTTCGGTCCCCTTATGCCACGAGGCGACCGCGGCCGTAGCCAAAGCCGCCCCCAAAACACTGGCACTGGGGGAACGTGCGGTGACCAGCCACGCGGCAGCAGCCAGGCCCAAAAACGATCCAAGCACCTGGCGGGAAAGGGGCCACGGCGGCTGGCCTGCTTGCCACGCAGCCCCCACCATGATCGCCAACCCCAACCACGCCAGGCCGTTCCGAAATCCCAGGGCCATCGCCCCCATTGCTCCCGAGGCCAACCAGGCCGTTGCCAGCGCTGCCACAACGGCTAGCAGCGGGGCCAGGCCCGGCATCTCGTGAACCGGCAGTTCGGCGCTTACCGCGGCCGATGCGGCAGATCCTGTGGTTCGGTGGTGCACGTTGCCCGGCAAGGATATCTTTCCGCAATGGCCTGCAGCGATCCAAAGTCCTCGCTTCACCGAAACGGCAGGGCGAAGGAAACCCAAAGATACCGGACCAACCCAGCCAAGGGCAACGCCCGGTGGACAGGCCGCACAGACTTGCCGCGGTGCCCCCGTGCCCGGCGGCTGCCGCTGGAGAAGTGGCGTTGCCGCCGATACGGGCTTGCCCCGGGGGCTTCCTGCTAGCCCCTGCCCGGCATACCGGCGGTTGGACTCGCCGAGCGCGGGCCGCCGTTTTTCAGCCGACAAGTCCTGAACCCGACCAGGCCGCCACTGACCGGCGACGGCCTGCTGGTCGGCCCGGCAAAGTGGCACCGGCCATTTGGCCCATCCGCCTTGACCCCACCGGTGGCGTCGCGGGGGTCCATGCGTTACACTTTCCAGTGTGGCCCCAGGCGGGGGCCTTTGACCGGGAGGAGCTATCGGCCGGCGATGAGTAGAATCCTCGCAAGGCGGGAACTGGCCCCGCAAATCTTCGAGTATCTTGTAGCGGCACCTCGAATTGCACGGAAGGCCCAGCCCGGGCAGTTCGTGATCGTCATGGCCGACCAACGCGGCGAACGCATCCCGCTGACCATCGCCGACTTCGATCGTTCGGCCGGCACGATCACCTTGGTGATGATGGTCGTGGGGGCCAGCACGATGAAACTCTCCCGGTTGATGCCGGGCGAGTCCTTTTACGCCCTGATCGGGCCGCTGGGACGCCCCTCGGAACTCGAACGATTCCCGAGCGTGGTGATGGTGGCCGGCGGGGTGGGGGCGGCTCCGGTGTTCCCCATCGCCCGGGCTTTTCGCCAACTGGGCTCGCGCGTCATTACGATCCAGGGCGCGCGGAGTGGCCATTTGCTGTTCTGGACCGACAAACTCGCCTCGGTCAGCGACCGGCACATTGTTACCACCGACGACGGGTCCGCCGGCCGGCCGGGGCTGGTCACCCTCCCCCTGGCCGAATTATTGGAACAGGAATCCAGCCAGCGCCTCGGCTGTGTGTACGCCATTGGCCCGGCGGCGATGATGAAGGCCTGCTGCGACCTCACGCGCCCCTATGGGGTGAAGACCATCGTCAGCCTCAATACGGTGATGGTCGATGGGACGGGCATGTGTGGCGGTTGCCGAGTGAGCCTCAACGGCCACACCCGGTTTACATGCAGCGACGGACCCGAGTTCGACGGCCACCTGGTCGATTGGGACGAATTCCTCGGGCGGCAGAAAACCTATGTGCACGAGGAGCGGTGTTTGCTAGAGCGGTATTTGGCGGAGTGGGGGCAGGGCCCGGCCGAATCGTCCCGCTGACCGCCGCTGGGCGCGGAGGGCCTTCTTGCCGCCGCCGCTACCCGGTTCCCCAGGTTGAACGCGGCTTTTTCCCCCAAGTTGCCCAATGATGCACGATTCTCGCAACCGATCTCCGACCCGGGTGCCCATGCCGGAACAAGACCCGGCGGTGCGCATCCATAACTTCCAGGAAGTTCCGCTGGGTTACACCCCGGAGCAGGCCCAGGACGAAGCGCGGCGATGCCTCCGCTGCAAGCGGCCGTTATGCGTGGCGGGCTGCCCGGTGGGCATCGATATCCCGGCCTTCGTGGGCTTGGTGGCCGAGGGCAAGTTCGCCCAAGCCGCTCAAAAACTCAAGGAGGCCAACTGCCTGCCCGCCGTTTGCGGCCGCGTGTGTCCCCAGGAAACGCAGTGCGAACAGCGCTGCGTGCTGGGCAAGAAGGGGGAGCCGGCAGCCATCGGCCGCCTGGAACGCTTCGTCGCCGACTTCCAGCGCCAACACGCCCCGGCCGACCTGCCCCCAAAAGCCCCACCCACCGGCAAACGCGTGGCCGTGGTCGGCTCCGGCCCCGCTGGCTTGACCGTGGCCGGCGACCTCATCCTCCTGGGCCACGAGGTCACCATCTTCGAGGCCTTCCACAAACCCGGCGGCGTGCTGATGTACGGCATTCCCGAGTTCCGCCTGCCCAAGGCCATCGTGGAAGAAGAAATCAACTACCTCTGCCGCCTCGGCGTGCGGCTTGAGCTGAACCAGGTGATCGGCAAGTCGATTACGGTCGATGAACTCTTCGAGCAAGAACACTACCACGCCGTGTTCTTGGGCTTGGGCGCCGGCCTGCCGGTGTTCATGGGCATCCCAGGCGAAAACCTGGGGGGCGTGTACTCGGCCAACGAGTACCTCACCCGCTCGAACCTCATGCGGGCCTATGCGTTTCCGGAATACGATACGCCTGTCGTGCAGGGACGACATGTGTGCGTGGTGGGCGGAGGAAACGTGGCCATGGATGCCGCCCGCACCGCGCGCCGCCTGGGTGCCGAAGAAGTTACGATCCTCTACCGCCGCTCCCGCGAGGAGATGCCCGCCCGCGCCGAAGAAATCCATCACGCCGAAGAGGAAGGCGTGATCTTCCGCTTGCTGTGCGCCCCGGTGGAATACCTGGGGGACGCGAACCGGCGCGTGCGGGCGGTCCGCTGCCAGGAGATGGAACTGGGCGAGCCGGACGCCTCCGGCCGGCCCCGTCCCATCCCCAAGCCGGGCGCCGAGTTCACCTTGCCGTGCGATCTGGCGATCGTGGCCATCGGCTCCGGGCCTAATCCCATCCTCACGCAGCACACCCCGGGATTGAACCTCACCCGGCGTGGGTATATCGCCACCACGGAGACCGGCCGGACCTCGCGACGCGGTGTGTGGGCGGGTGGCGACATCGTGACCGGCAGCGCCACGGTGATTCTGGCCATGGGCGCTGGCAAGACCGCTGCCCGCGACATGCACGCCTGGCTGACTCAAGGGGACGGCTCGTGGTAGCCGCCCCGAGGGCTATCCTCGGCCGTGCCTCGAATCCCACCGCGGACCGCCATCGGTGGTTCGTAATTCCCGCTCGAGCCGGCGGTGTCCGGCGGCTTATGGGGGCATGCCAGCAGGCAGTGCCGGCGGGGTCACGGGGGGTCGTGGGCCACCCCTTACTATGGTGAGTTGGCTCCACCTCTTGTTCCCCGTGACGCGTTGTTGCCCCTTCGGCTTGACCCAGCCTCCGTGCTCCTTACCCATCCGGCGGGTGGTGGTTGTGCGCGGGAAGCGGGTGACTTTCTGGCAAACGGCTGGAGGATTGGGCAGATTCTGCCGATTATTCCGACTGCGGAAAAGGTACGGGCCGCGCCGCCCCCATCCTTATCGCCAAGACTCCACTTTGGGGGGGACAGCGTTCTGTTGGCCCGCCCAAGATCAAACCACGCGGGGGAGCACTGGACACCAAGCCTATGTCTTGCTTCGGACCTCGCTACCGTGCCGTAATCGTAACCCTGAAGGTGTTCCCCATTGCATGGCTGGCTCCGATCATCTTCCTTGTGGCGGGAAAGCTGGTCGCTGCCGAGGCAAACGGCGGCGATGCCCCATTCCGCCCATACAGCCTGCAATACGCCAAAGCTGGCGAGGTCGAGGCCACGCTTGCCCCCTTGCTTCCGCCGGGGGGGGAAATCATTGCCGATCTACGAAACAATCGGGTATTAGTTCGTGGCCCGGCCGGCACCCACGAGATCGCCCAGCAGGTGATTCGATCGCTGGATAAGCCCTTCTCCGGTCCGGCCGGCAGCCAGGCAGGCGGCACCGGTACCTGGCCCAGCACCAGCTTACGGGTGTATCCGGTTGCGGTGGGGCGCGCGCAGGCCGAGGCAGCCCGACTCCAAACCGCGTTGCGCGGCGTGCCCGGGGTGCGGATTGTTCCCGATGAGCGCACAGCGCAAATCCTGGTGGTGGCGCCAGAAGAGGTTCAATCGCAAGTGGCGGCTTTGCTGGCCCAGGCCGAAGCGGCGGGCTCGGCTCCGGCTGCTAGCTCCGTCCCTGCTCCGTCGAGCGCGCCGGCCATGCCGGGGGCGGCGCCGCAGGAGTACCGCCTCGGGTCCCTGCCGGCCGACCGGCTGGAAGCGGCGCTATTGGCCATCCTCGGCAGCCGCTTGCAACCGGTCTCGCCGCCGGGGGCGGAGGTCGGCGCCTACCGGATGATTTTGACCGATCGGAACGTGTTGGCGATCGAGATCCACCGCCGGGCCCACCAGGTTCGGATTTGGGGCCCGGAGGTCCAAGCCAGGGCATTCGTGCAGATGGTCCGGGCTTTGGATGCGCCGGCCGAGCGCGGCGACGAGACGATGCGGATGGTGGCTTTGCGCGCCACTCGCCCGGAAGATGCCCGCCGCGCCGTCGAGGCGTTGCGCACCAGCGCCCTGGCGCGCAAGGGGGCAGGCGAAGAGCCCCTGGCCAGCAAGCTGTTCCGGCCGCGACCTAAGACCGATTTGCCGCAAGCGGCCCCGCTGGTGGCCCAAGCCCAGCCGGCCGCTCCCCCGGAAGGCGCTTTGCCGCCGAAGCCGGAAGGCCCCGCCCCGCCGGCCGAAGAAGAGGGGGCGGGGATGATCGGCCCCGTGCAGGTCGAAATGCTCGAGGGACTGGACGTGCTCATTGTGCGGGGCCACCGCCGCGACGTGCAACGGGTGCTCGAAATCATCCAGCGGATCGAAGAGCTGAGCCAGGTGACCGAGCCGGCGATCGTGGTCTATCCGCTCGGGCATGTCGAGAGCGTGGCCCTGGCCAATCTGGTGATCCAGGTGTACGGCGAGGTGTTTGCTGCCCGCCAGGGGGCCGTGAGCATCACGGCGCTGGTCAAGCCCAATGCGCTGCTGCTGATCGGTCGCAAGGAGAGCGTCGAGCGGGTGATCGATCTCGTGCGGCGCCTGGATGTGCCCGTCGCGCCGGAGTCACAGTTCCAGGTGTTCCGGCTGCGGCACGCGGCGGCCAGCACGCTCCAGACAACCATCCAGGGTTTTTACACCGACCGGGGCGGCTTGGGACCGGTGGTGCGGGTGACGGCCGATGTGCGCTCCAACGCCCTGATCGTGCAAGCCGCGCCCCGCGACATGGCCGAGGTGGCCGCCATGATCGCCCGGCTGGACGTTCCGGAAAGCGAGAAGAAGGTCGAGATCCGCATCTTCCGCCTGAATCACGCCGTGGCCGATACCTTGTTGCCCGTCCTGCAAACCGCGATCCAGGCCCAGGCGGGGGCTGCGCAGCCGGGGGCGGCGCCGGCGGCTGCGGCCCAGGCCCAGCAAGTCGGCCAGGCCTCGAACATGCTCGAGTTCCTCACGGTCGATGTCCAGGGCCAGCGGCGCCTCAGCTCCGGCATCCTGGCCGACGTGCGGATCACGGCCGACCCCCGCGCCAATGCCCTGATCGTGACCGCTCCGGCCGAAAGCATGCCCCTGATCGAGGCCCTCATCAAGCAACTCGACCAGCCGCCGGCAGTGCGGGCCGAAATCAAGGTCTTCACCATCGTCAACGGCGATGCCCAGGCGCTGACGGCTATGCTGATGGACCTCTTTGCGCAGACCGCCGTGCCGGGCCAGGCCGCTCCCGTTTCGGCCGCCGGCGAAGGCGAAACCTCGCTGATCCCCGTGCGGTTCGTGGCTGACCCCCGCACCAACAGCATCATCGCGGCCGGCTCGCGGAGCGACCTCCTGGTGGCCGAAGCGATCCTCCTCCGCCTGGACGAAACCGATCTCAAAAAACGCAAGACCAGCGTGTACCGGCTGAAGAACACGCCGGCTACCGACGTGGCCAACGCCCTGAACAACTTCCTGCAAACCGAGCGGAGCGTGGAGCGGATCGCCGCGGTTAGCCCCTTCGAGCAGATCGAGCGCGAGGTGGTGGCTGTGCCCGAACCCATCACCAACAGCCTGATCATCAGCGCCACGCCGCGGTTTTACGACGAGGTGATGCGCCTGGTCGAGCAACTCGACCAGCGCCCGCCGATGGTCATGATCCAGGTGCTCATCGCCGAGGTGACGTTGAACGATACCGACGAGTTCGGCGTGCAGTTGGGGTTGCAAGACCAGCTCCTTTTCGACCGCAGCCCCACGACCGGCACCCCCGCAGTGCCCACGCCCGGCTTCAACTTCAACAACCAGCCGTTGGGCGGGGCGGCCGTGCGGCCCGACATCGTCGCCGCCCAGGGCCTGGCCGACCTGGCCCTCAGCCGCACCAACCCCACGCTGGGGTTTGGCGGACTGGTGCTCTCCGCCTCCAGCGAAAGCGTGAGCATCCTGCTGCGGGCCTTGCAGGAACGGCGCAGGCTGGAAGTCCTCAGCCGGCCGCAGATCATGACGCTCGACAACCAGGCGGCCTACATCCAGGTGGGCCAGCGGGTCCCGCAGATCCGCGGGGTGTCGCTGACCCAGTTCGGCCAGACCAACAATATCGACTACGAGGATGTGGGGCTGATTCTTCAGGTCATCCCGCGGATCAGCCCCGATGGACTGGTCGTGATGGAGATCGATGCCAACCGGTCCAGCGTGGGGCCCGAGGCCGAAGGCATTCCCGTTTCGATTACCACCACCGGCGGCGTGATCCGTGCACCGCGCATCAACCGCACCCTGGCCCAGACCACTGTCCAGGCCCTGAGCGGCCAAACCGTGATCCTGGGCGGGCTGATCAGCCGCGAGAAAGCAAACGTCCACCGCCAGGTGCCGCTTTTGGGCGATATTCCCGTCCTGGGCCGGCTGTTCCGCTACGACTCGACGGCCAACCTGCGGACCGAGTTGCTCATCATCATGACGCCGCACATCGTCAAGAACGAGGAAGACGCGGAACGCGTCAAGCAGGCCGAAATCGCACGAATGCACTGGTGCCTGGCCGATGTGATCGAAATCCACGGTGACGGCGGACTGCGAGGCCGAACCGACCAATGGAACGATAGCGAAACCACCACCATCTACCCGGATCTGACGCCGAACGCCGAACTCATCCCGACCCCCAAGCCGGAGCCGGCCGCGGGCGAAAACGGAAGCCCCAAACCGCCGTCCGCCGCGCCCAAGGTACCCGCCCCGGACCGCGGCACGCCCGGCGGTTCCACCCGGTTGCCGAACACCTGGCCGGCCGGCGCCGAGGCGGCCCGGCCTTCGCCCAACCCCAATGGGCCCGGCTCGCCCGAGGCCGGACATGGCGCGGCCCTGCAACCCACCCCGGCGCCCAGCACCGCTCGATTCGAGCCCTCCAGCCGCAGGGAGCCAGGCGAAGAGGTCCAGTCGGCGGAGTACGAGCTGCAACCCACGGCCCACACCACGGTCCGCTACGGTCCTCCGCCGCCACGGTGGACGCCCCAGGGCTCGAATCCCCTGCGCCAAACCCAGTGAGCCGGGAAGCCGCGCGCAAAGCGAATGCAAATCTGGCCCAGCCGAATCGCGATGGAGCCACCCGGCGTCAAATGGTGGACCGCGGATATGCAGAACAGCCCCGTCGCCAGATGCCACTGTGTTTGATTGGCAGAGGAAAACATGAGTCCCTTAGCCCGGCCGGCGGGTTGGGCCTGGCAAGAACTTCCGTGGTGCACAAGTGCCATCGAATCCCGTCTTTTGAAACCTGGTCATTGGGATTTGCTCCTTGGCATTTCATCCTTGAAACTCCGTCCTTGAACTCCCCTGCCCCTCTATTCCGTTTCTCTGGACCTCAGACGGCCATGTCAGACCACGGCGGCAAACGAAACACGCATTGGGGCCGAAGGCCTTCCTGCGGTGTGGCCCTTGCAGCCCTGGCAGGGTGCCTGCTGTTGGCAGGCTGCTCTTCGTTGAACCTCGTCCCCTCGACAAGCCTGTTCGGCGACGAAAAACCGCAGACGCCCAACCGGGTGGTCGCCATCTGGACCAACAGTATCGTGCAGCCCCCCGGTGGGACAGCCACCCGCGGGTTTGCCGGCCGGCTCCTGTTCTATGCTCCAGGTAACCCCAAACCGGTGCGCGTGGAAGGCACCTGTGTGGTGTACGCCTTTGAAGAAGACGGCCGGGACCCCAGCAACGTCAAGCCCGACCGCAAGTACGTCTTCACTCCCGAACAATTCGCTCGGCACCACACGAAGACCGAGCTGGGCCATTGCTATAGCGTGTGGCTGCCCTGGGACGAGGCGGGCGGGCCGCGCAAAGAAATTAGCCTGATCGTGCGGTTCTTGCCCACCGCCGGCGGCGTCGCCTTGAGCGAACAGACCCGCCACTACCTGCCCGGGCCGACGCCCTCGGCCAGCCAGTCGGCGGCCACCTCGGCCGGTGGACACAACGATAGCCAGGTGCAGACCGTGGCGTATCAGGGCGAGGAAACCCAATCCCTGGGGCCAAACCCGGCCAAAGCCCCGACTCCCGAAAGCCCCATTTCGAGGCCGGCCGAACGCATGACCAGCACCTCGATTCCGGTCCCGGAAGATTTTGCGCGGCGCCCGCCCTTTATGCCGCGGCCGGTGCCCCGCCGACGAATCAGCGTGCCGCGGTCGATGGGAGGGCCGTCGGGCTCGCCCTGGCCGCAGGAGGGGACGACGCCCCCGCCGGCCGCCATACCGAACCCGGTTGCGCCGCCGCACTGGCCCGCCAGGACGACGCCTGGGGGGTCGGTTCCGCCGCAGGTGCCGACGCTGCCGACGGCGCAGGGGCAGCAACCCCCGGCGCCGCCAGTGCCGCAACCCCCGGCGCCGGCCGTGCCGC
>FWWM01012024.1_pt1 | contig 13935 bp, 9 predicted proteins | sample 2228351 | NCBI WGS metagenome assembly FWWM01 (sample SAMEA103939774, study PRJEB20133) | metagenome | reverse complement strand
TTTTTTCAGCCAGACTGCGGGTTAACACCATAGGCGATCTGACCTCACCATCCAGTGGCACTGCCGTTTGTGGCAACTGCCCTTCCAGCAGTTTTAAACCAAGGGCGGCAAAAAAGTCCGGTGACACTATATAAGCCGGAATAGAAGGCACATTGGTTCTGGCTTCATCATTGGGATCATACAAATTACCCTGATTTCCGCCCTGACGCACCGGCCCCTGATTGGCGTAAGCCACTGCTTTTACCCCCGGCAAAGTGCGCACTGCCGCCAGTTGCCGCTCCAGCAAGTCACCCAACAACGGCTGCGCCCGTAAATCCGTTGTGGTTGGTTTTAACTGCACCTGCAAAATATGAGGTAAATCAAGGCCGGTCGGCTCATTTAACTTGTCCCGGGTCTGGCCTGCCAACAACAAGCTATTCACCAGCAAGGCCAGTGTTAACGCCAGTTGCACCAGCAACAATAAAGTCACCACTTTGCGACGCAACAAAGATTTCAGTGATAAATGCAATGACATAAAGTTATTCCTTGAGTTGCTGATTTAAGCCGCCAAATGAGGCACGCAAAGACGGATATAAAGTCACCAAATAACTGGAGCTCAGTGTCAGGCCAAGCAGCAACAATAAAAGTGTTGGATCCCAACGGCCAAACAAGCGGTTGGCAGGCCATAAATAATTTAATAATTCAACGCCGCCCCAGGCGATCAACAATCCGCACAGCGTACAAAACAACGTCATCAGCAGCACATCAGCCAACATCTGTTGTTGTAGCTGTAACCTGCTGGCACCCAAAGCACGGCGCAAACTAAATTCATATTGATTGCTTAAATAACGGTTGAGCGACAAATGGCTGGCATTAAATAAACAAACGCCTAAAAACAACAAAGTCACTAAAGCAAAAGCTTTGATATCCGCCGATTCGCCGCCGAAAAAGCGCACTATGTCGCGCATAGCAACCAGCTGGTTATTGGGGGTACTTTGATGGCGGCCAGCTTTCTTTTCATCGGCCACCAGATTATCCATAAACTGCCGGTAGGCCTGCTGCTGCGCTTGCGTATCCAGCTGCACCCAAAACTGCAACTGATGCAAAGCTCCGGTACGGCCTTGGGTGCCCAGCTGGCGAAAATCGGTATCGTCAAAGGTATGGGACTGGCTGTTCGACATGTAGTTATAGTCGTAACCGGTTTCCAGTGGCATATACACCTGATCGGCATCATTCACATGATTGCGGTTATTGGCATCATAAAGCCGTGGCAACATCTGCCAGTTATCCAGCACGCCAATCACCGTGTAGTGGCGGTCATCCAGCAGGACTTTTTCGCCCACCACATTGCTGCGGCCAAAGATTTTTTCCGCCGTTTGTTTGCTTAAAATAAGCTCCTGCCGCGCTTTATCGTCGCTCCAGACACTGCCATGTAACAAAGGTACTTCAAACATGCTGAAAAACGCCGGCTGAGTAATACGGATGCTGACTGGTGTTGGCGCTTGACTGCTGCTTAACCGTAAATAGCCGTCGCTGCTATACATAGCCACTTTGGCGGTTGGAATATCGCTGGCGCTCAGTTTTTGCACATTGCTATAACTATGAATGCGCGGTGGCAAACAGTCATTGCACTCATAAGGCACCATTAACGTCATGGGATAAAACAATTTGTCGCTTTTATGCGGCAAAGGATCCGAGTTCATCTGGTAATAAAAAGTGGCATTGGCAAAAAACACACCAAGCCCCAGGCTTAAAATAAACACTGTCAGGGCATAAGGCAGCGGCGCTCTTTTAATGCTGACCCAGCTCACTTTTACATAATAAAAAAACTGTTCCATTTGGGCGCTCCTTAAGCCAGCTTCACCGCAAGCGGGTCGTACATGGCGGCATCACTCAGCTGGCCATCGACAATCTGCACCTGACGGCTGGCGCGGCGTGCCTGATCCGGGTCATGGGTCACCATGAGAATGGTGCAGCCCTGACGGTTAATTTGCTCCAGGAGCTCCATCACCTGCCTGGCCATTAAAGAATCCAGGTTCCCTGTGGGTTCATCCGCCAGCAAAATACGTGGCTGACCGGCAATGGCCCGGGCTATCGCTACCCGCTGCTGCTGACCACCGGACAACTGGCTTGGGTGATAATCTTTGCGCGCCGCCAGGCCCACCAGCTCCAGCGCCTCTAAAGCACGGCGTTTACGCTCACTGGCACTGATGCCCCGGTAGCGCAGCGGCAGTTCGATATTATCGAGCAGGCTGTAATCTTTAATCAGGTTAAAGCCCTGAAAAATAAAGCCAATTTTTTCATTTCTCAGCGCCGACAACTGCCGGTCTGACAAACCTCTGACCGACTGACCGTCCAGCAGATAATCCCCTTCGTCAAAATGCTCCAGCGTGCCCAGCACATTGAGCAAAGTCGACTTCCCCGAGCCGGACGGCCCTGTTAAAGCCACAAACTCCCCTTCACTGACCTGCAACTCAATCTGACGCAGGGCATGGGTTTCAATCAGCTCAGTGCGAAACACTTTGCTTAAATTTTTCAGTTGAATCATTTATTTATTCCTTTTTTAAACGGTCAAACCGTTGCTGTTGTACCTTTGCAGCTGTGCCTTTTCAGTTGTTGCCTGGCTGCTCTGTGGGGTGCTACTGCCACTGTTAATTCAGCCGCACCCGCGCCGCATCTTTAAATTCGCTGGTATTGGAAATCACCAGCTGATCCCCTTCTTTGGCACCGGATAAAATTTCAACCCACTGCACTGATAAAGCACCCAACTGCACCGGGGTTTTCACCGCCACATTGTCCTGAAGCAGATAAGCCTGACGGCCACCACCGGACGCAATAAAATCACCACGTGCCACTTTGAGCACATTGTGGCGTTCTTCAAACACAATACGGGCCGACAAGCGCTGGTTCTGCCGTAAACTGGCCGCATCCTGGCTGTTAAAACGCACCCTGGCCCGCACATTGCCTTCCACCACTTCAGGGGCGACATGGCTCAGTTCACCTTCAAGCTGCTGACCATTGACACTGACATCCACCAGCTGACCAGGCGTCAGCTCACCGGCATAGTTTTCCGGCACACTGAGCTCAGCTTCATAACGGCTTAAATCAATCACTGTGAGTAACCCCTGACCTTCCAGCACATGGTTTTGCTGCTCCACCAGCCAGCTGCCCACCTGACCTGTTACCGGTGCTTTAATTTGCAGCGCTTCAAGCTTGCGGCTGAGCTCTGCCACCACCAGCTGCTGACGCTGCAGCGCCTGGGCACCGGATTTTTGTTCAAAGCTCAGTTTGTCTGCCGCCAGCGCCACTTTGCGTTTGGCATGACTGAACTCCAGTTCAGCCTGGCTGAGCTTGTCGTTGGCCATATCTAAATCAATCTGGCGCAACACCCCCAATTCCAGCGACTGTTTGGCGCGAGCCAGCTCACGTTTGGCGGCCAGTAAATTAACCTGAGCACTGTTCTGAATTTGTTCCATATCCAGTTGCTGCTCGCGTGCCTGCAGCGCGGAACGCTCCACTTCAGACTGCATACTGGACAGCAGCGCCTGCTGCTGTTTTAAGTCGTTTTCCAGGCTTGGGCTTGCAATCACCGCCAGCAGATCGCCAATGGTGACAGGCTCACCCGGTTGTTTTAATAACCGGATCTGACCGGCTTGCTGGCTGAATAAAGTGGGCGCATTGGCCGCAACTACTTTGCCCTGCACCGCCAAATCCCGCACAAAATCACCACGGCTGACAGTGCCAAGCTGCACCCCGGCTCTTGGCATCACTAAGCTGGCCTGCGCCTGATTAAACATCAGCTGATAACTGCCCCACAGCATCAGGCTGATGGCAGCAAAAGCCACCACAGCTTTACCTGTGTGACCAAAACGGGAGCCTGAACTTTGTTTGCGCTGAATGTCCTGATTTTCGGTGCCCTGGATCATGGTGATTCCTTATGCTGACAAATCTGTATCACTGAACTGCCCTCTGTATAGCAGGAGCCGTGCCAGCAAAAAACATTTACTAAATATCTGTTTTTGATGATATTTTTATAAATCCCTTATAATAACCATCTGTCCGCGGACAGAAAAACTGTCCGCCAGGGGCGTGCGGACAGCTGAAAAAATGTCCGTATCACAACTTGAGCCGCCCGCGCAGCCAAGGCCACAAGACAAACAAAACCACAATGCAACAACAGAGCAGGCAAAAGACCAGAGTGCAAAACAACAAGGCTAAACGACTGGCAAGCCGGTGAAAATGGCTCTAAGCTCGGCCTTTGGTTCACCACTGCCCCGGGGGTTTTGATGCATTATTTATTAAGTTACCAATTGGCCGATGATTACCTGGCAAGGCGCGCCGAATTTCGTAGTAGCCATCTGGCATTGGCCTGGCGCGCTGTGGAACAGGGCGAGCTGATTCTGGGAGGGGCTGTCGGAGAGCCGGTGTAAAGCGCGCTGTTGTTATTTAACGTTGACGATATTGCCAAAGTAGATGCTTTTGCCAAAGCCGATCCTTATGTTATACAGGGACTTGTCACAAGTTATCGCATTTTAAACTGGCATACGGTGGCCGGTGAAAGTGCCGCAACGCCAGTCCGCTAAAGCCTTACCAGAACGCCTTGTGATCAAGGTTCGCTTGCACTCATGCGGCCGGCCACAGCAGGCCAACTAAAGATTGGTGCTGTTATATTCTGCAGCCTCTGGCTGCCCTGATAGATGAGAACTTTATGCAGACATTCTTGCAAAACAACGGCAAAAGCCGGTTCACTGCCAACAAAACTTTTCTGCCTGCGGCTTTATCTGTTGCTATTGCCCTGTTGCTTAGCGCCTGCAGCAGCCCGGACCATCAGCAACAAAGCGGTTTGCCAGCTGGCATTCAACTGGTAGAAACTCACAATCCAGCTTTGGGCACACCGGCAATTCCTTATAAAAAATACAAACTGGCCAATGGTTTAACTGTATTAGTGCATGAAGACAATTCAGATCCACTGGTGCATGTGGACGTGACCTATCATGTTGGCTCTGCCCGCGAAGAAGCCGGTAAATCAGGTTTTGCCCATTTTTTTGAACATATGATGTTTCAGGGCTCTGAACATGTGGCAGACGAGCAGCACTTTCAAATTATCACTGCTGCAGGCGGTGAACTAAACGGCACCACAGATACCGACCGCACTAATTATTACCAGACAGTACCGGTCAATCAGCTGGAAAAAGTGTTATGGCTGGAGGCTGACCGGATGGGCTTTTTGCTGGACGCAGTTACCGAGAAAAAGTTTGAAGTACAACGTGAAACTGTGAAAAACGAACGGGGCCAGCGCATTGATAATCAGCCTTATGGCCGTTTATCAGAAAAAGTGGCCGAAGCTTTATATCCGGCCGGTCATCCGTATTCCTGGCCGGTCATTGGTTATATGGACGATTTAAACCGCGCCAATGTCAATGATGTCAAAGCCTTTTTCCTGCGCTGGTACGGCCCGAATAATGCCACACTGACCATAGGCGGCGCGGTAAAAGCCGAGCAGATTTTACCTCTGGTGCAAAAGTATTTTGGCACCATTCCCGAAGGTCCGGATGTAGCGCCTGCGCCAAAACAGCTGTTTAGCTTAACAGAAGACAGATATGTGTCTTTTGAAGACAATGTCCATTTACCTTTGTTATATCTGGCGTTGCCAACTGTATACGCCCGCCATCAGGACGAAGCCGCACTGGATATTCTGGCGGAAATTTTAGGGGGCTCCAACAGCTCACTGCTGTATAAAAATCTGCTGAAAAATCAGCTGGCGGTGCAGGCGCAGGCCAGTCACAGCTGTATGGAGCTGGCCTGTGAATTTACCTTGCTGGCGCTGCCACACCCGGCGTCCGGTAAGACGCTGGCGGATATTGAGAAGATCATCCGCCAGAGCCTGCAGGAATTTGAAAGCCGCGGTGTCACAGACGATGATTTGGCCAAAGTCAAAGCCCAAATTGACGCTCAGAGTGTGTTTGGCTTGCAATCGGTGCAGGGCAAAGTCACTCAGCTGGCGCATAACGAAACCTTTTTTGCCAAACCAGATTTAGTTGCAGCTGATATTCAACGTTATCAAAGCGTGACCCGGGAAGATGTGCTTCGGGTTTATCAGCAATATTTAAAAAACAAACACGCCGTAGTGATGAGTGTGGTGCCAAAAGGTGCTGCACAGCTACGCGCCAAGGCCGACAATTTTGTGTTTAAAAGACCAGCATTTACTGAAAAATCCACCACCAGTGCGGCCGATCTGACTGAGCGTAAAGCCACAGACAACTTTGACCGCAGCCAGATGCCCAAAGCAGGCAGCAACCCGGCAGTCACTTTGCCGCAAACCTGGCAAACCGAGCTTGGCAATGGCATCAAAGTGCTGGGCGCGCAAACCACAGAAACCCCAACCACGGCACTTTTGTTAAAAATTCCGCTGGGGCTTTATTTTGAAACACCGGAGCAGCTTGGTATTTCGTCGTTATTGGCCGCCATGCTCAATGAAAGCACGCAAAACTACAGCACTGAAGAGATGAGTCTGGCGCTGGAGAAACTCGGCAGCAGCATCAGCTTTAGCGCTGGCGATCAGTATATGACAGTGTTTGTGTCGAGCTTAAGCAAAAACCTGCAACCGACCCTGAAGCTTTTGGAGGAAAAACTGCTGCGCCCGGCTTTTGCTGCTGATGATTTTAGCCGGCTACAACAACAAAGCCTGCAAGGGTTACAGCATGCCGAAAAAAGTGCCGCCTATCTGGCGCGTAAACATTTGCGCCGTTTATTGTTTGCTGACCATATCCGCGCTTATCCGTCCGAAGGCAGCATCGAAAGCCTGAGTAAACTGACAGCTGCACAACTAAAAGCCTATTACCAGCAACACGTCAAACCTAAAGGCAGCATGTTAATAGTGGCGTCGGATTTACCCAAAGAAACAGTCGAACAGCAACTGTCGTCGTTATTTCAGGGCTGGCAAGGTGAAGCCAAGGTGCTGAACACGCAAATTCCGCCTGCCAAAGCTCAACATGGCGTGATTTATCTGGTGGATAAAGCCGATGCGCCGCAGGCGGAGATCCGCATTGCCAAACGCAGTTTACCGATGGATATCAGCGGTGAGTTTTTCCGCGCCAACCTGATGAACTTTGTATTAGGCGGCAATTTTAACAGCCGGATTAACCTGAACCTGCGGGAAGACAAAGGTTACACCTATGGGGCCTTTACCGGCTTTAGCGGCGACAAGTTTGCCGGTAGCTTTGTGGCTTCTGCAGCGGTGCGCGCTGATGTGGCCGGTGCTGCCATTGAGCAGTTTTTAGCTGAGCTGAACAAATACCGCACTTTGGGGATCCAAAGTGATGAACTGGAGTTTATGCGCCAGGCCATTCATCAGTCGGACGCGCTGCAATACGAAACACCTCAGGCCAAGCTGGGATTTATGAGCCAGATCCTGGAATATCAGTTAAGCCCTGATTTTGTGAAAACCCGCAATCAGATAGTAGAAAACATCAGCCAACAGGAAATCAACGCCCTGGCGGCCAAACATCTGGATCCGTCGTCTATGCTGATTTTGGTGGTGGGTGATGCCAAAACCCTGATGCCACAGCTGCAACAAACCGGCTGGCCTGTAGTGGCTTATCCGCAGCAGGGAAAACCATAATCCAGCCGTTACAAAACCAACATAAAACAAAGTCCGCGCTGTAGCAGCTCTGGCGACAGCGCGCCAGCAGGGAAACTGTGCTAAGTTGCACTTAAGGCTGAAAAGGAGGGGAGTTCTGATGTTGTGGGCTAACCTGAAGTTGACACTGCAACAGCAATCCCTGCGGTTATTGATGTTTAGCCTGCTTTGGGTTTGTCACAGCGTGGCCGCGCAGCAATGGCCGGCAACCCCTGCACCTTTAACGACAGTTCCTTTCACGACAGCGCCTTTAGCGCCAACTCAGTCAACAGCAGCGCCGTTAACCCCCATTCTGATTGCCAGCAGTGTTAATCAGTCAGCACTCACCCGGATGATTGAAAACCGGCTGGCCAAAGCTTATCTGGCTTTGGGTTATCAGCTTCAGGTTGAACATTTGCCGGCCGGCCGCTCTTTATTAATGAGCAATAAAGGCGACTATGACGGTGAGTTGTTCCGGATCAAAACCGCAACTGCCAACTACCCTAACCTGCTGCTGGTGCCCCAACCTCTGACCAAGCTGGCCCTTTATGCTTTTGTCCTGGACGAAGCACAACATCAAAACACTGATGCACAATGGCAACAAAACCCCAAGCTAAGTATTGGTTATGTGCGGGGTTTTAAAATGGCCGAGCAATATCATTTTAAAGGCAGCAGAGTGGCGGTCACCACCACCAGGCAAGCGCTGGAAATGCTTAAACAAGGCAAAGTGGATCTGATGCTGGATGATGTAGCGTCGGTATTGCAGGTGGAGCCTGATTTAACTGCAGCAAAACTGCGTCGGTTACCTCAGGTGCTGGCCACTGAGCAGTTATTTCATTTTTTACATAAAAAACATCAGGCTTTAATAGCCCCACTGGCGGCCGAGCTAAAAAAACAACACAATGAGGGTTAATACAGATCTTCCCCTGGGGCCTGTTGTTTTAACGGCAATAACATCACAAATTTCTGCTCTGGGACAGGAGCTGACCAAAAATAACCCTGCGCCTGTTCACAGCCAATGTCTTTAAGAAGCTGCATGGTCTGGGCATCCTCCACCCCTTCCGCCACTGTAATCAAACCCAGACTTTTGGCCAGCTGAATAATGGCGCGCACCAGGGGTTCATCGCGGCTGGATAAATACAAAGAGCTGATAAAAGATTTATCAATTTTTAAGGTGGTGGCATTAAACTGGGGCAAATAGCCGAGGTTAGAATAACCAGTGCCAAAATCGTCAATAGCAAAGGTCAGGCCTAAACTACTGAGTGCATCCAGCTGCTGCTGCACATGGTCACCTTCGCCTATTAACAAAGACTCGGTCAGCTCCAGCTCCAGCGCCGATGGGCTGAGCTCAGCGTCTTTCAGAGCCTGGCGCACCAGGCCTTCGAGTGAATTATCGCGAAACTGCACAAAAGACAAATTCACCGCCACGCTGATATCGGCATAACCCAAACGTTGCCAGCGCCGGCAGGCCTGACAGGCTTCGTGGATCACAAAAGCGCCCAGTTCCAGAATTAAACCACTTTCTTCACAAAGCGGAATAAACTGCATTGGGCTTATCATAGAACCATCGGCCTGAGGCCAGCGCACCAGCGCCTCAGCACCGACTATCTGGCCTGTGGTTAAATCCACTTTGGGTTGGTAATACAACTGGAATTGTTGTTCTTTTAACGCCTGGCGAATGCCCTGCAACAGGTTAAATTTGTCGATATTGGCTTTGTCGATTTCTTCATCATAAAAACGCCAGGTATTGCGGCCATCATCTTTGGCTTTGTACATAGCAAGGTCGGCTTTTTTGCACAGCATATTAAATTCAACGCCATCTCGCGGTACCACAGCAATGCCGACAGAGCCGGAAATTTCAATATGGGTTTGCATCACATAAAAAGGGCTGCAGGTTTGGTTGATCATGGCTTTGGCCAGAAGCGCCAGCTTGCCGTCGTCACTGTCGGATGGCACCAGCACCAGAAATTCATCACCGCCAAACCGGCTTAACACGGCATCTTTTGGCATCACCGACAACAGCCGCTGCGCCAGTTGCTGCAACACCAAATCACCGGCCGAATGGCCCAAAGAATCGTTGACCGGCTTAAAGTTATCCAAATCCAAAAACAACACGGCCAGACGCTGCTGCTGCTCGCGGCACTGTTTTAACAACTGCTGATAACTCAGCTCCGCCAGAATGCGATTGGGTAAAGTGGTTAACCTGTCATGATGCGCCAGCCGTTCAATTTCCAGCTGACTTTGCCTGACTCTTTCGTTTTCCCGTTGCAATGAATGTAATAACCGGCGCAGATCTTTGGTCAGCAAAAACACACTAAAACCTGTCACCAGCAGAATGACGGCCACATAAACCACAGTGTTCCAGCCAACAGCGGGGATTTGCTGCACCAACAGCCCCTGCATACTTAAAAATGCCAGCACACCACAAAAGCCAAGGCAATACAGCAATAACGATAAAAACAAGCCGTTGCTGCCCAGAATAGCGGCATAGACCAGTACACAGGGAAAACCAAAGATGGCAATGTCGTGCAGACCGCCATTGCTATAAGCCAGGCCAGACAACATCAGCGCCAGCGACCAGAGCAGAATATAAGCCGCCAGCAGGGTTTTATGATAACAGGCCACCACACCGGCCAACGCCAGTGCCAGGCAACCGCCCAGCAGCCAAAATTTAGTGGTGCCTGAAGCCACGGCCATAGCCAGCACCAGGCCAACAAAAGAGACGGCAATAATCTGCAGCAGGCGTTTTAAACGAAAACCATCAAGTTGCTGCAATGGATTTGCAGTCTCTGCAGGTTCAGCCAATTTTTCCAGCATAAAACACAACACCAAGTCACAGCGGTTCTCTGATGTTGTAAAGATAGTTCTGTTTTTGCTGATAAAGTCTGATTTTTAACGAAAAATAACTGTTTGGTTATTTTTCAACCAAAGCGTATCCATCAAAACTCTACGGAAGATCGCAACAAGCTGGCTTGTTCATGCACCCGGCGCAGTTCAGTGTCCAGCATCTGCAACCAGGCATAGCAGCAGCACCAGCAAAGTAGCACCAGCAACAGCAGCAAGGTGACAGCCAGCAGCCACAACTGCGGCCAATGCCAAAACCGGCTGAATAACAACAGTTCAGCACTGAATAACAGCAGTAGCGAATTCAGCGCCCAACCACGGCAAATACGCTGACGGCTGCGGCTGTATTCATAAAGAGCGGCAAAACGCTCCGACTTTGCCAGCACCAGGGTTTTGTCCTGATGAAAGCGGGCCTGCCCGCCCGGGTATTGCTGTTGTTGTTTGGCGGCCACCCAATACAGATTAAAGAGCCGGTCGGCAAAACGGTCAGTCAGAATACCCAGCAGATAAATCAGCACCAGCGCCGGCAAGGCCAGTACCGGCATACCAAGCAACTGTTGCAACAAGCTGCTGTCAACACCAAAAACCGCCAGCAACAGCAGCAACAGTGCAGCAAAAGCGCCACAGCCCACCACTATCAATTCAACAAATAAGTCTGTTGTTGACATCCCGCCTCCTGTCGCTCTGACTGTACCTGCGCTGGCATAGGTGTAGCTGATCCGGACGTAAACAGCCACAGCAACCTTGCAGCGGCGCTCTGGCTATTATTACAATCCGCCTCTTGCCAAGCGCGCCCCAGCCAGAGTAAAGATGATGCACAGATGGAATAAAGATGATGGACAGATGGATCATCAGGCCGCCACCTCGGCCTTGCTGCAACAGGATGCACTTCGCCTGCGCTGCCTGCAGGCGGCTTTGTCGCTGGGTCTTCACGACTGGTATCTGGGCGCCGGTTTTTTGCGAAACCTGATTTGGGATGCACTGCACCAATACCCTAAGCCGACACCGCTGAATGATGTGGATCTGGTGTATTTTGACAACACAGATCTCAACCGCAGCACAGAGCAGCGTTATGTACAGCAGCTCAGCGCTCTGGTACCCCAGGTGCGATGGGAAGTAAAAAATCAGGCCAGAATGCATCTGTTTCATCAGCATGCACCTTACCAAAACTGTGCTGACGGCATTTCACGTTGGGTGGAGGTTCCCACCTGTGTTGGTGTGCGACTTGATCACAGCGGCCACTTTGATTTTTACAGTAGCTTTGGTCTGGCGGAAAACTGGTCTTTGTCGCTTCGCATCAATCCACTTTATCCAAGACCACAACTTTTCCGACAGAGAATCAAAGACAAAGGCTGGCTTGAGCTTTGGCCGCAGCTTCAGGTGGTGGTGCCGGGCTGACAACAGCATTTGCACAATGGCCGATTATATTTGAACTTCGCGGCAAAATGGGCTATGGTGCGGCCAACTTCAGTCAACCCCAGTGTGGGAGGGTTATTTTGTTAAAATTTGCCTTGCCACTTATTGCCTTCTCCAAGCGGAATTCCGTTACCGCCTTCCATCACTAAGCCGGTCCTGAAAGCTCAGGGCCGGCCTTGTTATTGTTTGTTATTTCAGCATCAAACTTTACAGGAACAGTGATGACTTCCAAAGATACCGAACCACCCGCCCTGCCGGGTGCTGAGCTTATCGCTTTTACCAAACACAACCGCCTGTTGCACAAACTGGCCGAACGTAATTTTCAGCCGCTTAAACCCTGGCAACTGCTGCAGCTTTTTAGTCAGCTTGAAAAGCAGAAAAAAACCAGCAGGTTAAGCCAGTCCGGCGTTCAGCCCGGCTGCTCTGTGCTGTTATACGACTTAACCACAACACAACAAAGCTGGATCAAACTGGTGATGCCAGGCGAAGCGGAGCAACCTGAAGCAGGTTTAATTTCGCTGTTGTCACCGCTTGGTGCCGCCTTGCCAGGCAAAGAATGTGGTGATGTGGTAAAGGTTCAGCTGTTTGGTAAGCAGCTGTATTTTCAGATCCTGGAGATTATCCGGGTGAAACATAAACCCTGTACTGAGCCACAGCAGCGCTCTGTGCCTGACTAACCTCTGCAATCAGGTCGGCAGGTATACCCTGACGAGACATTTGCCTGCGGTTTATCAACAGTTAAATACATCGCTTTAACCCATAAAAAAACGCGCTGAAAAGCGCGTTTTTTTGATGAAGCCTTCGGCTTTACACCTGATGAGGCCTGTTATTTACCTGCTAAAGAGGCATCCCGTGCCGCTTTAAACTCTTTGCCTTGATACCAGTTTGGCCAGGCGTTGGAGTCTGCCAGCTCACGGCCTACACGGTAATACAGGAATAAATCCTGCTGCGCACCACTTAAATCCCAGCTGTCGTTATATTCGTCTTCCACTTTGTGGTAACAGCAGGTGTTAAAGTTTTTCGCTTGCTCCAAACCCCACTCTTTGCCGTGCGCCACACTATCCACACCACCTTTGGCGTACAGCATAGGTACACCGGCTTTGGCCAGGTTAAAGTGGTCTGAACGGTAATAAGAACCAGCTGCCGGATTTGGCTCAGGCGCAATATAACGGCCCTGCTCTTTGGTGTATTTTTCTAAAATCACTTCAAGCTCAGAGTTGCCATGGCCAACCACTACCATATCTTTCATCGGACCATTGACGTTCATCACGTCCATATTGATACCGGCGATGGTTTTATTCAGCGGGAACAGTGGGTTTTTCGCATACCAGGCCGAACCTAATAAACCACGCTCTTCGGCAGTCACTGCCACAAAAGCCACACTACGTTTTGGTTTTGGCTGAGAGGCATAATATTCAGCCAGCGCCATTAAACCACCTGTGCCTGAAGCGTTGTCGACAGCGCCGTTAAAGACTTTGTTTTTCGGATTGGAAAAATCCACACCCAGATGGTCCCAGTGCGCCATATACAGCACCACTTCATCCGGTTTTTCTGTGCCTTCGATAAAACCCGCCACGTTGCCTGAAGTCAGCTCACGCACGTTGTTTTTCACCGACACTGAAGCTTTGATATTCAGCGGAATTGGTGCAAAGTCTTTGCTCAGCGCTTTTTTACGCATAGACTCAATATCTTCGCCAATAGTGGCAAACAACGTATTGGCAGACTCAGTGGTTACCCAACCTTCAACCGCAGCGCGGTCGGCGTTTTTGTTCGGGTTAATTAAGTCAAACTTGGTGGCTGAACCACCTGCTACTACATGCCAGCCATAAGAAGCAGCATCGGTTTCGTGCACTATCAGTGCCATCGCCGCGCCCTGACGGGCTGCTTCTTCAAACTTGTAAGTCCAGCGACCGTAATAAGTCATGGCTTCGCCGGTAAAAAGCGCCGGATCTTTAGTGGCAAAACCAGGATCGTTAACAAACATCACCACTGTTTTGCCTTTGACGTCCAGGCCTTCATAGTCGTTCCAGTTGTATTCAGGCGCGACAATACCGTAACCAACAAACACCATGTCAGAT
>FWWM01012658.1_pt1 | contig 13953 bp, 16 predicted proteins | sample 2228351 | NCBI WGS metagenome assembly FWWM01 (sample SAMEA103939774, study PRJEB20133) | metagenome | reverse complement strand
TTTGAAATCTGTATCACTGCGTTGTTTGATGTCTGCGTATCTCATGTGCCGATTCTGGCACATTTTCGACTTTTGCAAGAGGTCTAATGAAGAACGCGCCTTCGAACAGGCGCGTTCTTTTGCAACAAAGGACAGCGTCACATCCATGCCCAGACCATCCACAGAACGACCATCAAGGCGCCAATGCCCACTCGGGCCAACACGGACAAGCCCCAACCGGTCAGCCAGGCGCGGGTCGAATCTAGGGCCAATTGGCGGTCCTTGAGGCGCAGATACTCGGCGCCAAACAGTCCCAGGGGTGAGGCCGCGATTCCTATTAGCGGCGTAAAGAACAAACTGGCGACGAACCCCACCAAAAAGCCCAGCAAGATCGAACGCCACGGCACCTGTTTGTCGCGTGCGTGCTTGGCAATGATGATGTTATCGATGACATTCCCGATCAACATAAGCAGGGTGATGACGGCAAACAAGGTCCAATCTATCCAGATCATTTGCTTGTTGCTGGCCTGCACCAGCGCGTAGACCAACGTCGCCGCCCACATGACTGTCAGGCCGGGAAAAATGGGAATCAACAGACCCGCCAGCCCAACCAGCAGGACGAACAAGGTCAGCGTTTCGAGCATTACGCGCAGGAGGAATTCGAGTTCTATCATGGAAGGGTGAAAGGAGCCGGCTTATGTGTAATCGTATTGCTCCACAATTTGCATCATGGGTGCAAATCTTGTCGGGTAATTATCAGTATTTCAAGAAAGGGCTTCGTAGCGGCGGCACTTCGACAAGGGTCTCGACAGGGTCTCGATGAACTCGACCCGGCGGGTCTCGACACGCTCGACCCGGCGGGTCTCGACACGCTCGACCCGGCGGGTCTCGACAGGGTCTCGATGAACTCGACCCAGCGGCTCGACCCGGCGGCTCAACGCAACGCCTTCGGGCTAGAGGCAGGGATTTATCCCGCTGGAACAGGCTGGAAATCTAGCTGACTGAGCAGTTACTATCATCCACTGATTATAAAAGAGAAAGGAAGCGAGGTAAACATTCGCTTTCTCGTCATTCTATAACGATGTGATTACTTGGTGGCGCCCAACTGCCGCACACCGATAACCCGAGGATGACCCCCATAGAGATAATTATCAATAGAGTTGTTGAAGAGCAAATCACTCGTCTTTCTTGCTTTCTGTGGCGGCAGGCTTTTTCTCGCCGCTTTCGCTCTTGCTGGGCGAGGATGTCATGCCAGAAGGCGACCTGTGATCGGTGGCGTAGAAACCGGAACCTTTGAATACGATGCCTACCGGACCGATCACCTTGCGCAGGCTGTTCTTGTTGCATTCCGGGCAACGCTTGAGCGGCGAATCACTAAAAGATTGGTGACGCTCGAATTGCACACCACAGGATTCACAGCGATAGGAATAAACGGGCATAGCGACCTCCTTACCTTTCAAAAGCCCCAGCATTATAGCCTCAATATCTGGATGCTGCAAGAGAACAACGCACCCATGTTATAATTTTCTAACAATTCAGAATGAGGTCATTTCGAGATGCTAAAAGTCGAAATTGTCTATTGCGCAGTATGACATTACACCGACCGGGCCGTGAGCCTGGCCAATGACCTGTTGAAGCAGTTCGAGGACCAAATCGAAAGCCTGACCCTGATTCCCTCGGACGGAGGCCGGTTCGAGGTGAGTGTGAACGAACGGCTGGTCTATTCTAAACTTCAGACGCACCGTCATGCCGAGCCAGGCGAGGTGGTCGGGTTGGTCAAATCTCTCATCCACCGAGGCAATTAATGAAAAAAGGACGTGTTTTCTCTGGCGCCCGTCCTACCGGACGCCAACATCTAGGCAACTATCTTGGCGCTATCCAGAATTATGTTGCCTTGCAGGACGAATATGAGTGCGTGTATTGCATCGTGGATATTCATGCGCTCACAACCATCGAAACCACCGCCGACCTCAAGCAGAACACCTATGAAATGGCGCTCGATTGGCTGGCGGCTGGCATCCGCCCAGACGAGACCATCGTGTTCGTGCAGTCGCACGTGTCAGAAGTGATGGAATTACACACCATGCTTTCTATGGTCACGCCGCTGGGTAAACTAACCGACCTGCCGACTTTCAAGGAAAAGGTGCGCCAGAACCCCAACAATGTCAATTATGGGCTGGTGGGGTATCCGGTTTTGATGGCGGCCGACATCGTGCTGTACAAGAGTGATTTGGTGCCGGTGGGCGTAGACCAGGCACCGCACATCGAATTCACCCGCGAGACGGTTCGTTCCTTCAACTTTCGCTACCACACGAATGTGCTGATCGAGCCGCAAGCCAAGCATACCGAGATTCCCAAGGTCATCGGGCTGGACGGCAAGGAGAAGATGAGCAAGAGTCTGGACAATCATATCGAACTGGCTGCCACCCCCGAAGAGACGCAGCAGCGCGTCATGCAAATGGTGACTGATCCTCAGCGCCTGCGCCGCACCGATCCAGGCAACCCGCTGGTCTGTAACGTCTTTTCCATGCACAAAATCTTCTCGCCGGCCGAAGAAGTCGAGATGATCGATGTAGAGTGCCGCAAGGCGGGCATTGGCTGTGTGGATTGCAAGAAGCGTTTTGCAGCCAACTTGAATGCCCATTTAGCGCCTTTCCGCGCCAAACGTGCCGAAATCGGCGACAAACCGGAACAGGTGTGGGATACTCTGCACGATGGCGCCAGGCGCGCCCGCGTGATTGCTCAAAAGACGATGTCTGAGGTGCGCGAGGCGATTGGGCTGCCGGAACGGAAAGTATAAAGCGTGAAGCGTAAAACGTAACGTAGATGTAAGGCTGAGGTATAAGGCGCGTGCGGGCTTTGTTGCAAAGAGTTTCTTCGGGTAAGGTGATCGTGGACGACCAGGTCATTGCTCAGATTGGCGCGGGCCTGGTCATTTTGCTTGGCATCGGACATGGAGACGGAGAGGAGCAGGCTGCCTTTCTGGCCGAGAAGATTGCTCACCTGCGTATCTTCGAGGACGAAGCAGGCAAGACCAATCTTTCCATTTTAGATGTGGGTGGAGAGGCCATCGTCGTCTCGCAGTTCACGCTCTATGCCGATACGCGCAAGGGACGCCGCCCGTCTTTCACCGACGCCGCTTTGCCCGATCGCGCCGCGCCCTTGGTGGAACGCTTTGCAACGTTGTTGCGCGCGCAGGGCGTCCCCACCCAAAGCGGGCAATTTGGCGCGCACATGTTGGTCGAAATCCATAACGACGGCCCAGTGACCATCTGGCTGGAAAAGTAAATGAAGCCAAACAGCCTGCAACGCCTGGCTCATCGTTTCTTGATGCTGGCGCCTGTGTCTGCGCTTCTGGCGCGCATTTTGCCCTCGATGGACAATCTGGCTTTGCGCTGGAGTAAGGGACGCTGGACGTTCACTGGTTTGGTAGGTCTGCCCATCATCGAGTTGACCACCTTGGGCGCCAAGAGCGGTCAGCCGCGTACCCTTCCGTTGGTTGGCTTGCAAGACGAGGATTGTATCATCCTGATTGGTTCGAATTTTGGCAGGAGACATCAACCCGCCTGGTATCATAACCTGAAGGCGCATCCCGAATGTGAGGTGCGGGTAAAGGGCCGGTCGAGGCGATATATCGCGCGCGAGGTCATGGGGGAAGAACGGGAAAGGTACTGGCGGCAGGCGGTTTCTTATTACGCAGGTTACGAAAGGTACAAGGCCAGAGCCGGCAAGCGTATCATTCCTGTCATGTTGCTCGAACCCCACCTGGCGAGCGGGCTGGTAATGAATAATTCCCCAAAATAGGCCTAAAAGGTGGGATGACAAACGTTGCAATGTCGAATATAATTTTCCCTATGCTCAAGCGCCTCTTTCGCTATGAACGCGCCCGCCGCGAGGCAATGACCACCGGCCAGGTTTCGCCCGATCCTTCCCGCTGCGTGCAATGCGGCATTTGCTCGTTCAATTGTCCGATTGGCATTGATGTGCGCCGCTATGCCTGGCTTGGTCAGCCGGTGATCAACAGCCGCTGCCTGACCTGTGGCGAGTGCGTGGCGCGTTGCCCGCGCGGGGTGTTGACTTTCGAGCGCACCAATCTCTTTGCAGAGGACGGGCGATGATCCGCTATGTGTTGATTGGCGCTGGGGTTGCCGCTATTTCGGCGCTGGAGGCCATCCGTTCGGTAGATGGAAGCGGGGAAGTCTCTATCGTGAGCGATGACCCGTTTGGTTACTACTCGCGCCCCGGCCTGGCCTACTACCTGAGCGGCGAATTGGACGAAGCGCTGCTTTTCCCCTATCAGAAAAGCGACTTTGGCCGCCTGCATGTTCGCTTCTACCGCGCCCGTGCTGTCCGCATTCTGCCTGTCGAGCATGAAGTGGAACTCGAAGGTGGCGCGCGTTTACCCTATGACAAACTGCTCCTCGCTACCGGCGCGCAGGCCATCCCCCTCAACGTCCCCGGCTCGGACCTGAAAGGCGTTCACAAACTCGACCATCTGTCCGATGCTCGCGCTTTGCTGGCAAACGCCAGGCGTGGACGCACTGCCATCGTCACCGGCGGCGGCATCACCGCCCTGGAATTGGCTGAAGGGTTGGCCGCGCGCGGGATGAAAGTCCACTATGTCTTACGCTCGGCGCGCTACTGGTCGAGCGTGCTAGATGAACTCGAATCGGGCCTCATCGAGAGCCTGCTGGCGCGCGAGGGTATCACGCTTCACCACAGGAGCGAAATCATCGAAATCCTGGGCAAGAATGGCAAAATCTATGCCGTTCGCCTGACCGATGGGCGCATTCTCAAAGCCGACCTGCTGGCTTATGCTATCGGCATCGCCCCCCACATTAGCCTGGCTTGCCAAGCCGGGCTGGCGTGCGAACGCGGCATACTGGTCGATGAGTTCATGCAGACCAGCCAGCCCGACATTTACGCTGCCGGCGATGCGGCCCAGGTCTTCGACCCGGCTAGCGGAAAATATTTGCTCGATAGTTTGTGGAATCCTGCCCGTGAGCAGGGACGCGCCGCTGGCCGCAACATGACCGGCCATGCCGAAGCCTACCGTAAGCCACCCGTCTTCAATGTCACCCGCCTGGCCGGGTTGACCGTCACCATCCTCGGTGCGGTGGGCAATCAGGGCGACCCCGACCTGCTTGGCATTGCGCGCGGTGACAGCGAAACCTGGCGTGAATTGCCCGATTCTATCATTGCTCAAACTGGCTTCGAGGTCAATCGTCTGCGCTTGATGGTTGGCAAGAAACATCTCCTCGGTGCGGTCGTCATGGGCGATCAGACACTCTCAGCCTCCCTGCAAAATCTGATTGCCTGGCAGGTAGACATTACCCCCATCCGCGCCCAACTGCTAGCTCCCAACGCTCCGATTGCCGATGTTTTGGCGGCGTTCGTGAGTGGAGACGACGTATAGGTACACAGGTAGGTATGCTTCGCGGAAAAGAACTCTTCCTTGCCTTTTTTGCTTGCGTTCTCATTGCTGCTTCTTACGGCCTTGTGCTGATTCTTACCCGCCAAATCCCTGCCGCAAGCGGCTTCTATGGACACGTCATCGGTATTCTTGGCTTCGTGCTGATGTTGCTGACCGAGACTCTGTATAGTTTGCGTAAACGCTCCCGCTCTGCTCGCTGGGGACGCATGGCTGAGTGGCTGCAATTCCACATCTTTACCGGAATAGTCGGCCCCTTCATGGTGCTGTTGCATTCCTCCTGGAAGTTCAATGGGCTGGCGGGCGTTACCTTGCTGCTCACTGGCTTGATTGTCTTTAGCGGTTTCATTGGGCGCTACATTTACACCCGCATCCCACGCACTGCCGACGGCATCGAAGACCCCGGCCTGGTCGGAAAAATGCAAGCCTCGGCCCTTGCCAACGCTCGCCGCCTGCTGGCGCTCTGGCACGCCGTTCATATTCCCATCGGCATGGCGCTTTTCACTGCCGCCTTCGCCCACATCCTTGGCGCTCTCTATTATGCTACGTTGTCGAAGTAACCCTGCTAGCCGATAGAGTGTATCTGGAGCGTGAACGATGAATAATAAACTTGGTTGCCTTTCCCCCCTGGCTATCTTCAGCGCCTTCTTTGCCGTTTTGGCTCTGCTTGCCGTCGAAATGTTCACCGGCAATGCTATGTTCAGCCCTGGCGCGCTCCACATTGCCCATGCAGATGTGGGCAATGACTGTGGTCAATGTCACCCTCCGTTCTGGTCTTTTCGCCGTATGACCGATTTATGTCTGGCCTGCCACACGGAGATTGGGGCAGAATTGGGAGTTCCGTCCACACTGCATGGGACTCTCATGCAAGGGGCAAACACTACCTGCCAGGCCTGCCACACGGAACATCACGGCTCCTCAGCCAGCCTGACCGTTATGGATACGGCCTCCTTTCCTCATGAAGTGACCGGCTTCGCCATCACGGCGCATCGTTCCCGTTCTCCCGGCGTTCCCTTTACCTGTGACGATTGTCATGCCGAAGCGTTCAACTCTTTCGACCAACAGATTTGCGCCGAGTGCCACAAGCAAATAGACCTGGTCTTCACCACGGCCCATGCTCTCGAATTCGGACAAGATTGTCTGGCCTGTCACGATGGTCACGACCGCTTCAGCCGCTTCGATCACAGCCAGACGACTTTTGTCTTGACGGGAAAACACGTTGACGTCGCTTGCTCGGCCTGTCATCTCAATGCTCGCACCCTTGTCGATTTGCAAAATCTGCCCGCTTCGTGCGAATCCTGCCATTTGAAAGACGACGCCCACAATGGCCGTTTTGGTACGGCCTGCGGCGTTTGTCATTCTCCAACAGGTTGGGAACCGGCCCAATTCGATCACAACCTGGCAGCCTTCAAGCTGGAGGGCAGGCACGCCAGCGTCAAATGCGAAGCATGTCACATCGACAACCAGTTCAAAGGCACACCCCAGGATTGCTATTCCTGCCACAAAGACAACGACGCCCACAATGGCCAGTTTGGCATGGCCTGTGAGACCTGTCACAACCCCTCTTCGTGGGAAAATGCTACTTTCGACCATAATTTGAGCCGCTTCCCCCTCGATGGCGCCCACCTCAACGTGCAATGCGAGCAATGTCACCTAAACCGCGTCTTCGAAGGCACCCCTACCGAATGCGCTGCCTGTCATCGAGAGCCAGCCTATCATCTTGGCATGTTCCCCGGTCAGACCTGCTCGCAATGCCATACCACCGCCGCCTGGCGCCTGGCTTCCTACAACGGCCCGCATACCTTCCCGATGAATCACGGTCAGGAACATGGTCGCGTCAACACCTGCGCTGATTGCCATCAACCCACCCTGACGACCTGGACCTGCTACACTTGCCACGATCAGGCCGAAGTGACCCGCAAGCACACCAAAGAAGGTATCTCCAACTTCAACGATTGTCTGCGCTGTCATCCTACCGGGCAGGAGCATGAAGGCGGAGAAGGCGGCGAACACGAAGGCGGCGGAGATGACGATTGAAACAGGAATATGACGAAGGATGCTTTACGCCACGAGCAATACGCGACGTCTGCCTAGGTCTGCTTTCTTCTGTGGCTGGATGTACTGTTGTCGATAAAGTAAGCAGGGCAAGGCTTGAATGCCTTGCCCTGCGGTGAAACTGTTCAGGCAACGCTGGGTACACGGAGATAGAGAATGATGCCGTATAGGAGCATGACGATGGCCGCCATGGAAAATACCAAGCGCATACGGCTTTCTTCTCGAAGAAGCGAGGCCCAGGCAGCAAATGCCAGACCAAGCGCCATGATGAGCATGACGAGTTGCAACGCGTCGCCGTGCTGATTCCATTCCTCGGCTTTGGCGAAGAGCGCATCGGCTTGATCGAACATCTCATTGGCTTCGGCGTACATTTTTTCGTAGTAGGCATCGCTGAACAGGTCAACGCCTGCCGCTATGTCTTCTTGTAGCAGGGGGGAGAAGCTCTCCACGTAATATGCTTCTTGGTTGCTGCCAGGTTCGGCATTGAAGTAGCCATCGTAAAGCATGTAGTCGTACACGATGAGTTGATTGGCCGTCAGATATTCTGCGTTGGCGTCGGTGAGCATTTTCTGGCCTTGTACATTGCTGGCAGCTTGTTCCGAATCGGCCATGGAACTCTGGTAGCCAGCCAGTGCGGTAAATATGCTGAGGATGGCAATCAGGCTGCCGAGAACAAGTTCGGATGCAAGGATTTTGAGACGGTCCATACAAAGATCTCCTATTTTGTACGTATCAAGACTTCCTTCGAGTTTTACGTGACGAGGGATACTACAGTGCTGAGATTGTAACTACTTTGACAATGTCATGTTTTCGCATAACTTTGCACCCTCACCCTAGCCCTCTACCACTTCGTACCCATTCTGGGCATAATGGCACTCGTCCCAAAGGGCGAGGGGAACAGCGTCGTTTTCAAAACATCTCCCCCTCTCCCACAGGGAGCCCCCTACGGGGATGATAAGGGGCCGGGGGCGCTGCGCTGACCCGCCGGGTCGAGCCTGTCGAGACCCTAGTCGAAGCGTGAGGGCGGATAGGCAATCACTATTATACAACATCCTGCCAAAATTGCTCCTGAGAATCCATCGCGAGCGCGAAGTGGGTCCACAACTTTTGCCGCCAAGGTGCGTACATAAAGTGTAACTACTTCGACAATGTCACATTAGACACTTGCTCTATAAAACTCTATGCTTTCTGTCGCTGCGAGCAAAGCGAAGCAGTCTCCTGTTTTGCGAGGGGATTGCTTCGTCGCAAAGAACGCTCCTCGCAATGACAACTATACGAAAATGTGACATTGTCAAACTAAATAGGGTTAATTGTCACGAACTGCCATCCAGGCGGGTCAAGCCAGCCTGCCGGGCCATGCCGACCGCCGCCTCATATTCCTTTGCCGTGAGGCAGCGACTCAATTCCGGGAAACGCATGGCCCTGTAAGAGGGATGGTACTGAGCCATCAAGTTCAGGTAGGTATTTGGAGAAATCTCCTCCGCCAGGAAGCGCACCGTCTGGCGCGTACCGGCCAGGTTGTGAGGCAACACCAGCAAGCGCACCAACAAGCCGCGCAAGGCCAATCCATGCTCATCTAATTGTAAGTCTCCCACCTGGTGGTGCATTTCCTTGACTGCCGCGCGATTCACACTGACATAATCCCGCACCAGCGAATATTTACGCCCTAGTGCGCTGCTGGCATACTTCATGTCGGGCATGTAAATATCCACCACCCCATCTAACAAAGTCAGGGCGGTTAGGGCATCATAGCCGCCGGTGTTGTAGACCAAAGGCAAGCGCAGCCCGCCCCGCGCCGCCAGCGCCACCGCCTCCAGAATTTGCGCCACCACATGGCTGGGCGAGACCAGGTTGATGTTATGACAGCCTGCCTGTTGCAAATGCAGCATGATGGCTGCCAGTTCTTCTGGTGTTGCTTCGTGACCGGCATCTTCCTGGCTGATAGTGTAATTCTGACAAAACTGACAATGCAAATTACAGCGCGCAAAGAACACTGTGCCAGAGCCATTCCAGCCACGCAACGGCGTCTCCTCGCCAAAGTGAGGCCCATAACTGCTCACCCTGGCGCGCCGCCCGGTTTTGCAAACGCCGCGCTCATCGGCCAGCCGGTTGACCCCGCAAGCGCGCGGGCAAAGATCACATTTTTCCAGGCGTGCAACGGCTTGTGCTGCGCGCGCTTCCAATTCAGCCGGCGCAAGGCGCAAATAGGCCGGCAAGAAACTCATTTTACCCCCTCGCGACAGGCAAAGACGCCCTCCTCGGTCACAACCCAGTCGAGCGGTACGTCGAACTTGCCATGCGGCAGCGACGGCAGGAACAACGCAGCATACACGACCCCCAAACTAACGCCTTCGAAATCCTGCAAAAAACGGTCGAAATAGCCGCCCCCATAACCCAGACGCCAGCCGCGGCGGTCATAGGCCAGGCCGGGCGTCAACACCAATTGCACCTCGACCGGCGAGACTTGTGGCAAATCGGCGCTTGGCTCCAGCATCCCAAACGGATGACGCACGAGTCGCTGCGCATCGTACACGTGCAAAGCCATGCGATGATCCGGCAGAATGCGCGGCACCAGCCAGCGTTTATCGGGGTAGCGCGCCAGAAGGGGCGTAACATCTACCTCGCCGCGCATCGGCAAATAGGTCAGAATCACCTGCGAACGCAGGAAGAAGCGCCAGGTCTCGATATGGCCGCAGATGGCCGCGCTGGCCTGTCTTTGCGTCTGTTCGCCCAACGCCTCGCGCGTTTCACGGCAGCGCCGACGAAGTTGCTTTTTTAGAGTAGATAGTGCAAGGCTCATCACATTCACGCCTGAGGGTTATCTGTGGACCGTAGTAGCGACTTTAGTCGTAGTAGCGGGACGACTGAAGTCGTCACTACGAATTTTCATTCAATCATCCGCAACTTTTCTAATTATACGCCGTGTGGAAAATCGCGTAAAATAGAGTATCCTTGTACAAAATACATTTCCTCAGGCTCGATCTCATGCAAAGCACTGCCCGGCAGGCAGTTACACAAAACAATCATTCTATCCCTTTCTCCCTCCAAACCTTATGCCCAACCACCTCCTCCACGAAACCTCCCCTTACCTCTTACAGCACGCCTACAACCCCGTTGACTGGTACCCCTGGGGTCAAGAAGCCATCGAAAAAGCACGTCGAGAAAACAAGCCCATCTTCCTCAGCATCGGTTACGCCGCCTGTCATTGGTGTCATGTCATGGCACACGAATCGTTCGAAGACCCCACAACGGCCGCCTTCCTGAACGAACACTTCATCAACATCAAAGTAGACCGCGAGGAACGCCCCGACCTGGACAGCCTTTACATGAACGCCACAGTCGCCCTCAGCGGCTCTGGCGGCTGGCCTATGTCTGTCTTCCTTACCCCCGACTTGCAGCCATTCTATGCTGGCACCTACTTCCCGCCAGTGCGCCGCTACAACATGCCATCCTTCCGAGAAATCCTGGAGGCCCTGGTAGCCGTCTGGCAAAACGAACGTGAGAAGGCGCTCCGTTCCGCCGGACAGGTAGTGGCTCACATCCAAAAACAAACTGCCCTCAGCCGCTATCAACTTGCGCTCAGCCCCCAACACCTCGACCAGGCCGTGGAAAGCCTGCGGCAGGCTTACGACTGGGGCTATGGCGGCTGGGGCGGCGCGCCCAAATTTCCCCAACCCATGCTCATCGAATTCCTGCTGCGCCGCCATTGCGCCGGCAATCCTCAGGCGCTGGAGATAGCCGTCCACGCCCTGCACAGCATGGCGCGCGGCGGCATGTATGACGTGGTCGGCGGCGGCTTTGCGCGTTACTCCACCGACAACTTCTGGCGCGTGCCGCACTTCGAAAAAATGCTCTACGACAACGCCCAACTGGCGCGCGCCTACCTGCACGCCTGGCAAATCACCGGTCAGCCCGCCTTCTACCGCGTGCTGACCGAGACGCTTGCCTTCGTAGCCCGCGAGATGACCCATCCCGACGGCGGTTTCTACTCCTCGCTAGACGCCGATTCGGAGGGCATAGAAGGCAAATTCTACGTTTGGACGAAAGAAGAAATCAGAAAGCAATTAGCGGAGAGCAGCGAATTTTTCGAGGCCACCTACGGGATTACCGAACGGGGCAACTGGGAAGGCAAGACCGTGTTACAGCGCGCCCTAGACGACGCTACCCTGGTGGCCCGTTTCGGACTCGACCCGCAAACGGTTCCCGCCAAACTGGCCGAGTGCCATGCCCTGCTGCTCGCCGCCCGCGAGCGGCGTCCTCGCCCCGCCACCGACGACAAAATCCTGACCGCCTGGAACGGCCTGATGCTAGCCACCCTGGCTGAGGCAGCACGAGTAATGGCATCCACCCAGTCCCCGCCTCGCGGACCCGGCCGCGACATGGCTGCGGGCGGCTCCAAACCCGCTCAAATGATAGACATCGCCTCTGCGCACTCGCAGCAAACTCGGCTTGACGTGGCTACACGAAGCACGGAAACTTCGATGGCAGCGGGAGAAACTTCGGCTTCACCCCCGGCCTCAAATCCCGACATGGCTACACGAAGCGCGGAAACCTCGATGGCAACAGGGATGCCTCCCCCAATGTCCTTGCTTCAGGAAAATTACTATAAAATGGCTATGCGCAATGCAGAATTCCTGCTCACGGCACTACGCCCGCAAGGTCAGTTGCGGCGATCTTGGCGGGACGGAAAGACCTCCCAGCAGGTCTTTCTCGAAGACTATGCCGCCCTCATCATCGGCCTGCTCGAACTATACCAAACTGACTTCCAGGAACGCTGGTACACCTCCGCGTTGGAACTGGCCGAGGAGATGATAGCGCGCTTCAGCGACCCACAAGGTGGCTTCTTCGATACTACGTCGGACGGCGAGAGGCTGTTCCTGCGTCCCAAAGACCTGCAAGACAACGCCACGCCCTCCGGCGGCGCCCTGGCCTGTGAGGCTTTGCTCATGCTGGCTGCTTTCACGGGGAATGGCCGCTACCGCGACCTGGCAGAGCAGGCGCTCACATCCATTGCCGAAGCGGCCCTGCGCTACCCCACTGCCTTTGGGCGTTGGTTATCGGCAGCAGATTTTGCGCTGGGAAAAACGAAGCAAGCCGCGGTATTGGGAGATGCGGACAAGGAAGACTTCCAGGCGTTGATACGCTTGCTGCGCACGGCATACCGCCCCGGCCTGGTAGTGGCCGCGTCCGCGTTTCCTCCATCCGCCGCTGCCCCTGCCCTGCTACAAGATCGGTCGCCCATAGAAGGCCATGCGACGGTCTATCTGTGCGAGGAGTTCGTTTGCCAACAGCCCGTCACGCAGGTCGAACAACTCGCACATCTGCTTTGACCTGGAGGTATGATGTACTTTTCGATGGAAGACCTGCTCAAACTTGGCCTGGCAATCCTGGTAGGCGGATTGATCGGTTTCGAGCGTGAATACCGCGACAAGGCTGCCGGATTTCGCACCAATATCCTCATCGCCGTCGGCGCCACCCTATTTACCATCTTCTCGCTGCGCGTCGGCCACGAGGTCAACCCCACCCGCATTGCAGCCAATATCGTAACCGGCATCGGCTTTCTGGGCGCAGGCACCATCATACGCGAGGAAGGTAAAATCAGCGGATTGACTACGGCGGCCACCATCTGGTTGACAGCGGCACTGGGCATGGGCATCGGCGCCGGTGAATATGCGGTCACTTTGCTGGCAACGACAGGCATCCTGATCGTCTTGTGGCTCTTCCCTTTCCTGGAACATTGGATTGACCGCATTCATCACACAGCGACCTATGAGGTGAGTTTCATCATCAACGACGAAAAATGGGAACAACTCAATCGGTATCTGGAAACGAGTCAACTAATCGTTGCCGGGCAGAAAAAACAAAAAATGGATGGCGCTTACCTTTGCTCTTGGAAAGTCATTGGAAAGCCTCGCTACCATCAACATTTCCTGGAACGGCTAATAGACGATCCGGAAATTATGACGGTGCGCTATTGAAAAGCAACATCCCCTCCGACATGGAGGGGATGTTGCAGTTACAAACGATCGAGGCCCGCCATAGGGCAGCCCGCGAAGATGCTCGTGAGCCACTGTTTGCCCCCTGGCACGAGGAAATTTATTTCTGGGTAGTCTCGTCTTGAGGCTTCTCTTCGGCCTTTTCCTCTTGACCAGCGCCAACGCCTTCTTTGAAAGAGCGAATGCCCTTGCCCAGTTCTCCGGCAATCTTGGCAATACGACCAGGGCCAAAGAGCAGCAAGACAACGACCAAGATAATCAACAGTTCGGGAAGACCCGGTTTCCAAGCCATAACTTTCTCCTTGTTGTTAGGTAATCGGGAATATCGTACCACAATCGGCCCAAAAACGCAAAGTCGCTAAGGCACAAAGTCAGGGTTTTCTTAAAGTCCGGAATCATGTCATTGTTATATTGAGTTGTCCAAAGTGGGTATACTACCCCAAAAAGGGCAATCGAAAATGGATGATGAACAGACGTTACATGAATTCGACA
>FWWM01012657.1_pt1 | contig 13956 bp, 10 predicted proteins | sample 2228351 | NCBI WGS metagenome assembly FWWM01 (sample SAMEA103939774, study PRJEB20133) | metagenome | reverse complement strand
AGGCGGACAGCGGGCTGTATTTCATTGGCACGCGGTATTATGACCCCAGCGTCGGGCGGTTCATCAGTCAAGATCCCGCCCAATACGGCGTCAACTGGTATATTTACGCGGCGAACAACCCGGCGAGTGGCTTTGACTATCAGGGGCAGTGGTGGGAGACGGCATTAGACATCGCGGGGCTGATTTTGGATGTCAAGGACTTCATCGAGGAGCCGAGTTTAGGGAACGCGGCATGGATTATCGGCGACATCGCCAGTATCATATTACCTACGCCGACGCCGTCGGTGATCAAGCAGGGAGGGAAGTTAATCGGACATGCGGACGATGTGATACGGCATGGGGATGAGGTGGCGGATGCAATTCGGCGTGGGGATGCTCTCCCACGAGTCGCACTGGGGCTGGATCCTCCGCTGGAGGAGTTCGCAGGTCAAACAGGGTCAAAGGCATATTGGGACTGGGTCAACTCAGGGTTGGCCCAGCCTGGTGACTGGTTCAGACAATTCGATGAGGCTGTCCATAATACGCCTGGGATCGACTTCGACTTAACACGCCTTGACTTTGATAAGGCATGGGAGGTACGTAATGTTGACATACCCGGTCGTGGACAGATTACAAGTTGGGAGTTCAATCAAGTCATCACTAATTCAGATTTGCTTGACAAGACCACCTTCTGGTACAATAGTGGAACGGGATGGCGGCCCATCCCTATTATCGGAGGTAAGTGAGGATGACAGAAAGAGAAAAGAGAGCCCGCACAACCTGGCTACATTGTCAGCACCTTCATCCAGAGTTGCGGGATTTCAATAGCCTACCTGAGGCGATTGAGAGTATTGCTCTCCGACAAGGATATGCGTTAAGCGTGCTGGCAATAGATGGGAAGGCACGTGAGCCATATCCACAGAAGATGAGAGCGATATATGAGAACACACGGAAGTCAGGGCCAGAATTCTGGGAGGCGATAGGGGAGTATAGTTTGAGTGCAAGGATGGAGATAGAATTTTCATCCCGGCAGGCATTGATATTCCTGTCTTACACGAGTGCTAATTACATCGTGTGGCTGTTGAGCGAAGGTCAACGATGTGCAGCAGGCAAGGTGTCCAGTCTGCGCAATGTAGTTACAGCGATTGCGGAGTGGCACCTTTCGGTGTCAAGGGTGATGAATAACTGGTTACAGGTGCATACTTGGCTTCAACTTCAGATAGACCCCCTGCCTCGAGAACAACGCGAAGAAGTAACCCGGCGATGGTGTTGGGCTCTTCGAAAGGCCGAACGTATAGTTCCGGAGATGTCACCTTTTCTCCTGACCTTGATTGAAAGAGATATAGCTACGGATCTGTTCATTACGACTTCACTTATGGACTTTGGATTCCATCGAACTGCAGATTTTATGCGAGCCCCTCGTATCTTTGTCGGCTCGGATACAAAGGGTCATTTCACCGTCAATGTCATCTTTGGGAGGATAGAAAGAGACTTGGGGGCAGGTCCTCTGGAGGTGGCAATTGATTTGTTTGAGAGGGCATTACACAATTTGTCTTAACGCAAAAGATGGAGTCAGCATCACCTACGCGTATGAACCTGGGCAGACTTACCAAGCGAGCATCACGACAACTTACAGTTACGATACTGCTGGAAGATTGATGAGTGAAGTGCGAAGCGTACCCCATTTGTTGGACAACAAAACGCTGAATTTAAGGGGGAATCCTGCGGCCTGTTACTTTGATGGGGCGGGGTCTCCCGACCACGCCCCCCACCCTGACCGCAGGTCTCCCTTGCTCCCCTGAGGCGGTTACTCTGTCTCACGCACCTTGATAATCTCCCCCCACCAGCCGGTCGAACCGCCGCTCATCGCCAGAGCGACAGCACGCTGTTGGGCGGCTACTGCGACGACGGCGCGACGGGCAACCCCCTGCGCGAGACGAAGTTAGTCGGCAGCCGCTACCGCGATTACTTCTACGACGCCGACGGCAACTGCACGAGCGTCGCATTGCAAGGCGGGGGCACCACGCGCACCTACACGTGGGGCTACAACAACGAACTGCTGCAAATCACCTACAGCGGGGGTGGGACGAATAGTTTCACGTATGACGGCAGCGGGCGGCGGGTGAGCAAAGTTGACAGCGCGGGGAGTTTCAGTTATGTTTATGACGGAGACCGCATCATTGCGGATGGGCAGGCGGTCTACACCCGCGCGGGCAGTAGCCGACTCCTCAGCGAGCGACGCGGGGGCGTCAGCCAGTGGCACCACAGCGACGGGCTGACCAGCAGTCGCACCTTGACAAACAGCAGTCAGACGACGACGGATACGTTCCGTTACGATGTGTGGGGAGACATTGCGGAGCGGACGGGGACCACGCCGACGCCGCATCAATTTGTGGGAGCGTTGGGGTATGAGCGGGAGGCGGACAGCGGGCTGTATTTCATTGGCACGCGGTATTATGACCCCAGCGTCGGGCGGTTCATCAGTCAAGATCCCGCACAAGCAGGTGTCAACTGGTATCTCTACGCCGCCAACAATCCGGTGAGCGCGTTTGATCGGGACGGGTTGATTTGGGACACGCTGTTAGACATTGTGGGATTGGTGGTGGATGTCTACGATCTGGTCACCGAACCGAGTTGGGGAGCGGCAGGGGCGTTAGGATTAGATCTTGTCCTCACAGTGGTGCCGTTTGTGCCTGCGGGAGCAGGATGGGTGCGGCGGGGTGGGAAGTTGAAGAACCTCCTCAAGCGCATACCAGATGACGCCATATCTCCAGCAGATTTGGAGCGAATGAGAAAAGGTAAGCCACCTATAGGTCCTGATGGTCATCCCGTTGAGTTGCATCATCCTGGTCAACGCCCGGAACCGCCTTTTTACGAAATGTCGAGGACGGATCATCGCTTAGGGGAAAACTACAAAAAGAATCACCCAGACTATGATAAGCCTTCAAAGATCGATCGGGAGAAGTTTCGAAAGGAGCGTGAGAGATATTGGAAGGAGCGAGCGAAGGAAATCGAAGTGAAGCGAAGGACACGTTGATTGTGGAAGCCAGTGGACCTGCTAATCTGTTCGGTGTGTTTGAGGATGATGGCGAGACAGGTTATCTATACCTCTATGAACCAGAGGGACGCGGGATTGTAGACGCCTTGAAGGTTCATGCCGCTTCTGCCCAACTGAACCTAAAGGAAGCGGAAATAGAGGTGCGCTGGAGTGACGATCATACTAAGTGTGGTGTTATCATCTTGGGGCGTCTCCGAGCCTATTTCGACTTAGCGGAGGGTCGACGAGTCGGCTCGAAATTTAACTGCAGGACCGATAAGGGTATCAATGACCCCGATGTTCTTCGTGAGTTTGGTCTTCTATAAAGACCACCCCAGAGCATCCGTTCTGGGTAGAAGGCAAGGGTTGGGTAGCGGCGAAGGAATTGGCACGGGGCGACCGACTCATCACGCCGGATGAGAGGGTGGCGGTCGTTCGAGGGGTGAGCGTGGAGGCGGTTCGGGGACCGCCGGTAGTGGTTTACAACTTTGAAGTGGAAAACACCCATACCTACTTTGTGGGGAAGCAGGGGGTGTGGGTGCATAATGCATGTTTCCACAACCATCACGACGCTCCGCTGTTTCGCGGCAATGACGATGTAGCAGATCTGTATGATGCTCATGGAATCGATCCCAACGACTTCGGCACGACGCGTGTGGACGCAGACGTCCATATTGGCGCTCACACCCCATATCCCGATGATGTGGTTGGGGGTGGTCAATACAACAATGATGTGTATGGCTGGCTTACTGACCCTGATCCATGTAAGGCGCCGTTCCCAGAGTTCATAGATACCTTGAAGCAGAAATACGGGATGGTCGAGTAAAATCCCTCACAGAAGCCAGGGCGGGAGGCATCTTTGGGAAATGAAGAAAAAACTGTTGCCTCGTTTCTATGTGCTGGAGGAAGCCTTTGGTGAGGAAGCCTTTGGTGAGGAAACCTTTCCGGTCATCGAGGCGGAGGAATACTTTCAAGCCTTGCACGCCGGCATTGATCTCTTTGAAGAACAGGAAAAGGACGAGTTTTGGTACACGTGTTTCGAGGCGCACCTCAGTGCCAGAGGGCAGCCCCTGTCAAGGCTTCCACGGATTCGCTGCGAAGCATGTGGGAGGGAGACGTGGCTAATGCACATGCACATAGCCCTGCCGTTTGATCTTCCCCCTGCTGCACCGCTATGGCGGTTTATTGGTCGGACTGGTAACCCAGTTTACGTGTCCTGGCAGGAGTGGGATGTTTTCTCTCAGGGGCTCTGCGAAGAGATTCAGCGGGTAGGACGTCGGGTGCCTCTTTTTGGGCCTAATTGTCGTTTGGGAACAGTGCACCTGAGCATCCGCTATAGGAGGGTCAAAGACTTCTTCCAACTACCCGGTGTCGGAGGGACTTTCGTCAGCGAGCGGCTGAGAGAGGTTCTCCAGGATGGCGGGATCAGCGGCTATGACCTGTATCCGGCTCCGGTAGACGAAGCGATACCGTTGCCCAGTCGAGTTCCTGTTCCTCCTCTTCCTTGCTATTACGAACTGGTCGTAGTAGGGCGTGGTCGGCTGGACATTGCAAGGTCCCGATACACCGCGGTTCATCAGTGTCAAGTATGCGCGAGGTGGATCAAACGCGGCGATAAGGCGAGTTGGGACGGGATTTACGTTGATCCTGAGCAGTGGGATGGTGCGGACCTCCTCCGGGTGGAAGAAGCACCGCACTACATTCTCGTCACAGAACAGGTCAAGGAGGCTTTAGAAAAGTTTCACATCATAGGCTATCGCACCGTTCCTGCCGACACCCAATGCTTCCCCGAGTTCAGACGCGCTTAGTCGGCAGTCGAGGCGAAGCGCAGAGGAAAGCCTGCAAAAGATGATCGATACCTCGAGCATGATAAAACTTGAAGACCTCCTCAATGCCGACGTTGAGGACGCCGCCGAATTGAGAGATATGGCTGTGGAGGGAGAGGAGTTCTTACGCTCGCACAGATGGTGCCGGTCCGTGCGGCAGGGATATTTCGATCGCGGATGGGCAGGGATACTGGCAGTCTTCTACTTTGAGATTGAACCTGTCCTAGAGTCAGCTGATGATGCTGTGTGGGTTATCGTGGGAGATTTACCGCCTGCCTACTTAGACGTTGTAACTTGTCCTAACGGGGCAGCTGCCATTGAAGGGTATGTAGGTGCTATGCAGGAATGGGTCGACCACGTTAAAGCAGGCAAGTCGGTCGAGGGACTGATTCCTGTTTTACGCCGCAATTCACTTCTTCCTGTGCCGCCTACTTTAGAGTTTGCAGAGACGTTAGAAACGCGCTTAAACTTCATTAAACGACACCTTCTTCCCTACTTTGAGGAGGAACTAAAGGAGTAAGCTTGGCGAGAAGGCGGGAGTGATCCATTCGCCTCAATCCAGTCCATTCACTGTCACCACCACCCACAGTTACGACGCCGCTGGACGGTTGAGCAGCGTGAGTGCGGCAGGGAAGACGACGACTTACGGCTACGACGCTAACGGCAACTTGACAAGTCAAACGAACCCCAACGGGACGACGGTGACGCAGACGTTCAACGCCGCGGACGAACTGACCAGCCTCGCCAACAAAAAGAGCGACGCCAGCACGCTCAGTCAGTTCAGTTACACCTACAACAGCGACGGGTTGCGCAGCCAAGTCAGCGAAACGTTGGGCGCGCAAACCGCCACCGTGACTTACACTTACGACGCGCTGCATCGGCTCAAAGACGAAGTGCGGACGGGGGCGGACGCCTATGAGAACCACTTCACCTACGATGCGGCGGGCAATCGGCTGACGTGGAACGACGGGGTAAGCACAACCACCTACACCTACGACGCCGCCGACCGGCTGACGCAGGACGGCAACACCACCTACACCTACAACGCCAACGGCAGCCGCGTGAGCAAGACGCTGAGCGGGAGCACAACGACTTACAGTTACGACTACGACGAACAACTCACGCAAGTCGCCTCGCCGACGACAGGGACGAGCAGTTTCACGTATGACGGCTTAGGCAGACGGGTCACACGGACAAGCGGCGGCACCACGACGACGTTCCACTTCAGCGGGAACAGCATCACGACGGAGACGCAAGGCAGCACCGTCGTCGCGCACTACGCCTACGGGGTGAACCGCGTCAGCCGCGACGCGAGCGGGAGTTACGAATACTACCACGCCGACGGCTTAGGCAGCACGCGGCAGTTGAGCAACGACGCGCAAAGCCCCACGCAGACGACCACCTACGACGCGTTCGGCAACATCGAAAGCAACACGGGCAGCAGCAGCAACGCCTACAAGTATGCCGGGCAGCATGGCTACCGCAACGACGGCGACGACGGGTTGATGCACGTGGGGGCGCGGTATTATGACGCGCTGGTGGGAAGGTTTATCAGTGCGGATACTTACCTGGGGGAGATTGGGAATCCGCAGAGTTTGAATCGGTATGTTCATGCGGTTTAGGGATGAGCCAAGCGTCACGCTAACCCGCGCCAAGCAAGCTAAAGCGAGCTGCCAAGACCGCCACAGCCCGTGACTTCCCTCTCGTTAGGCTCAGGCTTTAACCTGAGCGGCAAGCGCACGCCCAGTCGTGGTCACATGCCGCGCACGGCGCATCAGGGAGTGGGGCAAACTCGGAGTGACGGAGGCGGGCGATGACCTCTGCTGTCGCGTGCTGGAGAGAAGCCAGATTCACCACTTCCTCACGTCCGTCTTCGACATAGTAAAGACTGGCTCCCCCCACCTCCAGTCCCGACAGGGCGACGATCCCCTCGCACAAGAGACCGATTTCAAAGCGATGAACGATTTCGTCAGATGGATGACGGGGGCTGACCGCTTTGAGTTGTGCGAGGTGAACGCGACCGTCGTCATCTGTTCCCAACAAGTCTACCACGCCTTCAATCAGCGCGTCACCGTGCTTCCACTGCACATTGACGTTGTCCTGGAGGTTCATCGTCGAGAACCTGCGCCACAAATCGCTTTGCAGAAAACGGCGGAGAACTTGATGAAGATGCTCGACGAGAGCGACTTCACCCGCGATGGCTTGCTGACGAAGACAGGCGCGGATGACACTCTCCACATCCTCCGAACGCTGGCGACATATCAATCCCACCGCCCTCCGCAGCAACTCCTCATACACCCATTGACTCGCTGATTCATTGACCCATTGACCTATCCTGCGCTCCGGCAACCGCTGCACGTGAGATAAGAAGTATTTCTGCGGACACCACAGGTAATCGCACAACTCTGAGACGGAGAAACATTGCTTGCGCTCGAACCGCATGGGAACAGGTTGCACCTGACGCCGCAGTTGTTCCTCGTCCGCCATCGTAGCGCCGACATCCTGTCGGCACGGTGCAGGCAGGATGCCTGCGCCACGTTGGAGGTGAGAAATGATAGGTGCAGGCTGAGGCAATGTGTCGGATGACTGGCTGCGCACGTCAACAGGTTGGTCGAACCTCCTGACTTCTATCTGACCACGCCTGTCCCCCTGTTCCCCTGTTCCCATGTCCTCCAATCCGCCCAGCGCCTCATTAAGCCACTGCAACCACGTATCTTTCTTCAAGCTGAAGGCACTGGACAGAATCAGCCGGTCGCGGGCGCGGGTGGCAGCCACGTAAAGCAGCCTGCGGTGTTCGGCGACCTCCAGGCGGTTTTCCTCGCGGCGAATGACGTGCCCCATCGAAGGCAGCGTCGGCTTGCCCTCGTCGTTTTCGACCTGCGCCGCAAAGCCGTAAGCGGAGTGCATCAACACCGCGCCACCCCCGACTCGGCGCGGACGCGCTAAGTCGGGGAGGAAAACGATGGACCATTCCAACCCTTTGGCGCGATGCACGGTCAGCAGTTTGACAACGTTGCTTTCTTCCTCCTGCGTCGCCGCCTCGCTCTCGCGCTGCTCGACGTTGACGAACTCGGCGATGTGGGCGATGAAGTCCTGTAAGGTGAAATTGCCCTTACGTTCAAACGTGCGGGCGATGTCCACCAGCTTGCGCACGTTGGACATCCTCTGCTCGCCCATGGACTGCGTCAGCAAAACAGCGGAGAACCCCGTCCGCTCCAGGATCAGGTTTATCAGTTGCGACAACCGCAAGCGGTTCTTCACTTCACGCAGCGCGGCGATGAGTTGCGCGGCGCGGCGGAGTTTGTCCTGTTCGTAATCGCGCCATTCGTTGCGCGTCTCCGCCGCCAACGCGCAATGAATGGCGCGACTACGAACCCGCTCGTAAAGCGAACATTCTCGTGGGGGGCGGCACAGCCAGTAAAGCGTCTCATCGGAGACCGCAAAGAACGGCGAGCGCAGGACGCCGATGAGCGCGATTTCGTCGTGGACGTTTTCCAACACGCTGAGGAAGTTCAAAACGTCCTTGACTTCCTGCTGACGATACAACCCGCTGCCCGCGACGATGTAGTAAGGAACGTTGTGCTGTCGCAGCGCGTTTTCGTAAATTGCCACGTCCGTCATCGCGGAAAACAGCAGTGCGATGTCGCCGTAGTTTGTGCCTTCATTGACCAACTCCGTAATGCGCTGCGCGACGGCGTGCGCCTCCGCGTGACGCAGTTCGGCGGCGTTGCGTTCGTCCTCTTCGTCCGATTTCTTCACCAGTAGGAATTCAACGTGTGGCGCAGACGATTTGTCTGCGCGGTGCGCTTCCATCGGTGCGTACGCCGCCTCATACAACGCCTTGCCTCCGCTACCGCCCATCACGGCGGGATGCGAAAAGACTTGATTGAAGAACTCGACGAGCGAGCGCTGCGTGCGGAAGTTTTTGCTCAACTCCAGCACCCGACATTCCGCGTCCCTCTTGAACTCCTCCGCCGTCTGATTGAACACCGACACATCCGCGCCGCGAAAGCGATAAATACCCTGTTTGATGTCACCCACGATGAACAGCCTGACGGTAGGTGGTTGGACGTTTGAGTGTTCGGGGCTTCGAGGAACGGCGTCATGTTCTTCTCCCCGAATATCCGCATCCCCGAATACCTGAATACCTGCCAACCTCCACACAATCTCTTTCTGCAGCGCGTTCGTGTCCTGAAACTCGTCCACCATGATAAACTTAAACCGCTGCTGATACTGCTGACGTACGTCGGGGCGATGGCGTAGCAGGTCGCGGACGCGGAGTTGTAGGTCGGAGAAGTCCAGCACAGAACGCTCGCGCTTGGCGCGTTCGTATGCCGCCAGCGCGCGGCGCAGTTCTTCGGCGAAGGCGATGGAAACTTCAGCGGCGCGTTCATCCAAATCTGCGTTGCTTTCACTGCTCACCTGTTTCGCAAACGCTGCACACAATGAACGCAACCGTTTGAACGCTTCGCGCACGGCTGCCAAGTCGTCCTTGCTGTGCCAGTTCTTCTGCTGACCGGTGCGCAGGTGGATGTAGGACGGTATCTCGCAGACGGCTCGCACTCGTTCAGCAATGGGCAGTAATTCATCCGCCACTTTCACCACGCAATCCAGAACGTGAGCGCGATTGACGGCAGCAAGGTCGTTGTGGTCAAGGGGCTGCCTCTGCCGAAGAACATTGAGAGATTCCACCCAACCCGCATCATTCAACAAGATTTGTAGCGCGGTTTTTTGCTCATGTTCTACGGCTTCGCGCCACAAGGCGAGAAGTTGCTCCTTCTCGGACGGCATCACTTCCAAACTCGACAACGCCCGCTCGCAGTCACTCACGAAATCGTGCAGCAGCGCCGTCGTTTTATCAACTCCCCATTCGCGCACGAGCGTCAACATCGTTGCGCCGTCATTCGCACGAAGACGAGAACGCACAAAATCTTCCAGCGTTTCTTCTAACAGCAATGTCGCATCCACTTCGTCCATCACGGCGAACTGCGGATCAATGCCTGCTGCAATAGCCTGCTCGCGCAGGAGGCGGGCGCAGAACGAATGAATGGTGCTGATGGGCGCGTTCTCCAGCGCGCGCAAGTGTTGAGGCGCGTTCGGAATCGAGGAGGGGAGGCGTGAAAGTTCCTGTCGGAGTCGCTCCTTCATCTCGTTCGCGGCTTTCTCGGTGAAAGTGACGGCGACGATCTCATCCACTCCAGCCCGTTGCTGCCGCAGAACGTTGAGATAGCGGTCAACCAGCACGCGCGTCTTCCCCGCCCCCGCCCCGGCGGACAGGAAGATATGATGGTCTAAATCTTCGATGGCGATTTGACGGGCTTCGGTGTCGGTCATACTCTTGGGTCAGTGAGTCAATGGGTTAAGTAGGTCGCCAAAGGGTGCATTACGCAAAGTTTGCTGCCCTGTTGCCACCGAATCTGCCCCCGAATCGAATTCGGTGTCTAAAACGCCGGAACGAAAGTCTGCTGAAGCAGACTCATTTGTCGTTTAGCCTGCTTCCAGCAGGCTTCCCAGCCGTTGCAGACGCCGAATTCGATGCGGCGGAGTCAGGGCTGTCACCGAATCGAATTCGGTGTCTAAGACGGCGGAACGAAAGTCTGCTGAAGCAGACTCATTTGTCGTTTAGCCTGCTTTCAGCAGGCTTCCCAGCCGTTGTAGACGCCGAATTCGATTCGGCGGAATCAGGGCTGCCCTTGCCTTGTAGACGACTTATGGACTTACTGATTATTTTTTGCAGAACTTTTGGCAACCGTTCGGACGCGGCAGACGTGGCGATACTCACAAGAACTACAAACGTCCCCGCGCGGCGCGGCGGGAAACTGCCCGCTGCGAATCTGCGCGGCATAGCGCGGCAGGTATTCAAGAGTGGCTTTCAGGCACTCCGCCATCTGCGTCTCTTTTCCTTCGGCAACGACGCGGGCGTTCTGCTTAATTGGGCGGCGCACTTTGTAGTAAGACCACTCCGCACATCGCGCCTGCTCGTCGCGCAATACGATTTGCTGCGCCGCCAGCGCATAAAGCGGCAGTTGAAAGTCCGTGCCCTCGACGACCTCCTGCCAGCGTTGATTGTCGCTGGATTTGTAGTCGAACACCGCGAAACGCGGCGCGCCGTTTTCGTCAGGCGGCAAACGGTCAATGCGGTCAATTTTTCCTTGCACGAGCACTTGCTCCTCCCCGCTTCCAATCCTGAGCGGTTCGTCGTCGCTGCGCATACCGTAGGGCTCCTCAAAGCGCAGGGGAACGTGTCCCGCTGCCGTGAGGGTCGCTTCGTGCGCCAGCAATAAAGTGAGGTCGCGCCGGCAGTGTTGTTTTTCCACCTCCCACAGCCGCTCGTCGCCCACCAGCCCGCGCTGCGATGACTTCTTCCATCACCGCTTTTGCAACGTCCATGTTCTCCTCCGCGACTGCCGTGCTGCCGGTAACCTCGCTCAGTTGAATGAAAAAACGTCGCAGGATTTCGTGAACTATCTGCCCGCGCTCGCGGTGCTGCATCCGGTCGGTGGGTTCATCCAGCGGCTCAAGGTCCAGCACGTATTTGAAGCAAAAACGCATCGGACACTCACCGAAAGTGTTGAACTGGTTCGCGCTGAAGCGATACGTTGGGTGAAACCGCTTCGCCAAATCCTCGCGAATCGCTGGCTCTGACAGTACGCCGTCAAAATGATTGAATGGCTCCCTCGAGCGACGATGAGTTTCTACGGCGGCAGCGCGCAGCAGGTAGGAAATTGGGAGATTGGGAAATTGGGAAATTGGAAAATCGGGAAGTCGGACGCCTTCACTGCCCAATTCCCCAATTTCCCAATTTCCTAATTCCCTCATCTCCCAAAAAACAGCATCCAGCAACTCGCGGGGGCTGCAAACGCGGTGAAGTTCGGGCACGACGGCGGAAAGTTTCACACTCGAACATACAGTCAAATCCGTCGCAAAGCATTTCCGCACCTCGTCTATGTAGTAAGAAGTCAGCACGGCGCGTCCTTCGGCGTCGGTGGTGGGATAGGAGAGATACAGCCGCTTGGTCGCTCGCGTGACGGCGGTATAGAAGAGAAAATCCTCCGTCGAGTTCGGCTCTTCGGGCGACAGCAGGTTGACGTTCTGCGGACGTGGGAACTCCTTTTCTACCAGCCCCGCGATGAAGACGTAAGGGAATTGACGTCCGGCGGCATCGGCAACGTTCAGGACACTGACACAACCTTCAGAAGAATCCGATGGCGGCAATGCCGAGAGACTCAGCGCGGTTTGCAGTTCGCCGAGAAACGCGGATAGCGAAATCGTCTTCTCTGGGTCGCTCAGGAAAATCTCCGCAAACTGCAAATCTTCCAACGCCCGCTGAAGTTGCTTGAAGGCATTGAGGTCATCGCCGCTAAAACTCAGGTCTGCCGCTATCCGCGCTCCGTCTGAATGTGCGTCTAACGCGAGATGCTCGGCAATGCCGAAGGCGTCAATCAACTTGCGTATTTCCGCGACTATATGCGCGCGCGTTTTGGCGCGGGACAGCGGGGCGAGAAGTTGAAAAAACGCTTCGACGAATCGCAGAGCGCGGCGCGTCTGCTCCAACTCCTGCGCGAGATGCTCGTCGCTTTCTTCAAAGTCTTCGGAGACTTCGCCCTGTTCCAGTTTCTCCAGCCGCGATTGTAACTGTCGTTCTCGCGTCTGCAATCGCCGCTGCCAGTTGTCCCTTCCCGATGTGAGGCGGGCGCGGCGGGCAACGAGGTCGAGGTCGTCGGGAGTGAAGGGTTCGCTTTGAGCGACTGAAATCGCTGCTACGTAATTGGACTTGAGAAACTTCACCACGTCTTCGCGCTGAAAGTCATCCGCCACGATTTGCAGCAGCGAGAGAACGGTTTGAACGGCGGGGGAGCGCAGCGGGGTTTCGCTGTGGCTCAGGTGGACAGGAATGCCGAACGCCACGAAAACTTCCTGAACAATGTGCGCGTAGTCGGGCAGATTGCGAAACAGCAGCGCGACATCGTCCGGCGCGGCTTCGCCCTCTAACAACAATCGCTTGACTTCACGCGCTATCTCCTCAACTTCGCGGAACTGTCCCGGCGCTTCGATGATTTGCACGGAGTCATCGGCAGGGGGGTTGTCGTCACAGCCCTCTGCAAATAGTGTGTTTTGCAGATGCGTCAATCCGCACCGGGAACGAGTCATGGATAACGGCGGACTGATGAGTTGGATGGGAAACCGTTTCTGCCACTCCCGTCGCATCGCCCGCGCCTGATGGAACAACGTCGGACGCGGGGACTCGGCTTCGTCGGTCAACGCCACTGCCGTTTCCTCAGCCATCTGCGCGAGACATTCGACCACGTCCCATTCGACGGGGGAGAGACCGTTGAATCCGTCCAGCAACAAAACCTTGATACTGTCGAACGGCGCGGTGCGTCCGCTCAACAACAAAGCGCGGGCGTGCATCAATCGTTCGTCGGCGTCGCTGACGCCGTGCTGTTCGAGGAGGTTTTGATACTCGGAGTAGATGAGATACAACTCGTGCCGCTGCGCGTGAGGCAGAGAGGACTCCGCCGTCGTTTGAAGCCACTGCTCCGGCGACAGACCTTGTCGCTTCGTGCGGCGGATGAAGTCCTGAAGCATGTCCAGAAAACCGGGAAAAGCATAGACCGACCGGAAGAAGGCGAGGGAGTTCTGCTGCGCCAAACGTTCGACAACCTGACGCAGCAAAATGCGCTGGGGCATCGGCGGCAGTGCCATGCGGAACGGGTCGTGTTCGTTGAGAAGCGTTTGCGCGAAGGCGTCAAGCGTGTAGATGTGCGGCTGCCACAGTCCGCGCAGACTGGTTTCCGACAGGATGAGTCGTCGCGCCTGAACGCACTGGCGTTCGGTGGGCGTGAGCAAAACGACATGGCGCGAACCGTATCGCTCCACCGAATCCGCGTAACGTTGTCGCATCCACCTTGACTTACCGCTGCCAGCCGCCCCGCAAAGGACCGTCACGTTGGGCACTTCGCATCGCCCCCTTTACAGGGATTATAATGGAAGCGAACGAGAAAAGCAAAGGCGATATTCTTAGAATGCCTAACAAAACCTGTTTCGCTCCCTTTTGTCCCACGATTGAAATCGTGGGCTACTTTCACAAAGCCCCGATGCATCGGGGCTGAA
>FWWM01011751.1_pt1 | contig 13960 bp, 13 predicted proteins | sample 2228351 | NCBI WGS metagenome assembly FWWM01 (sample SAMEA103939774, study PRJEB20133) | metagenome | reverse complement strand
TTAATATTCCTGATTTAAGTTTCAATCCTTGTTTTGGTGGATGTTCCATTAAAACTTATGATATAAGTTTTTATTTTGAAAATTGCTTCCTGCAAACAATGATTTAAGTCATGTTTGTTGCTTGGTTTTTTATAAGAAAACAACTCTCCCCGATAATTATAAATAACAGCTTCATCGTGTTCAATTGTAAGTTGAAAGTGGTTTTTGAAATTAGCTTCTTTATCATATGGATGCTGAATACATTCAAAATCCCAGTAAATTTTGAGAAGGCGATTAAGCACGGAGACCAGAAAGTGACCACTACCTACTGCGGGGTCACATATTTTAATAGATTTAATTAAAGATTGAATCTGCTCTTTGTCTTCTGATGATGAATTTTGAAAAAAGATTATTATATCTTTATATGAAGAAAACGGTTTGCTGAAAAGATGATTCACTTTATCAATTAAAATTTTTTCGAGAGAAATTTTTGACATAAATTCTGTTATTTCGCTGGGTGTGTAATAGCTTCCGTCTTTATATCCATTGATTTTTTCGAAAAATAAACCGAGAACGGCAGGATTGATAACGTTTTCGTTATATTCAGTGTTGAAATTCCAATAATTTAAAAATTTAATTAAGTAATCAAGTATTTTTAAATTTTTTTCTGAGTATTGTTTTTTTAAAACTGATGAGGGGAAAATAGGAATTTGATATTCAGAATTTAGAGATGATATAGGACAATTTCTTTATTTGTCTTGAATCTCAAATAAAGAACTGTTTACAAAGGGTATATTGCAAAAATTTGATTTATCAAGGAATTGTCTATCCGCTGGATGTTTAGCCAGAACTTCGAAAAAAATATATTCTAAATCTTGGAAATTTTTACATTTGTCTTCTGACAAAATATAATAACGATTATGATTTTTGGAGTTAAAATTTATTAAGATTTTTTCATAAATTTTTAGAAACAAAATTCTATTGACCCAAAGAATTAATATGGAAAGTGCATCGTAAAAAGTAGAATTGTGATTTATATCGTCATTAATACGCCTAAAAATTTGTTCTATCAATGTTCCTTTAACTTGCTTATTAACAACAATATTTATGTGTTTATTTTTTACTATTTCCTTTAAACCTAAGATGTAAAGAAATTCTTTATAAAATTGAGTATTGAATCTGACTGGTTGAATTAAAGGGATATCTTTAAGTCTCGAAGGATGGAAAAAATCGAAAAAATTTTCATCTGTTGCGGTGAAAAACCAATATTGTTCAGGGTACTTGTTAAATGTTTCGGATAATTTATTTTTTTTAAAATAAGAAGAAATTAAGTTGTAAACCTCAGTATGTTGAGGACGTGCTGGTTTGAAAAGCATATTGCCTGCGGGGGTTAGTTCACCTTTAAACATAAAATTTAATAGCTCGGGTTTATAAAATAAATGGCGAAATAACTCCTCTTTAAATAAATAAAATCGGAAACCATCAGAAATAAACAACCATTTTAACGTATTTGCAGAAGCAAACCTTATAAACTGCAAATAATAATAAACTAATTCAAACAAAGCTTTTTTTTCAAAATTGTTGTGTTTAAGCATTTCTGGGGAATTGGGTGATTTAAACTCAAAAATAGCCAATACATTGTCTTGGCTGTCATAAATAGCACCATCACAACTAATGGAATGGTTTTTAAGTTTTATATTTCCACTTTTATACCTAAGGTCGTCGAGAATTTTGTTGATAAAATCTTGGAACTCGCTTTTAATCTTTTCCTCGTTGTTTACTTTCTCAATTTGGCGATTGTAATTTTCTAAATCATGGCGAAATGTGGCATAACTTGAAATCATGGTAGATTAAAAATTAAGCAAAATGTAAGCAAAATGTTTGTCAAAATTTGATACATAATGATACAATTTATTTTTGTAATTACTTGAAAATTAAGCATATTTATTATTGTTTGTGGGCCCTGAGGGACTTGAATATCACCCCAAAAATTAGCGAGTTAAAGGATTTATTAAAATTATTAAGCAAAATGTAAGCAAAAAATATATGGATATGCGTTTTTTGTGTTGTGGTAGATACTTTCAGTAGGAAAATCTAGAAAGGAAAATTACAACTAAAGAACTTTTCCGTGGATTATCTTTTTGTTGGCAACAGAAAACATATCGCCGTCTCTCTCAATTAACGCAAAACCAGCATTCCAAAAAGAAAGAGGTCGCCATAGTGGTTTTAATCCGCATAAGCAACCAACAACCCACACCCCAACCGTCTTCCCACTAACAGTATTCGCTATATCTTCTTGTGTTCGATGAAAATGTCCAACAATAAGATTGTCAAATGCTTTCAATCTAAGATTTCGTGCTACATTGATGGTTCCAGCTGAAGCAAGAATCTCATGACCGTGAGCGATATGAAGTTTGCCTACGCTGATTACTTCCAAAGAAGAAATATGCTGTATTTGGTATTTATATAATTGCAATAAATTTTCGAGTTTTATTTCTTCAAGATTTGTCAATTCTTCTGCTTTTTTCCACAAATAGATTTGAAGCCGATGTTCGTGATTTCCAAACTTGTAGTATATGTTGGTATCAGGAAAATACTCCCGTAAATAAGCAAGGAACTGTTTCATTATGTTTACTTCTTTGTTGAAATCTCTGTAATTTGGATCCCTGGCAAATGAAGATACTGCATAACAATCCATAATATCTCCATTGAGCAGTAGCGTTGTTGGTCCCCAATCTTTTATGTGTGATAAAGCTGTACGCAAATTGTCTTTTGAATGGAATGGAATGTGTACATCATTAATAATCGCGATTCTATTCTCTGATTCCGAAAGAATGTAATTAGTAATTTCTTCGTACCAGCTATCAGGAAGTTGCAAGTCTTGTGGTTCTAGTGAGAATTTTTGTGAATGCGGTACGCCAAGTGTTCGAAGTTTCTTTCGTAAACCATCGTGGCTAATTTGTAAATTTTCCCGAGAAAGGATTAAACTTGCCAAAGCACGGTCTGAAAGATAGGGGTTTTCCATTCGATATTGAAGCAAAAGCTGTTTGATTCTTTCAGTATATTTCATAGCCCTTTCTGTTTTATTCGACAATCCAAAAGCCTGTAATGTCAATAATTATTTCACCATCGTCGAGTTTTGTTCCAAGAATTTGTATTATATCTCCCGGTTGAGTTCTTTCGATACTTCCCACTTGTCCATTGGAACGAAGGAACACATAATTGCCAGTATCTATATCACCTTGTATGTCGACTTGGACTTTACCAAAGGTAATGAGCGGTATTTTATCATCAGGTTCACCGTTGTATTGTGCGAATGCGAACGCGGGTTTATTCTGTAGTGCATTGGCTTGGTAAATTTTGCCATCATCGGCTAAATATACCGCATCCCCGACATTGATGTTTTCTCCACAGAGACCATAAAGAACATTTTCGTTACGATTGATTCCAACTACCGCAGTTCTACCACCACTTACTTTTTTCTTCAAATGTGGAACCAGCAAGGTTTCGGTTATTTTGTTTGCTGCTATGAGTTCTTTAACTGGCATAGTTTACCATAAAACAGAGAATAATTCAACATCAACTGTTTCAGTGTTGAAATCGATAAGGCAATCGATAATAGTCCATTCATCAGTATTGATGGGAACGTTCCCATCAATGTTTTGTAAGTCAACTTTTAAATTAATTTGTGGCATTAACCACGGAATTTCGTTAGTGTCGAAGTTTGTTAAGGCTTCTAGCGGAAAAGAAGCCTTTAATGTGGTCTGTTTTTGATGTGAAAACAAGGCTAATGCAAGTTTGGAAGCCCAGTATGGTATTCCTGTTTGTTGCTGAGAAGCCATGAATAATTCAGAAATTTTGTTTTTTGGCAACGATAACCAGGAAAACGGTACAAAATCGCAATCTGGAATAGATGAAGAAAACACGTTGTTTTTTATTTCCCATTCACAGTATTCGTGGACACGGATTAGTACACCCGATGAACTTTTATAATATAAATTAGTTATATGAGGATAGAAAGATTTCATCCAATCAGAATCCAGGGCTTTGTATTGCACTGCTGATGGAATGTTGTTGAAAACTATGGGAATAGTTATTTCCGTTTCATTATACGAACCTGTTTTGACCGACTCCAAACGGTCTATATCACTATAATCATTATCACGGTAAAATTCGTACAAGGAAGCAGTAGCTCGTTTTATGATATTGCTATATAAATTAATTTCTTTGATTTCTTTGATGTTTTTGATATCAACTTCATAAGTTTGGCCTGTCCCAAAAACAGGGGACCAAACCACTCCAAACCAAGTGAATCTACCTCGAACAAACAACCATTCGGAATATTCTTTGAAAAAGTCCCAAACGCTATTTTTGTATCTATTCAAAAGACTGTTGTCGTCAAGATTTGAATATAATCCACCTATTTTTTGATTAGTTTCTTGAAGAGAAATATACGAAATATGGTAAATGTCGTTTTCTCCAAGAGCTGATCCCAATTCACCACTCCCATCTTCTTTTTGCGTATACAACTTTGGAAAATATAGTAATGGTACATCAAATGGTTCGTTGTTGCTGCGTATCATAAAATTTTTCACAAAGCTTCCAATGTACGATATAAATTCGAACAAAAACTTATGAGGTCGAAAATGAAAGAGAGAATCATTGGTAAAATGAGAAACATCACAGGGGGTTCCGACGATATCAAACACCATTGTTGTTGTTTCGGCTGGCTGTGGTGGTTGAGCCATATTTTCTAAATAGGAATCATATAAAGGCAAAAGTGTAAAACTTATGGAATCAAGTATACAACGACTTAAGTCAAGGCACTCAATAGAAATTGTTTTGTTTGAAAGTTCATATTTCAACTTGCTGGCTGAGCGATAAACTCCACGAAAAACAGGATAATAACCCTCACCATTTGAAATACTAAAAACAAAGAGAGTTCCTAATTCTATTGGGGCGTTGAATCCAGGTATGGTAACTATTACTAAAGGGTCAAAAAAACTTCTTCTAAGTTCATTATAAATTGGAGTCGATGGAATTAAATTAAGGTCGAATGTCATTGATAATGTTGGTGTTTCTGGAAATCCTAATGGGAATTTATCGTATTTATAGTTGAACTGCAAGGATTTCAAAAAACCCGATGGTAAATCGATTATACTTGGATTGTTTAGTAAAGAGTTATCTGCTGGAATAATTTCTAATTTATAATCCCATCGAGTTCTTATGCCTTTCCAAGTGTATCTGTAAATTACCTGACTCATAGCATCGGTTTTTCTTTCCTCATTTCCAAAGTAACTGCCTTGATTCCAGATTCATAATCATCTTCTGTTAATATCTTTGTAGCAACTCTGATTGCTTTGCCATCGGGATGTATGCTCCAATTGTCGAAAGTATAAGTCCCTTTGTAAAAATAAATGAATTTCTTTTTTAGAACATCGCATAATTGTTCGTATTTGTGCATATCGTTAGGGAATATAAAATACGCTAATTTAACGTTGAATGTTTGAATTTGCGCTGAATTATGAACTACTATTCCACCAATTCTTTGTTCAAACTCATTATTTAACAACTCTCTATGAGGAGAAACACCGTAAATATTTAATTTAAGCCAGTTATCATCAGTCAATGGATTTGATGTTCCAAGCGAAGACAAATCAATGGTACTATCTTCTGCAATTTCGTAATATTCATTTGTTCCGAACAAAGCAATGATCCAAAAGTCCATACTACAACCTTCGTAATGATAGCTCTTTGGCAATCTTTACTTTATCTACAATTTCTTTTGCGTTGAAGTCAATGTCCACATTGACTTCGCTAATCGTTTTACGAACATAGCCTGAGTTTTGAATTGTTTGTTGTAGTTCTTTTATATTTTTCTCAATGGTAGTTTCTAATCTTTGGATATTTTTGTTATTTTCCTGATTGAATAACCAAACGTGACTGAACAACAAGTCTCTTTGTTTTTCCACAAGTTCTTTTTCTTGTGCTAAAACATCAAGTCCAAGCTTTTGTTGTAGGAGTACTGGTTTTTGTGTAAGGTAAAACTCAATTGCTGGTCGACCTGTTTGGTTTAACCATTTAAAAAGTTCTTTATTTTCGCCAGCTCTTGTGGCCTTGGCGGTAAGGACCGATTCTCCTTTTGACAATCGAGCGGGAATAGAATCGCTTGTTTCTGAAAGCGGCCCTTGTATATCAACTGCACCTTTATATGCCGAAAGAGCCGCTTTAGCTGCCTCGAGAGCTGCATAAATAACAGCAAGAGCTCCTGTAGCTGCAACTGGACCTAAAAGACCAAGTTGTGCGAAGAAGGCAGCGTATATGGGTCCAATATAAGTGAGTATCATTTTCTCTGCCATATCGATAAGGGATACAAGTAGCCCCATTTTGAACGCATCCACAAACGAAGCTCCTGATGCAAGCATAGCTCCAAACGATTGAAGGCTGGTTGCCAATGCAGCGTTGGTAAAGTTTCGGAAGTTGTCTATATTTTGGTGCATTAACAAACTCATTTGTTCTTGAGCTTTTGCGGCCTCTATTTGTCCCGCTTGAACTTGCCTTTGTAGTTCTTTGATTGCTGCTTGATTTTGTAAAATTTTACCGAAACTTTCTTCGGCCTTTTTGCCGGTTATTTCTGCTGTTGTTTTGAAGGCATTGGCAAGCCCAAGTTGGATTCTTGTATTAATTTCTGATAGCATTAAGTTTTGTTGCAGTGCTTTTTGTCTTTTTTCTTCGAGTTCGATTTGTTTTTGATAGAATGCGGTTACTGAAATTTCCCGACGACGCAAGGAATCGAGTAGGGCTTTTTCTTCGTTTTTGATTTGGTTTAAATTGGCTTTCAAAAGGCTTTGTTCTTGTATGTCTTTTAATTTTTGTTTCAGATTTTCTATCATACTATCAAGTGGTCTAAAGGAAGTATCGATAATATTGCGTGCAAAAGTTTGTCCAAAGGATTCGAAAAGAGAGGCCATATATTTTTTTAATTCTTGCGATTCATTTGCTGCTTTTTTGTTAGCAGCGGAAACTGCGTTGAGATATTTCAGATATGCTTGTAGTCGTAACTGGAAATTATCTTTCGCAATTTTCAACTCTTCTTCGTATGTTTGTTTGGCTTTCTCAATTTCCAATTCTTTCTCACGTTCTAATGGATCTGCTATCATTTGGATTTGTTCTTCTCGGAGTTTCTTTCTGTATTCGCTTTCTAAAGAATAAATTTCTTTTTGTAAATCAGTGATTTGCTGTAAAATTGTAGCTCTTTCTTCTGGGGCTAAGGTTGGGTCCATTAGTTTAACGGAACTTTCCGAAAGTAATTCCGCCAATTTTGCCTTTAGGTTTTCGAGTTTTGCTGCTAGTACGCTGGAATCTGTTTCAATGCCCATTGTTACTTTTAATTCTAATTCTGAAATGCGAAGTTGACGAAATTGATCTTGGATTTTTCGCAGTTCTTCTTTGTTCTTTTTTTCGTCTTCTTTGATTTCTAAATTAAGTCGAAGCTTTGTATTTTCATTCTCTGCGATTTGTCGTGCTAAATCTTGGGTTTGTTTTAGAAGTTCGCTTGCCTCTTCGGGTTTAATTTTTCCTACAAATCGAATTCTACCAAATTCATCCATCGATATTTTGTACTTTTCTATAAGTCTGTTTAATTGTTCGTATTCTTCTTTGTTTTTTTTGATTTTTTCATCAATAATTCTTAATTCGTCATATTTAGAAATTTTAAGTCTACCAGCAAGTAAGTTTTCTTTTTCGATTTGAATTTCTAATGTTTGGATATAGTTATCGTTAGATTGTTTTCGTTTTTGATATATCTCTAACTCCAATGCAAGCTGTGATTGTTTTTCTTTGGTTCTTTCTTTTTCTTTTTCCGCTGTTTCGTCTTGAATTGTTTTCTGTATAAGACCTAGCTTATTAGCTTCTTTAGTGGCTTCGTTAAGTTCTGTTTGTATTTGTGCGCCTTCTTTTTGTTTTTGAATGCCTTCTGCGATTCTTTTGTTATATTCTTCTTGTGTGATTCTTCCAGCTTTTAAGTCCGCAACAGCTTTAATAACTAATCCTCGCCCTTCTTCTTGTTTTTGTTTTGCCATAGAAAGAGCGTCTGCAAAGGATTGAGCAGCAATTTCTGAGTTTTTTATTTCTTGCGTAACCTTTCTTTGAGCGTCTAAGATTTGTTGAACTTTTTCTCGACTAACGCCCCATTTATTAGCGATTTTCTCAATTACTTCAGCGGTGCCATTACCTTTTTTACTGGCTTCTTCAAGTTCTTTGCTAATTGCCATGTTTTTGGCTTCCTCGTTGGTTATTTCAAGTGTCTCTGCAATTTTTTGTATACTTTCCTGAGTTACTAAACCAGCTTGAGCTCCTTCGAGAAAGGATTGAACTAACGCTTCTTTGTTTTGGTTAAATGTCTCTGTAAGTTTTTCGTATTCTTCTTTTAATTCTTCTACTTTCTCGGGATCGGTGGTTTCTACGATTTGGTTTTGCAAATCTTTCAGCTGTGCTTTCTGCTCTTGCACAACTTCTGTTTGAGATTGTAGAGCTTGGGTAAATTTCTGGGATGCTGATAGAAGGTTTTCTTGTAGCAATGCTGTAGAAACGTATTCTTTTGCTTTTTGTATATTAACTTCCCAAACGGTTTTTATTTTGCCTGTATCATCGACTATGTTCCTCATTTGGTTTCTAGCTTCGGGGAATATCTCCGCGATGGAATTGCCTACTTCAAGCGCTTTCTTTTTTAATTCCTCTAATTTTTCTTTTTCTGCATCAGACAACCCGATGGTTGTACCTTTTGATGTTAGCGATTCTATTTCTTTTTGTATATCTTCGTAATCTTTGATTAGTTCTTCTGCTGTTGCTTTCTTGTCGATTTGAATTTGAATCTGTGCGGTTGTTTGTAATGCATTTTGTATTTCTTTAGCTGCATCTTCAAATTTTTGTTTATTCAGTTCTTCGGTTAATTTATCTACAAAGGCTTCACCTGCATTTTTTCCGGCCTCACCTATTCCTTCGATGAAACCGATAATATCTCCTTTGAGTAAATTACTTATCGCTTTGCCGAAAGAACTTATAAAAGAACCAATTGCCGAAGAAATAGACTTAATTACCATTAGTACTTTTTCTACTTTGCCTGTTATCCATTCAAAAATTTGCCCCAGCGTTTGCAAGACCTCGTTTATTCCTTCGCTAGCGCTTTCCAGATTGAATAATTCAGCAATAAAATCTCCTATGGTTTCGCCAATTGATTTGATAACCGTCCATACTAATTGGAACGGCGCAATGACAACTTGAACAATAATTTTACCGATTTCATAAAGTACTTCGCCTATTTTCTTTATTATTTGCCAAGCATAAGTTGCACCGGTAGATATGATTTTCCATATACCATCGAATATATTTCTGAATGCTTGACTGTTTTTGTACAACAAAATCATACCAGCAGCCAAAGCCCCAATGCCAGTAATAACCAAACCAATTGGAGAAGAGCGGAATGCTGCATTCAATGCATTTTGTGCGGCAGTAGCCAATTTTGTAGCAATTACATAAGCATTTTTAGAAGCGATATTTATGTAAGTTGCTGCTGTATCTTTAAGTACTGCTACAGTTAAGGCGTTTTTTTGTAAAACCAAGGTACCTGTTGCTGCATTTTGTGCGACAAGTGCTGGAATCACTTTTTGCAGTATAGTTAACCCAAATTGTGTAGCACTTGAAACAAGACCAGCAAAGGTTTTGATGCCTTGTAATGCCAATAAGCTTACAATTAATCCAGAGGCAGCAACTCCTGCAGCCACAAATACTGGCTGTAGAGGTTTGGTTAAATTAATTAGATTTGAAACCCATTTTGTTGCACCTTGAAGAATTGGGATTAGGTATTTATCTATCGTATAAATGAATGGGTCAACGGCTTCAAATATTATTTTACTTACTGCTACTTTTAATGAATTTATGGAATTTTGGAATCTGGCAGCAGAACCGGTTGAACTTTGAGCATTTTCTTCCATTTGTTTCAAAGCCGGTGAAAAAAACTGCAATGCTTTTGCGGTCGCCTGTGCAGGGTCTTTCATATCTTTTAAGGTTGCAGCAAGAGCGGGAAATTGTTTCGTTAATCTACCAAGGGCAAACTCGCTTTCTGGGTCGGCAACACCTTTGGAAAAAATTCTTATTGCCATTTCGCCAGAAATTAATCCATTCGTTGTTTTTTCAATTGCTAAAGCAAGTGTAACTAAGTCTTTATTAGCTTGTCCTGTCGCACCACCCAAAGCTGCAGCTAGTTGGCTGAATCTTCTTACTTCTGCGGTTGCCACACCATATCGATTTGCAATTTCAGCTGCATATTTCGTGCTTTCTTTGATAATTTGGCTTAGTTCTTCTCCACTCTTCCCTGCCTGCGCAAATGCAACCTTCATGTTTTCTATGGCTTCTGTTGCAGCTTTACCCTTTTCAATTATATCAGCAAAACCACCAAAAATTCCTGAGAATCCCTTTAAAAGGACACCCCCTCCAAAAACCCCCAACACGGTTCGCAATAAACCGCTCGAACCTTCAGCGATAGATTTAAATGAATCCAAAAAAGATTTTCGTATCGTACCCGATACTTTTTCTGCTTCTTTTTCTACTTTATTTAAATTACTTTTTGCCTGATTAATTTGGTTGGAAGTATTTGAAAATGCGGCTGAAGAACTACCTTGAATTTGTTCGAAAGTTTTTGCTGTTGCTTGAACTTGCGATTTAACCGAATTTAATGCCGCGTTAAACTTGTTTTCATCTATTGGTTTTATCCCTTGTCCGAGCGGGCCTAACGAATCCTTAATAGTATTTACAATTGTATTAAACGCCTGCACATCGAAGACAGGCGTTAGATTAAATGTTAATGATAAATTCGTTGCCATTACCATTCAAATGCTTTATGCAACATTATTATTTCATATACTGTAACCAAACTGGCCTCTTCGTACAATTTTTTCATCTCGGAATACACCCCTCGTGCAGCCATATAACAAAGTGCTTTGTATCTGTATTCGACCTCTTCAACAAATGCGTATCCTTCGGATACGCTTGGTATAAGATTATATACATTCCACCGAGCATTTTTCCTTCGTTCAATATATTCCTTTTCTTCCCTCGAATAACTTTTTACTACGTTAAATGCAGGTACATCTAATAACCACTGTATCTTCGCATTTTCATATTGAATGAGTTCCACGAAAGAAACGGTTAATTTCCGTCACTTTCGAAATGTTTACATTTTTCCAAAAATCTGAGTCTTCGCTACTAAGAATTAACCTCTTGTGTTCCTCTGGCAAAGAACTAACATCTACAATCAATTTGAAAAACTTAATATTCCATTCGTCATTATACATCCAATGTTTTATCAATGTCGTTTCTCGTTCTTTTAATTCTTCTTCAGTTATATCTTTTACTAACTCTAATAAAAATTTACTTTTCTCAATTTCTACTTCTTCGTCACTAATGTATGGATTAGTTCTTTTAATTTCTTCTATTTTCTGATTGATTTTCGTTTGTAGTTCTTCTTCTCTTCTGAATGCTTCTTGCTTTAATACCTCTTGTTCATACTTTTTAAATGCTAATTGCGTAGCAGTATCGTGCTGAATTATTTTAACCCGCAATGAAGGCGTAAGAAATTTTAAGCGGATGGGGATTTCCTTGCGGATTTCCCCATCGTAATATTCTAAAACAAATTGTTCATTCATATCTCACCTTATGATTGTTTCGCAACAAACTTGCGAACGAAACCAGCACCTTTTGGAATTTTTGGTATCTTCGCTGCAACATCGGTTGGGTCAACCAATCCGCCAGTACCGGAATGGAACAAATTTGCGCCAATATTTAAATCATACTCAGCTTTTGTCCCAACAAACTCAAATGTGGGCTTAGAATAATCATCAGCTTTTTGAGACCACGACCCTGAGGTTCGACTTACATACCCAAGGCTTGCCAGCACCTTTACCTTGGTCCCATCCGCTGAATATGCACCATAAGTTATCGCCAAAACCAACGAATCATTCGTTCCTCCTGTCCCTACTTTCTTTACACCATTTTCCAAAACCACATCTGGCAATTTCACACCAGAGGACGATGAAGGTGGATTCACCGTATCCAAAAATTCATATAATTCGGGGTCATCTTGATAATTATCAAACGTAATTTTCACCGTGCCATCTTCTTGAAATTGCGGCTTGGTATCCACCAATTCAACTAATGAGAAAGCTTTGTCGCTTCGGTCCGCGGCAACTGCTGTTCCAGTGAGTCCCTCAAGAATCTCATATGCATTGCCGCTCGATGCAACTCGCACTCGATAGAAATCTGTTAAAGATTGTCCGCCTGAAATCATTTTAAACCTCCATTTTTAAGTGAAACATAAAAAGACATTTTTTGCATATATTAAACAGTCATTTCTAAGTTTATAGTTTCATCCATTTCTTCTAAGTGAATATAACCATAATCCAGATACTTTGTCGCTCCATTAGGCAAAGTAATTCTAACATACACCATTCTATTCTGACCAACTTTGATTATTCCACTTCCTTGCAAACTTCTAACAAAAATGCTTCCTGCTACACTATAATCAATCAACATTGGGTCATTGACACTGGAATAAATTTCCAACATTCTTGAGGTTGTTGTAGGTACTTCATTTAGAGAAGCATCTAACTCTCTGGTTTTGCAAAATATATCGAATTGATAATATCGATTTCCAACGGGTAGTAAAACGTCAATATTTATTTCAGTTTCGGGTGCTGATATTGAGCGAGGATTAAATTGAAACCTTCCAAACCAATGTCTTTTTGCATAATTAAGTAATATCCAAGCATCAGCGTAATAACTATAAGTAAATTCGGCTTTGGTCACAAAAAACAAATCCGTTTGAGTTTTTGTAATAATCCGTTTATGGTTGGATGGAGCTTGGTTATTGGAGTTGTTTCTAATATTAAACCAACAACCATTTGCTGCGGTTAAGCAAAATCTAATGTCTTCTAATTTTCGCCAATCGTCTATATTTAGACTTGCTCCCAAAAACTCGAACATTCCCAAAGTTCGGGCTTCTAGGTCGTCGTAGCCATAGCTTAGGTTAATATTTTGTTTGCCATTGGCAAGGAAACTACTGGTAGCAACAACAAGTTGAGTTTCTGTTCGTGGGTTGGCACTATCTAATGAAAGATCGGTTTCATTTGACCAAGGCAAATTGTTCCAAGTGCACCATCTGAAACCATTCCAAAACCACAATCTATCGTTATAAAGCACAGTATATCCAGTGTGTTCACTTGTTAAGTCGGTAGGTAAATTATTAAGTGCCTCTATACCAAATCTTTTAACTTTTGAATAAACAAAATCAATCATTTGTTTTCCTCTTTCGTTTTTATTTTTGATTGTTTCCTGTTTTTATCTGTTTGATTCGTTTTATTTTTGGCTTTATGCCCCAATAATTTCCACCACTCCAGTTTGTTGCTAATCAGTATTTCACAAAATGTCTTTGCGAAGAAGTTTATCATTGTTTCGTTTTCGTCGCCTCCGTCGTTTATACTCGGGAACAACCGTCCGCACTGGATGTGAAGCAATTCGTGTATCAATGTTTCCAAGAGCAGTTCCGTAGGCAACTCCTCGCTAATCCTCACCACCGCTCGCTTAGGCTCACACTCACCATACCTGTCGTTACCATCGAATGGGTCAGAAACGATATTAACCTTCACTGGCAAATGTCCCAACTTAACTGTCCAAGATTTCATTTGTACTTTCCTCTACCTTTTTGAACCCCAATATATTAGCATATTCTTCTTCGCTCTCTACTTCCACACAGCCTACATTCCTGCCCTCGGGGGTATCAATCCACTCCTCTGCGATAAGGATTGTGTATCGCTTTCCATCCGTGCCTATGTATTTGCCATTTTCTTCTTCGATGTATTTTGCAATCATTTCGCCTCCTAATTTTGAACTGTCCAACCTTTATTTGTCGCAATACTTGTGTTGCAAG
>FWWM01012645.1_pt1 | contig 13966 bp, 11 predicted proteins | sample 2228351 | NCBI WGS metagenome assembly FWWM01 (sample SAMEA103939774, study PRJEB20133) | metagenome | reverse complement strand
AATTTTTCCCTGAAACCTTAGAATCTGCCTTTGCTGGGCAGAGTGTGGGTTTTATAATAAAAGATAAGCATTACTATGTTTCAACAGGGGAGCTGATAACAAAGGAGAATGAACCTTCTCCATTTGTTTCAAGAAGATTTAAAGCTAATATTTTCTGGATGGAGGTAGGACCTTTAATTCTAAATAAACCCTATATGGCTAAAATAGGCACCCAAAAGGTTAATGTAAGAATTACTGATGTTGAAAGGGTCATTGATGCGACTGATCCTCAAAATATCCTTAAAAAGGATAGACTTGAGCGTTATGATATAGGGTTATGTGTGGTTGAAGCTACAAAACCAGTTGCTTTTGATTCTTATGAAAATTTAAGTAAAACATCAAGATTTGTGCTAATTGATAATTACCATATTTCTGGATGCGGAATAATTTATGAAAAGCTTGAGGATAAATTCTTTTCACTTGAAAAAGAAATAAAAGAGAGAGAAAGATTATGGGAAAAGGGGTATATTACTCATAAGGATAGAGAAGCACGTTATAGACATAAGGGGAAATTTATATTAATAACTGGAAAAGACTCTTTAAAAATTTCAGAAGTTGCAAAAATGCTTGAAAAAGAACTCTTTAATCTCAATAAACATGCTTATTTTCTTTCTACCTTTTCTATTGGTGCGGGACTTGATAAGGATCTTTCTTTTGTAGAGAGTTTCGATAGAGATGAAGAAATCAGGAGAATAGGTGAAATATCCCATATTTTTACAGATAGCGGAACAATTTTTATAAGCTATGTTAGTGAATTAAAAGAATACGAATATGAAATTTTAAAATTACTCAACACACCGTATGAAATTTTAGTTATTGCTATCGACAATGAAAGGAGAGATTTTTATAATATATATTTTGATGAAGAAATTGATGTTGACGAAATTGTAAAAGAGATTATTAAAACTCTTGCCAGGAGTGAAATTATAGAATATTATATTTAAGAGGTATTTAATGAATTTTTTACCAATTGCTATCAATATAGCGGATAAAGAAATTCTAATTGTTGGTGGTGGAAAGGTAGCTTATAAAAAGGCGAAAGTTTTAAGCCAGTATACAAATAAAATAACCTTTCTTGCAATAGAATTTATAGGCGAATTGTTAACGGATTTTCATGATTTTAAATTTATAAAAGATAAGTATAGAAAAAAGTATTTAAAGAAATATTTTATTGTTTATGCTTGTACAGATAATGAAAAGGTTAATGAAAAAATTTCTCTTGATGCAAGAAAGCTAAAAATTTTAGTTAATGTATGTGACAAGCCTCTAATCTCTGATTTTATTTCACCAGCTATCTATAAAAAAGATAACATAAGTGTTGCGGTAACAAGTAATGCAACAGATGTAAAAAAAAGTGTTGCCATAAGAGATAAAATCAAGGAGAAACTTGATGATTGGCTTTAAAGGCAAGGATTATAACTATTCTATAGAGGAGAGAGAAATATTTTTTAGTGAAATATCTAAAAATCTGCCAGAGTATTATGTTTTACTTAAAACATGTGATAGGATTGAACTTTACTATGAGAATAAAGATTTAGATTTAAAAGATGAAAAGGTATTTAAAACAGTAAAACATCTTTTTGGACTTGCTTCTGGAATAGAATCTCCAATTATTGGCGAATGCCATATTCTTTCACAGATTAAAGAAGCCTATTATAAATCCTTAAATGAAGGTAAAACAACCAGACTTTTAAATATCTTATTTCAAAAAGCTATAAATGTAGGGAAAAAGGTTAGAAATAATACTAAAATAAGTGTCGGTTCTCCTTCTCATTCTCTTGCAGCATTTAATATTTTAAAGAAAATTTTTGTTAGTCTTGATAAGTTAAAAGTTACCATACTTGGAGTAAATCACTTAAATGAGGAATTACTAAAATATTTTCTTAAATATGGGGTCAATCAGATCTTTGTTGGTAATCGTACATATGAAAAAGCTTTTCATCTTGCCCTGAAATATAATGCATTTGCATTTAAACTTGATGTCTTAGAAGATATATTAAAGCAAACAGATGCTCTGATTGTTGCAACTTCGGCACCACATGCCCTTGTAAAACCAGAACATATAAAAAAAGAAATGGTTATTATAGATCTTTCTTCTCCAAGAAATGTTGATATTAGAGTAAAAGAGTTAACGGGTGTAACATATTTTGATCTTCACGACACTGAAAGAATAATTAGAGACTCTATGAATGAAAGATTAAAAGAAAAAGAAAAGGCTGAAAAAATTATTGCTGAAGAAGTTAAAAAGTTTTATACATATTTGATTTCAAAATTTGTATTATAAGGAATTTAACGTGAAAAAACTAAAAGTAATAGCAAGAAATTCACCTTTATCAATGAAACAAGTCGAAGAGGTTTTTAAAGAACTCGGGAAAGATATTGAGTATGAGATTATTCCAGTTTTATCTTATGGAGATAAACATAAAGAAATTTCCTTAATGGAAGATATTCCAGAAGATTTCTTTACAAGAGAGCTTGATGAGGCATTACTTAAAGAAGAGGCAGATATAGCGATTCATTCAGCCAAGGATTTGCCATACCCTCTTCCAGATGGTATTATCCTCGCCGCTTTAACAAGGGGAAGAACCAAGCTTGATGCACTTGTGAGTAGAGAAGCTATTCCGCTTGAAAAGTTACCATCTAAAGCAAGAATTGGATTATCTTCTGTAATGAGAAAAAATAATATACTCTCTATAAGAAAAGACCTTGAAATTGTTTCTATAAGGGGTACGATAGAAGAAAGATTAAAACTTATTGATGATGGTGTAGTAGATGCTATAGTTGTTGCCGCCTGTGCACTTGAAAGACTCGGTTTAAAAGATAAAATAACAGAATTACTTCCTTTTGAAACTCATCCACTTCAGGGTAAACTTGCAGTAACTGTAAAAGAAGGTAGATCAGACTTGATAAGACTTTTTTATGATATTGATGAAAGAAGGTTTTATGGAAAAGTTTATCTTGTTGGTGCTGGACCCGGCGATAAAGATTTATTAACAATCAAGGCAAAAGAATGTCTTTCTTATGCTGATATTATACTTTATGACGATCTTATAAATAAAGAAATTCTTGAGTTTGGAATTAGAGCTAAAGAAAAAATCTATGTGGGAAAAAGAGACGGAAAACACTCTCACTCACAGGAAGAGATTAATAAACTTATGTCAAAATATGCACTTTCAGGATTAAAAGTGGTCAGACTTAAAGGTGGAGAGCCGCTTATTTTTGGGAGGGCTCAGGAGGAGATTGATTATTTACTTAGAAGACTTATAAATGTAGAAATTATTAACGGAGTTACTTCCAGCTTTAGTGCTGCCTCAAGTTGTAACATTTCTTTAACCAATAGAGAATGTGGAAGTAAAATAATATTTGAAAGCGGACATTTGAAAGGAAAAGAGCACACTGATAAGGTTAGTAGCTATATTTTCTATATGGGAGCCAGTTCAATAAAAGAAATATACGAAAAGATGAAAGATCAAGTTCCACAAGAAACACCAGTATTGATAGTAAAAAATGCTTCTTGCCTTGATGAAGTTATTTTAAAAACAACTCTTTCAAATCTTACTTCAATAGAGATATCATCTCCAGTTATTATAATAATAGGAGAAGTTTGTAAGTTCTATAACAGGCAACTAAAGGTATTATACACTGGAATAAATCCATTTGAAACACTTTCAAGAATTCCCGGAGTGTTAATTCATTATCCTGTTATAAAAAGGGAAAGAGTAAAAGATATAGAAGAAGTTTCTGATGATGAGTATGATGTACTTGTTTTTACATCAATGTTTGCAGTTGATATATGGACTAACTTTTATGGAGTAAAAAAGAATAAGAGAGTTTACGCTATTGGAGAAAGAACAAAAGAAAGGCTTATTGAAAGAGGATATAAAGATGTTATCCTCCCTGAAAAATTTAATTCTATAGCCTTATCAAATCTTCTTAAAGAAAGAGAAAATAAATCAAGGATCATTTACCCTGCTTCATCTTTAAGTAAAAATAGGATAACCGAACTTGATAATGTTAGAAAGATAACCGTGTATGAGACTACTTACATTGAACAGAAAAGGATTGATTTATCAAAATTTAATGGTGTTTATTTTGCTTCAAGTAGCTGTGTAGATGGGTTTTTAAAGATTTATGATAAAATTCCAGCACATCTTGTACTTTATGCTGGTGGTATAACTACTTATGAAAAATTGAAAAACATGGGAGAAGAAGATAGAACCATAATCTTAGAAAAAGAGGGTGAAAATGTTTAAGAAATTTAGAGATAGAAGAATTGATAAGGCAACAAGGCTTAAATATCAGGAAACTTTTTTGAGTAAGGATGATTTTATTCTACCTCTTTTCATTGTAAAAGGTAAAAATAGGATTGATGCTATTTCCTCAATGAAGAATGTAAATAGGATGAGTGTTGATGTTGCTATTGATTATCTTAAAAATTTAATTCCTTTGGGCTTAAAAACAATACTAATTTTCGGTGTACCGGATGAAAAAGGAATAGAACAGGCTTATAGTAATGATGGAATTGTGCAACTTGCAGTAAAAGAGATAAAATCAATGCTGCCAGATTTAACTGTAATTACAGATGTATGTCTTTGTTCTTATACTCATGATGGGCACTGCCATATCGGTGATAATGATGCTACCTGTGAGGTTTTAGCTAAAATTGCTCTCTCTCATGCACAAAGTGGGGCAGATATAGTTGCTCCATCAGATATGATGGATGGAAGGGTTTACTATATAAAAAAAGCTTTGAATGACAATGGTTATAAAACCCCGATTTTATCATATGCTGCAAAGTTTGCCTCAAATTTTTATGGACCATTCAGAGAGGCTGCAGACTCTACTCCAGCATATGGAGATAGAAAAACTTATCAGATGAACTATGCCAATCCAATTGAAGCAATGGAAGAAATAGAAGCAGATATAGAAGAAGGTGCCTCAATGATAATGATAAAACCAGCACTATCATATCTTGATATAATAAGAATGGCAAAGGATAGATTTAAAATACCAATTTATGCATATAATGTTTCAGGTGAATATGCAGCTTTAAATTATTTGATTGAAAATGGGCTTGCTAAAGAAGAGATAATTTATGAAACTTTAGTTTCTATAAAAAGAGCAGGGGCAGATAAGATAGTTTCATATTTTACACCATATATACTGGAGAAGTTAGATGAGTATCAATCTTTATGAAAAGGCAAATGAATTTCTTGTAGGTGGAGTAAATTCTCCTGTTAGAAGTTTTAAACTTACCGGATTAACTCCAATTTTTGTAGAAAAAGCAAATGGAAAATATATTTATTCGAGTGAAGGTAAAAAATATACCGACTATTGCCTATCGTGGGGGGCAATAATTCTGGGGCACAATAGTAAAATTGTAAGGAAGGAAGTAAAGAAGGCTATAAAGAAGGGACTTTCATTTGGATTATGTCATAGATATGAAACAGAGTTAGCAAGACTTGTTCAAAATGCCTTTCCTTCCATGGAAAGGATGAGATTTGTTAACTCTGGGACAGAAGCTGTGATGAGTGCAATAAGACTTGCAAGGGCTTTTACAAAAAGGAAGAAGATACTAAAGTTTGATGGGTGTTACCATGGTCATGTTGATACACTTCTTGTAAAAAGTGGATCTGGAGTAGGAGAGTTAAAAGAATCTTCAAGTGAAGGAATTCCAAAAGAATTTATATCTTTTACAATCTCTATTCCATTTAACGATGTTGAATTGCTTAGAAAAGTCTTTAAGTATGATGGAAAAGAGCTTGCATGCGTGATTGTTGAGCCAGTCCCAGCAAATATGGGAGTAGTTACTCCAGATGAAAACTTTTTATTTGAAATTGAAAAATTATGTAAGCAATACGAAACTCTTTTAGTCTTTGATGAGGTGATTACTGGTTTTAGAGTTTCACCGGGTGGTGCACAGGAGATTTTTGGGTTAAAGCCGGATTTAACAATACTTGGAAAGATTATTGGCGGGGGTATGCCAGTAGGTTGTTTTGGTGGTAGAAAAGAGATTATGGAAATGCTTGCACCTATTGGTAATGTTTATCAGGCAGGAACGTTAGCTGGTAATCCAGTTGCCATGAGATCAGGTATCAGTGTGTTAAAATATCTTCTTGAAAATAAAAGCATTTATTCAAGACAAAGAGAGTTACTGGATTATTTCAAAAAAGAATGGGAAAAGAAAAGGATTCCATTTCAATTAAATGTTTTTTCTACAATTTTTTCAATCTTTTATACCACAAAAGAAGTAAAAAATTATCTTGACGCTAAATCACAGGATATTGAAAAATTTAAGAAATTTTATACTAAACTACTTGAAAACGGTATTTTCTTTCCTCCTTCATGTTTTGAAGCTTGCTTTCTGTCTTTAAAACATGATGAGAAAGACTTAGAAAAGATTATAAAAATTTTTTATTTTTAGTTGACTTTTTAAGTTTAATTTGTTAGAATATAATATACCCTACTGGGGTATACTATATTGATATTTTAATTTTATATAGGGAGAGTCCATTTAATATGAAGAAAATGTTTTTTCTATCAGTTGGATATTTTTTTCTTGGAATGGGGATATTGGGTATTTTTTTACCGGTTCTTCCGACAACTCCATTTTTATTGTTATCCAGTGCCTGTTTTTTTCGAGCTTCTAATAAATTATATTATTGGATTACAAATCATAAAATTTTTGGTGAGTATATAAAAAATTATAGAAAGTTCAGGGCTATTCCTATTAGAGTCAAAGTTTTTTCAATTTTACTATTGTGGGGAATGATGATAATTACAATTTTATTTTTTATAGATCTGATTTTGGTAAAATTTTTACTTTTTATTATAGCAATAGTTGTAACAATATATATATTGAGGATAAAAACGTTAACTAAAGAATTGTTAATTTTGAATGAAGTTAGCAATGATGAAAATAATTGTTAGTATTAATTTTAACTTACTAAAAATATAAGTGTGATTGGAGGTCTTTATGGAAAAAAGAGAGTTAAAACTTAATGTTAGTGGGATGAGCTGTACTGCCTGTGAAATCAGAATAGAGGAGGTTCTTTCAAAAGAAGAAGGAATTTATCGTGTTAAAGCGAAGAAAAATAAAAATTTAGTTATTCTAACCTATGATCCACAGAAGATTGACTTAGAGAGAATAAAAACCTTAATCAATGAACTTGGTTATAAGGTGGAAGGTGTTTTAGAATCTGAAAATAAAAACTCAATTCTTTCCATTATACCCACTTTAATAGTTGGCGGGTTACTAATACTTTTTTTTATATTACAGAATAGATTTGGAATACACCTTCTTCCAGTTATAACTCCAGAAATGGGATACGGGATACTATTCATTGTAGGTTTACTTACGTCCTTTCATTGTGTGGGGATGTGTGGAGGGATAAATTTAACTCAGAGCTTACAAAAGGACAAAAATAATCTTACTGGCTCCCTTAAGTATAATACTGGTAGACTGATTTCTTATACACTCATTGGGGGGCTTTTTGGTGGAATAGGTAAAATATTTTCTCTTTCATCTCTTTCTAAGGGATTTATTTTTATCGTTGCAGGCATCTTTATGATTACAATGGGGTTTAATCTTTCTGGGATATTTTCTTCTGGAAATTTTCTCTCGAAGATTTTTAATAGGGTCTATGGTAGAATGAATAAAGGGAAGCTCATTGATCCATTTTTTGTTGGACTTTTGAATGGACTTATGCCCTGTGGTCCGCTTCAGGGAATGCAGATTTATGCATTAAGTACCGGAAGTTTCTTAATTGGTGCTTTATCAATGTTTTTCTTTGCTCTTGGAACATTTCCTTTAATGCTTGGTTTGGGAGTTTTGGCGAACTTTTTGTCTCGTAAGTTTTCGGAAAAGATGATGAAAGTAAGTGGGCTTGTGGTTATTTTTTTAGGTATTTCTATGTTTTTAAATGGATTAACCCTTACCGGAAATCCATTACTTAAAGGAAAAGAAAAAAATTATAGTGTTGCAAAAATAAATGATAATGTCCAGACAGTTACCACTGAGATTGAGCCAAACAGATACCAACCTATAGTTGTAGAGAAAGGAAAACCAGTCAAATGGATAATAAAGGCTGATGAAAAAAATTTAAATAGCTGTAACAATGCAATAGTAATTCCAGCCCTTGGTATAGAAAAAAGATTGGTTCCCGGCGAGAATGTTATTGAATTTACTCCTACAAATGAAGGAAATATCTATTATTCTTGCTGGATGGGGATGATTTCAAGTACTATAAAGGTTGTTAACAATATAAATCAATCGGATATTGTTGTTGAAGAGAATACTGGAGGAGGTGGAAGTTGTTGTGCAGGTGGGAATACAGGACGTTATTCAGATGGAAAGTTACCTTTAGATACTATTGGAATTGCTAAAATAAGAGATGGTTTTCAGGAAGTTGTTATAAACGTTGATGAGAATGGTTATACTCCTTCAGTGATAGTCTTACAGAAAAATATTAAGGCAAAGATAATCTTTAATCCAAAAAAGTTGACAAGTTGTAACTATGTAGTTGTTTTTCCAGAGTATAGGGGCAAACTTGATCTGAGTGTCGGACAGTGGGAAACTCCATTGTTAAATGTTTCAGAAGATTTTACCTTCAGTTGCTGGATGGGAATGCTTAATGGATATGTTAAGGTTGTGGATGACTTAAAAAAAGTTGATATTGAAAGAATAAAAAAAGAGCTTGAAAATTACAGAAGTTCAGTGAGAGGCGGATGCTGTGGTGGATAAAATTTTAAAATGAATTGCAAAGAGAAAACTTGGAGGTTTTTATGGAACATTGTAGAAAAGCTCATCATTCTGAGGAATTTAAAAAAGATTTAATCAGTCGTCTTAATAAAATTGAAGGGCAGATAAGAGGAATAAAAAAGATGATTGAAGAGAATGTTTACTGTGATGATATCTTAAACCAGATTACTGGAATTCGTTCTGCACTTGCAGGTGTTCAGGAAAAGTTGCTTTCAGGACATATTAAAACTTGTGTTTTCGATCAGATTAAAGAGGGAAAAATTGAGGTTGTGGAGGAACTAACTGAAACTATTAGAAGGATGTTAAAATAGGAGGATTTTATGCAAAAAGCAAAACTTAAAATAGAAGGTATGAGTTGTACAAGCTGTGCTTCAAACATCGAAAAGGCTTTAAAAAAGTCTGAAATAGTTCTTGAAGCAAAAGTAGATTTTGCAAATAAAGAAGCTGAAATTTTATTAAAAGAAGAAAAAGATTTACAGAAAGCTATAGAGATTGTCAAGAAGACTGGCTACAATGCTTATCCAGAAAAAGAAAAAGAAATAATCTTCAAGGTTGAAGGTATGAGTTGCACAAGCTGTGAAAAAAGTGTGGAGAAGGCTTTAAGAAAAATTAATGGTGTTAGTTATGTCAGTGTAAGCTTAAGCACAAAACAGGCAAGGGTAAAATATAATGGTGAGATTCCATTTAAAACATTTTATAATGCTGTAAAACAGGCTGGATATGAACTAATAAAAGAGGAAGAAATTGATAAAGAATTGGTTTATCTTAAGAAAGAAAGGTTAAGACTTATTTTAGCATGGGTTTTTACTTTGCCTTTAGCTATTAAAATGCTACTTTCTATGGTTTTTCATATTGAGATTATGCCAGAGATGATTGGAATGATAATTGACCTACTCATAAGTGGGATAGTAATATTCATAATTGGTTTTCCTGTTATTAAATCTACATTCTTTGCTTTTAAAAATTTCTCTTTCAATATGGATTCGCTTATTGGCATAGGAACGATTGCTTCATTTTCTACAGGTATTTTAAAAATTTTTGGGCTAAAGATAGAGGATTTTTCTGTTATTGGTGCTATGATAATGGCTATAAATCAGATTGGAAACTATTTAAAACAATTATCAACAGGAAAGGCAAGTGAGGCAATAAAGAAACTCATTCAGCTTGGGGCAAAAGAGGCTCATCTTGTGACTGAAAATGGCACTATTGACATAGCTGTAAGTGAACTAAAAGTAGGTGATATTGTCCTTGTTAAGCCGGGCGAAAAAATTCCTTCTGATGGTGTGATAGTTGAAGGTTTTTCAAGCATAGATGAATCTATAGCAACTGGAGAATCCATACCAGTAGATAAAAAAGAAGGTGATAAGGTTATAGGTGCAACGGTTAATCAATCTGGAGCATTAAAAGTAAAAATAGAAAAGGTGGGTAGTGAAACATTTTTAGCACAGGTAATAAAGATGGTAGAAGAAGCTCAGGCAAGTAAAGTTCCAATCCAGCAGCTTGCAGATAAAATTACTTCTTATTTTGTCCCGGTAATACTATTGCTTTCTGTAGCTACATTTCTATTCTGGTTTTTCTTTCCAGAAACTGGAGAAAAATTTTTAATGCTCGTTAAATTTATTTTTCCATGGGTTATGACTGGAAGTGATAAACTCTCAATGGCATTATTTGCCTCAATTGCAACGCTTGTTATAGCATGTCCATGTGCCCTTGGTCTTGCTACTCCAACTGCCCTGATGGTTGGAATGGGGATTGGTGCAACAAATGGAATACTCATCCGCAAGGGTGAAGCAATACAAAAAATGAAAAATGTTAACACTGTGGTTTTTGATAAAACTGGAACAATAACAAAAGGTAAGCCAGTGGTAACAGACTATTTTACCCTTGATAAAGATAAATTTTTTAACTATGCCTTTGCTCTCGAAAGCCTCTCTGAACATCCGCTTGCTAAAGCTATAGTTGAGTTTATAACTGAAAGAGATGACTTAAAGGTTGAGAATTTTAATGCCCTTGCTGGCAGGGGGGTTAGAGGAATCATTAATGGCAAAAAGGTTTTAGCTGGTAAAATAAGTTTTCTTGAGGATGAAAATGTAAATATTTCCTCTCAAGATAGAGAAAGGTTGATAAAATTCGCAGATGAGGGCAAAACTATTGTTGGGGTAGCTGAAGAAGATATTTTTTTAGGTGCTTTTGCAATCTCTGACGATTTAAAGAATGATTCCATTGAGGCAATAAAAAAACTTCATTCACTCGGTTTAAAAACTGTAATGCTAACAGGAGATAACAAACTTTCGGCTGAGTATATTGCAAAAACTGTTGGCATTGATGAGGTTTATTCTGAACTTCTACCGGAAGATAAAATTGAGGTAATAAAGAAGCTTCAAAAAGAGTCTAAAACAGTAGCAATGGTTGGGGATGGCATAAACGATGCACCTTCTTTAAAACAGGCTGATGTAGGAATAGCCATAGGCACAGGGACAGACATTGCCATTGAATCAAGTGACATAACCCTTGTAAGCGGGAGTTTAATGGGTGTGTATAAAGCCTTTTTAATATCTACAAAGACTTTTGACAGGATAAGAGAGAACCTTTTCTGGGCATTTTTCTATAATGTTATAGCCATACCTCTTGCAATGATGGGGATATTACATCCTCTTGTTGCTGAGTTAGCTATGGCTTTTAGCTCGATTAATGTTGTAGCTAATTCTCTAAGGCTAAAGTGGGTTAGGATATAAAACAGACGCGCGATTGCTCGTCTGTTTTTTAATCTATATTTGTAGCAATTATGCGACAGTATATAATATTATCGTTTGTAGTCTCCCAATTTCCATCTGGGCCAGCATTGGTATACATAATCTCTTCTGTAAAAAGAAGTGGATATCTATTATCATTAAAGTATAGTATAATCGCTGGGTTTCCAACTGATAAAATCCAGCTTCGCTTAATAGTAAAGCAACAGTACTTGAGGACGTTGATTTCTTCACCTTTAGATTGCGAAAGATAGTTTTTTGTTACACATAACTTTATAAACTTTCAACTTTCAACTTTATAACTGTTACATCAAAATCCAACGATGGAAAAACTTTGTTTAAAGAAAAAGCTTTATCCTAAAAGTTTAATTCATCTACCCTAAGTTAAGGCATAAAGAAGGCTAAAAAAAATTTCACTTAAAGAAAACTTTATAAACTTTACAAACTTTATAACTTTCAACTGATATACTTATAACTCTTCTTACTTTGTCACTTTATAGGTTGCGGAATTAGTAGAAGAAGGATCATTTCCTGCTTTCTCAGCATAAGCAGAAAGAGTTATTATAACAAAATCATAGACTGAATTAGTTCTAAAAGTTATCACTCCACTATAGGTGGTCCAGTTATCAGAAGTTGAAGTTGCAGGAGTATTAGGATTAGAATTGTTATAAAATTTAACCTCTCGTTTCACATAGATTGTTGCTCCTAAAGTAGCACAACTAACCTCCACATCGACAATATTAGTAAAAGTTCCTCCTTCTGGGTCAAATGTTGGAGTAGCAACCCTGTCAGAACATGCCGCTAACATTAAGGTAATCAATATTAAACCTATCTTTTTCATAATTTTCTCCTGTATTTAAAAAATTTTTATAGTAAGATTTTGACTTTTAATTTATTATACTTTATTATAACATATAATATGAAAAAATTTATACTTTTTTTTATTTTTATATCAAATTTTTTATCTGCTCACATTTTCATCCCTATGGACGTAACCCAACAAAACCATCTTAAAGCATATGGACTTGTTTATCTGGCTTTATCTAAAGGAATAAAAGTAAAATGGCTACTTAACTACCGAGGTGGTAGCTTTGTAATACTCTCTGAAGAAGATGAATTAAAGATTTTTGCCACCACACGATTAATCACTATAACTCTAATATCGGAATCTCAGCTTTTAGAAATAGAAAGCTCCTTCCTTTCCAAGAACCAGAAAAGTATTGACCTCGTAAGTGCTCCAAGAGTTGGAGTTTATGCCCCACCATGGAATATGCCATGGGATGATGCTGTAACACTTGTATTACAATATGCGGAAATACCCTATACAAGAATCTGGGATGAGGAAATCTTAAGAGATAAAATACTTGAAAAGGATAAATTTGACTGGCTTCACCTTCACCATGAAGATTTCACTGGACAACACGGTAAATTCTGGTTTGCTTATAGTGAAGAAAACTGGTATAAAGATAGAGAAAAAATCTTTTCAGAAACAGCAAAAGCCTTAGGTTATAATAGCATACAGGAAGAAAAAAGGGCCATAGCAGTAGAAATTAAAAAATTTGTAGAAAAAGGGGGATTTCTTTTCGCAATGTGTGCTGCAACAGATACTCTTGACATAGCCTTAGCTTCTATTAACCTTGATATAATTCCACAAGAAATAGATGGAACGCCAATAATAGAAGATGTTAACGAAAAATTAAATTACAACAATACTCTGGCTTTTAAAGACTTTAAACTAATTACAAATCCGTATATTTATGAATTTTCCGATATAGATATTGACATTGCGGAAGAAGGAGTTATATATTCTCCTTTCTACTTTGAACTTGAAGAATTTTCTGTAGATTATGATGTAATACCTTCCATTCTTATTCAGAATCATACAAAAAAAGTAAAAGGGTTTTTAGGTCAAACAACCGGATTTAAACTTGAAAAATTGAAAGATAATATAATAACTTTAAACAAAATACATGATAAAAATTGGGTTACATACATTACTGGAGAATATAAAAAGGGGTTTTTCTCTTTTCTTGCAGGGCATGATCCTGAAGATTATAGCCATAAAGTTGGAGATAAACCAACAAATCTAGAGTTATACCCAAACTCTCCAGGCTATAGACTTATCCTGAATAATGTCTTTCTGCCATCAAGTAAAGAAAAAAAGAAAAAAACATAACAATCTATTTTAGAAGGAGAAGCTTTTTTAAAGTGTAGAAATTTTTACACTTCTCCACTATCTCACCTATTGGTTTTACATTGTTAGGGCAGAACATCGTTCTGACCTTGTCATTTCTACCAAAAGTTATCACTTTTTGTAAAAAAGTGGGTAAAAATTATATCTTCTTTCTTTTGTCTATAGCGACAAAAGAAAGAAGCAAAGAAAAACGCCACCACCTTGTGGATTTTTCAAGAGTTA
>FWWM01009529.1_pt1 | contig 13979 bp, 15 predicted proteins | sample 2228351 | NCBI WGS metagenome assembly FWWM01 (sample SAMEA103939774, study PRJEB20133) | metagenome | reverse complement strand
GGCCCAGAGCGCCCAGTCGGGGTGGGCCCGCCACTCCACGGGAGCCCCCGTGGTGCGCGCCCAGGTCCCCGGCATGAACTGGCCCAGGCCCACCTCGCCCGCTTTCCCCCGGGCGTGGGGGCAGTACCCGCTTTCCACCCACACCACGGCGGCTACCAGGTAGGGGTCCACCCCCCAGGCTCGGGCGTACTCCCAGGTCTTCGCCCAGAGGCTCTGGGGGATATAGCCACAGGCTACCGCGCTACTCAAGAGAGTCAGAAGAAACACGGACTTCCTCATGCCCGCGCTCCTTCTTCTCCCCCAAGAGGTAGACCAGCTCCTCCATCACCTCAAGGTGACGGTGCCAACGGTCCCAAACCCTCGGTACAGCCCACGCTACCAAAACCGCATAAGGGACGTACCAGAGGTTCAGGAAGAAGACGAACGCTACGCCTACCCAGAGGACGACCTTGCCCCAAAGAGGAAACTCCATTGCTACCTCCCGAACCCCAACCTTCTCAGGATGTGCACCAGCGCCGCGCCCTGAGCGTCGTACTCAAAGGGCACACCACTTCGCGCCAGGGCAAACCCGTACGAATACCACTTCGCCACCTCGTCTTCCCTCAATTCCCGCGTCTTTCCCTCTGGATCAGCGAAACCCGCCACCAGAGGCCCTATCACCCCCCTCTTCCCGTCCACCACTGCGAACGAGCCTTCAGGCTTCAGAGGCCAAGGGTCTACCAAATACGCTCTGGCCCCCAAAGCCACCAGGGACAAAAAGTAGGAAGCGGGGTCCTTCGCCGCTTGACCGCTCCCCACCAAGATCACTTGACCCCGCCTCCTCTTGATGTTCTCCCACACCGCCCGCATCAACGGCTCCTCCCGAAACACCGGAGCCACCACAAGCACGGTACCCCCACGCTCCACAAACGGCGCAAACGACTCCCACGAAAACGCCTTACTCAAAGAGCCAGTCCACAGAACTGCCCCCACTAGAAGTCCCTTTAGAACGCCCCTTGTCCTTCCCCTTATCACCCCCAGCAGGCTTATCCTCCTCGGGGTTAGAACCCCTCATATCCCACAGATATTCTACCACGGCGGGTAGCTTCACCGACTCTACTCCCTTGCGCCGGGTGCGCTGGGGTTGCAGAAGCTCCCTTACTCTGGGAAGCTCCTCACCAAAGATGTCCTTGAGAGCTCCTTCGGGGACCACCAGAGCGGCCTTCTCAAAGTAGGCCATGGGAGTTGACGCTTCTTCCCCAAGTCCAGCAATGACCCGCTGGTTCTCCTTGACCCACTCCGCCATCCGCCAGGCGAGGCCAAGCTTCTCCAAGCGCACCTTTTCTTCCACCGGGAGGACCTCGAGGCCCTTCAAGGTGATGGCGATGGCCTTGTCGTTCTTCTCAAACCGCGCCCACCCGTTCCTCCTCCACTCGTGAAGAAAGGCGGGTGTCGCTAAAGGTTCCGGTAAAACCTCCCTGTCCACATGGACCTTCGTGAGAGCAAGAGTCTTCGGATCCCGGAAGAGTCGTACCGGATACTCCCCGTCCACCACCGCCTTCACCCAATCCCGGAAGCGCACCTCGGGCACATGGGGAACTTCCTCGCTTCCCTCCTCCTGGGGAAGCAGGTGTCTCTCCACAGCGGCGATCACCTCGTCCGGGGACTCCCGAAGCTTCTGAAGGTGCTTTCCGTAGGCGTACAGAGGATTTCTGTACCCGCCAATGGCAGGTTCGTCCAACCGAGGCAACCAGAGGCGCAGAGGGTACAGACGAGGGCCGAGGACCAACGCTTCTCCCTCCCCGAAGGAGTTCATCTCCACCGGGGAAAGGAGCAACCGGGCCACCTCCTTCTCTGCCACCTGAAGCCTTGGATCAAAAATGGGAACTGCCCCCTTCCACCCGTGGGCTACGGTCTTCTCGTAAGCCGTGGTTTCACCCAGAAACTCCGCGATGTATTTCCTGTCGTCCAAGGACACCGCTTGGGGAAAGAGCACCCAATGGTTCAGGTTGTTCACGATGGCCTTGAACTCGGCCTCGCCGTAGTCCTTGATCCCCTGGTTGAGGTTCTGCAGGGTCAGGATGTAGGCGATGCGCCGTTCCCGCACCGTGGCGAGCATCACGTCCATACCGGGGAGGTACCCTAGGTTCGCCCACTCGTCCATGTAGATAATCACCGGGACAGGACACCTCCCCCCGTGGTGCCTCGCTTCCCGCAGAAGCGTCCGGTTGATGTACCGGACCACCATCTGCAGGAACACCTGCCCTACACCTTCCATCAGCTGGTCCTGAGGGATGCCGATGTAGAGAAAGGTCGGAGTGCGGCCCACCTCGGCCACGTCAATCTCCTCGTGAGGCAACCCACGACTCGTAGCCCGCTCCAACCTCGGGTCGTCAAAGGGCTGAAGCTTACCCACCAACCCCGCCACCAACCCCGTCTGCTGGTTTGGGGTAAGCTCGTAGAAAAACCCCATCTCCTCCTTTGCCCTCTGGTCGCCCAGCTCGTCCACGAACTCCTTCACCGCCTTCGGCCCCTGCTTCAAGAGCCTCACCAACCGCCCCATGGACCCGGCCCCAATGGTCGCCTCGAGACGAATCAGGGTGGCAAGAATAGCTCGCTCTTGGTCCTTGTAGTAAGTCATGGCTGTAGCCCGTTGGTCCACGGGAATAATCCCCTCCGCGATCTCCATCGCCACCAGAGGGTCAGAAGCGTCCCGAAGCAAGGGAAGCTTCTTGGTACCCGGCTCGTAGGGAAGAAAGAGCTCGATGCGGTGCCCCGTGGTCTCCAGCAGGGGCAGGAAGCGGGGAAACCCCTGAAGGTTCGGCCACTTCAGGTCCACCACCACCACGCTGTTCCCGTCCAAAGCGTCCATGAGGAGGTTGGGCTCGTAAAAGCGGCTCGTCTTCCCCGCCCCCGGCTGTCCAAGAACCAAGGTGTGCCCAAAGCGCAACTCCTTCGGATACCGGAGAGGCTTCCCCTGAAAGATGCCAAGCCACCCGCTTCGCTCCCCCTCCAGATACGCCCGCACGTCCTGCACCGTGGCGTACCGGGAAGCGCCCGGTGCCTTCCTCGGCTTCTCGTTCATCCGCACCCGGGCAAGGACAGCCAAGGGCATCAGCGGAAGAAGCCAGTATACGAAGTCGTAGTTGAACTCCCGAGCCAACCGTTCGTTGAACCACCGGGTGCACTCACGGTTTTGCAAGCACCCGAGAATGCTCACCCCGGACCGCCCCATTTCCCCTACAGCACGCCCAAACCCCGCGAAAATGCCGTAAACCCCGTAGCCTACCCCGGTCAGCATCAGAACCACGCTGACCAGAAAGAGAACCACCCACTTTTTGCGGTCTTGAACCCCGTTCACAGCCTAATCCCCGCGAACGCGTTCATCACCCGGGCAGAAGCGTAGAGCAAAGACCCGAAGCTGATGATCCAGACGAGCAGGGAGATCACGGAAGTCACGAGAAAACCGGCAATCCATCCGGCCAGCGTGTCAATCGGTTGAGTCACGAACTTCACCTTGCTGTCCACCAATTGCCGGGCTTGAGATAGCTTGTCTCCAAGGGCGTCAGCGAACTTTTGCCACTTGGTCTTGTTAGGATCGTCCTTTGTCATCTCGGCGGCGTACTGCTCCACCGCAAGCCGCATTTCTTGTGACCGCGTGGCAAACTCTTCCGCCGCTTGTTCCGCGAGAATTTGTGCCTCCTGAAGCTGTCGGTAGACCTGGAAATAGGTGATCCGCTCCGCCGTCTTCACGCTCGCGGCAAACACCATAGGTGCAACTACACCAAGGACAACCCCGCTGAAGTAAAGGGAGAAGGTGGCGGCCAAAAGGCGGTTGTTTCCTATCGCCAAAAGCCCCACTCCAAGGGGCATCAGGGCAATCCCGAAGTACGCCATGAGCCCAGAGAGCACCATGGCCGCAATGTACGGCACGACCAGGAGCATGACTCCCCACCCCATGTACCTCCCCAGGGTGGCCGCCCGCTGGAACGCTCCCGTGACTCCCACCCCCTTTATGGCCGACCCCATCTTTCCTCGCAACTCCGTGGCATAGTCCAAGACAGCCTTAGCCCCTTTCACCCCCATCTTCCCAGCAATCCCTACCGCCACCCCACCAAGCGCCATACGGCCAAGCGCCCCTAAAACCCCCTGGGTCGCGTCCCTGATGTTGAGCATCCAGTTGGAGAAGCCGTTGGCGATGGGCTGAACCGTCCTCCCGGCCACAAGCCGGTGGGCATCGCTCCAAAACATGAGCAACTCCGCCCTCGTTACCGCCCCCTCGGGACGGCTCAGGATCGTAAGCAGAGCCAGAGCCACCATGACCCGAACGAGCCCCATTTGGAAAGCGAGGCGGTTCCCCATGAGTAGCTGGGCCATGGAAAACACGAAGGCGAGCAACAGGAGCGCCCAGGATATCCCCCAAAACCACCCCATCAGCCCCACGGAGTGGGCCGTCTGCACCACCTGGCTCACAAAGTAGCTGTAGTCCGGCAACCCGGGGATCACGTCCCCTCACCTCCTACTCAATATAATCCCCGAGGTTTGGCACGTTGTCCACCATGGCAGAGATGGAGCTGAAAACCCGACTCATCTGGTCGTATTCCCGCGCGCTGTCACGGGTCACATCGTCTACGGCCATCGCCGCCACCTGAAGCGCGGCTTCCGCGTCACCTGCTTCCTGCTCCGCCTGCTCCGCAAGCACATCGTACACGGCGGTAAGTCCGCTGTTAGAGAGGAGCTGGGCTTGGAGTTGCTGGGTGATCTGGCTGGTGGTGGCGATGCTCATGGCCGCCTCAAGCTTCAAGAGGTTCGCTATCCCCTCCACCGCGAGCTCCAAGAGCTCCCGGCTAGAAGCCGCGCTCTTGGCCCGGTTGATCAGGTTGTCCGCTAAGCCCTCCTCCGCCACGCCCCCGGTGGCGCCCTCGGATTCCTCCTCTGCGGCCTCCTCTACACCGGAAGGCTTTGCGGGGGGTTCATCACCAGGAGTCAGTATCTTAGTCGCCAGCTGAGTCCCCCCTTTTAGAGCCTTCTTGCTGTCCTCAAACTTCTGGTTCGCCTCCGCAAGCCCCGAGGCGAACCCCCCTACGGCTAGTCCTCTCTTCAGGTTGCGAAGGAACTCGGTGATCTTCCCTATCAAGACCGTGGGGGAGGAGTCTTGCTTGTCCGCTAAAGACTTCTGCCCTGAACCTTGGGGAAAGTCCTTCCCGCTATTCAGGTACTTCTGCCTCGCGTCCTCCACCATGGCCCGGGCAATAGCCTGCCTGAGCTTAGTCGGTGCCATGCGCACATTCCTGATCGCATCGTCGATGTCTCGGACAAAGCTGTTCACCCCAGGACCGATCGCGAGCCCCAAAGACTGCATCGTTCCCTCGAGAATCCCCGCGAACATTTCAAAGGTCATCGACTGTGCGTACTCGCCCATGTCTTCCAAAACCCAACGGATGTTTTTGTAAACGGAGCTGAGAGAGCAGATCCACTCCCAGTTGCTCCCAAAGTTGAAAGTGTAGGTGTAGCCACACCCTGCACTCAGCACTCGATCCAGGGTGTCCCAAAAGGGGTCCCCTCCGGCCTTCACCGGAGCGAAGGAGGCCAAGAGAAAGACCAACAGAACCCCTACACCGCGCCGCATCACACCACCTCCCCTTTAGCGAGGGCTACCAAAGCGTCCCGAAGGTTCCCGCACTTCTCCACCGCCCTCCGGCGCTTCTCCTTGTCCTCCGGGTTCGTGGTGTACGCCCAATACTCCAAGGGAGAGACCCTGTTGCGTACCACGCCTCCCACAAGGCCCGTCCCGGCCCGAAGGACTACCAAGACTTCGGAATACTCCCCGGGCTTAAACTCAAGCTTCTTGTAAACCCTCTCTATGGCCCGCTCCGGTACACCGAAGAGCTTCCTCACATATTCCTCTTGCCCCGGAGCGGGTAGGAGGTAGTGGTAGTAGGTGTTCTCCAAAATCCCCTGGGAGTACCCCGTCACAAAGTCCTGAAGCGACTGGGTAACGGCGTACACCGCCGCACCAAAGGTTCGGCTCCGGCGGTACAGGTTTTCCACCACCGCCGCACCGTAGCGCGTCTTCAGAAGCGCCCAGGCCTCGTCTAAGACCACTACCTTCGGCCCAGACTTCTTCGTAATCTTCTTCCAAATGAGGTCCGAAATCAACAGAAGACCCACTTGCGTTAGGGGACCATCGCTACCCAACTTCCCGGTCTCAAAGTAGACCACCTGAGCGTCCAGGCTCACATTAGAGGGGCGGTCAACGAAGCGTCCGTACACGGAGTCTCCCGTCCAGCTGTCCAGGGCGTAGGCGAGGCGGGAGGCGATCTCCTTTTCGTTCGGTCCCATGGGTTTCCCGTTCACCTGCTCCATGGTGCGAAGCTTTCTGACCACGGTGGACAGGGTGAAAGGCTCGAGGTAGCGGTTCCCCCGCTCGTCCTCCTGCTGTTGCATCAAGTAGGTCTGCTCCACCGCCGCCATGAAGATCGCCTCCTCGATGGCGGCCTCCTGCTCGTTCGAAGGAGGCGGAACCATGGCCCGGAAAAGAGCCCGGATCAAGTCCTTCTTCTCCTCCGAAGGGAACAGCTCTCCCTCGGGAAGCTCAAAGGGATTGATGCTCGTACCCTCCACGGGGTCCACCACCACAACGCTCCCCCCTAAAAGCTCCACCAGGGCCACGTAGTTGAACCCCCGGTCTACGATGACGACCTCTACGCCTCGAAGGGCGAGCTGGTTGAGGAAAGACTGGACGAAGAAAGACTTCCCTCGCCCGGTCCCCCCTACCACAATCCCGTGCTTCGCCGGAAACTCCTTGGCAAAGGGGTCTATCTGCACCGTGACTCCACCCTGTCCTTCATAGACCGCCACGGGCTTCTCTAAACCCCGCCAAGGAGACCAGGTGGGCATGAAATCCGCCGCGTTGTCCTCTAAAAGCTTCGCCTTGTAGTAAGGTACCCGCCCGCTCCCCGGAGATACGGAGACCCAAGCCTCGAAGAAGTCTTGGACCTCAATCCCTCGCACTCCACCGAGTTCAGCGAAACGCCCACGCGCTTCCTGCAACTTGCGCACAACCTCCTTTTCGTCCCGGGAAAGAAAGATGAGGTGCACCCCGACATCAAAAATCTGCCTCCCCTCCCCCTGCACCCGCTTTAGAGCCTCCGAATAGTTCTCCGCCTTGACGAAAACCCCGGGGTCGACTACGGTGTCCGCCTTGGTCATCGCCGTAGCGGTGCGAAGCGTGGTGGAAAGCTTCCGCACCTCGCTCGCAGTTTCCCGGTGATACCAGTCCACCACGAGGTAAAACTCCCCACCCATGCGAAGAAGCTTGTCCACAAATCCCGTGGAAGTCACGTCTGGGCTCACCCCCATCGCCATCCCTGATATCCAGGTGTTCCCCACGAAAATCCGAGTAGAGTAGGCGTTGTCTACCTCGGTTTTCGCTAACTGAGCCGTCAACCCCTCGTAGTCCGGGGAGCCATAGGGGGGCCGCTCTCCTGGAGGAAGGTACCGAGGAGCGGGTTTGTCCGGGTTGAACCAGCGCCACAGCGTCTCAAAGAGGCGCTGGTCGTCAGCGGGCACCGCCTTGATCCCGATGCTCCTCAACTGAACCGCAAACTCCTCCCGAATAGCCCGGGCCAGCGCCATGGCCTCCTCATACTCCCGCTCGGAGAACATTCCCCGCACCTTCCCCCGGGGAGGAGTCAGGGTGAGAAACCCGTAGTACCGCCAGGTGCGGAGCACTCCACGGCGGGCCAGGTCTTCAAACATCTTCATGCGAGCATCAAAGAAGAGCTCCCCAAGAGGATGGACATAGCTTCCCCGCTCCCGCCGAATGCTCTCCAGGTAGCTCTCCGCCTCCTGCCTAACCTCCACAAAGAGCCGGAACTTCTCTCCCTCCGGCACCGCTAGCCGAAGAAAGTAGGAGAATCCCCGGTGGAAGTCCTCCAGGTCGGAATCAGAAAAGAGAAGCATCTGAGGAAGCTGAAGCTCAAAGCCCACCTCCATTTTCCCGCTTCGAGTGAAAACGATTCCTTCCTCTAGCTCCCATTGGGGAAGCTCATCGGCTAAGGGCAAAGTCTTGATCCCAAACACGCTCATCCTCGCTCACCCCCTCTTCCTCAGGTTCCGGCAAACCCGCTCGGGAAAGCGTTAGTGGTACCTCCTTCTCAGGAGGCCGGACCTCGTACACGTCGCCCCGCGTGATAAAGCGAAGAAACCTAATCCCCGCTCCGTTGCCATAACGGTCACTTATCCAGAGACTCAACCGATAAACCACAACTACGGCCAAAAGCGAAAGCAACCCCCGCAACCAAAGGTTGCTCACCAGAACCTGCATAATCTGCAACGCCAAAAGACCGCCCAAAAGGGCGCTCACCACAGCCCCCACAGGCATCCCAAAGATGGTCAGCGCCGTGTCTAGTCTGGGAACTCTCCGCATAGGGAAAAAAAGGGGGGAACAGTACTGTTCCCCTTACTCCTCGCACGAACTTTCAAGCGCAACCGGTAGCCCCAAGAATGGCGTTGCCCAGGGTTTTCGCGGCAAGAAGCAGAGCGCCACCTGCAATGGCAGAAATGATCAACCCCATCGAGTTCCGGTTGCCGATGATGAGCCCCGCAAACCCTAACCCAAGCATGATGATCGCCAGAGCGGCACCAAATGGCCCAGACAGGGTTCCCACGACCCCACAGATGATGTTCTGGATACGGGTCATGGGCCCCGAAAGCGGGTTAACCGCCTGGGCCAGAGCCAACTGCCCAGCCGCTAACGCCAAAACCACCGCCGCCTGAGGGTTCCGCCGCACCACCCGAAGGTAAGCCTTAATCCGCTCCACCTGTCACCTCCTACCATCTTTTCTAAAACTTTCCCCTTGGGTTGTCAACCCCCCCCAAAATCTGCTACCCTTTACACCGTGGAGCGCTACAAAGGAGTAAACCGGGAAAAGGTTCTTGCGGAACTTAGGGAGAAGTACCCGGAGATGCCTGACCCGGGCACAAGGGAGTGGTCGGAGTTTTTGAAGCGGTTGAAGGAGGAAAACCCCGAGGACTACCGCGCCGCCCTGCTTCTCGGTGGGGGGATTACCAAAGCCCTGGAGACAGAGATCCAGCGGGCGAAAAGGCGGGACGCTATCAAGTCTTTATGGACCCGCTTATTCACCAGGGAACACAGGGGGAAAGCGGTTCCTGACAAGAGAAAAATCGGCTTACTCGCCTTTGCCCTCGTCGGTGGTTTGTTTATGTTCGCTTTCTTCGTGGGGACGAGCCCCAAAAAAGAAGCCACAGGGGGTGGGATCGTCAAGGGCATTCCCGTGAACGAAACCCAAATGGCTGTCTCTGCCTCCGAAGGCAAGACAGACAGCACAGCGAACACCCAAACACAACCCGGATTGACTGAAAAGGGCCTCGCCGACATGCTGAACTCTACCTCCGGGGAAGCGGGGACCACCGGAAGTGGGAATGGAGCCTCCCCTAGCGGAAGCGGGACCGGAAATGAAGTCCCCCCCACCGGAACCGGAACTCCCACAGCCCCCGGAGCTCTTCCCCCTCCTCCAGCTCCGGTGTATTCCGGGGGAGCTCTACCTCCTCCTCCGGACACCTCCTACGCCGCAATGAGCGCGGGGCAGACAGGGAACCTCCCTCCTCCCATGGTGATTTACGCTGACCCTGGGATGCCTGTGACTGCTCCCACCTCACCTACCTCGCCCTCTCCGGGAAACACACCTCCAGAGGCGGTCAGCACTCCCCAGGCCACGGGAACTTCTCTTGGGCTCCCTGGGGGGATGCTCTACCTGAACTACCCCGGCGCCGGAATGATGGTCGTCACCATTCCCCAGCAAGAAGGGATGAACGCCGTGTCTTCCCAGCCTTCAGAGACTTCTTCTTCCTCTCCCGCGCCTAACGCTGTCCCTTCTCCTTATCCTCAGAACGCGCCTATGCCTCCTGCTCCGAACCCCACGGGAGGTAACGGATGGTAAGGAAGGCTTTCGCCCTCTTCCTCTTAGGAACCGCCTTTGCTCAAACCCAGGACCCCTGGATCGTCTACCAAAAGCCTGCTTCTCAACCTCAACCCGCACCTCCCGCCATGCAATCTTCTCCTCCTGCTTTAAGCGAGAACACCGCTTTTCCGGGCCTCAACCCTACGGAACCGGGCTTCTCCCCCGGTTTTACGCCTCCTGCTCAAACTTCGCTTGCGGTTGAGTCCCCGTACAAACCGGGAGAGATCCGCCGAGGGCGGATGCTCACCGGAGCCTACCTTATTCCCGGAAAGTCCGTTCCCGTAGCCGTGGAGTTAGAGGACAAGACCGTTCTCGTGGGAACGGCCCGGTTTGACCCAACGGGAAGGGTGTGGATAGACTTCTCCACCGCCGTAAAGCGGGGACAGGTCTATACCGTATCCGCCGTGGCTCTGGAAGCCACCGAGTGGACCCAGGGACTCCCGGCCAAAGTGGGAGACGAAGCGCCTGCCCTGGTAGCCGATCTCGTCCGCGGCGCTCTCGGAGGCATCTCGGACTTCGTGAAAGCCAGCCTGGAAGCCACCAATGTCGTCACCCTTCCCGGTGGGGGACAAGCGGTAGAGAAGAAAGTCCCGGGCTTGGAGATGTTTCTCTTGGCGCGCGCGGCTGACCTGGTGGCCCTTCCAAAGGAGAGCACCGCCGTACTCCGCACCGTGAAGGTGGAGCGTGACACCCCGGTCTTGGTCTTCTTCCTTCCCGGTCCTCAGCAGAACCCTGGCGAAGCGCCTGCGCCTACCCCTGGAAGGTAGACGGGAGAGGACCATCGAGATCGCCCCCTACCGGATGAGGGGGCGGAAAGTCCTCACCGTCTATGCCGTTCACGAAATCGCGGAACTCCCTGACCACCTCTTGTACCATCTTCTGCTCACCTCAGAAGCCGTGGAACGCCTGCGCCCTACCACCTGGGAGATCCCGCTTCACGGAGACACCACAGCGCCCGATGCTTACCTCATCTTCCCCTGGGGGGAAGCCTTTCTAGAGGTGGACACGGGGCACTACTCTCCAGAGGCGGTGCGCACCAAACTCCGCACCTTCCGCAAACCCCTCTACTGGGCTACCTTGTCTCCCGAACGACTAAACTGGGTACTTCGCCTCTCGCAAGGACTTCACTCAGACCTTCGGCCTCTTCTACTAGCTCCGCCGGAATGACCTCGGCCACCGGGTTGGCCTTCAAAAACTTCCCGTAGCGCCTCCCCTTCGCCGGAGCAAACCAAAACCTTCCCCCGGCCTGGTAGACATAGGAAGACACCGAGGCAAAGACCCGCCTCACTCCGGCGGGCGTGTACCCTCCCCACTTCGCCGCCAAAAACACCATATTCCCCTCCGGTCCATGAAAGACCAGGACTTCCCCTATTCTCCCCTTGAGACGGTATCCCTTGTTCTTCAAGACCTGGTAGAAGGCGTAGCGAAGAAGAGCGCTTCTGGCCGCCTGGGAAGAGGGCGTATAGTGAGCAAAGCGGAAAAACTGCTTCCTGCCGTCTCTGCTGAGAACGAGGACTTCCCCCCAAAGATACCGCTCCCGCCGAAGGCCGGGAGCCTCCCCGCGACACAGGGGAACAACCCCGAAAAATCTCGCCTCCTTCGCCGGATCCCCGTTGTACTCCCTGAAATCTAGCGCGAGAAAGCGCCTAGCCATTTCAAACCTCCTAGTATCCAAAGGTGGAGGGGATAGAACAGGTAAGCCCACCACCAGGGGACACGCCTACCGGGGAACCCTTGAGCAACTACCGTCCACAGGAAAAGGGTTAGGAGAAAGACTCCCAGAGCTACCCAGAGAGGCCACCTCATGAGCCACGAAGCCCCTCCCGCCATCACGGCTCCCCAGAAGAGCTGACCGCGAGATAGAAAGTGGAGCGCTGGACCACCAAGTGTCATCAGCGAAAGCAACACACCCGGGAAAATCTTCCCTTGCACCATCCACACCCCGGAAGGGAAAGCAAAGAGCGCGTTTAGGGGCCAAAACCACCCTGGGCCAAAAGGGCGAAGGGGAGCAACCGGGAAGCGCACTTTCCGGGATCCACCCCCCGGTGCAGGCGTAAGCAGGGCCGGGAAGACAGCCCTCCCCGGCAACCTGGGCCACACCTCTCCGGGAAAGAGCAGAAGAGCCAGGTGGTCCACTACCATCAGGGCCAAAGCCCCCCACTTCAGCCCTTCTAGACTCACCGGAGGAACCCTAACGCCGCGCCCAAATACCCCCACAGCACAGCCACCGTGGCCGGATGGTCCAAGATCACCCACTTTCCACCCTTAGGAGCCACTAAAAAACGCGTGTCCCCGAGAATGAGAACCCCCCCCATCCGCCCTCCACCAAGCCGCACCACCTTAGCCCTCTGAGCCCAAGAAGGCACAGCCTCGTTCCCGAGCACCAGCGTGACCTTTTTGTCCCTCAACGCTTCCCCTAACCTCACCGGAGGAAGCCCGAACACCACCACCTCGCTCACCCTGCTCACCAGAAACCAGTAAAGGGTGTCTTCGTCCACCTCTCGAACCTGGGGAACCCCTTGGGCAAACCCCAGCCCCAGAAGAACAAAGAGAAAGAGGGAACCCCTCATCAGCTTCGCTCCACCTCCGGCAACGCCGCACGAAGCTCCGGAGCCCAGAAAAGCGCCTCCTCTTCCCGGGCGAGAGGAAAGGCCGCCTCTATCCCCCGCTGGTAGAGCCGCCACCCGAGCTCGGGGTAGCGCACCAGGTAGTACTGCCCCGTGGGGTCTGTCCTGACCCAGGAAGCCTCTTCCACGATCCGCCAGAACTCCGCTAAGTCCGTTCTCACCGGATCTCCTCCCCCCTCCGAGAAGCGCTCGCCACGTAGCTCGTGGCTAGGCGCATCACCAGGGCCACCTTGCTGGAGACGGGGCCGTCCGGGGTGAGCCAGAGCCAGCGGTCCGGGGTGCTGTATCCGGGGGCGAAGAGGTAGCCCTTCCCCCCGGCCCAAAGGATGGGCAGACCCAGGATGACCCCGGAGAGCTCCGGGGCATCCCGCTCACCCCCCACGGCCACCACCTTGAGGAGGCCTTCCTTCACCGCCTCCTTCAGCTCCGCCTCCAGCTTTCTCGCCGTCTTCCCGTCCGTGACGATGTACGCTTTAGGAATCCGTATCCCTCCCGGCGGGCAGGTGTAGATGGGCACCCCCCCGTAGGAGATGTTCTGGCACCCCCCTCCGTGCAGGATGAGCCCGAGGTAGCGGGCCAAAGCCTCCACCCCGGCCCCCGAGCCCACCACCATCACCTCCTGGCCCCGGGAAAGAGCGCCCTGAATCTCCCCCCAGGAGGCGGGGTAGAGCATGTCGTCCGGGAGGCCGCACATCTTGAGGGTGGTGCACAGGACGCACTTCGTCACCCGGTACGCCCCCCGAAGAACCAGGGGGGGCTGGGAGAAGTCCAGCTGGGTGAGGCTACTGGGGTCGCACGAGAGGACCTGGCTGACCTCGCTCAGGTTGTTGCTGATCCCGCCCCAGTCCAGGTTGGAGAGCCAGTCAAACTGGGCGAGGGCGGGAACCAGAGCCACCGCAAAAAGAGCCATCCACCGCTTCACGTCTCACCTCCCGAGGAGGGGCCGATAGAGCGCCCTCAGGTCCAAGGCGTAGGCCGAAAGGTCCGAGATCAGGGTGTAGGGGGCTCCCCGCACCCCCGGCACCTCGTACCCCTCGGGCACGGAGACCCAGCGCCAATGCGTCCGCTCCAGGGCGAAGGGAAGCACGTAGGGCGGGACTCCCAGGGGCTGGACGGGGCCTTCCAGGGGAAGCGAGGGGTAGGCGATGACGCAAGGGGGGCAGTATTCCACCCGGATGTCGATGGTGAGGGGCATGTGCCAGTAGACCACCAGGCGGGAGAGCTGGCTCCAGGCCCACCCCATCCAGTTCCCCAGGTTCACCTGGGAGAGGTCCACATTGCGGATGTCGGGAACCGTGGTCACCTCCAGAAAGTTCGTGGCCTGGAAGAAAGAGGTGTACCCGAAGGCCTCGTAGACGGGAAGCGAGGAGGGGGGAAGCCACCGCTT
>FWWM01012638.1_pt1 | contig 13980 bp, 8 predicted proteins | sample 2228351 | NCBI WGS metagenome assembly FWWM01 (sample SAMEA103939774, study PRJEB20133) | metagenome | reverse complement strand
TAACGAATGTGGTTCTGAGCGGATGTTTTCTCGGCCTAGCCGTTCACGTGCGCACGAATCTTCTGCCACTCGCTTTGCCGACTGTCTTTGCTTTCCTTTTTTGTCCTTATGCCCCGACCGCGTTAAAAGTACGGTTTGCTCGCACAGCACTGTTTGTAGCCGCAGTAGGAGTTGTTCTTTTGCCGTGGACGTTGAGGAACTCACTCATTGCCCGACATCCCACCTTCGTCGCGGCAAACACGGGCATGAATCTCTACCAGGCGAATAACCCTGTGACGGATGGGGGGTGGCCACAGTTTGATTCAATGAAGGCGGTTTATACCGAGTACGTCCCCACCGGAACAACCTGGGCCGAACGTGACGCGCAGTACGTGGCGCAAGCTCGTCAATTTATGCGCGAGCACTGGGCCTACGAATTGTGGTACCTCATCCCCCGCCGCATCACCCTGCTTTTTGAAAGTACATTTGAAAGATTATGGCCGTGGTTTGTGGAATCGCCAGGTGGCCCGCAGGATTATCCTTTTAGCCCCTATTTTTTCTTCCCGCTGATCGACATAGGTGCGCTCGTTGTTCTCAGTGTCCTTGGGCTGGCTCTGCGCCCGCGCCTCGCCCACATGCGCTGGTACCTCCCAGCATGCGGGGTTGTTTTCCTCTTCCCTTTGCTCATCGTTCACGCTGGAGTGCGCTTTCGCTTCCCTCTGGACGTTTTTCTGCTGCCCCTGGCGGGAGTGACGCTTGCGGCCTTGGTGGATCATCATCTTGGCCAAAAGGGAACCCGGTGGCTTCTCGGCGCTTATGGACTCATGGTCTTGGGCGGATCTGCCCTCAACACGATACGTTTTCGAGGCGAGAACTTGCTCGCAGATCCGCAGTGGTCCCAGCCGCTTTCGCCTCTGGCAGCCCAGCTAACAACCAGCACGGTAACCTTGCGCGGCCCCATCACCGAACCGTTCTGGGAGGTCAAAGTGCGGGCGGGTACCGCGCCAGAGCTGCTTTTGGCGTACGATTACACGATTCGTGTGGCTGACAAAACTGACTATCAGGGACCGAACTTGAAGTGGGAGTTTTTCAACGACCGAGGGCTCAAAATCTCCTTTCCTGTCGGCGATGGTGCCATGCTTGCGCCCCGTCACCGCTTGAATCGTTTTCAGGAGACCACCACCACGGCGTGGCATGTGATAGCCGTTCCACCGCTTGCCACGCACATGAGGCTGACACTGGCAAACGACGTGAAGGGCACAGTAACACTCGCGCGTGCTCGTTTGCGGGGGCCAGTCTGGCTTGAGCCTTAGACGGCGCAGGGGCAGACAGTTGATGGCGCGCCAAGACCGCTATTTGCGGGCTTGGGCCGCGAGCCCAGTAGAAAATACGCCGCCTCAACAGGGCTTCCGGCGCACGTTCCCCATCACACATGCCCCACCTCTTGCGATGGGCGCCTGCCGTCAAACGATGCCGTCTGCAAGTTTTCCGCTTGCCCTGAAAACGCTCCTCCATGGAAACAGGAGCCGCAGTGAGAAAAAAAGCCGCGATGGCGCAGTGCAGCGGCTAAGGGGCTGAAATCTCTGCTAAATCTTTATCTCAATAACTCAAAAGGAAGCTCAAGTGGATAACACGACTCGCAAATTGCTGAAACTTTTGAAACTCACGCCCGATCAGGTCTACCACGTCTTCTGTTTAGGGCTCTGCCTGATTTGCTCTGACAAGAAGGTCTCGGAGCGCGAAGCGGAAATGCTGACACGCGTGGGGTTTGGTCTTGGGCTCCAGCCTCAGGACATCAAAACCCTCATCGACAATGCCGAGGAGGCCATGCGAGAGACGAGTGTGGCCGATGTGGTGGCTTACTCAGTGGCAAGCTTGAAGAAATCGCTCGATGCCGAACGCCTCGAAGGGGTTTACGAAATCCTTCGTTTTCTGGCGGCCTCGGATAAGGCATTCCCCGTGGAGGAGCAGGAGCTCCTCAAGACGATCCGCGAAGCGTGGTTTGGGCCGGGCTCTGCCGACAAGGCATGAGTCCCAACTCGCCTTGAAGGTACCTGGCCAACTCTCTATTGACCCGCACACGTGGGAAACGTGTCTAGTTTCCATCATGACGTGGCAGAAAGGTTCGCGAAGGATACGGGCGTGAAAACCGACCGCTTTATTTGCATCCATGGTCACTTCTACCAGCCCCCACGAGAGAATCCGTGGCTCGAGGCCGTAGAACAGCAAGACAGTGCTCAGCCATACCACGACTGGAACGAGCGCATCACGGAGGAATGCTACGGTCCGAACACGGCAGCGCGTATCCTCGATTCGCAGGGATACCTCGACCGGATTCTCAATAACTACGAATGGATCAGCTTCAATTTCGGTCCCACGCTTTTGAGTTGGCTCGAGACGCACGCTCCGGCAGTTTACCGCGCAATTCTTGAAGCCGACGCACTGAGCCAGGCGCACTTTTCGGGGCATGGTTCAGCGCTGGCGCAAGTCTACAATCACATGATCATGCCGCTGGCCAACCGGCGCGACAAAATTACACAGGTGCGTTGGGCCATAGCGGATTTTGAAGCGCGTTTTAGGCGCAAGCCGGAAGGAATGTGGCTGGCCGAGACAGCTGTGGACCTTGAGACGTTGGAGATCCTGGCGCGCCATGGGATCCGCTTCACGATCCTCTCTCCGATGCAAGCGGCGCGCATGCGCCCCTTGGGACGCGCCAACTGGACAGACGTGCGGGGCGGGCGCATCGACCCGTCGCGCCCCTATCTCTGTCGCCTGCCTGGAGGCGAAGTCATTTCCCTGTTCTTTTACGATGGCCCCATCAGCCACGGCGTGGCTTTCGAGGGGTTACTCAACGACGGTCACGCGTTTGCCCAGCGGCTAATGTCCGGCTTTGCCCCCGACCGCGACGGAGCTCAACTCGTCCACATTGCCACCGATGGGGAAAGCTACGGCCACCATCATCGGTTTGGCGAGATGGCGCTGAGCCGCGCCCTGGCAGACATTTTGGAGAGTCCGCGTGTTAAATTAACAAATTATGGGGAATTTCTCGAGCGCTTTCCGCCCCGTTACGAAGTGGAGATCTTCGAGGCGTCGTCGTGGAGTTGCGCGCACGGCGTGGGGCGGTGGAGCTACGATTGCGGATGCAATTCGGGCGCCCATCCCGGCTGGAATCAGCGATGGCGAGCCCCTCTGCGTCAGGCCATGAACTGGCTGCGCGACGAACTCGCCGACCTTTTCCAGCAGCTGGCTGCAGAATACGTCGTGGATCCGTGGGAAGCGCGCGATAACTACATCAGCCTCGTGCTTGATCATTCCCCCGAAGCATTTCGCAAGTTTCTGGCCCGGCACGCGCGCCGTGAACTCTCCGCGCAGGAGCGGATACGCCTGTTTCAGCTGCTCGAGATGCAGCGCCACGCCTTGCTCATGTTCACGAGCTGCGGTTGGTTCTTCGACGACATCTCGGGCATTGAAACGGTGCAGAACCTTTTGTATGCGGCTCGGGCCATGGAATTGGCGCAGCGCGTCGGCGGACGCAATCTCGAGCCCCACTACTTATCATTTCTCGAGCAGGCCAAGAGCAATTTGCCCCAATTCGTCAGCGGGGTCCACATCTACGAGCGCTTTGTCAAGCCAAGCGTTGTGACCCTGGAGCGAGTGGCCGCTAACTACGCGCTTTTGATGCTCGCGGAGGGCGCAAGGCCCATGGGGCGCTTTTACTGCTACGAAGTGAATTCGTCAGACCGGTGCTTGCGAACGTTGGGTGAACGCCAACTGCTGCTGGGGAAACTCAGCGTTCGCTCGATGCGGACGAACGAGGAGGCGGAATTCGTTTTTACAGCTGGTAAGTTCAGCGAGGACGAAATTGAGACGCGTGTGGCCCCCCTCGACAGCACCACTTACAAGATGCTAAAAATGAAACTTGAGACGGGAGGCTGCGACTCGGCGCTGGAGCAGGGACACGACACCTTCGTCAGCGTGTTTCCTGGCGAATCGTATTCCCTGAAAGCTCTGTTCCGCGACGATCAACGGCGAGTCGTCTATCGACTTCTTGGCAGCCCCATCGATCAAGCCATCACGACGATGGGTCGTCTTTATGACGAAAACGCGGGGCTTATGCGGTTCCTCCGTGCCCATAACGTCCCGCTGCCCAAGGTGCTTCAAAGCATGACCCAGTTCGTGCTGACGCATAAGCTGACGCACGTGCTGCGCGACGTTTCGCGTTCCGTTGATGAGCTACAAGCCGTTATGGATGAGGCGCAGCAATGGGATATCGACCTAGCGACGGAGGAAATTGATCATGAGTTGCGGCGGGCTCTCGAGCGCGTTGCTCAAGGGCTGGAAGAAACTCCCGGCGATCTGGCTCTGCTTGAGCGGCTGGTGGCGCTGGCGGAGATCACCTTCCGCTTGCCTTTGCGTACGAATATCTGGAAAACGCAGATAGCTTTTTATCGGATTGTTAAGACCAACTACGCTATTTTTGCGGCGCGAGCCCAAACAGAGGAAGTCCCACCGGAGGTCAAACAATGGCTCAATCTCTGCAAGCAAGCGGCTGGCTATCTGCGCGTGCGCATTCCCGACGAGCGCAGCTCGTTGCTTTCATCGGTCTAGCTTTTTGTGTTCTGACCGTTGGACCGTCGGCAGGGCTGGGCGAAAGGGCGCACGAAGTCAAGCCGCATGTCGAATTCACGGCGCCCTTCGAAACATCGGGGACTGCGCTTGCAGGCTCGGTGCTCGTTGTCGATCCCGCAGGGAGCGATGCCCACGCTTATCAACAGGCAAGCGAAGAGGCGCGACGGCATCACCGCCTCGCCTACGCAACGAATTTTGCCGTGGCAGCTCTGCTGCGGCATCATCAGGAAGGGGCAGGAGGCAAGTTCTTCATCACGCGGCAGGATGATCGCCCCGCGACAGCGAGCGCCGACGATGCGGCGGCGCGGCGACTCGTGGTTAAGCGGGCCGTACCCCATCTCGCGTTGACGATTGCCCACGCTCCTGAAAAAAGCTCCGTGCCATCTTCGACACCGACGATTGTCATTCCAGGCAACACTCAGACGAGTGACACGGTGGCGTTGGCTGTGGCCCAGGTGTTCGCTCAAAAACTGCGGGCGGCCGGCCTTGGCAAATTCGGAATCGAAAGCGGCCAACCAGCAATGGCTGAGGCCTGTCACGGACGGGCGATTGAGGTGCGTCTTGCCCATCCTCCAGCGGGTAAAGACTGGCGCCCTGCCCCGGAATACACACACCGCCTGGCACAAGTTCTTTTCGAGGCGTTGGAGGCCACGTGGACGAGCGCATCAGGCGAGCTATTGCGCGCACGCCGCGAGCGGGACTCCGCCGCGCCTGCTATTGAGCCACGTGATCCTGAGCCCAGCGTGCCCGAAGGGGTGACCACCGAAGCCACCAAGCTGGCACGTCGCCTCTGGCCCTTCACCCAGCCTCCGAACACAGTCGCGGAAGCCGAAGCCCTGCTGGCAGCCTACAAGCGCCAATTGACCGATGACACATTCTTTTGGCTCGAAACACGAGTAACAAAAACGGAGGCGGGCTGGAATCTCCAAGTGCGAGCCAACGCCCAGGAGCTGGTTGACACGGCAGCAGGTTTGCTGCGCACAGTGGGTTGTACTCCCCTCAACGTCCAGCGCCAATTGCTGCCTGATGTGGAGCGACTTGGGAACGTCTTGTTTGCCATCACTCTCCAAACGGCAACTCTTACGTGGGGCGCTCCTGAAGAGGGCAAAGCCGTGCAAACGCAGCTTCTGCCCGGCGAGCCGATTTGGCTGCTCGATCGCACGGACGACGGAACATTTTTCCTCGCCCACGCCAGCGATGGCTACGTGGGATGGGTGCGCGCCGATGCCCTCGCGCCCCTGACAAGCGAGCAATTCAGTGAGCTTCTCGCAGCCCCGCATGCCACTCTGACGGCCCCTTGGGCCAACGACCAATGGGCACTCTCGCCGGGGTCAAGGCTCGCCCTGGCATCGACAGGCGAGGAAGCCGCAAAGCACGAAGAGAGTCGCGTCGCGCTGCGAGTGCCGCAACGGGATGGCCAGCGTGTGCGATTCGCAACCCTCACTGTGCCGAAAGAGTTCCTCACCTTGCTCTCGCACCCTCTGCGCGGGCAGCTGGCTCTTGAGTCGGCCCTTACGCTTTACGGCACGCCCTACGTCTTTGGTGGACGCTCCGCGAATGGGCTCGATTGCTCTGGGCTCGTGGGCACGGCTTACGAGGCGGCGGGGTTGCGGCTGCCGCGCGATGCGCGTCAAATGGTGCTGGTGGGGCGCCTTGTCGCCACACGCTGGCATCGCAACACTCTCCAGCCGGGCGATATTCTCTTCTTCATCGATAGATCGGGGCGCGTCACCCACACTGGACTTTCTATGGGGGGCGAGCGTTTCATCCACTCATGCCCGCCCTGCGTGCGCGTCAACAGCTTCGCACCCTCGGATCCTCTCTATTCCAAGACGTGGGCGGAGGCTTTCATCTTTGCGCGCCGTCCGCTTGATTGAGAGACGCTCCTCGTCATCACGCTGACTAGCTCCAACAGCTGGCGACGAAGCACCGCCAGCAGCGACCGATGAAGCATGATGAGCAGAGAAGCGCTGTTCGGCACGTGGGAAGCGTGTTGCGCTCTCGACGAGAAGAGGGAGAACCACTTGCTGCGCCCCTAAGAAGCGCGGACTCCATGGCGAGGTTCGCCCCCTGGCTTGACCAAAAGACGCACGAACACCCCTAGCCCCTACGCACAGCGGGAGGGCATGGCTGCATCACGCCGCGCAAGCGATCGAATTCGAGGGCGGCTCCTCAACAGAGCGATGCCTGAGCTTGATGCTCTTCCCGAATGATTTCTTCGACCGCTGCCGCAATGGAGCGCGTGATTTCCCCGACAGCCCCGCTTCCGACGGGGGCGCTGTCGATGCGCGTCACAGGCATGACATTCATAGTTGTGCTCGAAAGGAAGGCCTCGTCCGCTGCACGAAACTCTTCGATGGGAACGGGCTCCTCACGCACCTCAATGCCAAGGCGTCGCGCTGCATCGAGAACGATGCCGCGCGTGACGCCTGAGAGGATGCGGGGGCCCTCCGGGTGCGTGAAAATAACTCCCTGACGCACACAGAAGGCATTCGACGCGCCGCCCTCGGTCACGATGCCGTCGCGCACGAGAAGCGCCTCGAGGGCACCAGCCTCGCGCGCCGCTTGCTTGGCCAGGACGACAGGCAAAAGGGCGATGCTCTTGATGTGGCAGCGGCCCCAGCGCTCGTCGGGCATCGTTATCACTGAGGCCCCATCGCGGCGCCATTCCACAGGGTAAACGGGAGCCGCTTTGAAATAGGCCAGGACCGTGGGGTTGGGGCGCGGCTCGGGGAAATAGTGAATGCGCGAAGCCACTCCACGCGTGACCTGAATGTAGAGAATGACAGTGTCCTCAAATGTGTGGCCCAGTTCGCTGCGCTCGGCCAACTCGGCCATGATGGAGCGCCACTCCTGGGCCGGCGGCACGCCTTCGATGCGCAAACCCGCGCAACTTTCCGTAAGACGTTCGAGATGGGCCGTCAGCCGCACCGCGCAACGCCCATGAAATTTCAGAACGTCATAGACACCATCAGCAAACTGGTAGCCGCGGTCCTCGATGGGAACGACGGCTTCCGCCATGGGGACAAAACGCCCGTTCAGATAGACCACTTGTCGCAACGTCGCCAACCTCGCTCTTCAGCTCGAACAGGAACTCCTCGGGTCCGCCAGGTCCATGCACATCGCGTCGCCGGCCCAAGGTCAGCTCGGGAAGGTTAGCCTTCCAACGCGAATAACGCCCGCTCGCGTGGCTTGTTCGGCGGCAATTAGAGTTTTGCCAAAAATTCTTGCACTTCAGCTAGTGTGCCGATGTTCACCGTTGTGGCCTCGGGCGCAATGCGCTTGATGAGACCGCTGAGAACTTTGCCGGGACCGATTTCAATAAACTCGGTGATCCCTTCGCTGACCATCCGCTGAATGGTCTCCGTCCAGCGCACGGGCGAGACAATCTGCGGCACGAGATCGGCCTTGATCTCTGCGGCTGTGCGTCGGGGTGTCGCGGAGACATTCATGACGACTGGCACGCGCGGATCGCGCCACGGTGCTTTCTCGATGGCGGCCGTCAATTCGGCCACGGCAAACTGCATGAGAGGCGAGTGAAAGGCACCGGAGACATTGAGCGGAAGAGCGCGTCGCGCCCCCGCCGCTTTGCACTGCTCTCCCACCTCAGCGACACCTTCCGGATCGCCCGAGATCACAAATTGCCCAGGGGCATTGTCGTTGGCCAAGACCACGACCTTCCCACTCTTGGCGCAGAGTTCGCTGACAACATCGCGGTCAAGACCAAGCACTGCCGCCATGGCGCCGGGCTTGTGTTCACCGGCTTTCTGCATAAGTGAGGCGCGCAACTTGAGAAGCTCGAAAAGGGGCTCAAAGTCACATGCGCCCGCGGCATAGAGAGCGCTGTACTCCCCCAGGCTGTGGCCAGCCATCATCGCGACGGGCACGTTGCGCTCGGCCAAGGCATCAGCCAAAATGACCGAACAAAGAAAAATTGCCGGTTGCGTGAAATACGTTTGCCGCAGCTGATCCTCTGGCCCCTCAAACATCGTGGGCAGGAGCTTTCCTTCATAGAGAGCATTCGCCCATTCCATGCGGTGACGCGCAGCGTGAGAAAGCTCGACAAGGTCCTTGCCCATCCCCACAAACTGGGAGCCCTGGCCGGGAAACACAAAAGCCCGCATCAATGATCCACTCCTTACCACGAGAATTTGTTAGCCGCCTCCGGAAAGCATGACACACCTGTCAAGCTTGCTAGGCGTTGGACTCATTGGGCGAATTCACGGCTCCGATGCAATAGGAAACGATGGCACCCATGAAACCCGGCGGGCCTGGTTCAGCGCGTAGCCGAGAAAAGAGATGTATCCGATGCGTGGAGACGGTGGGGAAGGCAGGAAAGCACGCAACGTTTCGCCACGCCGCTACCCTTGCGCCAACAACAAGGCCGCTTGCGGGCAGCTCTCAAAATCGCCATCCACTCTTTCACGAGTGGCTGCTCCGAAATCCGGTTTTGCGCAGCAGGGGCGCAAAGCGCGGAGACCGTAGAGCTCGATTGAGTGAACGAGGGCCCGCCTAACACACGTCCCTTGCCGCGCGGTCGCTTTGCAACCCGAGGCCGAATCTTGATCACGCTCATCTTCCAAGCCGGATCCAGGCCACAAGAGCAACCGCTAATAAAATAACTAAGAGGAGTGGCGGCAGCGTGAGGAGCCATGCCAGAGCCATGCGCCGCTGGTGCAGGCTCCAAGCAGCAAGGAGGAGAGAAACGGGAACCAGCCCGATCACGTAGGAAAGGTCGGAATGCCGGTGCAGCTCAAGGGTGACCGACAAGGTCAGCACCGCGGCGAGCCCGGACAGCCAGGGACTGCGCCACCACACCCCCAACCAAGCGAGGGGGCAGGCAACGAGCAATCCGATGATGGCGATCCCAGCGTGCTCCATCGCAGTGTCCGCGTCAACTACCTGGAGAGAGTATGGTCAGCATGAACGTTATCGACAAGCTTTCAATAACTCCTTGGTCTGAAAAGGCGCTTGGTGGACTAAAAGACTTTCAAGCACCTAGCGGATCGCTTCGAGCAGCCTCACCCAACACGCCTTGTGTCTCTCCTAAGATTCATGAAGACCACCTTGAGCAATGCCAGTCTGCTGCAGCTGCATGGAAAGCCCCCCCAGCATCTTCGCCGTGGAATGCTCCCGCGCAAGAGAGGATTCGCCCCGTTGGCTATTCCTGACAAAGCGTTGCATTCCGCGCTGCGTGGGCCAGCGGAGAGTCTTTGAGATCTCCCGGCTTTTTCTTTTGCTTTTGGTTTAGGGCTCAGGTGAGCTCAACTGAGCCGCAAAGAGAGTGGTGGTTTTAGCTGTCACCGGTCAATCAAAGGGAGAAAACCCATGGATAAGCTCAGCCGTCGCGAAGTTCTCCGACTTGGCGGGATCACTCTGCTTGGAGTTGTGGTTCCCGATCCGCTCTTGCGCCTTCTGGGCGCAGCGCCTCCGCCGTGGGATGTTCTGCCAGGCGTGGCCCCCAGCGCCACCGATCGCTTCAAGGTCGAGTCACCGATCATCTTGGGCACAGGCAAACGCAATGAGTATCCGGCCATCGCCGCCGGCGAAGGACGTGTTTGGGCGGCATGGGTGACGGCGGAAGATGGCAAAGAGTCGCTCATTGTTCGCCCTCTCACGCAAGGCGACTCACGCGAAGACCTTGATCAGCGTTTTTCAGCCGCTCGGTGTCATCGCCCTTCCATAGCTCTTGCGGGCGACGAGGTATGGGTAGCGTGGGCAGGCTCCCCTTCCGAGGTGGATTCCGCATCGCACGGGTCGGGTCACGCGGCGATTGTGCTGGCGCGAGTGCAGAGTGGGGGCTCCCTCCAAATTGTCGCGAGGATCCCCGCTGCCGGCTGGGCGGGCGGGACCGCACTCCTTCTCAATCGGGCGAAAGAGGGATTTCTGGCATGGGAGGAGCGCAGCAACGAGGGCTTTCTTCGCATTCGGGCTGTCGCCCTGCGTGGCGGGGAGATGCGCGGCTCGCCCGTCGTGATTGCTGGCGAGCGAGGGCACGATACGCGCAGGCCGGCCCTGGCGTGGCGCGATGAGCAAACGGCCTGGCTCGTCTGGGATCAAGTGGAGAGCGAAGGCACGATGGCCATTGTGGCAACGACGCTGGGTCCCGACGGAAAACGGGGCCGCACGCAGAAGGTCTCGGTCGGCGGCGGCCTACACCTTGCGCCAGCTGCGGCGAGCGACTCTGCTGGCCGGACCTGGGTGGCCTGGACGACCAACTGTTGGCCAGATGGGACGGCGGACGTCGTGCGCCGCGTGGCCGTGGCCGCCCTCGACGCCAAAGGCAAAGTTTCGTGGCCCCCCCAGCCAGAGGGCATGGCGCGCGAGACGATGAGCACGGTGCAAGGACTCGAGTTCCCTCAGCTCGCATGCACAGCTGACGGCCGGGTTTGGCTGACGGCGCGCGCCTCGCAAAACTTTTTTGTGAGCGTATTCGACGGACGCACCTGGTCGCCGCTCTTACGCCTTGAACGCGATGGCTGGGGAGGCCGTGGGGCACGAGTGAGCATTGCGGCCTTGGGCCCCGGGGCGGTCATCACGGCACGGCGAGATCTCGACGATGCGGTGGCGCAAAAGATTTCCGTGCCCTCGGCCGCGCCCGTGAAAATGGAGCGATGGATACGCACGCCGGTGCCGGCCCAGGTCGCTCGCGTGCGTGAACGCATCGATTTCGACCCGTGGGGAAAATGGAATTTCTATTTTGGGGACCTGCACGGCCACACGGCCTATAGCGACGGAATGGGGGAGATCGACGAATACTACCGGGTGCGGCGCGATCTCTACGCGCTCGATTTCGCAGCCCTCACGGATCACGACTCCTTTGTGGGCAACACCATTTCACCCAGCGAATGGGAGGAGATGAAGGCACTCACGGATCATTTCAATGAGCCAAGACGCTTCGTGACGCTCTTCGGGCAGGAATGGACATCGCTCCGTGTGCCCCGAGGGGGCGGACACTGGAATGTGTACGCCATCAACCGCGAGGTTCCTCTCTTTGACCATACCCAGGTTGAATACGAGTCGGCGCAAAAGCTCGTGGCCGCAGCCCGTAAGTTTGGGGCGATTGTCGTTCCCCATCACATCGGTTGGACGGGCACCGTGTGGGAGGCGTTCGCCCCCGACGTCACCCCGCTCGTTGAAATTGTTTCCGTCCACGGCGCTCATGAATTTTTGGGGAATCGCCCGCTGGCGCACCGTGGGGGCATGCGCGGTTACTTTGTGCAGGATGGCCTGGCGCGGGGTCTGCGTTTTGGGCTCATTGGCGGCACCGATTGCCATGGGCTCCTCTGGCAACACGGTGAATGTTGGAAGCGAGATCCCTACCAAGGCGGGCTCGCTTGCGTGCTAGCGGAAGAGCTGACGCGAGAGGCGATCTTCGACGCCTTGCGCCAGCGCCGCTGCTACGCCACGAGCGGCATCCGCATGCGGATGGTCTTCGAAGTCAATGGCGCGCCGATGGGCTCCGAGATCTCGGCCACGGACAAAGTCCAGATCAAAGTCGATGTGGCCAGCGAGAGCCGCCTGCTGTGGATCGAGATTGTGCGGGATAACGCAACCGTCCACAGTTTTGGTGGTGAAGGGCATCGCTCGACATTCACTTGGGAGGATCCCGATTGGGCGGGGCGCCAGGCTGGCGAGACATCATACTACTATCTGCGAGTGACCTGCCGCGACGACAACATGGGATGGTCGAGTCCGATCTGGGTAACGCGCGCTGCGAGCTGACACGTCCCCTTAAATGTGAGACGCGTGTTTTTCGACCTGGCTGCCGAAGCTCGCCCTTGACATTTGCTGGGGCAGTCTGCCAAAGATCAGGCTAAATAAGTCACCTTTTTACCGGGAGCCTTGCGGGGAGAGCCTCGACCGGTGGGAGTCGCTTGGCGCAAGGGAGCTCGCCCCCCCCAACTCCGAGGGAGGAAAAACCATGACGACGTGCGGCAAGTCCTTTGTGATGCGAAAGGGTACTCAACGGAGAACTCTTACTGCGTCGCTTTTGCTCACCGTTTCGCTTTTCATGGGAAGTGTCATGCCCTGCCTCTGTTCGGGCAATCAGCCGGCACACTTGCCCAAGCTGCCCGAAACCAAAGCAGCGGAACCCGACGGACGAAAGGATTCGGTCGGCATCAAGAAGGGAGAAGGCGTATCCCCTCTGTCGCCGAATGGTGAGGCACATGTTGCGCACGAGGCAGACCTCAACGTGCTGCCCCTAGGCCAAGAAGGTTGGCCGGGAGGCGCTGCGCCCGGCGAGACAACGGAGGGCGAAATCAGCACCTCTGTAGCGACCCTTCGCGCCATTGGTCCCCTGCTGTTGCCTAAAGAAACAAACCTTACTTGTGCCGTTGTCGATAAGAAGAACGGCTTCCTCTACGTAGGAACCCGGACGAAGCCTGGTCAGATCGTCAAGTTGGCTGTTGGAGAGGGGAAGATCTCGCCCAGGCGGGTGAGCTCCTTGATCCTGGAACCGGGTGAGGATGACGTCACGTGCGCGGTCATCGACGAGGAGAAAGGTTATGCCTATTTCGGGTGCCTGACGCAGCCGGGGCGCGTGATCAAAGTCGCGCTGACAAGTGGAGAGGCTCCGCCGCGACGTATCGGCGCGCTGACGCTCGAAAAGGGAGAAGACAATCTCACGTGTGCGGTGATCGACGCTGCGCAAGGCTATGCCTACTTCGGCACAGCTTCAGATCCCGGGCGCGTCATCAAAGTGGCGCTGGGTGAGAGCGATTCCCTGCCCCGGCGCGTCGGCGCGGTCGAGCTTCTGCCGGCGGAAGCTGATTTGAAGTGTGCCGTCATTGATGCGGCCAAAGGGTACGCCTACTTTGGGACGTCAGCAAACATCCACGGCTTCTGGAGCAACGCAGGGGCCGCTCTACCCCTACGAACCCCTAGCCGAATTGTCAAAGTGGCGTTAGGCAAAGGGGATGAATCGCCTCGACGGATCGGTGCGCTCTCGGCTGCAGAGGCGGGAAAAAGACACGTTGAGACCGGTGTCATTGATCCAGCGGATGGTCATGCCTACTTTGCGATCAATGGTGTAAGCCACGATACAAAAGATGCACGCATTGAACTCAAGCCGGCTCAGATCCTCAAAGTGGCTTTAGGTGAAGGAGATGATCCCCCGCAGTGCGTCGCCAAACTGGATCTTGAGCCGAACAGCTACTACATCTCTGGCGGAATGATCGATACGAAAAAAGGCTATGCCTATTTCGCTGTCGACCACTTGGTGCCCGAAAAACCAGGCGGCGCCCGCATAACTTTCACGATCGTGAAGATTTCTTTGAGAGGGGGCGATGGGGCACCACGCCGCGTCGCGAGCTGCGTGATCGATGTCTTTCCTTCATTCGCCACAATTGACGAGGAGAGGGGCTTTGC